>ERZ773112.607-NODE-607-length-23451-cov-7.081424_pt1 | contig 23451 bp, 10 predicted proteins | sample MGYA00580566_ERZ773112 | MGnify/ENA primary metagenome ERZ773112 (study PRJEB29015, sample SAMEA2737842) | human gut metagenome | biome: human gut; feature: human-associated habitat; material: faeces | place: China | collected 2012 ... | reverse complement strand
AGTAGCCGTTACTTCCAATCCTTCGGGAAGGAATGCCAGCGTACGGTCGGTCATCGTTTCCGTTGCTGCCGAAGTATAATAGTAATACTGCGTGTGCGCAGGTTGAGCCGTCACTTGGATGGATACAATCTTTTCCACTACTTCAAACGTAGCATTGGCCACCACCGGCTGGTTGCAATTCTCGCCCTTGAAGGTCTTGTTGTAGATGACTACCAGTGTCTTCGTGCCCAGTTCGTTCATATTGGGGATGGCAGTGAACTGGAGTTCTTCTGCGGTTACGGTCTTAGTCACCCCTTCTTCGAAGCTGACGATGGCAGTAATCCCGGCCACGGCTTCTTCGAGTGAGGTGCCGGCATTGACCTGATCGGGTACATTTTGCAGTACCATCGAGAGCGGATTCTTGTCTTCGGCAGAGGTAAGGCCGCCGATAGGAACGATGTTCGATTGCAAGAAGTTGATGTAAGAGCCTTCGGGTACCAGGAAGCAGCGGATGTTGGTATTGCTCGCGTCTGCATTCAGATTGGGTAACTTGTACGGCTGTTTGTAGGTTTTGGTTGCCGAGGCGTTCTGGATTTTGATAGAGAAGGCATTTTCATTGGTGCGGTCTACGGTGAGTGTTACTTTGCCGCCCAATTTCTGTACAGTTTCGTCCAGATTGTCAACGGGTGACAGCATCAGTGTGCTGGAGGTGTATTTGAAGAAGAGATGGGAACCCCATTGGGAGTTATAGGCCAAAGTATCGTTTGTGGTATCAAAACGATAAGCGCCATATTCCGTGTATCCTTCACCTCCGCGGTCTGCGTCATTGGTAATGACTAGGGCGAAGTTTTTATAATAGGTATTGTCGGCAGGGTTGATGTTGAGGTTGAACACTCCATGCCACTTCTGACCATCGGGCACGACGTAATACTTGGAGAAAGCTGTCCAGAAACCGGAGGTGTAGTCCGTATTACCGAAGGAGTAGACATCTTCCTGCATGCCCTCCAGCACTTCTTCTTCCGGATCTTTCTTTGAATTTGCTATGGAGTCCACTTTCTCGGAAATCCAGTCGGGGGCGTTAACATCATACAGCTCGCCACCCTCGCAGCTTGGCAATGCCATCAACCCGAAGGCGATGGAACAGCAAGCGTATACTAATTTATTGAGTATTCTCATTGTCTTACATTTTAATAGGTTTGTTTATTTGCTTAAGTCAACCACCGGATGAACAGTCCATCCGTTCTCACTGAAATAAGTAGAGTTGTCCGTGCTAAAGTTGGCAGAGTTACCACTTAGGTTAGGGTTCTTGTTCAACAACTGTTGTACGATGGGCAGAAATTCGTGCCCGGGTAAGTAGGTGTCAAAAGAACTTTTTAGTTCGGAGTCGGTTGCGATATCGTTGTAGTCTACAGGATCTTTGGTTCCGGTTACAGAACGGCGTACGACACTGTGCTCCTTAAGTTGTTGCAAACGATCATTCTTATAGAAGAATCCCCAGCGGATAAGATCGAATCCGCGTCCGAACTCACAACCAAATTCTTTCGGACGCTCCACATTGGCAATCTGCTCGAAGAGTTTGTCGGCTGTAGGGAAGTCAGCCAGTTCCAGATCGGGCAAGTCAGCGCGGTTGCGTACTTCGTTAATCCAGTCGATGGCCTGTTGTGTGGGGCCGTTGACTTCGTTTTCACATTCGGCAGCACGGAGCAGCACGTCGGAGTAGCGCATCAGACGCAAGTTGATTCCATCGTGTAAACCTGTAATAACGGTGCTATAGAGTCCGGTACGGAGGTTTGTGAACTTGGCGATGGGTAGACCACCGTATGTGTTGTTGGTTACGATGTTGTCGGTGGCTGTAAGTTTGCTCGTATAAGCTACATTGCCATATTCAAAGTCTTCCCAATCGGATTCGTAAGTACCGATGGTCCAGTACAGACGCGGGTCGAGTTTGCCGTCAGTAGTACGTTCTGCTTTGAAGAGATGGTAGAGCCAGGGGGAAGCCGAAATGTCGGCCCAACCGCCATAATTGCCGGGAGCGAAGTTACTCTCGATGGCCGAACCTTGGGTGGCATTCGGGCTGGTGTTCACCGGAGTCCACTCGTCGTCGGTTCCTTGTGATTCTAAGTCAAGGAATTGCACTTCGAAAAGGCTTTCCTTGTTGTTCTCATAGGCAGGACCTTCACGAAAGTTGTCGCCATAGTTATCCATCAGTTCATAAGTACCATATTTTTTGCCGATAATGTCTTTCAGTACAGTAAGGGCGTCTTTGAATTTATGGCGTACCATGAGCGCACGGGCATAGTAACCGGCTGCGGCACCACAGGTGGCACGTCCTTTTTCCCATTCGCCACCTTGATCTCGTGAGGGTAACAATTCCATGGCTTCTTTGAAATCACTTTCCACTTGGTCCAGCACGGCATCATAGGTGCTGTTGCCGGTATAAAGCCCGTCCAATGAAGAGTAGGTGGCATAATCTGTGATGAGGGGCGGGTTCTGGTAATAACCAACCAGATTGTAGTATGACAGACCGCGCAGGAAGAGCACTTGTCCTTTGATGCGTTTCATTTTTTCGGAAAGCTGGCTGTTGTCTTCATCGCAACGGGAAATGGCAAAATTACATACATTAACGGTGTAGTACCATTCGCGCCAGGGCCACCACGTGATGTCCGAGGTTACTTCCGCATTCAGGTCATCGAAAGGCAGATACCATACTTGTGATGAATTCCAGGCTTCATCGCCACGACACACATCAATGGTGTAGCCTACACGGGCGTAAGAACCTTCCATACGGATATGGTTATAGGCGGCAATAACGCTCTCTTCCAAATCATCGGCATTGAAACCGAATGTGTTTGAGGTTTGCTGGTTGGGATTTAACAGCTCCAAATTATCATTGCAAGAAGTCAATGTGCCTAATCCCAAAAAGAGAACCAATGCATATTTATTGAGTTTCATATTGTTATGTTTTTAGTGATTAGAAAGTGAAATGAACGCCACACATGAAGGTACGTGCGGTAGGATAAGAACAGAAGTTATATCCCGGTGTGAAGGTACCTCCTGCATAGTCCACATTGTAACCTTTGTAGCCGGTAAAGGTGTGCAGGTTCTGTGCCGACACGTAGAAACGTACATCCGATACGTATTTGCCAAACCATTCGTTGGGGAAGTTGTAGCCCAGTTCTATATTGGCAATTTTCCAATAAGCTGCGTTCTGAATTTTGCGGTCGCTGAAGAGATCGTTCCAGGCCAGGCTGGCACTGTTGGTGACATAGGTACGTGGTACGCTGGAAAGATAGGTGCTGCCGTCTTCGCTGAAGCGATTGGCGTCGAGCATGGCTACGTCTTTGTTGCCCCAGCCATAGCAAGAGTTCAGAGAGTTGTGGATGTCGTCGCTAACATGATAGTTGAGTGCACCGAACGTAGCGATGCTCAGGTCGAAACGTTTGTATTCGAAGCGGGCGTTCAAACCGAAATTGATCTTAGGCATACCGCTGCCCAATACTACCTGGTCATTGGCATCTACCTTTCCGTCAGGCTTTCCGTCGGGACCGCTTACGTCCTTATAGAGGCAGTCACCAATTTGGGCGCCTTCTTGTGTGGCATGGTTGTCCAAGTCAGCTTGTGTGCGGGCGATGCCATCATAAACCCATCCGTAGAATTTGCCGATCTCTTCACCTACGTTGGTGATGTAGGCGCCGGAGATGTATGAATCGGTACCGAAGCCCAATGAGGTTACGCGGTTACGGACAGTACTTAAGTTAGCCGACACTTCATACTTGAAGTCGTGGTCTCGGTTGCGGTAAGTAGCTGCAAATTCGAAACCTGAATTGTTCATCGAAGCGGCGTTCATTGTTACGGTGGTATTGGATACACCGGCTTGTTCGGGAACGGGAACAGCATAAAGCAGGTCTTCACTGGTGTTCTTGTACCATTCGGCAGTGAATTCCAGACGGTTGTTGAACAAGGCGAGGTCGATACCCACGTTGTAGCTTTTCTTCTTTTCCCAAGAAAGGTTGTTGTCTACGAAAGTGGAAATAGCAGAACCGGTGATGGGCGTGTTGCCAAAGCTATAAGTCATGTTATTACGTGCCATTACAGCCTGATACATGTATTCACCAATGTTTTCGTTACCGAGCTCGCCATAGCTGGCACGTACCTTGAACATGTTGACAATGTTTCTGTTGAAGGGGAAGAAAGACTCCTTGTCGAAACGCCATCCCACAGAAACAGAAGGGAAGGTGCCCCAACGGATATTTTGGGACAAGCGGGAACTGCCGTCGCGGCGCACGGTTGCCGAGAACAGATAACGCTCGTCGTAGTTGTAGTTGATACGCCCGATGTAGGATAGGAGGGTGTGTTTGTATTCGAAGCTTTCAGCGTAAGTGTTGGCGGCATTCTGGAGTTGCAGGAAGTAAGGCTCGGTGAAGTTGACGCCCCAGCCTGTCAGCAAGTCGGTGTTTTCTTCTTCGTAAGTCTGGCCGGCTACCAGGTTAAAATGGTGTTTGCCGACGGTGGCATCATAAGTCAGCACGTTTTCAATCAAAGCATCGGCATAAGAGCGGGTAGCTTTGGTGAGACGTTCGTTGCTTTTGGCCAGATAGACACGGTTGCTCTGTACCCATGCAGGAATCCAGGTGAAGTCCTTGCAATGGGTTTTGCTGTAAGAGAGATTGACTTTATAGTTGAGCTTGTGGTTTTTGCTGTCAATACCGATCATTTTCAGGAGATCCACATCGGCAGAGGCTGTTCCTACAAAGCGGTCTACACGGGTATTGCGCTTTAACAGGTTATTGACCAGCAAGGGGTTGGAAGCTGAAATGTCACCATGTACGGTGTCGTAGTAAACACCATAACCATAAGAGTCATAGTTGAAGTTATTGGCGATCCCTACCAGATTGTCAAGTACCCAAGTAGAGTTGTCGTAGGCTTTGATGGTGGGTTGCATCAGCAAAGTACCACGCAGTATGTTGGTTACGTCTCCATACAGACCTTGAACGTATTCGGAAGCGTTTGACAAACCCATGTTGTCTTGATCGGAGTGAGAGTAAACCAGGCTGGTATGGAACTTGATGAATTTGGTGTCCATCGTGTTGTTGACACGCGCCGTGTAACGTTCGTAGTTGGGACCGGCGCCTTCCAGTGTACCTTTCTGGTTGTAGTAATCTAATGAAACGTTATAAGTATTGTGGGCACCGCCACCGGAGAGGTTCACATTGTGATTTTGACGGATACCTGTTTTGAACACTTCTTTAAACCAGTTGGTATTGGTGTTATCCTGGAAATGATATTTTCCGGTGGTACAGTCCAGCTTGTAACCGCCGGGCAGCGGAGTGTTGGAGTTGGCGCATGCCTGACCGATGTACTGGCTGTATTGGTCGGCATCCATTACGTCATAGACACTACTGGGAATGTAGTCCATACCTACGTACCCATTGTAGTCTACTTTCAGCGGTTGGTCTTTCTGACCGCGTTTGGTAGTGATGATGACCACACCGTTGGCTGCACGCGAACCGTAAATGGCAGCAGCCGATGCATCCTTCAGAATTTGGATGGTTTCAATATCGTTTGAAGAGAAATCGCGGATGGAAGTACCCATGGGGACACCATCGATAACATAAAGAGGAGAAGTGTCACCAAAAGATCCGACGCCACGGATACGGACGGTAGGGTCGGCACCGGGCTGCCCGTCGGAAGTGACTTGTACGCCTGATACTTTACCTTCGAGCATGGTGGAGATATTGGAATGGGATGTCTGTTTCAAGGCTTCCGTGTCTACTACAGCTACAGAACCGGTCAAATCGGATTTCTTTTGTGTGCCATAACCTATGACAACAACTTGTTCCAGCATCTGGTTGTCGGGTTGCAATTGGATGGCTTCAATGATAGCGCGGTTACGAACGGCTACTTCGCGTTCCTTGTAGCCTACATAGCTTATCGAAAGGATAGCGTTTCCGGCAACCTCCAGTTGGAAGTTTCCGTCCACATCGGTAATGGTTCCACCTTGTCCTCCTTTAATTCTGACAGTAGCTCCTGTCAAGGGCTCACCTTGTTCATCGATAACTTGACCGCGAACCTTGATAGCCGGAGATTGTGCCACGGTAGCTATAGCAGGTGTGGGATACACCATCATGCCACCCATAGCACACAGACTAAGCATTACGGAAAATAATAAATGTTTCCTCATTTTTTTAAGTATTAAATTAGTAGATTAAATTGTTGCTGATGTATTGAATTGAGATGTTGGATTATTGTACAATCCAATGTTGAATACTCTAGGTAGACAAACCACAGAGTTTATAAATATGCTGGAGCTATTCTTCATAATATTTAAGATTAGGATTAGACTTTAAAAGCAGGGTTCTCTTCCGAAAGATTGAGCACCGATTGCATGACAAAAGTATAATTTACACCGTAAACAGGGGTGGACAAACGGTTTTATAGGGTGGACGAATGGATAATGGAAAAAAATGTATTTATTCCGCTTATAGTTTGCGTCTTTTGGAGGTGGTGAGATAGGCTTAGGAGAAGGCTTTTTTTATATAAAGTCATGTAGCCGGACAACCTGGTGAAGGACTGTCCGGCTACATGAGGGATAAAATACAAATAAAATTCTCTGAAAGGAATTATTTCACAAGTAAAAATCCTCCTTCCGCCTGCATCGTAATGCTGACTTCATCATTCTTTTTTAATGTTATCTCTTCAGCGTGAGGATTTAGTTTTTTATCGTCCTGATAAAGCATCACTTTATCTCCTTTAGTACACATGGGAAGGTTCAACTTTAATTTCAGCGGTTCTTTTTGTGCATTGATTCCGGCTATGTACCATTTATCGGCATGCCGACGTGCCAGTACTACGTATTTGCCCGGATAGCCGTCAATGAATCTTGTTTCGTCCCATGTGGTGGGAACTTGCTTCATGAAATCCAAACAAACTTGGGGGGCATCGGTCAGGTTATTAGGCGCCAACGCAAAATTCTGAATAGGATTTTGGAATAAAACGGCTGTTGCCAGTTGGAATACATCAGTGGTCTTGCGTATGCTTCCGCCGTCATTGTTGCGGTTGAGGCGTTTGTTGAGGAATGTGCCACCAAACTCCATGCAACCGATGGTGTTGCGGATAAATGGATGCAGACAGGCATTAAATGCTTCTTCATCGCAAAAATGTTGTTGGAAAATCAGGTTTTCCGATGCGAGCACGGCTTCGCTTCCTACATAATTAGGATACATACGCTCCCATCCCCGAGGAAGGGTACAGCCGTGGAAAATGACCATCAGTCCATTATCATCCGCATCGCTCAGGATGGCTTCGTACAGACGCATGGTTTCCTGCTTGTCACCTCCGAAGAAGTCTACTTTGATTCCTTTTACTCCTATATTATGCAGCCATTTCATTTCCTTTTTACGGATAATGGGATTGTCCATGTAATTGGTAGGACCTTGTACTATATCATTCCAGTAGCCGCTGGAACTATACCATAAAAATACATCTACATTTTTACTGTGTGCATAGTCTATGAAGTCTTTCATACGTTCACGGCCGATGTTGGTATCCCACCAGTTGTCTATCAATACATATTCATATCCCATGGCGGCAGCAAGATCTACATATTTTTTCTGATCGTCGAAATTGATGCTGCCATCTTGCCAAAGTATCCAGCTCCAGGTTCCGCGTCCCATTTTGTATGTATGCTCCGTTGGGTAAAGAGGTTCCACGACATCCCATGGAATCGTTGTTTCTACAATGGGCTTCAGGTTTTCGCCTACAGTAATAGTACGCCAAGGAGTGGAACCGGGCAATGCAAGACCGGGAGATGCCGTACCGTTACCGTTGTTTTCTTCGGGCATGGGGAAAGCGAGGGTATAAAGTCCGTCGGCGGTGGCATCGCTCAGGTGTGAACCACAGTATTTGCTGTCTACTCCGGTTTCACTGATAAGTGCCCAGCCATTTTCTCCTACATGGAACAGACAAGGAAATGTGTAACCGTGCCCATATTGTGAACGTACATTCATAGGAGCGTCAGCCTTATATTCTTCCTCATAACTGGGCTTGGTACGTTTCCAACCTATCATGGCGTCACTTTGCGGGCACAGGAAAGTAGTGGTGAAGGAGGGGAAGTCAAAACCGGTAGTTTCTTTTTCTATCACGATGCTTCCCGTATCGCCATATTTGGGCATTTCGTAGCGGAAAGCAATATCGTTGTTGCTTACGCGGAATATTATATTTATATTTTTCTTTTCTTTATTGGTAAAGGTGCATGTAAGTTCATTGGCTTGATAATGAATTTGTGATTGTTTGATACGGTCTTGTGTATAGGTCTTATCTATTTTATTCTCTTTTTGTCCGGTGAAAGTCATATCCCGGCTGAAGTCCCCCACATTGGCAACAAAACCTAAAGGTGAATCTTCCAGGATGGTCTTGTCCTTATAGGTAACGGAATAAACGGGGATACCCTGTTTTACGGATACATTTACTTTCAAAAAGGAATCGGGTCCTGTAACTGTAGCTTGTTGGGCAAAAGCTGACATTGTAGTGATGGCAAGCAGCCAAGTCATAAATTGTTTTTTCATGGGTATTAAATATGCTATTATAATGTAGAGCAAAGATAATTTATTTAGCGAGACGAGAGCGTAGAAAAACGGAGCATTTATGGTATACAATCCGTTCATTTTACGCTCTGGAATAAGTCAGTCGGTTCCATTCTCCATCATCGAACTGGGTGTTGTTCCGAAATGTTTTGTAAAGCAGCGTGTGAAGTATTTGGGATCATTGAATCCTACTTCGTATGCTATCTCAGATATATTCATATTGTGCGTCAGCCGGTTACGGATAATAAGTTCCCGCGCAAGATTCAGCCGGTAGTTACGCATGAATTGTCCGGCAGACTGTCCCGTCAGATTTTGCATTTTTTTGTTCATCAAACTTTTGCTTACCCCCATTGCTTCGATGAAATCGCTTATTTCGTAATAGGAGTTCTTATAGTTTTCTTTCACAATCTGCATCGCCTTGTCCAGGAATTTCTTGTCACTGGATTCTTTTTCGATATTCAGTGCATCCACGTCCATACTGTATGAGAACTTTTGTTGGAAACGTTTGCGGTTTTCCAGTATATTGGATATCCGGGCCAGCAGCAAAGTATCATCAAATGGTTTCAGCAGGTATTCGTCTACACCTATACGGAAGCTTTCGATGCGCGATTCGTTGGATGTTTTGGCTGTGAGCATCAGGAAGGGGATATGTGAGATGGCGAAATTGGATTTTACCCGGCGGGACAGTTCCATACCATCCATGACAGGCATCATCAGGTCGCTAACAATAAAATCCACGTTCTGGGATTGGAGCACAGTCAATGCTTCTTCACCTTGGGATGCTTCGAGCACGTTATAATATTCGGCCAGAATGGAACGGATATAGTCGCGCATATCTTTGTTGTCTTCTACTACCAGAATCGTCAGTTTTCCATTGGTGGCAGGTTGCAAGGCCAGCGGAGATTCTACCGGTTCTTTAACTTGCTCTGTTGGTGCGGGCAGACTGTCTGCATCGGCATATTGCAAAGGAAGTAAAATACGGAAAGAACATCCTTTGCTCTGATTATTCTTGGCACAAATTGAACCTCCATGCAACTGGACAATTCGTTTGCATAGATAGAGGCCGATTCCGGTCCCGCTTTGTCCGTTGATAGAGGAATGCGTCTTGTTTTGTGATTGGTAGAAGCGGTTGAATACTTTGTCTATCTCTTCTTCGGGCAGTCCTGGCCCCGTATCCCGGATACAGATGAACAACTTTTCCTGCTCTTCCTGGCGGAAGGGGGTGGCATAGATGGTAATTTGTCCTCCTTTGGGGGTAAATTTCAAAGCATTTCCTATCAAATTGACAATCACTTTATGCATGGCATCCTCATCGTACATGATTTCACATGAAGGAAGGCGGAAACGACGTTCGATGGTTATTCCTCTTTCGGATGCATATGCGTCGAAGGGAACCAGCAGTTCATTGAGTAACTTGGTAAAGTTGCCCGGGTTGCGGACAATTTCCATTTTCCCTGATTCTACTTTGCGGAAGTCCATTAATTGGTTGACCAGTGAGAGCAGATATTTTGAGTTGCGCTCCACAAAATGTAATTGTTCAATGACTTGAGGATTGTAGCTTAGTTTCAATGCCCTTTCTATAGGTCCTACGATTAATGTCAACGGAGTACGGAATTCATGGGTGATATTGGTGAAGAAGGCGAGTTTGTCAACCGTCAATTCCTGTACTTTCTTTGACATTTGTATCAGTTGTCCTTTTTGTTTGGTTATTTTTTCGTTTTGCTGTTTCAATAGTTGGTTTTGACGATAGAGCTCGCTTGCCTGAGTGGAAAGCAGTTTTTTTTGTTCTTCCAGTTCACGGGTACGTTCCTCTACTTTGATGTGGAGCATTTCTTGTTGTTCTTTTAACGAACGAAGCCTCCATGATAATACCTTATATATAAGGAAAGATAGAAGAACCAATATGGACAGAATGAACCAGATGGTTTTATAGAAATAAGGTGATACGGCAATGTGGAGTTCTGCCATTTCTTCCAGCCATTGTTTGCCGTCGGGGGCATAACGCAGTTCGAAAGTATAGTTGCCGGGACGCAGGTTGGTATAGGCGGCTTGTCGCCTGTTGGCCGGCACTTTTATCCATTTGTCGTCAAATCCTTTCAAGCGGTAATAATAATTGGCGAATGTCGATGCATCATAATCCAGTGCGGCAAATTCAATATAGAGAGATTTGTCGCGTTCGTGTAACTGTAGGGTGCCGTTTGTGTACAATCGTTCTTCATTGGCCACACGAACATGGGTGAATGCCAGAGGAACAGCCTCCTTGGAATTTGTGTCTATGACCGGTTTGACTACAGACAGCCCTTTAGTACTTCCTACATACAAATCTCCATTGGCGGCACGGCATATTGCGTTCCAATAGAACTGGTTGGATAATAGTCCGTCTTTCCGGGTATAGTTGAAGAAGCTGTTGTTGTTAGGATTGAAGCGGGAGAGTCCGTTGGTGGTGGTAATCCAAAGATACCCTTCTTTATCTTCCGATATGCAGCGGACACTGTTGTTTATCAGTCCGTCTTCGGTGGTGAAGGAGCGGAAGGTATATTCTCCGTTTTCTGTTGGTGAGGATTTGTAGAAACCATATCCGTTGCTGCCTATCCATAGGGTTCCGTCTTTAGACTGGGTGATGTAGGTTACCCTTTCCTTCAACTTTGATTCCGGTTCGTCCAGCTTGATCCTCCAGAGTTGATAAATCAGTCTGGGGGCTTTCAAACTGCTTAGATCTATTCGGCAAAGTCCTTCTGTAAGTCCCAGCCACAGGTGGTTATCCTTATCTATATAGTATCCTGTACAGCCTTCAATTCCACCTAGGTTCATACCCTTGAATGGTTCGGTGAGCGTTTGTGTTTTCAAGTCGTAAACATAGATATTGGTACTGGTTCCCACCCAGATGGCATTATTCAAGTGGTCATAGCAGATACTTCCGGCCCATCCCCATGAGAAGTCTCCGTATTCGGGTATTTCTATGTGGTGGAATTGTTTGTTCTGCGGATTTTTCATGTCTATCCATCCTATGCCTCCTCCCCAGGTTCCTATCCAGAGCCTTCCATCGTTATCGCTGGTAAAACAACTGACGGTATTATGGCTTAGGTGGGCGGGTGCATCAGTGGTATAGTGTTCAAAAGTGTTGCTGCCGGGAGCCCGCCGGTTTAAACCTCCTTCTACGGTTCCTACCCATAAAACACCCGACGGGTCTTCATAAATGGCATTGACGGGATTTTGGGAAAGACTTCCGGGAATGGTGGGAATATGATAATAGTTTTGTACCAACAGCATCCGGCGGCTCATCTTGTTCAGCCCTCCCACTTCGGTTCCTACCCAGATAATGTCACCATCGGTCAGCAGACAGTTTACGAAGTCACAGTTCAATGTGTTTTGTACGATTTCTCCTTCTCCGGTATCTTTATTTATCCGCTCAAAATTGTCTGTCAACGCATTATAAAGGTTTATACCTTTTAGGGTGGCAACCAGCATGGTATGTTCTCCTGTTTCTGCTATGTCTGTGATAAAGTTTTGGGAAAGCGAGTTGTTGTCATTCGGATCGTACATATAATGCTTCATCAGTTCCGTATCCATATTGTATCGGAAAAGGCCTTGTGCGCTGCCAATCCAAATTTCATTTTCTTTCCGGCAGATTACTTGTATGGACACACCGGGTAATTGCAGGGCAGATGAAATGAATGTGGGTTCCTGTACTTCCATAGCCGATTCTTTGATGCGGTAGATACCGTCTTTGTAGTTTATCCAAAGATAGTCTTCCACCTCACAAATAGTCCGGATGGATTCTCCTGCCGGCACTTCGCATATTTTAATGATCTGTCTTATATTTCCTTGTTTGTCAAAGGTAATTTTGAATAAATTGTTTTCCGAACAAACCCAAATATTTCCCGCTTTGCTATGGAGAATGAGATGGGAGGGGCGGTTGCACAGTGAAATAAGTTTGTCTTTCGTATCAGCGACTTGTACAGTCTGCATGGTTTGTATATCCAATATGTCAATACCCATTTCACTGACAGCCCAAATACGCTTGAAGTTATCCTCACACAGTTTGTTTATGAAGTTGCTTCGTAGTTTGGTGTGGGTGCTTCCCATATTGAAGGCGGTAAATTCATAACCGTCATAACGGGCGATTCCTTCCCCACGGGTGGCAATCCATAAAAAGCCCTGACTGTCTTTCAATATATCGTCCACGAAGTTGTGAGGCAGTCCTTCATCCATCGTAATAGCGGTGACGTTATAGCGTTCAGACCATTTTCCGGCGGTCTCTTCAGCTTGCATAGACAGGCTCGACAGAAAGATGAACAGGGCAAATAGCAAAGAATGTCTTTTCATAGTGTGTAGTTCATTAATGACGTAAGAATATACCATTATGGAAACAAAGATATACCTTTTCGTTTTTCCTTAAAAACAAACAAATCATTTTTATCCCTCTGCTGTACAAATGTCCACCCTTTAAGCGATATTGTCCACCTGGCGAGCTTTTGGTTGCAGCTATATTTGCATTAATAATAATTAGTCAATGTGTCAATATGCCAATGTGCCAATTGGCTGCGCTATATGCCACATGGCCATTGATAAATTAGTACATTAGCAAATGGTCATATAATAAACAAAATACTATGAAACAGCAATTTTTTCCTCAAAGATTATTCATGGACATGAAGAGGTTAATAATAAATAGGTTGGTTGGTTTAGGCCTGTTGGTCGTAGGGGCATTGGTATCATGCAATGCACCTACGGCTTTCGTGCCTGTTCCTTCACCGAATCCTTGGATGGATGATTATACCGCCCTTTCGTCTATGGAAAATTATAAGCAGTGGGGAACGTATAATGTACACGATCCGGCTTGTAAAAAAATAGGGGATACCTATTATATGTATTCCACTGATGCTATCTTTGCCGAGAACCGGAAAGAGGCGGAAGAGAAGAATGTACCGTTAGGTTTTATTCAGGTACGCAAATCAAAAGATCTGGTACATTGGGATTTTGTGGGATGGGCCTTTCCCGAAATACCTGCTCCGGCTATAGAATGGGTCCATAGTCAGGCGGAGGGAAAAGGGGCGACTAACATTTGGGCTCCCTTCCTGATGCCTTATCAGGGTATTTATCGTTTGTATTATTGTGTATCGGCATTCGGCAGGAATACATCCTATATCGGTATGGCTGAGTCGGATTCTCCCGAAGGTCCCTGGATACAGAAAGGGTGTGTGGTCAAGACAGGGGAAGGGGATGCGATGAATGCCATAGACCCTTCTGTTATTGAGGACCCGGAAACCGGAAAGTGGTGGATGCATTATGGCTCTTATTTCGGCGGTCTGTACTGTGTGGAACTGAGTCCCGAAACAGGAATGACTATGCAGCCGGAGGATCATGGGCACTTGATAGCACGCCGGGCCAATTACCGGAAAGACAATCTGGAAGCGCCGGAAATCATGTATCAGCCGGAACTTGGCAAATATTATCTGTTTACATCCTACGATCCGCTGATGACTACCTATAATGTACGTGTCGCTTATTCCGATTTTCCCGAAGGGCCTTTTGTGGATTTCTATGGAGAGGATATAAAAGATACAACGAATAATGTTCCCATTTTGACAGCTCCTTACCGCTTCGAAAATCATCCGGGATGGGCGGGAACGGCTCATTGCGGTCTTATTGACGCCGGTGACGGCCGTTATTTTATGACTCATCAGGGACGGCTCTCTCCTCAGAACCAGTTGATGGATCTGCATGTACGTGAAGTGTTCTTTACTGTAAACGGATGGCCTGTGGTTTCTCCCGAACGCTATGCAGGTACTGCTCCGCGCTCTTTCACTAAAGAAGATTTGGCAGGTGAGTGGGAAATTATCCGTCTTCAGGAGCCGCCTCTGGAACGTAGCTTGGAGGCCGGTCAGATAATGTGGGGCGAGGGAGACTTGCGAAATGGGGAGCAGGCATTGTCTGCCCGTGTCGTTTTGGAAGCAGATGGCAGTGTTGGAGATGCAACTTGGGATTTTAATGTTAAAAAACAACTTCTTACTATAAAAACAGCCACAGAAGATATTAACAATTTGATTATCTTTGCCGGACACGATTGGGAAAATGAAACAGAAACCATTCTCTTTACCGGCCTGGATGCTCAAGGGCATTCGGTATGGGGAAAGAGAATTAACTAATAAAAATTAATAATATTACTATCATGAAATTACACCGAACTCTATTCACAGCATGGGTATTTGCTGCCGGAGTAGCGCTACATGCACAGAATGCGCACAACATGGTCGTGCAGACCAATAAACTTGGTGCGGAAATACAACCAACCATGTATGGTTTGTTTTTTGAGGACATTAATTATGGAGCCGACGGAGGATTGTATGCCGAACTGGTAAAGAACCGTTCATTCGAATTCCCGCAACGTTTTATGGGGTGGAATGTTTTCGGTAACGTGACCTTGATGGATGACGGGCCGTTTGAACGAAATCCGCATTATGTCCGTCTGGGTAATTCCGGGCACAGGGAAAAACATACAGGGATTGAAAACGAAGGTTTCTTCGGTATAGGTGTCAAGGAAGGAGCCGAGTACCGTTTTTCCGTATGGGCACGTGGTGAGAACCAGAAACTTCGCATTGAATTGATCAAGAATGATACGATGGAGGAACGTCAGGCTTTTGAGTCAAAAGAACTGACAGTGAACTCGAAGGATTGGAAACAATATGAGGTGATATTGAAATCGCCGAGAACGGAACCCAAGGCTCATCTCCGTATTTTCCTTGAAAGTGCGGGAACGGTGGATCTGGAACATGTTTCTCTTTTCCCTGTGGATACTTGGAAAGAACGTAAGAACGGGCTTCGCAAGGACTTGGTGCAGGCTTTATATGATATCAAACCCGGTGTTTTCCGTTTTCCCGGCGGCTGTATTGTGGAAGGTACGGATGAGGCTACCCGTTACGAATGGAAAAAAACAGTAGGTGCGGTAGAGAATCGTCCGTTGAATGAAAACCGCTGGCATTATACGTTCAAGCATCGTTTCTTCCCCGATTATTTCCAGACTTACGGACTGGGCTTCTTTGAGTATTTCCAGTTGTCGGAGGATATAGGCGCCGAACCGTTGCCTATTCTGAACTGCGGACTGGTATGCCAGTATCAGAATGACCCCGACCAGCAGGTCAGCTTGTCCAAACTTGATTCGTATATACAGGATGCATTGGATCTGATTGAATTTGCCAATGGTGATGTTACGACTACTTGGGGAAAAGTTCGTGCGGATATGGGACATCCTGCTCCCTTCAACTTGAAGTTCTTGGGTATTGGCAACGAACAATGGGGACCGGAATATCCGGAACGTCTGAAACAGTTTGTCGAGGTGCTTCGTAAGGCGCATCCCGAAATCAAGATTGTCGGCAGTTCGGGACCTCAGTCTGAAGGTAAAGACTTTGATTACTTATGGCCGGAAATGAAAAATCTGAAAGTGGATTTGGTGGATGAGCATTTCTATCGTCCCGAAAGCTGGTTCCTGGCACAAGGTAACCGTTATGACAATTACGACCGCAAAGGTCCGAAGGTCTTTGCCGGAGAATATGCTTGTCATGGAAAAGGCAAGAAATGGAACCATTTTAATGCTGCTTTAATGGAAGCTGCGTTCATGACCGGACTGGAACGCAATGCCGATGTGGTACACATGGCTACTTATGCGCCTTTGTTTGCTCATGTGGAAGGGTGGCAGTGGCGTCCGGATTTGATTTGGTTTGATAATCTGAATTCCGTCCGTACTTGCAGTTACTATGTACAACAGTTGTACAGTCATAATAAAGGCACGCATGTATTGCCGTTGACAATGGATAAAAAAGCTGTGAGCGGTCAGGAAGGACAGGATGGTCTGTTTGCCAGTGCCGTATGGGATAAGGATGAAAAGGCTTGTATCGTGAAAATTGCCAATACTTCGGATAAGGCACAACCGGTATCAGTGACTTTCAACGGATTGAAGAAGAGTGATAAACTTGTGGAAGGTAAATGCATCACGCTCCAGTCTGCCGATTTGGATAAAGATAACACGGTAGAGCATCCGAATGTCATCACTCCGAAAGAAAGTGATGTTACGATTGAGGGTAATGTACTGAATGTAGAGATGGCGCCCAAGACTTTCGTGCTTTATAAGTTTGTTAAGGCAAGTAATAAGTAAAAGATGAATCATTCCTTTAAATGCTAACACAGAGGATAGAGAAACATAAAGCAGCCGAAGGGCTGCTTTATAATCCCAACTGCATCCGGAACTTTTAAAGGAAATGTATACCTGTCTCCCTTGGTTGTACCAAGGGAGTTTTTTTGATTATACGTATATTGTCATCTTGGATTTTTCACGTTATTTTGCTGTAAATCAGTAATGTACCGTGAAAATACATTCTAAATCCCCCCGAAACGGTTTGCCATTCTCCGCTGCCAAATTTGGTTTGACGGATATCGGTTGTTCTGATTCCTGTGTCATAGCTACGGTTGTTCCATTGCAGGGGAGCGTCATAAGGCGTATTTTTGTTCGGGTGCGTTCATTGCTTCACTAAGGTGAAGAGGCAGCTTCGCTTAGGTGAACAGCCGCTTTCACCCAAGTGGAATAACTGCTTCACCTGGGTGAAATATCAAATGGAGTGAGGTGAAGGTATGATGAGAATAGGTTCTTCTGATGCCTACGAGCTACCGGGAGGTAACGAGGGGCTGATTTTACATTCTGTCCGAGAGCATCCCCGAAGCAGATGTATTTCGCCACCGGCATACCGATTGAGGAGGTTTTGAAAGACTGTCGCACGGGAAGCTCTTGGTAATGAGTGAGTTGTTGTGATGGAATGCTTTTATGTTTTATGTAAATGAGTCAAAAGTGATTTTTGTTGTCGTTATGTTGTATGGGCGGGCTCATGGGCCTGCCCATACGGTGGAACATTTGATGGTTATTTCGGATTTTTGAAATATCCTCTTATTGGATGAGTCCTGTTTACATCTTTATTCTCTTATTGCGTACTTGCCTCAGAATGGTCTGCAACTCAAATACTTTCTCAGGATACTTTTCTGCTACATTCTCTTGTTCGCTCACCTTTTCCATTTCATATAACTGGGGAACGTTCAGGTTTCCGGTTTCTATTTTTTCTGCTTTCATGAAAGTGGTCGGGTCATCATTCGGTTCAATGTATTTCCAGTCTTTGGTACGGACGGACAACGTGTGGTTCATGGATTGTTCCACAATCCAGGGGCGGTCTGTCTTGTCGGTTCCTATCAGATTCCCTAAACGGTCATAACTGTCCGGAGCGCTGCCTTTAGGTAATCTGGCGTTGATCAAAGCTCCTAAGGAGGCTAGCCAGTCAATCTGTGACATTAATACGTCCGAGTCTCCTGTCTTTTTTATCTTCTGTGGCCAGCGGACAATGACCGGGACGGCTGTTCCACCCTCGAAAGCGCTGTATTTGTTTCCTCTCCACGGACCGGAAGGTGTATGTCCGTTCAACAGCTCTTCTGCCTTGTCCTTATATCCGTCGTCTACAACCGGACCATTGTCGCTGGATAGAATAATCAGCGTGTTTTCAGTTAGTCCAAGTTGGTCCAATGTTTCCATCAGCTGGCCTACCGTCCAGTCGAATTGGGCGATTGCGTCTCCGCGTAGTCCCATAGGATTCTTTCCACGGAAGCGGTCATGGGGAAAACGAGGAACGTGTACATCATTGGTTGCAAAATACATAAAGAAAGGCTCGTCTTTATGCTGTTTGATAAAGTCGATGGCATGAACGGTGATGGAATCGGCAATGTTCTCGTCTTTCCAAAGTGCTTTTCCGCCCCCTTTCATAAATCCGATGCGGCTGATGCCATTGACGATGGACATGTCATGTCCGTTGCTGGGATGTAGGTTATACAGTAATTCGGGATTATCTTTGCCGGTCGGTTCTCCCGGAAAGTTCTTGGTGTAACTCACTTCTATGGGATCGGACGGATCATAGTTGGCTACCTTGCCGTTTTCTATAAATACACAAGGTACACGGTCGGCTGTAGCGGCCATGATATAGTGATAGTCAAAGCCTAAGTCACCTAAAGCGGCTGGTAAAGGAGCATTCCAATCCTGCCCGCCTGTCTTGTCTCCCAGGCCCAGATGCCATTTGCCGATGGCGGCTGTAGCATATCCGGCACTTTTAAACATGTCTGCCATGGTGTATTGTTCGGGACGGATAATCATTTTTACATCTCCTGCGGCAATATCCGTGTCCGGTCTGCGCCATGCATATTCTCCTGTCAGCAAGGAGTAGCGGGATGGGGTGCTGGTAGCGGCTACGGTATGTGCATTAGTGAAACGAATGCCTTCCGATGCCAGTTTGTCAACATGGGGAGTTTCTACATTCTTGGCTCCGTAACATTTTAAATCTCCATATCCCAGGTCATCTGCCAGAATAACGATAACATTGGGCTTTTGGGGGGCCTGCGTACTGTTTTTTTGAACGGTTTCTGCTGTTGCAGAGTTACAGGCGGCTAATGAGGCAAGTAAGGATATGCCTGCATAATTTCTACTTTTCATCTCTATTTATTTAAGGTTTGATCCGGATACATGTCTATTTTCACTTTCCGGTTTCTCGACCTGAAGGTGAAGAACGACGGAAAGTTATCAAGAAAATCTTGAAGCAGCAAAAAAGAGGGCCGAAATATGATTTGAAAGTGTCTGGAATTAGATGATAATGCCCCCACCCAGTACTACATCATCCCTATAGAAAGCGGCTGCCTGTCCCGGAGCAATGGCTGTCAGCGGCTCGTGCAGTTGTACATGCAGGGTGTTATCCGGTTGCAGGGTTACTGTGCAGCGGTTGGCTTGTTTCCGATAGCGTATTTTGACGATGATGTCGTCCTTGTTTAGTAATAAAGCGGGATTGGTGATGCGCCATTCTTTCAGTCTCATTTCTGTTTTTTCCAGTGCTTTCAAGTCGCTCAGTATGACTTTGTTTTCTGCCGGAATGATTTCTTTGACAAAGACAGCCCGGTTAAGATCTATGCCCAATCCTCTCCGCTGGCCGATGGTATAGAAAGGATAACCTTTGTGCCGTGCGATAAAATTCCCCATTTCATCGAAGAATTTACCCGGTAGGATACTTCCTTCAGGTAATTCCTTATGTAGGAATGTGCGGTAGTCCATGGGGCAGAAGCAGACTCCCAGACTGTCCCGTTTATGGGCGGCTTTCAGAAAACCACGCTCTGCCGCGATTTCACGGACACGGGCTTTAGTCAGGTTGCCCATAGGGAGAAGCATACGTTGCAGGATTTCTTGTGGCAGCCCCCATAGGAAAAAGGATTGGTCTTTATCCGGGTCGGCACCGGTAGTGATGTGATAGCATCCATTGATGAAGCGCCGGCGTACATAATGTCCTGTAGCGAAGTGATAAATTCCCATTTCATCGGATATTTTCTTCAAAAGAGGCCATTTCAGGTAGTTGTTGCACAAGGTACAGGGAACCGGGGTATGACCTGCCATATATTCGTTGATGAAATAGTCAATGATGGTTTTCCGGAAGGTGTCACGAACATCGTATGTGAGATGGGGGATGTTCAGACGTTCACATAAAGCGCGGGCGTCCTCCAGATACTCTGTATCATTTTCTTTTTCATAAAAGCGGAAGGTGATGCCGGTTACTTCGTATCCTGCATCCTGCAATAGAAGGGCGGCTACGGAACTGTCTGTTCCTCCGCTCATGCCTAGTAGGACTTTATTATTGGACTCTGTTTCTCTCATCTTTATAGCAGTTTTGTGAGGATGGATGCCGGAATATCCATTTTGGAGAAGGCAAACAGTTTCTTTCCCAAATCTTTCAAAGAGGCTCCGATGTGATATATGTCGGATTGGTCTATAATAAGAAAACGGTCATGTGCCTGGCTATTAGCCCATTGGCGGAATTGGATTCCTCGTTTCGTATTTACACGGTATCCTACTGATATAATCACATCTAAATTATAATATTCTAAGTTACGGGTAATCTGTCTGTTGCCTTCTTGGCGAACTGTTCGGAAATTCCGAACGGTTGAACTTTGGATTAGTTCTTCTGATTTATAAATGTTCTTTAGATGCTCGCTTATATTGGCTTTGCTGGATTGGAATAGTTCTACTATTTGTGCCTGGGTCAGCCACACTGTTTCATCTTCAATGCGCACTTCCATCCTCACTGATTCATCCGGCTGGTAGAGTATGATTTCTCCTTGTTGTTCCATGTGTTCGATTTTTTGAGTACAAAGCTAGCAAATATAAATCAGACTGATCTTGTTTTCAGGTTATAATTGAAATGTAGGATGGGAAATGAAACTCCGATGACAATCTATATGATAGTGCCATCGGAGTTCTGACATACTCTTCTTATTAAGGAAGGAATGCTTGCTATGTTTTTATTTTACCGGCATCAATGTGAATCCCCAATGATATTCCTTATTGGCGGGTAGGGTATGTTCCGGCAGAGGGCGGTCTCCCCAGCTGTCATAACCGGCTATACCTTGTTGCTTCATATCAATACATACTTCCACAAAATTACGTGGGGTGATATCATTGACATGTGTCATGCGGCGTATTACATTTTTAGCTTTTTCCTCATTATGGTTAGCAACTTCTTCGGGAGTGAAGTTAGTCCACTGACGGGGACGGCTGATAGCTTCTTCCGAGTCAAAGTCCTCTACGGAGTTGCGCAGGGCATTGAATCCGATAGTGCTGTCGGCACGTATTAACAATCCTTTTCCGCCTTTGCGGGTCAGTTCTACCCAACGGGTGTCGGTGCGGTGTCCGTTTTCTTGCGGACGGACATAGTTGTTGGTGTACATCTGGTCGGCTGTAGTGCGGTAGAGATCAACGAAGCTGCTTGCATTACGGTCGATGTAGTTTTCACCCGGTCCGCGTCCGAAGTATTCTACCTGGTTCATATCGGATGGCAAATGGAAACGTACACCGATACGTGGTACGTTCAGTTTGGAAGAGGCAAGGCGTTGAGCATCCTGTCCCGGTGTGAAAGTGGCCATTAAGGTAGCTTCTGATACTTCCGTGTCGGCAGCCTTCATATCGGTAGAAGTAAAGGTGATGCCTGCATGAACCACACCGTCGGGATAGATGGTATATTTCATGATGTACAGATTGCCTGCCGCCAGTAGGTAATTGACTGTTAATACGGTCTTGTTGCCGTCTGTTGTTGTGGTAACATCTGCTACATTGAAATTCTTGCTGGACTGTTTCCATATTTGCTCGCGCTTAGGCCCACCGTTACCATAATCATTGTCCGTCGGTGCGCGCCAGAAGTTAGGCTGAATACCAAAACCTTCAGCGAAATATTCTGTACCGTTTACTTTGTATGAAGTCACGAGTCCGCTTCTCTTGTTGAAAACGAACTGCATACGTGGTGATAATACGGTGATGATGTCACCATCCGTGCTGACGGTAGTCTTGCCGCTTGCTTTATGTCCGGTCATAGCCAATGGTTCTATGGGCAGGCGGAATTGTTCGGAAGCAATATCGTGTCCTGCAGGAATCAAGGGCTCCGGTTCTGTGGTGGTAACTACAAAATCTACAAAATATTCTGTGCCGGCCTTGGGTTTCAATCCGTTGAGGTTGATGTTCAGTTCTTTGGAACCTTGCGGTTCGATATCTAATGATACTTTTCCGCCTTTGATTGTTTTTCCGTTTGCCTTTACGGTATAACTGATCATATACTTTTTCAAGTTGGTGAAGTAGAAACGGTTTTTTACCAGGAATTTGCCGGCAGCCGGGTCGATGGCTTCGAAACCTACATTCTGATGTGCATATTTCACTTCTGTCATGGCCGGATGCGGAGTGCGGTCCGGAGCTACGATTCCATTGCATAGGAAGTTTCCGTCGCTGGGTGCATTGGTTCCGTAATCACCTCCGTAGGCCCAGTAGGTACGTCCATTTTCGTCTGTTTCCAGAATACCTTGGTCTACCCAGTCCCAAATGTAACCGCCTTGCAGGTTCGGGTACTTGTAGATTGCTCTCCATTGTGCTGCCAGATTACCATTGGAATTGCCCATAGCGTGTGAATATTCGGATGGTGCGATGGGACGGTCGCTGCCTTTCTTGCCTATTTCTTCCAGCCAGGCGGCACTGGGGTATTGGGGTACATACATATCTGTGTTCCATTCCCAAAGGGCGCGTTCATAATTTACAGGACGGTTCATCCCTTTTACTTCGCTTTTAGCGAAAACTTCTTGCATTTCTACATTATGCAATAATGCTCTATAACGTTCTTCATGATGTTTTTCGATTTCTCCAACCATACGGAATTTAGCTGCAAGTTCTGGAAACCCTTCTTCTTCTGCAGTTTTTGCAAAACCTTCATACATATCTGTCCATTCATAGTTTTCGCCTTCTGCTGCAGCCTCAAGATTCTGTGCTGTATCGCCGATTCCGTTTAATTCCTTAAACCACATCTTAGCATGTTCTTTTTCATTGTCAGCAGTTTTTAAAAATAATGATGCAATCTGCTCAAAACCTTCCTTCTTAGCCTTTGAAGCAAAATAAGTATATTTATTTCTTGCCTGTGATTCTCCTGCAAAAGCTGCCTCTAAATTCTTTTCTGTCTGTGTTCCTTCGTATTTGCTCATATAATATTACCTCCTAAGTAATCAGTTACTACTGATTTAAATTTTAGTACTTATCAATATAGTTATACCCTAAGTAACTATAAACATATTATACTGCAAATTCATTATTTTTGTTAAATATTCTTGTAAAAAAATATGTTTTTTCTATGAAATGAACTAACTTTGAAATTAATTATTTATATTACAAATTTGGACTGTAAATTTTATCGAAAATCCTTTTTCTTTACTATATATGTCGATAAATACATAGAAGCAATATAGAAGATTATAGCTAACAACTAACACAAAACCTTATAACTATTTTCAAATCTTA
>ERZ773112.591-NODE-591-length-23803-cov-4.596724_pt1 | contig 23803 bp, 16 predicted proteins | sample MGYA00580566_ERZ773112 | MGnify/ENA primary metagenome ERZ773112 (study PRJEB29015, sample SAMEA2737842) | human gut metagenome | biome: human gut; feature: human-associated habitat; material: faeces | place: China | collected 2012 ... | reverse complement strand
GGCGAAAAAATCGCCCCGATGCCATAATATTACGCCAATTTAAGGGATTTTATAGTTTAATCATAAATATTAGTTTTTTGAGTTTTATATTAGATTCGTTTATTTGTTTTTCAGCTAAGTTTCTACAGCATAAGGATGAGCAGTTGCGCGATAATCACGCGCACAAACATGCCCAAAGGATAGACGGTGGCATAGCTCACCGCCGGCGCGTCGCCCTTGATGTTGTCGGAGGCATAAGTGAGCGCCATCGGGTTGGCCATGGCGCCGCAAAGCATGCCGCACGTCTCCCCGAAGTTGAATTTGAACCACCGCATCGCCATTATGCCTACGATGATTGTCGGCACAACGGTAAGCACTACTCCGAGCGAAATCCAGGCAAGTCCCTGCGGTCCGACAAGCGTGTCGAAGAAATGTGCGCCGGAGTCAAGGCCGAGACAGGCAAGATACATCGACAAGCCTATGCCGCGGAGCATCAGATTGGCAGAGCGCGTGGTGTAGGTGACCATGTGCAGACGCGGTCCGTAGCGGCCCATCAGCAGTCCTGCCACAATCGGTCCGCCGGCAAGTCCTATACGCACAAGATTTTAAGCGGGCGGAAGGATAATTTTGATGGACTGCGCCAGTATGGGGGCTTGAGCGGTTTCCCGAAGCGGAAGGAAAGCCCGTTTGATGCGTTCGACACGGGACACAGTTCAACTTCGATCTCGGCAGGGCTGGGGATGGCGCAAGGGCGCGATCTGCTGGGCGAGGATTATTCGATCGTTTCCGTCATCGGGGACGGCGCGCTGACCGGCGGCATGGCATATGAGGCGCTCAACAATGCGGGACGGCTCAAGACGAATTTTATTATTGTTTTAAATGATAATAATATGTCCATTTCGGAAAATGTCGGCGGTATGTCGCGGTATCTGAATAATCTTCGTGCAGATGAGGGCTACAATCTGTTGAAGAAGAATGTGGCGGGCACGTTATCGCGGATCCCGATGATCGGTTCGGATCTGGTCGGCACGCTGCTCCGGACAAAGAACAGCATCAAGCAGCTTCTGATTCCGGGCATGTGGTTTGAAAATATGGGAATCACGTATCTGGGACCGGTGGATGGACATGATATTAAGGGGTTGATCCGTATTTTCAGCGAGGCGAAAAAGATCAACCGCGCGGTGCTGATCCATGTGATTACGAAAAAGGGCAAGGGATACCGTCCGGCGGAGAAGAATCCGTCGGCATTTCACGGAGTTGAACCATTTGATATTGAAACGGGAAAACCGCTCCGGAAAAAGGAACATCCGGGCTATACAGATGTATTTTCCAGAGAAATCTGCCGTCTGGCAGCGGAAAATCCGAAGATCGTGGCGGTGACGGCGGCGATGCCGGATGGAACGGGGCTCAAACGGTTCTCGAAAGAATATCCGGACCGCTTTTTCGATGTGGGAATCGCGGAGGAACACGCGGTTACCTCGGCGGCAGGTATGGCGGCAGCCGGTCTGAAACCGGTGGTGGCGGTGTATTCGTCCTTTTTACAGAGGGCATATGATCAGGTCATTCACGATGTCTGTATCCAGAATCTTCCGGTTGTGTTCTGCGTGGATCGCGCGGGACTGGTCGGAAGCGATGGGGAGACGCATCAGGGTATTTTTGATCTGACATTCCTCTCCTCTGTGCCGAATATGAGCGTGATGGCGCCGAAGAACCGCTGGGAACTGGAAAAGATGCTGCAGTTTGCCATCTCCTACGATGGACCGATTGCGATCCGTTATCCGAGGGGCGAGGCCTACCGGGGCTTGAAGGAATTTCTGGCACCGGTTGAGTATGGCGTCAGCGAGATGTTGTATGAGGAGAGCGGGACGGCGCTTCTGGCAGTCGGAAGTATGGTCAGCACGGCAGAGCATATCCGGGAGAAATTAAAGAGTGCCGGGCAGCCGTGTACGCTGGTCAACGGGCGGTTTGTGAAACCGATGGATACCGACGTGATCGACCATCTGGCAGGAACGCACCATACGATCGTGACACTGGAGGAAAATGTCCTGCGCGGCGGTTACGGCGAGCGGGTGACGGATTATGTACAGAAGCATTATCCGCAGATCAAGGTAGTTAATATAGCGCTGCCGGATGCCTACGTCGAACACGGAAATGTGTCGGTGCTCCGGAATGAGCTGGGAATTGACAGTGATTCGATTCTGGCGCAGCTGAAACGTGAAGGTGTGCTGGAGACTGACGCGGAAGCATGATGGGAAACAAAAGAGTGGCAGCAGCGGAAGGAAGAACATAGAATGAAAGAACGGTTAGATGTACTTCTCGTCAAGAGAGGTCTGGCAGAATCCCGTGAGAAGGCGAAAGCGATCATCATGTCCGGGATTGTATATGTAGAAGATCAGAAAGAAGACAAGGCGGGTACGACCTTCGATGAAAATGCGAAGATCGAGGTACGTGGATCTACCTTAAAATATGTGAGCCGCGGAGGTCTGAAACTGGAGAAGGCGATGACGCATTTCGGAGTGACGCTGGATCAAAAGGTCTGTATGGATGTCGGCGCGTCCACAGGCGGATTTACCGACTGTATGCTGCAGAATGGCGCGGTCAAGGTGTTTTCGGTCGATGTAGGACATGGACAGCTGGCGTGGAAACTTCGCAATGATCCGCGTGTGGTCTGCATGGAGAAGACAAACATCCGTTATGTGACACCGGAGGATATCGGCGAGCCGGTAGATTTCTCTTCGATCGACGTTTCCTTTATTTCCCTGACGAAGGTTTTAGGTCCGGTCAAGGAGATTTTAAGCCCAGGCGGCGAGGTGGTTGCACTGATCAAGCCGCAGTTCGAGGCGGGACGTGAGAAAGTCGGAAAGAAGGGCGTTGTCCGCGAGAAGAGCACGCATCTGGAGGTCATTCAGATGGTGATGGCATATGCGGCAGAGATCGGTTTTGAGATCCGGAATCTGGAATTTTCCCCGATCAAGGGACCGGAGGGAAATATCGAGTACCTCCTGTACCTGCATAAACTGGAGCAGGCATCGGAGGAAACTGTGACTGGTGAGGAAGCACTTGCAAAAGCGGAAAAAGAGTGTCCGGTTTCACCGGAACAGGTTGTTGAGGAAGCTCACAGGGAGTTAGACAAAACATGAGAAATTTCTATCTGATTGTAAACCGCGAAAAGCCGCGCGTAGAGGAGGCAGCCGGTTTGATTTGCAGCTTTTTTGCGGAACAGGGCTGCCGCTGCATCCGTCTGGATCGCCATGACGGGCTTCGCCGGGACGCAGAAGTGGCTGCGGCATACCGCTATACCGATCGCCGGACGGTGCCGGAGGACACAGATTGTGTGATCTGTCTGGGCGGTGATGGAACGCTGATTCAGGCGGCGCGTGATCTGGCGGGACGGAAGATTCCACTGTTTGGCATCAATATGGGGCATCTGGGGTATCTGACGCAGATTGGGCATGAGGAGGACATTCTGCCTGCCATGCGGGATTTGATGGAAGATCACTACCGTCTGGAAAGCCGGATGATGCTCAAGGGGTGCGTGATTTCCGGCGGGAAGATCGTCATGGAGGATATCGCGTTGAATGATATCGTCCTGAACCGTATGGGAATCGATGCGTTCCGGTTTGAGCTGGCTGTCAATGGACAGCTGTTTAATGAGTATTCGGCGGACGGCATGGTGGTTGCGACCCCGACCGGTTCGACGGCATACAACCTGTCAGCGGGCGGTCCGATCGTGGCGCCGGAGGCGGAACTGCTGGTATTGACGCCTCTCTGCCCGCATTCACTCAATTCGCGCAGCATCGTTCTGCCGCCGGATAGCCATTTGAGTCTGCGGATTCAGACGACCGGGCGGACGAAGGTTTCGCTGAGCTTTGACGGCGATACGGTGGTTGATATTGAGCCGGGTGATACAATCGAGATAGCAAAATCAGAGATCGAGACGACATTGATTCAGCTCAAACAGGTGCCATTTTTGGAAAATATACGGAACAAAATGAAACAGATATAAAAGGAGTCAGAGCCATGAAAATGGAACGTCACAGCAAGATTGTGGAATTGATTGGAAAATATGAGATTGAAACGCAGGAAGAGCTGGCGGAATATCTGAATAAAGAGGGATACAATGTCACGCAGGCAACGGTTTCCAGGGATATCCGGGAGTTAAAGCTGTCTAAGATCCAGACAGAAAACGGCGGACAGAAATATGCGGTTTTCCATCCTCAGACGGCGTTCAATGATAAATATACCCGTATTCTGCACGATAGCTTCGTTTCCATGGATATGGCGCAGAACATCCTTGTCATCAAGACGGTGTCAGGCATGGCGATGGCAGTCGCGGCAGCGCTCGACGCCATCCATTTTTCAGAGATTGTCGGCTGCATCGCCGGGGACGATACGGTCATGTGTGCAGTCCGGACGGTGGACGATACGATTGTACTGATGGACAAGATCCGCAAGCTAATTGCGGGATGAGGGAAGGTGGGTTCACGCATTTTTTGTGGGAACCGCTGATAAGGAGGAACGGAAAGCGGATGCTTTATCATTTACGAGTGAAAAATCTGGCTCTGATCGATTCGGCGGAGGTGGAGTTCGGGGACGGACTCAACATTCTGACCGGTGAGACGGGAGCCGGAAAATCGATCATCATCGGTTCGGTCCAGATCGCGCTGGGCGGAAAAGCACCGAAAGAGATGATCCGCCGGGGCTGCGACAGCGCCTACATTGAACTGGTTTTCTCCATCGATGATGAGAGAAAGCGCGAGCAGCTGAAGGAACACGATGTTTACCCTGATGAAGAGGGAATTTTAATCATTTCTAAGAAAATCACACCGACCCGGAGCATCAGCCGCATCAACGACGAGACGGTAACGGCTGCAAGGCTGCGGGAGATCACGGGTCTTCTGATCGATCTGCACGGACAGCATGAACACCAGTCGCTGGTGAATGCGTCAAAACATCTGGAAATCCTCGATGCGTATGGCGGGGAAAAACTTCTCCCATTCAAACAGAATACGGAAGCTGCCTATCGCTTGTATATGCAGTTAAAACAGAAATGTGCCGCATTTGCATCCGATCAGGAGACGAGACTGCGGGAGATGGATTTCTGCCGGTTTGAGATCGAGGAGATTGAAAATGCCGCGTTAAAGGATGGCGAAGAGGAAAAGGTGGCAGCCGATTTTAAGCGGTTTTCCAATGCCAGACGGATCGCTGAGAGTCTTTCACAGGCATATGACGCGGTGTCCGGCGATGCGGTGTCGCGGGCGTTCCGTGAGATCGATGGTGCGATGGCATTTGACGAGGGATTGAAGGGGATCCGTGACGAGCTGTGCGATGTAGATTCCCTTCTTTCGGATCTTTCCAGGGAGATCGCCGGATATATGGACGATATGACCTTTGACGAAGCGGCATTTCAGGAGACACAGGAGCGGCTTGACCTGATCCGGAGCCTGGAAACCAAGTATGGGAAGACGATCCCGGAGGTACTTCAGGCGTTGGAAGAAAAGAAAGCGCGACTGCAGGAACTGGAGAATTACGATGAACTTCGGGAACAGGCGGAAAAAGAACTGGAACAGGCGGAAGCAGTACTGAAAGAACATTCCGAGGCATTGTCAGCAGCGCGTAAGCAGTTTGCCGGGGAGCTGGTGGAGAAGATCGCAGACGGGCTTCGGGAACTGAATTTCCTTGATGTGCAGTTTGAGATGGAGTTTAGGCGGCTGGATCATTTCACGGCGGGCGGTATCGACGAGCCGGAATTCCTGATTTCCACGAATCCGGGCGAACCGGTTCGGCCGCTCGGTATGGTGGCGTCCGGCGGTGAGCTGTCGCGTATCATGCTGGCAATCAAGACGGTGCTGGCGGAGACCGATCAGGTTCCAACGTTGATTTTTGATGAGATTGACACCGGTATCAGCGGGCGGACTGCACAGATGGTATCGGAGAAGCTGCGGATCCTCTCCAAATGCCGTCAAGTCATCTGCATCACGCACCTGCCGCAGATCGCGGCGATGGCGGACCAGCACTTCGAGATCCGCAAATCCGCGTCCGATGGACGGACGGCAACCTCCATCCGCGCCTTAGACCGCGAGGCGATGGTGGACGAGCTTGCGAGACTGCTGGGCGGCGCGGAGATCACCGAGACCGTGCGGCAGAATGCGGAGGAGATGAAGAAGCTGGCAAAGAAGCGGAAGCTGGAGGTGTGATTATAAATTAAATATAAGATTCGGATTCAGAAAAATGTCGCGTAAGGCGGCATTTTTTTGATCCCCAGATACCAATTAGGTCGAAGTTTGACCGTTTGCGTCGAAGTGGTTTTGGAATAGATGCATATATGATAAAGTTAAAATAGAAAGTATTGGGGATAAAAATAGCAAATTTGAGTTTTTGTTTCATAGGACGCAATTTTTTATGAAACAAGAAAAAGTCATATGGGGGGAGGGGATAAACATAAGAACGGCAGAAATCTTAACTGGAACAAAGACATTTCAAAAAGCAAAAACACGTATTTATAATACGGATGGAATGCCCGTTTATGTGGATATTCCGACCGAATATGGAAAAACATGGTTGAAGGATCTGGTCATAGGAAATGCATCTATCTGTCTTGAATTGGATCAGGAGTTAAAGACAGTGGATGAATGGATTACATGGCTGGAACGAATCTGTCAGAAAAAATTTCCGGAAATAAAAATGACTGCGCTTCGGAAGATTGCTGCCGAGGAGAAGCTGACTCCAGTCATTCGCCGATATCTGCTTACGGAAATGGTTTCATGTCTGACAAAGCAGGCAGGAGAAGGCGGTCTGCTTTCTATTTCAGGTATTTCCTATTTACAGTCGAAAAGTGTGCTATTTTTTGTATGGAATTTTGTAAAGAGCCTGGCAGAGAATATGCGGGTGGTTATCTGGGAAGATATGGGAGAACGGGAACACCCGTATCGGAGTGAACGGAATGAAATTTCAGAAGGGAGGATCGTCCGGATCACCCCCGGGGAAATGCTTTTTTCAAAAGAGGATATTGAGTATTTAGCAGCCCAGCGGATACCCGGCTGGACGGAGAGTCAGAAGAAGCTTCTTACAGAGAAATTGTGGATGTTTTTTGGAGGACTTCCGGTAGGAATTTGCTATGCACTGGATCTGCTGGCTGAGGATGGGAAAGGCAGAAGTCTTTCATATATATGCAAAAGTTCGAATCATCCGCTTTATGAGAGATTTGGGCGCAATTGTCTGGCGAGACGTTTTCAGGAAGAAGAGTTTGGCATCCTGAATCGATTATCAGAGCAGTCTGTGCTGACGGAGGCGAGCGTCCGTGAGAATTTGAAGATGGAGTGGGCGCCTGAATATCTGAATTTTTTTAAGGAGCAGGGTGTGATTTTATATGATTCCGGGCGGGGGGAATATTGGATGCCGGGGTTGTTTCGGAATTATATGCAGGGAAAAACGACAAAGGGAACGCTGCATGAACAGGTAGGGGAAGCGGATACCTGGCTGGCGGAAAATCCCGTGAAGGTGCAGATACACAGTTTTGGTTCTTTTCATGTGGCATATCGCGGAAAAGAAGTGAGGTGGAGAACCAGAAAAACCAAGGAATTATTTGCCTTTTTGTTTGATAAACAGGGGAAAGGCGTCAGCCGGGATATGATTCTTGGAAATTTATGGGCGGATCTGGATGAAAATAGAGCGAGAAACATCTTCTATACGACGATGACATATTTAAGAAAAAATTTAAAAGAGGCAGGTATATCGGATCTTTTGTTGTGCCAGAAGGGGATGTATCGCTTAGATATGAGGAAAGTTGAGTCAGATTATCAAACACTTTTGTCAATTAAAGCACAGATTGACCGTGAAAATTGGACAGAGCTGAAAAAAATGCCAATATTCCCAAACGCAAGCCTGGTACGCCATAAGACTTGGAAATACTCTTCAAAACTATCAAATGCGGATTGGAATTTTGCTCGGAAGAATGGACGTATGGAATTCAATCATATGTGAGCCGGATTCTTCATCAGTGCCTGCGGAGTCTGGGCTCCTATCAAATGCGGATTGGAAAGATGGCGGAAGCGGCAGAGTATCTGGAGTTATTTCTCAGGGAAGAGCCTTATTCGGAAGATATCACGGAGATGCTGATTACCGCATATGGAAAGCTGGGGGATTATAAAAGTGCTCACCGTGTCTATAAAGAATTTGAAAAATTATTCCAGCAGGAATTTGGAGAAGAGCCGGGAGAGGAGATAAAGAAAGCATTAAAAAACTGTAGGAAGGAGCGGTGCGCCGAATGACAGAGTTGGAAAGACGGCTTGAAATGGTAGAAAAACGATGCTGTCTGGATGCGTTTGGGAGATATGCGCTGAAAATCCTTTTGCTATGTGAATGGGATCCAGACTTTGAAGGCGAGGGAGTCTATCTGGATGAACTGATGGAAGTCTGGAACGAGCGGGAAACAGGTGCACCGCTGGTACTTGTGGCAGAGGAGTGGAAGTGGATGGAGGAAGAGCTCCATTTCCTTGCGGAGTGTGTCTCGGAGGATGCGTCCGGGCGGAGGTGTTTTCGCGTGAGACGGTCGTTCCTTGAATTTTTGGAAACGGGCTGGATGGCGGAGCCGGAGGAAGGCTGTCTGGAGATTTATCCGAATCTGGAGGCAGCAGAAGAGCCGGATGTGGAACGCAGTCTGTATCGCAGTATGATTACTTTGACAGAGCGGAAACGGGAGAAGGATAAAGGACTTCTTTTTATGAATCTTGCTGGTCTGGAGGGGAGCGGGCGGCTGGAAAATGTGAAGGCATTCTGCCGGGAAAAGCAGATGGGACTGGTTTTGATGGATGGCAGAGGTCTGCTTGAGTTGACCCGGAAAGAGCGAAAAGAGCTTTATCGGGTGCTGGAGCTGGACTGCCTGCTAAAAGAACGCGTGATGGCAGTACGGTGGGACAATGCGCGTGAGGAGTCGGAGTTATTTGAACTGATGCGTGAGATGGAGCGCGGATGGGCGCATCTGCCGCTGGTGGTAATGCTTCTGACCGGACGGGCGCTGCGGGCGTCTATTTCGGGAGTGAGGCATATTCCAGCCGTTTTTATGATTCGGGAACAGGAAACGTTTTCCAGAAAAGAGATGGGAAAGCGGTATGCGGAAAAGTGGAAGATTTCCTTTCAGGATGGATTCGGCGAGATGTGGCAGAGGTTTCGCTTCACGCCGGGGCAGTTTAAAAAGATTCTGGAGCAGGCAGAAGATATGGCACTTGCCAGAGGAGAAAGATATCCGTCGCGGGATGAGCTAAAAGAGGTGTGCTGCCGTCAGGCAGAACACCGGTTTGCAGGAAAGGCATCTCGGATAAACACACAGTTTTCATGGGACGATCTGGTGCTGCCGGAAGCGTCGAAGGAACTTTTGCGGGATCTTTGCAGCAGAAACAAGAACCGGGAACAGGTCTATGGAAGCTGGAATTTTGCCAGCCGTTTCCCGTATGGGTTGGGAACCTCGATTTTGTTTACCGGCAGCCCGGGAACGGGAAAAACGATGGCAGCGCAGGTTATGGCAAAGGAGCTGGATCTGGAGCTGTTCCGCGTCAATCTTTCCGCGGTGGTCAGCAAATATGTGGGAGAAACCGAAAAAAACTTAAATCAGATTTTTGACGAGGCGTCTAAAAGCTTGTGTATATTATTTTTTGATGAGGCGGATGTCCTGTTTGGAAAGCGGACGGAGGTCAAAGATTCACAGGATAAGTATCAGAACATGGAAGCGGCTTTTTTACTTCAGAAGATGGAAGAATACGATGGCGTCAGCATTCTGGCGACGAATTATCAACAGAATATAGACGAGGCGTTTAAACGGCGCATTCAGTATGTGGTGGAGTTTCCACTGCCTGGCGCGGAGGAAAGACTTGGAATGTGGAGGCGGGCATTTCCGAAGGAGTGTCCGGTTCAGGAAACGGTGGATCTGCAGTTTCTGGCGGAACAGTTTGAGCTGACGGGAAGTAATATCAAGAATATTGCGGTCAATGCCGCATTTCTGGCGGCTTCGGATGAGGAGGCAGTTGGGATGCAGCAGATTTTGAGGGCGCTTAGAAATGAATACCGAAAGAGCGGTAAACGCCTGACGGTGTCGGAACTAGGACCGTATGGCGGGGCGGGTCAGGGGGAATTGCTTTCATAAAAATGGGGGAATGACAGTGGAATACGATTACGGCGAGTACCGCAAAGATTCACAGGCATTGTTTCGGGAAGAAGAAAAACGGGGAGAAACATTAGAGCGCTTTGAAGCGTCGGAAAAGCGGAGAAGAGAAGGCAGAGAGCCGGAGCGCGTGCTCGCGCTGAAAAATTCATACGGGCAGTTTGAGCTGGGAGTGAGCGGGACAAAGGCGGAAAAGCAGCCGGAAAAGGCACAGAGAAGTCAGGAAAAATTAGCGCTTGTATCGGGACTCCGGAAAGAACGGAAAAAGGAACTGCGTGATTATGAGACGTTTCATGAGACGGGTTCCGTCCCGCTCTCGTCACTTCAAAAGAGAGGCCGGGTCAATCCGCATAAGAAAGAAAAAAGCGCGGCGCTTTTGCGCCTGGAACCGGAAAAAACGGGAAACAGGCTGGCAAAAGGGCTTTCAGAGCTGGCGGAGAAAGAAAAACTGGAAACGGTACAGGAAATGTTTCCGTTTTTACAAAATAAAGCGGAGCGCGAAGAAAGAAAAATTCTCATGGAAGAGAGGGAAAAAACGGGGATTCTCTCAACGGAAAAGTCACATTATCTGGATCATATAAAAGAGAATGAACTCCATAAACAGAGGGAAAAGCAGAAATTTGTCCAGAAAGCGGATTACACCTTCCGGACGGAGAAGGAAAAACAGAAGCAGGAGACAAAGAAAACGGGAGCCTGGGAGGAATACCGCAAAAAGCTGTGGGAAAGCGGTCTTTTGAACGATGAAAATGCGAATGAAGATGACGAAAATAGAGAAAACAATGAAAAGAAAAACTAAATGTTTAGAAAATGTTTGGTTCTTGATGGTAAAATGTAAAAAACATAGAAATTGAGTGTTCGTTATAAGTTGGAAAGGAGAAAGGAGCGTTATGGCTGAGTATTTATCCCCTGGTGTATATGTTGAGGAATTTGATTCCGGCTCCAAGCCGATGGAGGGCGTAGGAACGAGTACCGCAGGATTTATTGGATTAGCAGAGAGAGGACCGATTGAGGGACTTCCGCAGCTGGTTACAAATTTCTCGGATTTTAAGAGAAAATATGGCGGTTATTTATCAGAAAATGAGTTTGGCGAGTATCGTTTTCTGGCATATGCAGTAGAACATTTCTTTATTAATGGAGGCGCGAGATGCTATATTTCGCGTGTGGCGCCGTCGGATGCAAAGTGTGCGTCCGCACACATTCCATCGGAGAACAAGGCGGCTCTTGTGCTGACGGCGAAGAATCCGGGTATGTGGGGCAACAATATCCGTGCGGTTATCTCCCCGGCGAGCAAGGCAAAGACACAGGTGTTGGAGATCGTGGAGAATGCTTCCGGCAAGAAGTACGTTGTGAAAAATGGCAGCGGTTTCCAGCCGGGTGACATCGTAAGCTTTACAGACGGAAAGAAGACATCTTACAACCGTGTTGTGAAAAATCAGGATAATCTGCTTGAGTTCGAAAAAGAATTTGAAGCGGATGTGGTTGATAAAAACCTCGTTCCGAAGAAGCTGATCAGCACCTGTGAGTTTACGTTGGAAGTGCGGTATGACGATCTGGCGGAAGTGTACGAGAATGTTTCGTTTAATATCGAGGCACCGAACTATATTGAGAAAAAGACAGCGAAATCAGAGCTGATCACGGCTGCGTGTGCAGGCGCTGGTTCAGAGCTCCTTGCTCCGTTTGATGAGCTGGCAGCAGAAGGGGACGCCGTTGTCAGCGTATCCTTCACAGGTGGAAGCAATGGTTCTGTGGCGTCGCTCTCAGCGGCTGATTTTATCGGATATGATAATGGTGCGAGCCGGAGAAGCGGAATCCAGTCCTTCTTAGATAATGATGTTGTTTCAATTATGGCGGGTCCGGGCATAACCGATCCGAATGTACAACTGACGCTGGTAGCGCACTGTGAGAATCTGGGAAGCCGTTTTGCGGTGCTGGATATGCCGAGAGATGCAAAGAAGGTTGACGACATCCTTGCACACAGAGATATTTTAGATAGCAGCTATGCAGCTTTATATCATCCGTGGCTGCAGGTGTTTGACCCGTTAGACAAGAAGAATTTTGCGATTCCGCCGTCTGGCTCTATCATGGGTATTTATGCGAGAAGCGATAACAGCCGCGGTGTCCATAAAGCACCGGCGAACGAGGTTGTACGTGCCTGCGTGGGTCTGGACTGCCAGTTTAACAAGGGCGAGCAGGATATCCTGAATCCAAAGGGAGTCAACCTGATTCGTGCATTTCCGGGCATGGGAATCCGCGTGTGGGGCGCCAGAACGGCATCAAGTGATCCGTCCTGGAAATACATTAACGTGCGCCGTCTGTTTATCTTTATTGAGGAGTCAATCAAGGCTAATACAAACTGGGCTGTATTTGAACCGAATGATGAGGTTCTCTGGGTTCGTGTGAAACGTACCATCGATGTATTCCTGACTGGAATGTGGCGGGGAGGTTCCCTTGCCGGAAGCGTTCCGTCAGAGGCTTTCTTTGTAAATATTGGACGTGATACCATGAGCCAGGATGATATCGACAATGGCCGCCTGGTATGCGTGATTGGTGTGGCACCTGTGAAACCGGCTGAGTTCGTAATCTTCCGGATTTCTCAGAAAACAAGTGATTCCGGCTCTGCCGAGTAATGGAGAGGAGAGATAAGACATGGCAGGATATCCGCATGGAAAGTTTAATTATAAGGTGGAAATTGATGGACTGGAAGCCGGAGGATTTTCGGAAGTGACCGGCTTCGATGCTTCGATCGATGTGATTGAGTACCGGGAAGGCGATATGACACAGACGCCGATCAAGGTTCCGGGTCTGAAAAAATATGGAAATATTACCCTGAAACAGGGGCTTGTGGACTCCATGGTCCTTTATGAGTGGATGACAGCAGGGCTTGAGGGCGATGTCGAGAGAAAGACGCTTACGATCACGCTCTTAGATATTGCGGGAAGTCCGGCGGCATCCTGGCAGATCATCAACGCATGGCCGGTAAAATATACAGCACCAGATTTTAATGCGACTTCTTCGGAAGTAGCGATTGAGAGTCTGGAGATTGCCCATGAAGGCATGACAAGAGTATCATAAATCAGAATAAAGTGTAAACGATCGGCTGGGCAGCATAGGCAGATGGGAAAATTTCTCTGGTCTATGCCGTCCGGCTGAACCTGCAAGAAAGGGGAATGACATGGCATTTCAAACCGAATTTACATTTACTCTTCCTAGGGGCTATATTGATGATACTGGGATGATTCATAAAGAGGGAACGATGCGGCTTGCCAATGCGGCGGATGAGATTCTTCCGTTAAAGGATCCGAGGGTACAGCAGAATCCAGGGTATCTGACGATCATCCTGTTGGCGCGCGTGATTACCAAGCTGGGTTCTCTGCCAGCGGTGGATACAAGAACCGTTGAGAAGTTTTTTACCATGGATCTGGCGTACCTTCAGGATCTCTATGAGAGAATCAACACGACAGAAATGCCGGTATACCGAGGTGTCTGCCCGCACTGTGGGAAGGAGATTCAGATTCCGGTAAATTTTATGGAAGCAGGTCAATAGAGACATATCCGGCAGATAAGATCTATAAGGAGGCAGCATTTTTGGCATATTATCTGCACTGGTCCCACGATGACATCATGGCGATGAGTCATCTGGACCGTATCCGCTGGTGCAATGAGGTATCGGGAATTAACAGCCGATTGAATGATGAGCCGGAAAATGTGTTTAAAATCTAACTGGATGAGAAAAGACCTGCGGCTTTCAAGACAGGAGGGGACGGATGCTGGGACATGGTTTAGAGCGATGGTCGGATCTATGTGACAATTTTTCTTTCCGTGTATACATTAACAATCAGGAATTTGGATTTTCGAAAGTGACCAATCTGGAAGGCGAGCAGGAGATAGAAGAATTTCAGGTGGGTGGTATGAATCAGGCGCCGCATATTGCGGTGTCTCCGAACAAAAAAGCGGGAAGGCTGATTCTGGAAAAAGGAAAGTGTTTTTCATCCATGCAGCAGCCGATCAAGAAATGGCGGCCAGGATATCGTATCAAGGGACTGATTGATGTGTATATTTATGATCGCTCAGGAGCGTTTGCCGGTTCCTATGGAATTAACGGTGGTTTGATTGTGAAATGGGAAGTGACAGGGCTGGATGGACTCGGAAATGAATTGATGATTCAAAAATTTGAGATCGTGCATGATGGTGTATCTATGTCGGATGCGAAAAGGTAACAGCAGAACGCGATTTTTGATATATGTGACGATAGTAAGAAGGACCGACGGATAGAAAGAAATGTGGTGATCGGATGAAAAACCGGTTATGGATGGAGAGGCAAAAGCCAATGAAAATCCATTATCTGGACTGGGCGGAAAAAATAAGAAAGAAGTATTCTCAGATAGGGGAATATGGATTTGCCGGAGCAACACTTACGTTTTTGCAGGGAGAGAAGCATTCAGAACCTCAAAATGGCGGTGAAGAGCGCCGGCTGATGTTGTTTTTTCAGAATTTGATTTTCTGCTGGGAAAATTCCATCGGAGTGAAACTATCGATCGGAAATGAACGTGTTCTGGAAAAAAGCGTCCGCCTTGCGCTGGAGACAGCCATACAAAAACTGACATCGGAGGAAAAAACACATTTTTCCAGAGAAGTTAAGATAGCAAGGGAGCTGCTGGAAGGAAAAGAAAAGACGGAAATACAGATGCAGAAAAGTCTTGTATTCCGTCGCTGGCAGGAAGGCTATTCCTGGGAAGAAATAAGCGGGCACAGGGAAATACGGGAGTATGTAGAGCGGCTCGAAGAGACGCGGAACCGGAGACAGGAGCTCGCGCGGATTCGAAGCAGGGAGATTGCCGGCGTTCAAAGCAGAGCGGATGCCGGAATCCAAAGCAGGGGGATGGAATTTGCACAGATTCAAAATCACCACATGCGCCAGCATCCAGGTATGGAAATAAAAACGAATGAGGCAGAAGGGTCACTTTTGGAAAAAATGCAGGATCAGAGCAATTTGGTGCATAGGGAAGTGAACGAAACGCTGGGAGAGAGAGAGGTTCGTCTGAACAGGACAGAGAGCCAGCTGGAGACGGTTCGTTTGGAAAAGAGAGAGCAGGAGAGCCAGCTGGAGACGACCCACCTGGAAAAAAGAGAGCGGGAGAGCCGGATGGAGATTCCGTCAGAGAAAGTACAGCCGGAGCCGCGTGATACCCAGACAGAGCTGCAAAAGATGCAGACTGGATTGAACCGTCAGCAGGAAAAACTGACCGAGACGCAAATCCAGCTTGAAAAAGAAACTCAAATCCTGAAAGATCCGGAAAACTCACTGGTTCATCTGGAACCGGTGCAAAAGCCGGAACACCTAGAAAGTTCACTGGTGCATCGGAAATCGAAGAAAGTGCCAGATGAGAGCGGCGTTCAAGATAGAGCGCAAATCCAAACTTTTGAACAAGAACAGGAAAAGAAGTTGTCGGTCAGGGCAGAAGCCGATCGGCTGGAGATAGAAAAAGAACGCGTCAGAACGGAACGCCAAAATCAGCTAGAAACAGAAAAGCGTTTGGAGCGTGCAATAGAACGTGAAAACCGGTCAGAAGCAGAAAGCCGTTTGGAGCATGCAATAGAACGTGAAAACCGATCAGAAGCAGAAAGTCGTTTGGAGAGTGTAACAGAGCGGCAGAATCGGGGCGGGGAGGATATATCGGTTGACTCAAAGCCATTTGGGGAAGAGCTCATAGCAGAACCAGCGGGGATGGAAGAGTTTGAACACCCGGAAAGTTCACTGGTATATTTGGAATCGAAAGAAACCTCGGATGAGACAGGCGTTCAATCGCATGCAGGGAAGCAGTTGGAGATTCCGTCAGAGAAAGCACAGCCGGAGCCGCGTGATACCCGGACAGAGCTGCAAAAGGTGCAGTCAGAACAGGTTCGGCAGCAGGAAAAACTGACCGAGACGCAAATCCAGCTTGAAAAAGAAACCCAAATTCTGAAACATCCGGAAAACTCACTGGTGTATCTGGAATCGAAAAAAGCGCCGGATGGGAGCCGCCAAGATAAAGCGAAAATCCTGTTAAATAATCTGTCGGAAAGCGCTTCCCAGAGAAAAAAACAACCAGAGAACCGTCTATTTCCAGGTGCAGTAGAACGCATGGAAAAAAATGTTAAAACGATGGAAAAGGTTCTGGAACGGTTCCGTGTGGTAACAGAGACAAGGAAAAGCGTATTTAGCGAACCTCATATCGTTGAAAAACATAGCAATGTAAGGTTGGAAAAACTGGTTTCAGGGACTTTGCAGCAAAAACAGGAAAAAATACGAACCGCAGCGCTCCAGCAGAATCATCGCGTACGGACAATAAAGCGCATCATTCCGCGGCTGGAGGTGCTGCCCGGAAACAGGGGAATGCGGCTGGAGATATTGGAAACGGTGGGGAAAACGTCAGGCTATGAGGCAGGGCAGGAGTTTACTTCGCTGCCTGAATTATCTACAACCGCCAAGATTCAGTATACTGTACCAGAAAGCCGAAAAACGGATCGAACCAACGTCGGTTCGGAGGTGTCTGCTATATCTGCCACACTCGCGCAGACCCGGGAGGAAACGAGAATTCTTCGCAAAAATACAGGGTATACCCGTACAGCCTTAATTGAGCAGGAAAAGAAAATTGATGGGATACGGAAAGAGCTGAACACGCAGATGAAGCAGGTGAATGAAGAAGTCAGACGTCTGATGGACACGCAGAGACGCGATATGTCCGTACAAAATCTGGCAGGCAAGGTGATGAAGGAGTTGCAGAGACAATTCCGTACAGAAAAGATCCGCAGGGGATATTGAATATAGGTAAGAGGATGTGAGGAAAGGAGTATGAGATGGGATATGAAAAAGCCGTATTGATACCGGAAGGTCAAAGCAAGGAGATAAAAGTCCAGTTTAATCCAGCCGAATACAACCTTTCCAGAAGCACTTCCTATGCAGAAAAAAAGGTTCTGGGAATGGACAATCCATTTACGCAGTATATTGCGGGGGAAGCGGAAAGCCTGAAAATCACCCTGATGTTTGATACGTATGTTCCGCCTGGAGAGAAAAGCGAAGAAGAAAGCGGCTCCGATGTCCGGATTCAGACAGAGAGGATTGCTAAGCTGATGGCGCTGGATCCCAAAAAGCACCGTCCACCGAAGGTGACGTTCCGCTATGGTTCGCTCATGTTCAGCGGTGTGATCACAGAACTAAGCCAGACCTTTACCATGTTTTTAGCGAATGGAATGCCAGTCAGAGCCAAGCTGGAAGTGACCTTCCGATCGATTGGAAATGAAAACACACGCGTACCGCTGGAATCGCCGGATCGGACAAAATGCCGTACCCTTCATGAAGGGCAGAGCCTGTGGGCGCTGGCATACGAAGAGTACGGAGACCCGGAAAAATGGAAGGAAATTGCAAGGGAAAACCGTATTGCAAATCCGCTTCAGATAAAACCGGGGCAGGTTTTGAAATTGCCGGCTCTTTAGCAAAAAAAAATAGGAAAGCATTGACGGGATAGACAGGAGATCAGCGGGGAAGAATGCACATAGTTTTAGGAGAAGAAGAAGGGAGGACGGCAGATGGCAGATTTGATGGAAGCCAGCTATAAGATGGAAGATCTGCGACAGAAAACGGGAAATTTTATGATTCCGGATTTCAGCATAGAGATCGATGGAAATCAGATCCGCCGTTCCTCGAAGCAGGGAACTTTGTACATTGACTCGGTCCGTCTGAAATTATCGGCAGATGCCGCTGGCTCTTTGACGTTTGATGTTTTAAATGCCTATGATCTGGAAGCCAGAAGCTTTTCAGATAAGGTGAAGGAACTTTTAAAACCTGGAAAACAGATTAAGGCGAAATTTGGTTATGCGGGAGAATTGTTAGACCTGTTCAGCGGCTATATTTACAGTGTAAATTATGAGTACAGCGATACTCCCAGATTGTCCGTGACGGCGATGGATCTGATCCGCCTGATGCAGGAAAATGACGGGGGCGGGCGGATTTATACAGGAAAATCGTATACAGAGATTTTTCAGGAAGTGATGAAACGCTACCGCTCCATGTACAAAGAATTGAAAACGGATGCACCGGTAAATGCCACAGAGATGCGCCAGATGACACAAAAGGGAAATGATTATACGTTTGTCAAAGATATTTTGTGCAAGATGGAATGCCGGGATTTTCTGGTGCTGGCAGGAAAAGTGTATTTTATGGATGCCTTACGGAAAAAGCCGTCCGTTCTCTCTCTGGAGTGGGGGCGGGATCTTCTTTCTTTTTCATGTGAGAAAAATTATGTATATGAGACGGTTAAGGTACAGATGATCGATTCAGATAAGAAGACGACCCTGCTGGAAAAAGAGATCACACTGGAGGCAAAACATCAGAAACGGGTAATGCCCTCCCCTACCCTAAAATGTGTGACCCTTGACTCGGAGGGCGATGCACAGCAGGTAGGGCTCCAGGCGCAGAAAGCATTGGATGAAGAAAAACAGAAGATGGTGCAATGTTCGGGGACCTGTATTGGAATTCCACAGATTGTGCCGGGGAGATGCCTGACGATCTGTAAACTGGATAAATGGCTGGACGGGACGTATGAGATCCTGTCGGTCGAGCACTGTATTGGCGAAGATGGGTATACCACCCAGTTTGAGCTTGGGGGAAAGGAAGAGCAGAATGGATTTGTTTAAAGAGTGTTGACAGCATGCACAAGCTCTTGTCTTTTGAAAAGAGGTCTATGGATTTGTTTAAAGAGATTCTGGACACAAAAGCATCCTCGTCTGCCCCGGAGTTCCGAAGGCAGATGGCAGATCTGGCAACGGCGATCGTAAAGGAAAACTGGGATAAGGAACATCCGGGTTGTGTGAAAGTGGAATATATTCTGGGGGTGAAGGGAGCGAAAACCTCGGACTGGATCCGCGTGCTGCACGGATATGCAGGAAAAGGATTTGGCTCTTATGCGCTCCCGGAGATAGGAAGCGAGGTTTTGGTAGGATTTATCATGGGCGACATGGAAAATGCCATCGTGCTGGGCTGCCTTCACAACAGTGAAAGTCCGCTTCCGGAAAAAACGGCGAATGAGGCGAATACGATCAAGGAGATCCGGACTAAAGGCGGATATGAGCTGGTTTTGTCCGAGGAAAAGGGAAAAGAAAAGCTTTCGGTTAAAACACCGGGCGAACAGCTTCTTACGATCGATGATGAGAATCAGAAGATAGAGATTTCAGATAAACAGGGAAAAGATACGATCGTGATCGATGGGAAAGCAAACTGTATTTCAGTTACGGCGGAGAAGAAACTGGAGCTTGCGAGTAAAGAGACAAAGATTTTACTGGATGGAGCGAGCGGTAAAATAGAGTTTTCAGCCTCCAAACTCTGTGTCAACGGAAAGCAGACGACGGAGATCCAGGGACAATCCCTGAAACTAGAAGGAACTTCGGTGGAGATGAAGGCAAAAGGAACCTTAAAGGTGGAGGCATCCGGGGTTGCACAGCTAAAGGGAGCCATGGTAAAGATTAATTAAAACATTAAAAATCAGCAAAACGGGGGAAGCATATGGACGGGAGAGGAAAACGGGAATTTTTGGGAACGGGCTTCCATTTCCCACTGGAGATAGATGAGACGACCGGAAGATTTCGGATGAGCAGCGAAGAGGAAAATATTAAGGAATCGATCAAATTGATTTTGATGACGGGACGCGGCGAGCGTGTGATGCGCCCGGAATTTGGATGTGGCCTGAAACAGTTTGTGTACGAGACGATGGATTATGGAACGACCGTGCAGATGGAGCGTGAGATCAAAGAGGCGTTGGAACGCTGGGAACCACGGATTGAAGATGTGGAGGCATCGATCAGCCCTGGAAATGATCAGAACACCTTGATGATTCAGGTTTCCTTCCGCGTCCGGGCAACCAATAATCCATATAACTATGTATTTCCATTTTATTTGCAGGAAGGATTTGAATAGACGGATGCTCTGCAGATTTTGCAGAAAGAAATGGCAGGGAGGGAAGATGAATGAAAATACCGGATATGGGACGGGACAGTTCCAGAGAATTAATCGAAAAAATAAAGGAACGTGCGTCTTCTTATACTCCTGAATGGCGCATGGATCTGGAGCATCCAGACGGAGGCACGGCGCTGGCGCTTTTGTTTTCCGGGATGTATGAAGATACCCTGAAAAAGTATGACCAGCTTCCGAAGAAACATATGCTGGATTTCTTTCAATGTGCAGGAACCTCCCTGGCACCGGCCAGACCGGCATCGGGATATGCTGTATTCGGGCTGGTCAATCAGGAGGCGGATGGAACAGGAATCCGCCGGGGAACCGACCTCCTTGCAAGGACAGAGGGAGACGAAGGGGAGGAGATTGTTTTTGAAACCCGGAATGATGTTTATGTGACGCCTTCCCGGATCCGGGACATGATTCAGGTAATCCCGGAAAAGGATGGAATTTATCCGCTCGAGATAAAGGAAGGGCAGAACACGCCGGGCAATCTGCCTTTGTTTGAGGCAGTCGGAGAAAATAAACAGGAACATCTTCTGTATCTGGCGCATAGTTATGCAGTCTTTTTAAAAGAGGCAGGGGTCATCCGGCTGGTACTTCGAAGAACCAGAAATCAGAAAGAGGAGATGGAACTTCTGGAGGCGCTTGCAGATCCGGCATGTGCGGTAGTTGAATATTCAGCAGGCGAAGGCTTCGAGCCGTTTGCGTCGGTGCGGCTGGCGCGGGACGAGGGAGAGCTCCTTCTCTATAAAGAGGCGGGTCAGCCGAAGATGGAACGGTGTGCGATTCAGGAGACGGAAACGTACTGGATTCGGATCCGCTGCAAAGATATTTCACGTCTGTCCGGTCTGGAAGCTGCGGATATCCGTGTGATATCTTCCTGTAACCGGAATATACCAGATGTGATATTTGCCGGCGGGGTGGAACAGCGCGGCGAATACCTTCCATTTGGCGAGCAGATGGGACTTTATGAGGAGGTCTATTTTGCATCCGAACAGGCGCTCTCCCAGAAGCATGCACAGATCACGCTATCGTTCCAGATGAGTTTCCTTCGGATTCCATCCGAAACCTATGGTCAGGAACGAAAACGCGATTGGAAACTTATCATGAAACAGGCGGATTTTATGCCAGATCCGGAATACGATATTGGGATCGATGAGGTTATCTGGGAATATTACAATGGAAATGACTGGAGAAAGCTGCCGGAGAGTGATAAGTATGCCGGCATTTTCAGGGCAGTCTCGGATCGGCTTGAAAAAAGGACTGAGATTGTGTTTCAATGTCCGGACGATCTGATGCCGATTCTCGTCCAGTCGGCAGAGGGCTTGTATATCCGGGCGAGAATCCTCAAAATGAAGAATCTCTACCGTTGGAACGGGCAGTATATCACACCGGTTCTGCGTGATACGGGATTTGAGTACCAATATCATGCACCATTGCCGGTTCCGGAGCTTTTAGTGGTGCAAAATCATATGCAGTCCGAGCGCATCCGGCCAGCCGATTATTTTCAGGATGGAAAAAGTCTGAAACCATTTCTGGCGCTGCCAGAAAGCACGGAAACGCTATATATCGGCTTTGATCTCCCGTTTGAACAGGAACCGGTTCGTATCCTGTTTCAGATGGAAGCCGGAAAGAGAACAGGAAAGCTTTTACGGTATGAGTATTTCAGCCGGAACGCGTGGCAGCCGTTAAACCTGATCGATGGGACGGGTGGGTTTGAAAAGACGGGAATCGTGACAGTGCTTGGAAATGCAGGCTTTACCTCGACTCTTTTATGGGGAAAACAACGTTTCTGGATCCGTATCCGGAAGCTTAAGACGGAGCAGGAAAGCGTGGAGGAAGGGCGTGCAGTGATAAAGTCCATCTGGATGAATGCGACGGAAATAAGCGCGGAGGAAACGATGGCGGAGGAGCTCTTTTCCATTGAGGCAAATGAGAAAAATGCGGTGTTTTATCTGACGCGTGGAAATATCACCAGCGCGAGCGTGTGGGTGAGGGAACACGCGGAATATACCGATGAGCAGATCGCAGTTTTGCGAGAGAAGAAAGAGATACGCACGGAGAAAACAGACGATGGAACCAGCCGGTTTGTCTGGGTTTGCTGGGAGGAACAGGAAAATTTTGCGTCGTCGCATGCGGATGCCTGCCATTATATGTTGGATCGGAACGAGGGAATCCTGCGGTTTTCCGATGGCGTGCATGGGCGGATTCCGGATCCCTGTGAGGGGAGTTCAATCCGTGTGGAATATCGGTGCGGTGGAGGACAAAAGGGAAATGTCCCGGCAGGAGCCGTGAACCGTTTCCGGGAGACGACCGGGTTTGTCAATCAGGTTACGAACCCGATGCCGCTGTTTGGCGGCGCGGACCGGGAGAACGTGGAGCAGGCGATCTTGCGGCAGGGGCGTGCATTCCGGCACCGTGGACGTGCAGTAACAGCGGGAGATTATGAGGCGCTGGCGCTGGAGAGCAGCGGCAGCATCCTGCAGGCAAAATGTTTTCCAGGACAGGGAGTGATCCATCTGGTGCTTCTGATTCGGGATCATGCGAAGGAACGGGAAAATTTTTATCAGGTCAGGCGGGAATGTCTTCAATATATGAAGGATAAATTGCCGGTGTCACTGCTTGAGAGCGGGAAAATCCAGATTGTGGAACCGGAGTTTGTAGTTCTTTCCGTCAAGGCGCAGGTGCGGGTAGCGGACATGAATCAGATATTGGAAACACGCCAGTGGATTTTGACGAAGTTGCATCGTTTCCTGGATCTAATGGAGGGGAATTTTCAGGGAAACGGCTGGAAGATCGGCGAGCTTCCAAAGCCAATCCAGATTTTAAACGAACTAAGGCGGATTCAGGGAGTTGGCATGGTGACAGAGCTGCGTCTGCTTCTCCAGATAGAGCGCAATGGAAAATGGACGGATCTGGATCCAGACGAGGCGGAAAGCCTTCCATTTGCGGTTGTAGTCGAGGGAAACCATCAGATTGATATTATAACAGGAGGTGTGTCAGAGTGATTCCCAGCATTCGTTTGGATGAAGATACATTTCAGGATATTTTTGAAAATGCCCGGAAAAGAATTCCGCTGCTGTATCCAGAATGGACCAATTTCAATGAAAATGATTCTGGAATTGCCATGCTGGAACTGTTTGCATGGATGAAGGAGGTACAGGAGTTTCATTTAAATCAAATAGGACTGGAAAATGAGGCGGTTTATCTGAAACTTTTGGGAATGAAAAGAAAAGAAATCCATCCGGCGAAGGCAGTCGTTTCCTGTTATCCGGTAAAAAAAGAAACACGGCTCTTAGAGGGAGCGGAATTTCAGGCTGGCAATATCCCGTTTTGCGCGGTGGAAACAGTCAGCCTGTATGCGGGAAAGCTAGACAGGATCCGGACGGGAAGCCGAAAAAGGAGAACAATTCTGACAGAGCGCCAGTGGGCTACGGTACCGTTTTTAGAAAAGGCAGAGGTCCAGCCGGACGGTACCTTTGCATTCAAGATTGAGCAGGGCGGGCTGATCCGCAATTATGTGGGTAAGGTCGAAGAGAATGGCAATGTGGAGGGAAAGATGACCTTCACCGGCGGTATGGAGGGCGTTGTGGTGGAATTTTCCACGGAGTCCCGGCCTGTAGAAGCACCGCCGATGCCCGCAGGCGGTCCTCCTCCCGGCGGCCCGGGTATGCCGCCTC
>ERZ773112.574-NODE-574-length-24024-cov-18.639326_pt1 | contig 24024 bp, 20 predicted proteins | sample MGYA00580566_ERZ773112 | MGnify/ENA primary metagenome ERZ773112 (study PRJEB29015, sample SAMEA2737842) | human gut metagenome | biome: human gut; feature: human-associated habitat; material: faeces | place: China | collected 2012 ... | reverse complement strand
TCTCCTTTAGTTTTGTTTTACGAGTGGAAGGTCACGAACACTCGATTCATTTTACGCCGGGAATCGGCGAAAGCCTTATAAGACCTTGGTTTTTCAGGCTTTGCAACGAGTAGAAGTATAGCACAGCAAAAACGCAAAATCAAGGTCACATTTTGATCATCTTTCCAAGATATAAAAGGGGGCTGCCTTAGAATCCCATCATGCTGAGTACCCCATAACATCCAATGGCGATGAGCGTAAATAAAGTTTCAATAATGGCTCTGGCTTAATCCTTTATCTTTTGCTTACTCTGCATTAAATACTTATTTTCTGAACCTTTCATTGAAACAAAAAATCTCCGGCAATGGAGATACTATATTCATACCTGCACTGTCGGAGATTTAAATATACTGCTAGTTTATCTTATTTATCCTTCCAGGTTCTCTGCGATCTTACGTGCTACATACACGCCGCTTGCAGATGCATGGGAAAGGGAATGGGTCACGCCGCTGCCATCACCGATGATATAAAGTCCTTTGTGACGGCTTTCCAGGTTCTCGTCTACATCTACTTCCATGTTGTAGAACTTAACTTCTACACCATAAAGCAAAGTGTCATCATTTGCAGTTCCCGGTGCGATCTTATCCAGGGCATAGATCATTTCAATGATGCCATCTAAGATACGCTTTGGAAGAACAAGGCTTAAGTCGCCAGGTGTTGCAGAAAGAGTAGGCACAAAGGTATTTTCCTCAATACGCTTTGGAGTGCTTCGTCTTCCGCGGATCAGGTCACCGAAACGCTGTACGATAACACCACCGCCTAACATATTAGATAGACGGGCAATGCTTTCGCCATAGCCGTTGCTGTCCTTAAACGGCTCTGAGAAGTGCTTGGAAACTAACAGTGCAAAGTTGGTGCATTCTGTCTGCTTTTCCGGATCCTCGTAGCTGTGGCCGTTTACAGTAACGATGCCATTGGTATTTTCATTTACAACAATGCCCTTAGGGTTCATACAGAAAGTACGTACATTATCCTCAAACTTCTCTGTACGGTATACGATCTTGCTTTCGTACAGTTCGTCTGTTAAATGGGAGAACAGCACTGCAGGAAGCTCTACGCGCACGCCCAGATCCACACGGTTGGACTTGGTTGGGATATCCAGTTCCTTACAGATATGTTCCATCCACTTGCTGCCGCTTCGTCCTACAGATACGATACACTTCTCGCAGTCATAAGACTTGTCATTGCTCCATACTCTGTATCCGCCATTTTCCAGGCACTCAATATGGCTTACAGGAGACTCAAAATAGAAGTCCACATGCTCTTTTAACTCATCATATAACCGGCCTAATACAACCAGGTTGATATCGGTTCCCAGATGACGTACAGAAGCATTTAACAGCTTCAGGCGGTTCTGTAAACAGACTTTCTTTAAATTAGTTCCGGCTGTAGAATACATCTTGGTGCCTTCGCCGCCGTGTGCCATGTTGATGTCATCTACATACTGCATCAGCTCAGTAGCAGCCTTCTTACCAATATATTCGTACAAAGTACCGCCAAAATCATTGGTAATGTTATATTTACCATCAGAGAATGCGCCAGCGCCGCCGAAACCGCTCATAATAGAGCAGGACTTACACTTAATGCAGGCTTTCACCTTTTCACCGTCGATTGGGCAGTGACGCTTCTTTAATGAATATCCGGAATCAAATACAGCAATCTTCTTATCGCTGCACTTCTTCATCAGCTCATAAGCAGAATAAATTCCGCCAGGACCGGCCCCCACAATAATTACATCATATTTCATTCTCAAAACTCCTTTTTACGGTAAACATATTGATTTATAACGTTTCGCTCCCATTCCCATAAAAATGGGCTACCTTTCTATTCTACCGTGTTTTGAGAAAAACTACAATAACAAAATCCCCTTAAAACCGCTTAAAAACAGGAAATACACTCAGGAACCAGGGCTTCCCCGCAGTGTTCCCTTACATAAGCCCTTAAGCGCTCTGTATCAGCTTCAGAAACGCCCCATACATCTGCCTGGAGTACCAGTTTATTGCCTTCGCCGTAGCGGACATAGGCCTCTGCCTTTGTAACACCGTCTGCGCTCTCTAAAGTCTGCTCCAGCTTATAAAGATCTAAGAACTTTCTGCCGGTAAGACCTTCCCGCATCACAGTGCGTCCGCCCTGTTCCAGAAATTCCAGGCGGCCGTCCGGCATGATACGTGCTTCTCTTCCAGTCTGGTACAGCATTCCCGGTCCATAAGGATTGGTGATCTTATCACTCCATCCAAGGGTAGGATGATCCATGATATACAGCTTGCCCCAGGCTCCAAATGGCTGTTTGCGGCAGCTTTCATCCAGTACATATGCCTTTACCTGTTCATTTTCATCCACTCCCGGAATCAGCTCACAGCCGGCTGCTTCGTTGACTTTTCCTGCTTCTATATGATAATGCAGCGGGAACAGATCTACAGAAAGACGTTTTTTCAGGTTTGCCGCCTGTCCTTCCTCTTCCATAGCTGCCACGATCTGCTCCATAACTGTCATAAACAGCTTCAAAAGCTCTGTATCAAACCGGTTCTTCCAGTAGCGCAGCTCATAATAATATCCCTTTTCATCCCACATAACCTGTAAATGGAATGGCAGCGCATCTAGCTGTATCTTTTCACGTTTCACCGGCCAGCCGCCGATCTGATCGATATTTAAAATATCTCCCTGGTACTGAAAGAACATTTCATCTGCATGAAGGTTGGAAATATAGCAGCCCATGGTCTTCATGATCTGCTTTCCGGAGGTCTGGAGCAGTTCTTTTACGCTTTCATCCGGCTTCTGGGTACAGCGGAAATAGTAGGTAAGGAATAATGGTCCTGCCAGTCGGTTCCAGCGGCTGTCAGTTCTTCCGCTGTGGATGCTGGTGCCTACCGTATCTTTTTCATTGCTGAACAGACCAATGCAGTAATTGAATGCAGTTAAGAACACTACATTTTCAGAAATGCCGTTTCTGCGGCAGAAGGATAACAGTCTGCCCCGGTTAATCCCCTTAAAATGTTCCTTTAAAACGCCGTCTTCTCCCTGTTCCAGGTCATGACTGTCACATCTTGCAAGGATACTCTTTCTGATCTTAAAGCCCTTCATCAGATCTGCAAAATAAGCTTCATTTTCCTGTCTGAGCCCTTTGGCATCCCGCTCTTTTTCATCTAAAATATACTCGTAAAATGTATATTTCTCCTTTTCCACCTGCTTTCCTGCATAAATAGCATTGATATCCTCAAACAGCACATTCATAGTCATGCCGTCTCCCATAATATGGGCAATATCTAAAAACAGGTAATTGGCGGACTCTGTCATATAAATGCCCGCATGGTAAAGAGGCTCATTTTCTGTATACATATATGGGCGTAAAAGTCCCTTTCTGGTCTCTTCCCACTGGGCATCGCTTAAGGTGATCAGAGGAATATCTACCTTGCGGTCATCCTTTCTAAAATTCTTGTATGCCCCTTCATGAAGCTGGATCACGCATTTTAATTCCGGATGCACATCAAACATTCTCTCTACTGCTGTCTTTAACAGGTACACATTTACATGTGGATCCAGTTTAAATAAAAATGGCAGGTTGGCTGTTGTATTTCCCCGCATTACATAGGCAAAATACAGCTGTAAATTGGTCAGTGGATAAATGTCACGGACCTCAAACTCTTTCTTTCCCTCAGCAGCACGCTCTTTATAAAGAGCTTCCAGTTTTAAAACAGAACCATGCTCTAACAGGTCATTTAAGGTCATGGAAAGCTGCAGTTTTTCATACAGGTCTGTAAGAAGCAGCACACTTCCCAAAGAATCCAGTCCTGCGCTGTAAAGGTCGGTATCAATGCCAAAACGGCTGTGGCCTAACACGGCAGATACTGCATCATAGATCTTCTGCTGGAGATCATTTTCCGGTTTATGTACATTGACCTGCTCCTCTGCCTCCTGCTTCTTCTGGCTGAAATACTGGCTGCGGATAATCTTTTTGGAAGAAGTTTTCGCAAATGGAATGTCACGCAGATGGAAACGGGCAATCTTCTTATAGGAAGGAAGTCCTTCATTGTGCTTTTTAATGATCTGAGCCACTGTTTCCTCAATGTGGTCAATGCCTGCAGCGTCTGCATACTTAAAGTTTGGATAAATCTCCGCTGCGATCATGTCATCTTCCCCATATACCAGGATATCCTCAATCAGCCGGTCGTCCACAAACAGGTTCTCCAACTGCTCCGGTGCCACATTTTCACCATTGCTTAAGATGATCAGGTTTTTCTTTCTGCCGGTAAGATACAGGAAATTCTCCTCATCTACATAGCCCAGGTCACCTGTACAAAGCCAGCCGTCCTCTGTGATCGCCTCTGCTGTCTTATCCGGCTCCTTATAATATCCCATCATAACAGAAGGGCTTTTTACCTGGATCTCTCCATCTACGATACGCACCTGGCACCGGTCTACGATCTTTCCTACAGATGCCACTTTATCCGGTCTGCTCCAGTCCGGGGATGATATTTTTGGAGAGCACTCCGACATGCCGTATCCCTGTGCAATGGAAATACCCAGACGGTTGAAATTAGCAGCCAGCTCCGGCGCCAGATAACCGCCGCCGCTGATGATCTTGTGCAGGCGCTTTCCCAGCACCTCCTGTTTAATGGAATTCATAGAACGACCTGTGTCCTGTCTGGAAAGAATAGCGATCTTATTGTAAAGGGCTTTTGCCACCATAGGCACCATACGGATCACAGTAGGCTGGAACAGCTGGATATGGGCTGCCAGACGGGCCATGTCCCGGTTCAGACACAAAACGCTTCCATAACGCATGACCGTAAATACATCACCGTTGATGCAGAATACATGGTGGATGGGAAGGATATTTAAGTAAACTTCTTTTTCAGGATGGTCTTTATCTGTGGTGCAGAAGTTATTATCCATCAGGTTGCGGTTGGAAAGCATAACGCCCTTTCCTCTGCCTGTTGTTCCTGATGTAAACAGCACCATAGCACAGTCTTCCTCAGAAACCACCGGATCGACACTGATCCCTGCATATCCCTTTAAGATCTGGTCCGAACATGGCACATGTTTTCCGTGCTGTAAGGAAATGCAGGCCCGAAGGCGTGGACATTTCTCCTTTACTGCTTCTACCAGGCCATAATGATCCCAGTCGTAAAATAAAATATCCAGGTCAGAACGGTTTACATTATCTGCAAAGGTCTCTTCATTTAACTGTACATCTAAGGGAACCACTACATTTCCGCTGGCCATAACGCCTAATAAAAATACCAGGTAATGGTGACTGCTGCTTCCCATTAATCCTACTCTTACCTTGTGGCCCGCTGCCGCGTCCTGCTCCCGCAGCCAGGCAGCTACCCCGCGGCACTGAGTTGCAAACTCATCATAAGTTACTTCATATACTACGTCATTTTCCTCATAGCGTAAAAATACCCGTCCGGCATACTCTCTTCCCGTATTCCAGACCAGGTCTCTTACTGTCTTTGTATTCTCGTATGAAATCATTGCTTTTCTCCTCATAAAACCACTTGAAAGATCTGCCAGCGGCAGCTCCCTTTCAACACATAACAACGGATCGACCCGCTCTGGCGGGTGATCGTTCATTTTATTGTACACAATGTCTATTAATGTCTATTAATAAACATTTACGCCCTAACTATAGCACAGAGACTCCCCACATGCAATGCTAATATTTTGAATTTCAAACTATTTGGCAACCAAGCCTGCATGAGTAAGCAGGGCAATAGCCCGGATTACGAATGCGGGCGGCAGTTGTGGGAGTGCCGAAGGCATGTAACAACTGGCTTTCATTTATAGCGACATAAAAATACCCCGGACCAGTCATGGCATCTGCCATATTTTCTGGTCCAGGGTATCCCTGCTGCAGCTGTCGCTGCCTTTTATCTTTTGTTTAAGGTGATCACATGATTGTGCCTGTTGTCACCAGTGGTCCGCCGCTTATGCAAGCGCTTCTTCTTCATTCTCCAGCAAAGTACTTTCATACTTATCCAGGATGATGCTTTGTATCATTTCCCTAGTACCGGAATTGATCGGATGGGCGATGTCGCGGTATTCGCCATCTGCTGCCTTGCGGCTTGGCATGGCGATGAACAATCCCTTTTCTCCCTCAATGACTTTGATATCGTGGATCACGAATTCATTGTCTAAGGTGATGGAGACGATTGCTTTCATCTTCCCTTCTTTCTCCACCCGTCTTACTCTCACATCTGTTACCTGCATGCTTTAATACTCCTTCCGCTTCCTCCGTCAGCCCCCGTGCTGCACCCCTTCTGAAGGAATCAGAAAAAACGGGCCGCACTATTTACTACTTATCTACAGTGTGTAGCGTTCATTCTTCTCAATAACGATCTTGATGTTATCAGGTGTTCCGATATAGGTTGTATTGGCGCGGATGGTATCCCGGCTCTCTACGATACAGTTCTCGATCACTGTATTATCACCAATATAAACATCATTTAAGATAATAGAATTCTTGATGATACAGTTATTTCCAACGTATGCCTTCTTAAAGAGGATAGAGTTTTCTACCGTACCATTTAAAATACATCCACTGGAAACAAGGCTGTTCCTAACAACTGCTCCTGGATTGTATTTTGCCGGTGGAAGATCATCGATCTTGGTATAAACATCCGGATACTGTTTGAAGAAATAATCTCTTACTTCCGGCTTTAAGAAATCCATGTTGGTCTTATAGTAAGAATCAACGGTTGCAATATTGCTCCAGTAGCTGTCTAACTTATAAGCATAGATCCTCTTTAAGTTCTTATAACGTACCAGGATATCATTTACCAGGTCGTATCTGTCTTCTGCTGCGCAGCGCTCTAACAGCTCGATCAGCTGTCTTCTGCGGATAACATAGATACCACAGGAAATGGTGGTAGCGTCAGAAGCCATTGGCTTTTCTTCAAAATCAGTGATGCGTCCGTCATCATTTAACTTAACGCATCCGAAACGGGTAACATCCGTTCCCTCTTCCATATCTTTGCAGACAACGGTAATATCCGCTTTCTTCTCAATATGGTATTCCAGAACCTTGTTGTAATCCAGCTTATAAACGCCGTCACCAGAGGTGATAACTACATATGGCTCATGGCTGTTCTTTAAGAAGGTCAGGTTCTGGTAAAGAGCATCTGCTGTACCACGGTACCAGTCTCCGTTTTCAGGAGTAATGGATGGTGTAAATACATACAGTCCGCCCTGCTTACGTCCGAAATCCCACCACTTGGAGGAACTCAGATGAAGGTTTAAGGATCTGGAGTTATACTGTGTAAATACAGCCACATTCTGAATGTGGGAGTTTGTCATATTGCTTAATGCAAAGTCAATACTGCGGTAGCTTCCTGCAACCGGCATAGCAGCCACTGCTCTTTTACTGGACAGTTCCCGCATCCTCTTGCTGTTACCACCTGCTAATACGATACCGATTGCTCTCATTTCACGCCACCTGCCTTTATAATGTAATTTCCGCTTGCCAGTAATCCATCAGGATAGTCGCCTACGGTGGTCTCGCCTGCTATGGCGGTATTCTTTCCGATCTTTACGCCGTCCGGGATAATGGAGTTCTCGCCGATGGTAGCCAGGTCAAACTGATATACCTTCTGGTCATATGTACTTGGTGCGTATTCGCCAACACCGATCTGAACATCGGAACCAACTTTTACATTTTCTGCGATAATGGCCTTTTCAACGGATGTGCCTGCGCCGATGACGCTTCCCTGCATAACAATAGAGTCCTTAACAACAGCACCCTTTGCAATGGTAACGCCTGCTCCGATAACGGAGTTGATAACATCACCGTAAACTTCTGTACCTTCGCCAACGATACTGCGCTCAATGTGAGCATCGGAAGCAATGTACTGAGGCGGGATCACATCACTCTTGGTGTAGATCTTCCAGTATTCTTCATACAGGTTGAACTCAGGAATGATATCGATCAGCTCCATGTTTGCTTCCCAGTAAGAGCCAAGAGTACCTACATCCTTCCAGTAGCCATTGTACTCATATGCGAAGCTGCGGTCGCCCTTTGCGTGGCAGTATGGAATGATATGTTTACCAAAGTCACATCCAGGCTCGTCCTTCATCTTGATCAGAGCCTCTTTCAGAACCGGCCAGCTGAAGATATAGATACCCATAGAAGCCAGGTTGCTTCTTGGAACAGCTGGTTTTTCCTCAAACTCTGTAATACGGTTATGTTCATCAGTGATCAGGATACCGAAACGGCTTGCTTCTTCGATCGGTACCGGCATAGCAGCAATGGTGATATCCGCATTATTTGCTTTGTGATAATCAAGCATTACTTCATAGTCCATTTTGTAAATGTGGTCACCGGAAAGGATGAGCACATACTCTGGGTTATATGCTTCCATATACTCCAGGTTCTGATAAATAGCATTGGCAGTACCGGTATACCAGTCACTTCCCTTGCTTCTTTCGTATGGAGGTAAGATTGTCACGCCGCCAACATTTCTGTCCAAATCCCACGGAATACCAATTCCGATATGTGAATTTAAACGTAAAGGCTGGTACTGTGTCAGAACACCAACGGTGTCAACACCGGAGTTGATACAGTTACTCAGCGGAAAATCAATGATTCGGTACTTCCCCCCAAAAGATACCGCCGGCTTGGCTACTTTCTGTGTAAGAACGCCAAGACGGCTTCCTTGTCCGCCAGCTAAAAGCATGGCAATCATTTCTTTTTTAATCACGTTATCACCTCTTGCTGTTATATAATTTTGGTAAACATAATTATACCACAAACTTTATAAATAGTACACAAATATTTTAATATATTTTGTGTTTTTTATGCAGTTTTCCGACATTTTTCGATATCATGTTTTATATTTTACACTTTTCCCAAGATGTTGTGCCCTAAAAATCCTCCGGGCACTATATGTCCCCCGCCATTAACCAAGTGTGTTGGTAGGTGGGACATTTTTTCCTTTTCATGGCTGTACCGGGACCCTGCATTTAAAAGCGCTAGGAAAACCTGCATAAACGCATGAAAACCTTGAAACATTATGTGAAATACCTTATAATACCTTATAATATTGCATTTTTGCTTTTAGAAATTTTGTATTGGAGAAAAGGAGATATTACTCATCATGGATTTAGTTACAGTAAGAGAACTTTATAAAAATCCGGAAAAGTTCCTGGACAAGGAAATTACCGTTGGCGGATGGATCCGCAGCCTTCGTGATTCCAAGGCATTCGGTTTCATCGTTATCAGCGACGGAACCTATTTCGAGACACTTCAGGCTGTTTACCACGACACTCTGGAAAACTTCGCTCAGGTTTCCAAGTTAGGCGTTGGAACCGCTATCATCGTTAAAGGTACTTTAGTTGCTACCCCACAGGCAAAGCAGCCATTTGAGATCCAGGCTACTGAGGTTACTGTTGAAGGTGCATCTGCATCTGATTACCCTCTGCAGAAAAAGCGCCACTCTTTCGAGTACCTGCGCACTATTTCACATTTACGTCCAAGGACCAACACTTTCCAGGCCGTATTCCGCGTACGTTCCCTGATTGCCTATGCCATCCATCAGTATTTCCAGGAAAAGGACTTCGTTTATGTCCACACCCCACTGATCACAGGAAGCGACTGTGAAGGTGCAGGTGAAATGTTCCAGGTTACTACTATGGATCTGAACAACATTCCAAAGAATGAAGACGGAACCGTTGATTACAAGCAGGATTTCTTCGGAAAGCCAACCAATCTGACTGTAAGCGGCCAGTTAAACGCAGAGACCTACGCAATGGCATTCCGCAACGTATATACTTTCGGACCTACCTTCCGTGCAGAGAACTCCAACACCACCCGTCATGCAGCTGAGTTCTGGATGATCGAGCCGGAGATGGCCTTCGCTGATCTGGATGATGATATGCGCGTTGCAGAAGGCATGTTAAAGTATGTCATCAAGTATGTATTAGAACATGCTCCGGAAGAGATGAACTTCTTCAACAACTTCGTAGACAAGGGTCTGTTAGACCGTTTAAACAACGTTCTCAACTCTGAGTTCGGACGCATTACCTACACCGAGGCAGTGGAACTGTTAATGAAGCACAATGACAAGTTCGACTACAAGGTATCCTGGGGCTGCGACCTGCAGACTGAGCATGAGCGTTACCTGACCGAAGAGATCTTCAAGAAACCAGTATTCGTTACTGATTATCCAAAGGAGATCAAGGCATTCTACATGAAGATGAACCCAGACGGCAAGACCGTTGCTGCTGTAGACTGTCTGGTTCCTGGAATTGGCGAGATTATCGGCGGAAGCCAGCGTGAAGATGACTATGACAAGCTGGTTGCAAGAATGGATGAGCTGGGACTTAAGAAAGAAGATTACGGCTTTTACCTGGATCTTCGTAAATACGGTTCCACCCGTCATGCAGGTTTCGGACTTGGCTTTGAGCGCTGCGTAATGTACCTGACCGGTATGTCCAACATCCGCGACGTTATCCCATTCCCAAGAACTGTAAATAACTGCGAGTTATAATATCAATATACGACGCAAAGCAATCCATCTGTTTTGCACCATATGTACTCTCGAGACTCTTTTGCGCAGGTGCAAGAAACGTTTCGGGAGTATATCTATTTAAAGGAGAAATTCATGAAATTTATCCACACAGGTGATATCCACTGGGGAATGACTCCCGATGCAGATAAACCCTGGGGAAGTGAACGGGCCCAGGCGATCAAAGATACCTTTAAGAAGATCATTGCCCAGGCTGGAAAAATGCAGGCAGACTGTCTGTTCATCAGCGGTGATCTGTTCCATCGCCAGCCACTGGTGCGGGACTTAAAAGAAGTCAACTATCTGTTTACCACCATTCCCAATGTAAAAGTTATCCTCATTGCAGGAAATCATGACCGCATACGGGAAAACTCCGCTCTTTTAAGCTTTTCATGGAGCCCCAATGTTACTTTTTTCATGGACCCGGACCTTAATTCCGTTTATTTTGAGGATATCAATACGGAAATTTACGGTTTCAGTTATCACACCAGAGAGATCAAAAAACCTCTGTTAGAAGATATGCAGGTTTCCGTGAACAATCATATCCAGATCCTGATGGCACATGGCGGAGACACTGCCCATCTGCCTATTAACTTTAACAGCCTGGAGTTATCCCCATTTTCTTACATTGCCCTGGGACATATCCACAAACCTCAGGTGATCTCTGAGGATAAGATTGCTTACTGTGGATCACCGGAACCTTTGGATCTGACAGAAACGGGAGTCCATGGATATTTTACCGGCGAGATCCATCCTGAGACCCATAAATTAACACACCTGGAATTTGTTCCTGCTGCCACCCTTCAATATCTGCCTCTGGCAGTAAAAGTTTCCAGAGAAACCACAAACATGGAACTGGCTGACCGGATCATGGCAGAGATCCGCAAACGCGGGGAAGAAAATATTTATCGTTTCCGTTTAAAAGGCATGCGCGACCCAGATATAGAATTCGACTTATCTTCTTTGGAAGCACAGTTTCGCATTGCAGAAATTATTGACGATACAGAGCCGGATTACGATTTTTCTGCCCTGTTTGCAGAGCATTCCAGTGACATGATCGGATTTTTCATCCAGGCACTTCAGAAAGAAGATATGAGTCCTGTAGAGAAAAAAGCACTGTATTATGGAGTAAATGCCTTACTCCACACTACTGACGAAAGGAGCTGACCCAATGAAGATACTCAGTCTGCATATTGACGGCTTTGGAAAATTTCATGACAGGGACATTTCCTTTGAAGATGGCTTAAATGTAGTCTATGGAAAAAATGAAGCCGGAAAATCCACTTTACATACATTTATCAAGGGCATGCTCTTTGGCATTGAGCGCCAGCGGGGCCGCGCTTCTAAAAATGATACCTATTCCAAATTTCAGCCCTGGACCCAGAGCGGGGTCTATGAAGGTTTCCTGCGGGTTGAATGTGACGGGGAAGTTTACCGCATTGAGCGCCGTTTCCAGAAGGGGGACAAGCGCCTGTGCGTGATCAACGAAACCTCAGGAAAAGAAGAAGAAAATACAACTGCATTATTGGACAAGCTGCGCTGCGGCCTGTCTGAAACTGCCTATGACAATACCATCAGTATCGGTCAGTTAAAATGTGCCACTGACGGCGGAATGGTCTCGGAACTGCGAAATTATATCGCAAATCTGAACACTTCCGGAAGCATTGCTTTAAATATCACCAAAGCCAGCGCTTATTTAAAAAACCAGCGCAAGCAGCTGGAGGCCCATTTTGTTCCGGAAGCAGCTAAAAGTTATGCCAATATTCTTGGTGAGATCCGCAAGATCGAGCAGGAGATCTCTGCCCCTGAATATGCCAACCACCTTACAGCCAGGCGCCAGGAAAAGGGACAGTTAAAGAATGATCTGGATAAAAAGCAAAAAGAAAAAGAAGTGCTTTTGGAAAAAGCGGCTAAAGGCCGGCAGATCCTGGTCAACAGCCAGTTTGAAAATCAGGCCTCTGTAGAAAAATATACAGAAGAAGCCCGGAAACACTACCAGGATTACAACAACGCCTTAGAAGCCTGCAGCAAACATTCCCGCACGATCGGAGCTGTTTTTCTGTTTCTGATGGCAGTCCCCGGGCTGGCAAGCGGTCTGTTCCTCCTCTTATTCCCAAATACTGCCATTTCCCTGCTTTCAGGATTTGCGCCCCGGTTTTTACAGCTTTCTGGATCTCTTATAAAGATCCCTGCTTTATTAGCCATTCTCTGCGGTATCCTGTTTGCTGTAGCCGGCAGTATGCTACTTGTCCGCAGCCGCCATTTTAAAAAGCAGCTGGATACAGAAACCAGACAGCTTCAGGAGATCTTTTCAAAGCATCTGCAGGACCCTTCTATTTCTGAAGAGGCAATGGAAGCGTTAGAGGGAAAACTGGCCGGTTTCCTGCGTTTAAGCAAGGCTGTGGAACAGTCTGAAAATACCTTAAATACCATGGCAGCTGATATCAGCAGGCTCCAGGAAAAAGAAGAATGCGTATCAGAAGAGATCGAGAAACAGCAGCGGCTTCAGTGGGAACTGGAACAGAAATTAGAACAGCTGTCTGCCAAAAAGAATGAGGCAGAGCAGTTAAAACATGTTCTGACAGAAAATGAGCGCATTCAGGAAGAATTAGATGCTCTTGATCTGGCCCAGGAAACCATGACCCATTTATCTACTTCCATCCGCGACTCTTTTGGTCTTTACTTAAATAAAACTGCATCTGAACTGATCGAAGGTATTACCGGCGGCATCTACCGCAGTATGAGCATTGACCAGAACTTAAATATCTTTATGAACACACCAACCCGTCTGGTGCCTATTGACCAGGTCAGCAGCGGAACTATGGACCAGATCTACCTTGCAGTTCGTCTTGCCGCAGCAAAGCTGGTTATCAGCGACCGCGGCACCATGCCACTGATCTTTGATGACAGTTTCGTCCTCTATGACGATGACCGTTTAAAAACTGCCTTAAAATGGCTTGCAGGTGCCTGGGACAGCCAGTGTATCATCTTTACCTGTCATCAGAGGGAAGAAGCTATATTAAAGAGCGAAGGAATTGAGCACCACCTGATACAGATTTAGACTAAACAGACATGTCACCTGATAGTTTTTCCAGGTAGATAACAACAATCCCCGTGTCTATGTACAAATATGTACAGACACGGGGATTTTCTTATGTTTGTTACCTCAATGTAATACCGCACCTGCGATCACACACAAAATAATGGTAATGATCATATCCGGCAGTGTATTTCCTACAGGAAGGTCCACATTCATCAGGATACGGTACAGAACAAAACCGATGACCCAGATCACCAGGTTTCTGGTATCAAATGCAGTTTTTCTTCTGTCTCTGTGTAAAATAAAATAATCTGCGATCTGAATGGCGATCATTGGCGCAAATACAGAACCGATGAGATATAAAAATCCGGTAATATCATCCATTGGGAACACAATAGCGCCAATGGTTCCCACAACCGTAACAGCTACTGCCACATACTGTCCCTTAAACTGTGGGAAAATGGACTCGTTGGAGATACCTGCAGAATAAGCATCCAGGAAGGTAGTTGTTACAGTTGAAAATACTACGATGATCAGGGCGATCACACTTAAACCGGCCTTTAACATGATCTGGGCGATGTCAGACTCACCAGTGAGGATAGATGCGCCCATACCGATCAGATACATCCAGCAGCTTACCAGACCATATACCACAGCGCTGACTGCAGTTGCGGCTACCGGCTTTTCTGCCTCTCTGGTATAGTCACTGATCAGCGGCAGCCATGATAATGGCATAGCTACTGCCAGTTCTACAGCAGCACCAAAGGAAAGGCTGTCATCCGGCTCTGTAAGAATACTGTTTCCACTGAAAAAGATCACCTTGCACAGTACCAGTGTCAGTAAAAACAAAGCTGTCATTGCAACGGTATTGATCTTTCCAAGATTGGTGATACCTACCATGATCCATACAATGATCAGAACGCCGATAACCAGGCACCAGATCCAGTGTCCGGAAGAAAAGATACCGCCTGCTGCCAGTGCGCCGTCATAGATCATGATCGCGGTCCAGCCAACCAGCTGTAATACATTTAACAGGGCAAAAAACAGTCCGCCCTTATTGCCGAAACTGCTCTTTACTGTCTCCATAGCACTTAAACGGCTGTTTCCGCCGATGACGCCTGCCAAAAACAGAAGAACGCAGCCGATCACATGTCCCAGTAAGATAGCCGCAAGTCCACGGCCAAATCCCAGGGTGGAAAAATAAGTACCTGTCAGGATCTCAGCCAGGGAAACACCTGCGCCAAACCAGATCAGTCCATTATCAAAAAGGGAAGTTTTCTTTTCCATTCTTACTTTGCCTCCCTCGTGTATTCATTATCAATGGCAAAACCATGATCCATAGGGCCGCTGCCTTTTCCAAGATCCAGCATTGCTGCCAAAGCGCCTGAAATATAGTCCTTTGCACGCTCTACGGAAGTTTCCAGATCAAAACCTTTTGCCAGATTGGAAGCAATAGCAGATGATAAAGTACAGCCTGTTCCATGGGTATTTGGATTATCAATACGCTTTCCTGCAAACCAGCGTCCTTTTCCTTCGCTCCAAAGCAGGTCATTGGCGTCATTTAACTTATGTCCGCCTTTGCACAGTACGGCGCAGTTATATGTCTCAGAGATCTTCTTTGCGGCAGCTTCCATATCTGCGGCAGATGTGATCTTCATTCCCGTCAGTTCTTCTGTTTCCGGTATATTTGGTGTAAGGATCTTTGCCAGCGGGAATAATTCTGCCTTTAAAGTCTCAATAGCATCTTCACTGATCAGTCTCGCTCCGCTGGTCGCTACCATGACCGGATCTACTACTACATTTTTCGCATCATACTGCTTTAACTTTGCCGCGATCATGCAGATCAGCTCTTTGTCTGATACCATACCGATCTTTACTGCATCCGGATAAATGTCAGTAAAAATACAGTCTAATTCCTGTCCTAAAAATTCCGGAGTGGCATTTAAAATTGCCTCTACTCCTGTTGTGTTCTGCGCAGTCAGTGCTGTGATCGCGCTCATGGCAAATACTCCGTTTGCCATCATTGTCTTAATGTCGGCCTGAATACCGGCGCCTCCGCTGGAATCACTCCCGGCGATCGTTAATGCTGTTTTCATAATCGTCTTCTCCCTTCTCAGCATTCCCACAGTGTATACAATGTACGTTTGACATGTTCTACTGCAGGCCACGTTTTATTATGCGACATAAGGTGGTGCCCCCAATATGCCGCCTGGAAGACCTAAGACCGGAAAAAAGCTCCGCATTTTTCCGGTTTTCGCGGCATTCGCCATGGTCTCCCGCAAGTGCGGACTTTGGCTCATTGCACACGAAAAAGCGGATATGCCTGCAACAGACATATCCGCTAAGATCACACTCTAAAAAGACCTCGGTTTTATATCCCTACGTTGGCATTATCCAAATCAGGTTACGGGTCTGGGAAACACATCCCACTCTCAGCCGACTGACTGCCAGCTCCCCTTTTCCAGTTCTTTACTATTATAGTGCGGTTTTATTTGATTTTCAAGTTATTTTTAGTTGGTACCAATAGACATGGTCTCTGGCAGTGTGCTGCCACCGTCGATAACGATCTGGGATCCGGTCAGGTAGCTGGATTCGTCGCTTCCAAGGAATGCGAACAGTTCGCCAACTTCGATCGGTTTTGCAAGACGCTTCATAGGAACACCTACAGCGATATCTGCAATAGCTGCCTCTGGGTTCTCAGGATTGGACTCAACTGCCATCTTCTCAACCATTGGTGTACGTGCATATCCTAACTGTGAGCAGTTTACACGGATATTGCGGCTTGCATACTCAACTGCCAGGCACTTGGTCAGACCTACTAATGCAGCCTTTGTCATAGCGTATGCTGCTTCACCAGCATCAGCAACGATATCACCGGTTACAGAAGAAGCGATAACGATGTTGCCGCCGCCCTGCTTTAACATGTATGGGATAACTGCCTTACAGGTGTTCCATACACCCTTGATATTTACATCAATGTGGAAATCACGGGTCTTATCATCCATTTCCTCAAAAGGAGCCAGACGGCACACACCTGCGTTGCAGCATGCAACATTGATCTCACCAAATTTTTCAACACCCTGTGCAGCAGCTGCATCCATCTGTGCGCGGTCAGCTACGTTTGCAACAACAGTAATGATCTCTGCGTTGTATTCTTTTCTCAGCTTTTCAGCAGTCTTTTCTACTTCCGGAGATAAGTCTACCATGATCAGCTTTGCGCCGTATTTTGCGTATGCGGTAGAAATACCTTCACCAAGTCCTGCAGCAGCTCCTGTAATTAATGCAACCTTACCATCCAATTTAGCCATTTTACATTCTCCTTTACATATAAAAAATTGTTATTGTTTTAACTATTATAGTTATTATATATGCCAGACGGTTTCCCGTACAGGTTCAAAATTAAGTTTCTAAAACTTCTTTAAGCCTTCCACTGTTTCGATCTCTACCGGATGTTTTTTCCAGTTTACAAGGACCATCCACAGCCATAAGAGGACTCCTACTCCCAGGTAAATTCCAAATGACTTCCAGGAACCAGCGCTTTGTCCTAACGTACAGAAGAAAGCGATGACTACTGCAATGATAAGAGCTAATACTCTTGTGAAATTTCCACCTTTTAATTTATAAGGAGATACCCAGTTTGGATATTTCTTGTGGATCCGCATTGCTGAGATCATCGTCAGCGCATATGCGCAGGCACAGCCAAAGCTCATCAGATTGAAAAAGTCATTCATAAAGGTGGTGGCATTCTGCAAAAGCAGGAATACCAGGGATATGATGAGAAGCAGGATATTTGGTAATACCGGCTGCTGATGACTGTTTAATTTTGTAAATGCCTTTGGAAGGAAATTGTTTTCTCCCATTGCATACATCAGACGAACGGTTGACAGCCAGAAACCAAGTAAGCAGGTGCCAATGGCACAAAGGATCGCTGCAATACCAAAGATCACTGCAAATACACCCCAGCCGCCGCCTAACTGCTCCATCATGGTGATGGCCAGAAAACCATTAACAGCTGCGCCCCCTTCTTCTACCAAAGGCTGTACCGGCATGCCGCCCAGTCCGAAGAAAAACAGGGAATATACAACACCGCAGGAAACGATGGAACCGAGGATGGCTTTGTTAGAGTCTTTAATTGGGAAGTCTCCCTCTTCTACCATCTGCGGCACTGTTTCAAATCCGAAAAACGGAGTGATCAAAAGAGCCATTCCTATGATCCAGGACGGGATGCCAAAATGGCTGCCCACCTGTGAATAGAAAAAGTTCTTAAAGTTATCAAAACTCCATACTCCTGAGAACAGGAAGGCTACCGTTGCCACAATACAACCTGCAATGGCAAACATGAGCATGTACAACTGGATCTTACCGGCGATCTCCACATTCTGCAGGCTCAGAGCACAATAACCAATAAGAGCTACCAGAGCAACTCCTTCAATAAGAAGGAAGCTGCTTTGGATATGAAGTACATGGAACATCCACTGGACAATGGCCATAACTGCAGACGGCGGAACTGCGATCCAGGCTGCCATGATCAGCCAGGAAGAGAAGAAACCAATATGTTTATTAATACCTACTGTATTGTAGATCAGCTCTCCTCCTGCCCTTGGAAACAACGGTGCCAGTTCGCAGTAGACCATAGCAATCGGAAGGATCAACAGCGTCATCAGGATAAATCCTAAAAATGTACCCGCACCACAATATTCATAGAAAATGGTATCCCAATATCCGATAAAGGTGAAAATAGCACCTGCGGCAATGGCATATACATAGATCAGACGAAGACTTTTCTTCAGTCCGCCAGACTCATTTTCTGTATTTTTTGTATCAGACATGTTTTTATGCTCCTTCTTTATCCAGGCATGTCTGCCATGTCATTTAAACTTTTCTGAACTTTCTTTTAGAACTTCTGGATACCATCCGGAGTCTCGATCTCTACCGGATGTTTCTTCCAGTTTACAAGTACCATCCAAAGCCAGATCACAACACCTACACCCAGATATACGCCAAAGCAGATCCAGGAATCAATTCCCTGTCCCAGTGTACAGAAGAATGCGATAGCAACTGCGATACACATTGCAAAGAGACGGAACGCATCACCGCCCTTTACGGTGTTGGAACTCTTCCAGTCTGGATGTTTTCTATGAATACATACTGCGGAGATCATAGTCAGCGCATATGCACATGCACAGCCAAAGCTCATCAGGTTGAAGAACGCGCTCATAAAGTCTGAGGAGTTCTGAAGTACGATAAAGATAAGAGATAATACCAGCAGGAATACGTTTGGAAGCATTGGCTGCTGATTTTTGTTTACAGCTGCGAATACCTTTGGCAGGAAGTTCTTATTTGCCATAGAGTACAGCATACGGACGGTAGACATCCAGAAACCCAGTAAGGAAGCGCCCATACCTAAGAGGCAGGAAAGGATACCTACAATGATCGGCCAGAATGTCCAGCCCAGTACATTCTGCATGGTAGCAATGGTTAAGAAACCATCCTGTGCAAAGTTTGTATACACATCCTTTAATCCATCCAGACCTGCTACGCAGAAATAATAGAACACATAAATGCAGCCACAGGTTAAAATGGAACCGCAGATTGCTTTCTTGGAACTCTTGATCGGGAAGTCACCTTCCTCAACCATCTGAGGTACTGTTTCAAATCCGAAGTATGGTGTGATCAGAAGTGCCATGCCAATGACCCATCCAGGAATACCATATACGGAGTCCAGAGTAGACTGGAAAATATTTCCAAAATTTGAAATATGCCAGTGACCGGAGAACAGAAGGATAAATCCTGTTAAAATTGTAACGGTAATGTTGCAGAACAACATACCTGCCTGAGCCTTAACTAAGAACTGTACATTCTGGATACTCATAAAGAAATACAGTACTAAAAGAACCGCTGCACAGCCTACCATCTGCCATGTTCCAAGTCCCAGGGCAAAGGTCTTATTTACCCATGTCATGATCGCCATAACAACAGCCGGCGGAACAGAGATCCACGCTGCCATGATCAGCCAGGAAGCAAGGAAACCTACGTGTTTGTTGATACCAACTGTGTTATAGATCAGCTCTCCGCCTGATGTATGGAACAGAGATGCCAGTTCACTGTATACAAGGGCTACCGGAAGAATAGCCACTGTCATCAGTGCAAATGCAAGGAATGTACCGCTTCCGCAGTATCCGTAAAAGACAGAATCCCAATAGTTTACGAACGTAAAAATTGAACCCGTAGCAACTGTATAAACAAAGATGAGTTTCAAGCTCTTGTTTAAACCGCCGCCCTTATTTTGCTTGTTTTCCATTATGAAACGACTCCTTTTCGTAAGTTTTTTCCGGCAGTTGTAAAACCGCCGCCGGGAGAGACCCATATAAAGGCCCTAGAGCCCTTAACTGGGCCACAACTCCAGGTAACGTCCGAAAATCCACGCAGATCATAAGCAATAAAAAAGCCCAAAAACTCTGTAAAAAGTTTCTGGGCTTCGATGCCTTTCTGTGGTACTGATATACGCCGTTGCATATCAGGTTTAATTGAATTTTCAGTGTTAAAGAGATATCGCTTTAATTGTCTACATCATAGCACTCACACATTATTTTGTCAATAGTTTAACAAGTTTTATTTTAAACTATTTTTATTTTATGTTTAGAATTATTTTAGATTATCCAGCCTGGGGCATGGAAAAAGAAAATCTTATACTGGTTCCATTTTCCCCTGTTTCTATAAACAATTCTCCTTTCAGGCTTGATTATACCAGACTGCTGATCAGGCGGAGCCCCAGTCCGCTGTTTGCCCTGGAAATCTTCTTATTGTCAAAGCCGCAGCCATCATCCTGCACTGTGATCCAGGAGTAACTGGCGCCTTTTTCGATCTTCAGCCTGATCTGTCCCTGTTTCCGGTCCTTAAATGCATATTTTAAGCTGTTTTGAACCAGTTCATTAACAATAAGAGCCACCGTAGACGCCGTTGTTTCTGTAAGTATCACATCATCCCCATCTACCCTTGTAGAAATACTGCACGTTTCTTTTAAACAGTTATTTTCCAGTAAAACATCTGTAATACGGGAGATCAGGACTTTTAATCCCACATTTTCACTTCCTGTATGAGAAAGCAGGTCATAAGTGATATTCATGCTGCGCACATGACTGGTAATGGTCTTTGCAAAAGCTTTTACTTTTTCATCCTTTGTATGGACCGCTTCCAACCCGATCAGACTGATAATCGTCTGAAGATTATTCTTGACCCGGTGATGTACCTCATGGATCAGCGCCACGCGGTAAGCGATCTCATCCTCCATCTGATGTACCACTGTCTTATCCCGGAAGATAATCGCTGCGCCCTGGCAGGTGCCATTTTCCCAGATACCGCTGATGACCGCATCCATGATGAAATTCGGTGTACGTACCTCTCTCCGTATTACGCCACGATGTTCTGTAAGATCAGACCAATTGCAATCCGTAATGTGCAGTTCGCTGCATCTGCGGCCAATCAAAGGCAGTTCAAATCCCTTATCCTGATACAGAACTTCTGCCTTGGGATTGACAAATGTACATATTCCATTTGCATCATAAAGAAGAATGGCATCCTGAAGATAATCGCTGGCTTTTCCAAGCTGCCTGTTAAAAGGATCCTGTTTTCCTTCCTGATTATTGATAATACGGATAGACTCTGTATCTGCACCGGCATTGGGATATTCGTATGTCAGCGCCCCTATTACCTTTTTTTCGCTGTTAAGTATAGGGCTTACAGTATGCCGCACTACCGTTCTTCCTTCATCAATGATGCCGATTAGTCCACGGCCGGAAATGCCTTCTTCCAGCGCCCGGTACACAGCCGGCTCATCTTCCCTGCGCTCAATCTCCCCAATGATACTGCGTTTATACAGATCATAGTTTGGATGTCTGTACTGAGCAATGACCATGGACTCTTTTTCTCTTGTAAGCACATTGATGTATGTATCTCCGCCTTCCAGATTTCCCACAAAAGGGAGGGAATGCGCCACCTCTAAAAGGGTGCAGATATCCCCGCAGCTAAGATCCGTTGCCGCTTCTACCAGTTGCACCATTTTTTTATCTGTATCATTTTGTATCATGTCACTGAGAAGCTTATTTTTCTTCTGTTCCATAAATTCCCTCTCTGCTTTTGTGTCAGCCTTCATATGCTTTCAAAAGCATTTTTGACAGTTCCGTCATAGAGATCCCCTTATCCATGGACAGACTGCGGATATAAGTAAATGCTTCTTTTTCAGACATGTTTTTCCGCTCCATCACCAGACCTTTTGCCCGGTCTAAATATTTTCTATCATCCAGGGCTTCCTGCGTCTTGTGAAACTCCTTCGCCATAGCTTCTCTCTGCTTATAGTTATGGGTCGCGATCTTTACTGCCGGTATCAGTGTATCTTCATCTACCGGCTTTACAATATATCCCATTACATCTGTATTGACTGCCTGATCAGCAATTTCCTTGTCACGGTAAGCCGTCAAAATAATAACAAATCCAGCCAGCTTATCCTCGTTGATCACTTTCGTTGCTTCCAGACCAGTCATCACCGGCATATTAATGTCCATAATAACAAAATCCGGCTTTTTCTGTCTGCACACTGCGATCGCATCCAGACCGTCTTCTGCTTCTCCTACTACTTCATAACCATTGTTTTCTAAGATTTCCCGAATATACATGCGGATCAGCACTTCGTCATCTGCGATCACTACTCTGTACATATTGTCCCCCTTATATTGTCTGCTTATTCTGTCTCTCTCTTCTGTCTGTTATCTTAATTTGTTTCTGTTTTTCCTACCCCATTTTTATCCATTTCAATAGCCTCCGTAATATTGGAAGCTGTTCCGGACTGGATCAACTTAGACAATCCTAAAAGCTTATCCGTATTCAGGTACTCTTTTCCAAGATATGGACCAAAGGTGTCTGTAATATGGATGTTCTGCTGGCGGATGCTACTTTCTAACTGAGCAAGACTGTCGTTTACTTCCTGTAATTTCTGTTCTTTTTCTTCGATCTCTGCCCTGTGGTTCCCCTCGATCTCATCGGCAATAATATTTCTGGTCACATTTTCAAAGCTGCTGATGGCATCTTTTTTCTTTGCTGCTATATCAGACAGTTCCTGCTGTGCGCAGGCAATCTCATCATCATATTTCTCCAGATCATAAATATCTTCATTGCCGTCCTTTTCAATACTGTGGACAATGACTTTGATCTTCTTTTCATTGGAGCTTAACAGGTTGCGGATCTCCCGGCCCTGCTTTAAGGCATCATGATAACGGGAACGGCTGCGGTTTCCAATGGTCACATACAGACCGCCGAAAATAATGATATCTGCAAAATAAACCAGTACCAGATACCAGATCTTACGGTCCGGAAGCAGGAAATAAACACCGCATGGAAGTGCTAAAAAGCAGATCAGGAACGTAATAAAACCAATCAGACGCTCCTTAAGTCCTCTTGCATAGTACAGGGAATAATAAAATGTAGTGCGGCAGAATACAGGCACTTTATCCTTCTGGAACATGGTCTTCATCTGGATCTGCAAGTCCCTGTTGTGTTCCCGAAGTTCACTGGTCTCCTCTGCGATCCGTTCCTTCATTCCCTTGTTTTTGGCTTTTTCCCGCTGGGTCCTGGCTTTTTTCAGCCGTTCCTGACCTTTTGCGATCTCTTTGTCATAGCTTGTATCGATCTCGCTGCGCCGCTTTTTTATGGTCTGGTTCACCGAATCTGTCACTGCCTTTTTCGCAGCTGCCAACTCTTTTTCCTGGCGCTCTCCCTGTTCTTTTAACTGCTTTGCTGTCGCCTGATCATTATTCAGACGATACACCGCATCCCTGGCATCTGCCAGAAATTTCACATAATCAGTAATAGCCTGCTCCACCGCCCAAGTACCTCCTCTCCGCCCGAATTTCGGGGGATTTTGTCATTATTTATAGCTTACTACAAAACCAGTAACAGGGCAAGGGCCAGCTGTCTGTTTGGCAGCTTGCCCCTGTTTCCACGCCGCCGCAAAGGTGGATCTTTACTTTCGCATTTTCCTTCTCCCCAGAGAATGCATTTGGCTTTGCTTTTACCCAGCAAGCGGCATGTCCGCCCATAACAGGTACTGCTTTTAAACATGGTTTAATATTATTTTTATTCATAAAGTGAATCTAATGTAAACAACAATACATCCTCTTCTGATAATGCTTCAAACCACTCTGTGTATCCTGATAATAAATCTCTCCCTGCCCCATCTCGATCACGCTGGTAGCCTTTGGGATAAACTCATACCAGAATTTGAACATATAATCTCTTAAAACATACTGGGTCTTCTTTTTATTTTTCTCATCTGTAATACACTTTCTCTTTTCAACCAGACCAACATTTATTAATTTATCCAGGGAGTATAATACTGTTGGTTCTTTTTCTCCAATTTTTCCCGCAATCGTATTAAGCGTATTTTCGCCA
>ERZ773112.550-NODE-550-length-24773-cov-5.474593_pt1 | contig 24773 bp, 20 predicted proteins | sample MGYA00580566_ERZ773112 | MGnify/ENA primary metagenome ERZ773112 (study PRJEB29015, sample SAMEA2737842) | human gut metagenome | biome: human gut; feature: human-associated habitat; material: faeces | place: China | collected 2012 ... | reverse complement strand
CCATTATATGGATATGAGTTTTGCGAAAGACTCACCGCCTCTATCTCCGGACGACGGCGCAGACGGTCCACAAGTTCAAGAATATCGGCATCTTCCTGCTCATCGGTCTGGTTCGGGATATAATCGGGACTCTTATCGGTAAGCTTTCCCATTTCGATAAGGTAGCAATGGCTGATGTCGAAGCCCCGCGGCTCCAGATAAGTTGCCATACGCGTATAAAGATAGTCCACCACAAACCACATCACAACGCTTACAACCAGCAATTCCAACGCCAGCCACAGGTTATTGCACCATTTCCGTTTTCATTAACAATTGTATTCACTGCACCATTCATTCTTTATCTGTACCAAAAGTTTCTTAGTCATTTCTTTCCGTAATTAATAGTTAGCGACAAGCGTTTAGTGCAAGCGTCCTCCCAATGCGTTCACTATCCCGATGCGGGAAGCCTTCCATGCCGGGAAACCGCTGCTCATCAGATTCAGCACAAAGCAGAACAGCAACGCCCACCCAAAGGTGGAAGCATGAAAAAGAATGAAAAGAAGAGGAATGGAATACCGGCACGGACCAGAAGAGGGATTCTGGCAGCGTGCATGGTATTCTTTTTTAGTTTGCAGATTTTTCAAGGAAAGATGCTATGGAGAGAATCCACAGGAGAAAGTCCGGGTAAGGTCTTATCTGGGAAAGTGCCTGCGGAAGAAAATGAACGGACACAGATAATGGAGACTACGCAGCAAAAGGAACCGGTCTCGGATGCGCAGACTGCACAGGAAAAAGAAACCCGTGAGCAGGAAAGGGAGCAGCTTCTTACCCGACTCTATGCCCGTTCCGCTGCGCTGGTGGATGCGGACAGCGGCAGGGTTCTGCTCGGAAAAGAAGAGCATGTAATGCGCCCGATGGCAAGTACAACGAAGATCATGACCTGCATTCTTGCGCTGGAAAAGGGAAATCCGAAGGACCTGGTGACAGCCTCTGCAAATGCGGCCGCACAGCCGAAGGTTCATCTGGGAATGCACGAAGGGGAAGCGTTTTATCTGGGGGATCTTCTATATTCCCTGATGCTGGAATCCCATAATGATTCTGCAGTGGCGATCGCGGAACACCTTGCAGGATCCGTTCCGCAATTTGCCGGGTGGATGAATGAAAAGGCAGAAGAGATCGGATGCACTGAGGCACATTTTGTTACGCCAAACGGATTGGATGGAGAGGATGTGGGCGGTGTGCACAGCATTTCAGCTGCAGATCTGGCAAAAATCATGAGCTACTGTGTCCTGCGTTCTCCCAAAGCTGCAGAATTTCTTGCGATCACGCAAATGCCGGCATACAGCTTTTCTGATGCTGAGGGAAAGGAGAATTTTAGCTGCAGCAACCACAATGCATTTCTTCAGATGATGGATGGCGCGATTTCCGGGAAAACAGGCTTTACCGGTGATGCCGGATATTGCTATGTAGGGGCTTTGCAGAGTGAGGATCGTACATTTGTAGTGGCACTGCTTGCCTGTGGCTGGCCAAACAACAAGAATTATAAATGGACAGATACCAGAAAACTGATGGAGTACGGAATGGCACATTATCGTTATGCTGAGGTGTGGAAAATACCGGAGCTTTCGAAAATACCCGTGGAAAACGGTGTTTCCCAAAATGGTTTGTTTGGAAAAGCAGCAGTGGAAGTGGAAATCAAAGGAAAAGAAAGTCCGGGTAAGATTCTGGTCGGAGATGATGATGTGGCAGAAGAAAAGACAGAAGTACCGGAAAAACTGGATGCGCCGGTGAAAAGCGGAACACCGGTCGGACAGATCACGTATCTCTTAAACGGGGAGAAATGGGGGAGCTGCCAGGCTGTTGTAAAAGAAACAGTCAGACGGAGAACATTTACCTGGATAGCCATGAAAATGTGTGAAATGTTTTACCAATTTAATTTTTAAAACACGAGAAGAATAAAATAGATCAAGAAAATTGCTTAAATTCATCAATGGACTTTCGCGATAAGATATGTTAGCATTAGCTAGACAACAAAATAAGACAAGAAAGTTGACGGATATTTGTGAAAAGTCAGGAATTAGGCAAATTGTGTGATTTTTATGAAAAATTTCTTGTTTTTTCATATGAACAGAAGAAAAAGCAGATGCCGCCCTTTCCAATTAAATAAAAGGAGAGAAACAAAATGGAAAATTGTAAAAAATACGAGAGACAATATTTTATGCCTCCGAAATTTGAATATGATTGGGTGAAAAAAGATTATGTAGACGCACCGCCAATCTGGTGCAGCGTTGACCTGCGTGATGGAAACCAGGCACTGATCGAGCCGATGAGTCTGGATGAAAAGCTGGAATTCTTCCAGTTATTGGTTGATGTGGGATTCAAAGAGATCGAAGTCGGATTCCCGGCAGCATCTGAGACAGAGTACCAGTTCATGCGTACCCTGATCGAGAAAGACATGATTCCGGATGACGTGACTGTCCAGGTACTGACACAGGCAAGAGAGCACATCATCAAACGTACCTTCGAAGCTGTACAGGGAGCACCACATGCTGTGATCCACGTGTACAACTCAACCTCTGTTGCACAGAGAGAACAGGTTTTCAAAAAAGACAAAGAACAGGTAAAACAAATCGCCATCGACGGAGCAAAGCTGTTAAAACAGCTTGCTGATCAGACAGAAGGAAACTTTACTTTCGAGTACAGTCCGGAAAGCTTTTCAGGAACAGAGGTGGACTATGCAGTGGATGTCTGCAATGCAGTACTGGATGTATGGCAGCCGACAAAAGACAAAAAAGTAATCATCAACATTCCGACAACCGTAGAAAACGCAATGCCGCATGTATTTGCAGGACAGGTAGAATATGTAGATAAGAATCTGAAATACCGTGATGGCGTGGTACTCAGCCTTCACCCACACAACGACCGTGGATGCGGCGTGGCAACTGCTGAAATGGGTATTCTTGCAGGTGCAGACCGTATCGAAGGAACCTTATTTGGAAATGGAGAACGTACCGGTAACGTGGATATCGTGACACTGGCACTCAATATGTTCTCACAGGGTGTAGATCCGGGACTGGATTTCACTGACATTCCAAAGATCCGTGAAATCTACGAACGCCTGACCAGAATGCATGTCTATGAAAGACAGCCATATGCAGGAGATCTGGTATTTACCGCATTCTCCGGCTCCCATCAGGATGCCATCGCAAAAGGTATGGCATGGCGTGAAGCGGAAGAAAGAGATCACTGGACCGTACCGTATCTGCCGATTGATCCGAAGGACATCGGAAGAACTTACGATAAAGATGTTATCCGTATCAACAGCCAGTCAGGAAAAGGCGGTGTAAGCTACATTCTGAAACAGAACTTTGGCATCAGCGTTCCGAAAGAAATGCGTGAAGAAGTCGGCTACATGGTAAAAGATGTATCCGATAAAGCACACAAGGAGCTGACTCCGGACTGGGTATACCACATTTTTGAAGATCATTATGTAAATTACAAAGGAATCTTCTCTATCGATGAATGCCACTTCAAACAGGAAGATGGAATTATAGCAGATGCAACCATTTCCCATGCAAATGGAAAACGTGTGGTAACGGCAGGCGGTAATGGACGTCTTGACGCAGTCAGCAATGCAATCAAACAGTACTTTGGTATCAGCTATGAACTGAGCTTCTACGAAGAACATTCCCTGACACGTGGTTCTTCTTCCAAGGCATGTGCTTATGTAGGTGTCATCTGCAATGGAAAGACCTACTGGGGAGTCGGAATTGATGCCGATATCATCAAAGCTTCTATTGAGGCATTGACAGTTGCTGTCAATAAGATTGATGAACTGAAGAATGTGAATGAATGTAAAGATGAAAGAATGGTAGAGATCATGAACTATATCCAGGCAAATTATCTGGATGTATCTTTAGATGATCTGGCAGAAAGATTCTTCCTGTCTAAACCGTATCTTTCTAAATATATCAAAGAAAAATCCGGAATGACTTTCGGGGATATTGTCAAAAAAGTCAGAATGAAAAAGGCACGTGCCCTGTTAAAGAGCAGCAGCATGACCGTTGAAAATATTGCACTGACCGTTGGATATCAGAATGTAGAGCATTTCAACAGACTTTTCAAGAAGGCGTACAATATCACACCGGTACAGTTCCGCAACCAGAAATAAATAATACATAAAAATGACGAAAAAAGGGCGCAAAAAACGGGGAAAAGACGTTTTTTGCGTTCTTTTTTGTCAATGTTTATGAATGTGAACAAAATTTCATATTTACAGACGAAAATATTGACAAAGTTAACAAAAAAAAGTAAGATACTTGTATGTTCAAAATAAAAAACAAAAGTTAAAAATTATGAAAAAAGGAGGAGTGAAGACATCTGAGGATGGGGAAATAATTAACGATTGTTTTTTGTTGAATGAATTGAATACAAAAGGTTATTTTGGAGGGAAAAATAATGAACGAACATGATGAGGCGTTAAGAAAACAAACCGCCTTTTTAGGACAGCCAAAGGGTGTGGGAACCCTGAGCTTTATGCAGCTTTGTAACTCTTTTGCAAACTATGCGATGAGTGCGGTACTGATTTACTACTTATACGCAAATGCACCGGAAGGACTTGGATTCAGCAAGGCAAATGCAGCACAGCTGATCTCTTTATATTCAACAGTTGTCGTACTGACAGGTATTGTCGGAAGCTTTGTCTGCGACCGTATCTTAGGATGCCGGAAGTCTTTATTTATAGCAAGATCACTTTCATTTATTGGATATGTATGCCTTGCATTACCACTTGGCGTTCCTGGCTATGGAATCGCTATGGGATGTCTGGCAATCGGACCGATGTTCGGTGGCAGATGTCTGGATGCTCTTCTTGGAAAATTCTATGATGAATCCGATGGAAGACGTGACAGCGCTTACACGATTTCTTACGTAATTTCCAACATTGGTGCAGCAGCTCCGGTACTTTCCGGTGCAATCGCAGCAGCACTCGGATACCATGTAGCATTCGCGGCATGTGCAGTCCTTGCATTCCTGGGTATCGTTGTATATGCAGTTACATACAAACCGTTCTTCGGTAATATCGGTATTGAACCGGATGATCCGCTTCCGGATGATAAGAAACGTTCTTTCATCACAAAGATGATCATTGTACTTGTTATCTGCGCAGTTGTTCTTGCAACGCTTTTTGCAACAGGAACATTAAGTATTTCTGTATTCTCAAATGTAATCAGTACTGTATCGATCATTATCCCGATCGTATACCTGGTAGTTATTTACAAAAGTAAAAAGACAGAGCCATATGAGAAGAAGAAAATCCTCTGCCTGGTTCCGCCGTTCATCTGTAACGCAGTTACCCTGCTGATCTGGACACAGACAATTTCAATCCTTGCAATCTTCTATGAAGAAAAGGTTAACCGTGTACTGTTCGGAATTGAAGTGCCTGCAGCATCTATGCAGACAATCCCAGCAGTATTTGCAGTTATCATCGGAAGTATCCTGACAGCAGTATGGACAAAACTCGGAAAGAAACAGCCATACGGAACCACAAAGATGGGTATCGGAACAATCTTCTGGGGATTTGGAGCTTTAATCATTGCACTCCTCTATGTAATCTATCCTGGAGATGCAAAAGTCAGTGCATGGTGGATCGTATTATTCTATGCAATCCTGATGCTTGGTGAAGGATTTACCTGCCCGATCGGTTACTCAATCACGGCTGTTGCAGCACCGAAGGCATTCATGACACAGATGATGACAATCTGGTCAATGTCACAGTCTACAGGAGCTGCTCTTAACACGCTGCTTACAAACTTCTACAAAGAAGGAAGCGAAATTCCGTTCTTCGTAGCAATCGGTTTGGGTGTATGTGCAGTCGGTGCGGTTGTAGCAATCTTCAGTAAAAAGCTTGCAGTCGGAATGGGACTGGACAAGAACGCAGAAGCATAAAAGATCAGGAAATAAGTTTATGTTTCAGGAGGATGAAAAATAAATGTCAGAGAATTGTAATTATGCACCGGTCGAAAAAGTCATTCTGATCGATGACAGAAGAATTGAGATTTATTGGGGCGAACAGATGCGCCGTGCTGATAATGAAAACGATTATCTGGTAAAATACAAAGGGGAAGTACAGGAACTGGTACACTGGACCAGTGATATGACATGGGATTATGGTACGGTATACCAGAAAGAATCCATGCGTACCACACTTTCCCTGGTTCATCCGGTTGATCCGGAATGTGCAGGAGAGGTTACCGTACAGGTTGTCGGAAAGCTGACTGATGTAAAAGACAGACCGGCAGACAATGAAAAGGTCTACCAGACCGTGTATCAGCCATATTATGTAGTCCGCAAAAAAGGAACCTCCGGCATTGTAGTAAAAGCCGAAGAAAAAACAACACCGGCTGTAGTGGATAAAGCACTTGCAATTATTGATATGATGCTTGAAAAGATCCCGGAAGTAGCAGAAGAGCTCGTCCGCAGAGGCGCAGAGGTATCTGTGTTCGGACTGCTTGAGAATGCTTATGATGTCCCGGAACACAGAATGGGATATCTGCTTGCAACCCGCCACGTGGCAGGTTACGGCGGTGAGATGACGAATCCGGCATCCTCTATTTCAGAGGCAAATGTAATCCGTCTCAGAACCGGAAGATATGCAACCAGTTATCCAAATGAGATGATCCTTGTGCATGAATTCGGACATGCGATCCATCTGGTTGGAATGAATGGTCTGAAAGACCAGACGCTTGCAGACATGATCCGGAAAGCATATCAGCATGCCAGCGACAATGGTTTGTGGCCGGACACTTATGCGATCAGCAATTACGAAGAGTATTTTGCAACCTTAAGTACTGTCTGGTTCAATGTCATGCAGGAAGGTGTTGACGGACGATGGGATGGTATCCGCGGACCGGTCAACACAAGAGAGGAACTGAAGGTCTATGATCCGGAAGGATATGAGCTGATGAAGCACATTTATCCGGAGAAGACACTTCCGGAACCTTGGCATTATAATGTAAACATCTATGATATTGATGGAAAACCATACAAATCATATGATGAAAATATGAAATTCAACTTGGATTTCATTCAGTAGGAGATGGAACAATGAATACACGCATACAGAAAATTGTAGATGCTGTAAAGAAAAATGGTCATGACGGAATTGTGATCAGCAAAGGCAGCGACATCAAGTATCTGACCGGCTTTACCGGAGAATATGGAGTTGCAGTCCTGCTTCTGACAGAAAAGAAAAACTATTTTGTAACCGACGGACGGTTTGAATTCCAGGCCGCACAGGAAACAGAAGGATTTGAAGTTGTTGTCTACGGTGAAGGACTGAATTACTTCAGCCAGACCGGTAAATTGGCGGCAGAAGCAGGGGTAAAACAGTGTGCAATCTGTGGAGCAGATCTTACGTTTGATGATTATCAGGATCTGGTAAGTCAGGCGCCTGATACCAAATTCGTTTCCGAAGGGTCTTATGTAGAACCTTTACGTGCGATCAAGACACCGGAAGAAATCGAGACGATCGAACAGGCATGCCGGATTTCAGAGAGATCTTTCTATGCACTGCTTGATGTGATCAAACCGGGCGTTACAGAGATCGATATTGCAAATGAACTGGAATATCAGTTCAGAAGCCGTGGCGGCTCCGGATTCTGCTTCGAGACGATCGTAGCATCTGGTCCGGATAACGGAGCAAACTGTCATGCGACAGCATCCGATAGAAAAATCCAGCTTGGTGATTTTGTGACGATTGATTTCGGGACTTATTATCACGGATACTGCTCGGATATTACCCGTACTGTTGCAGTAGGGAAAGCCAAAAATCCGGAGCTTTACAAGATGTTTGACGTAGTCAGAAAAGCAAAGGATGCTGGTCAGAACAGCCTGAAACCGGGAATGGTTATGGGCGAGCTCAGAGATATCATCGTGAAGGTAGTAGAAGATGCAGGCTATCATATTCCACATGGTCCGGGACACAACTTCGGACTGGATATTCATGAACAGCCGTATATCTGTACCGGCAGTAAAGTGACTCTTCAGCCGGGAATGGTTCATACGATCGAACCTGGAATTTACATTCCGGGAATCGGCGGCGTCCGTCAGGAAGATGATTTCCTGATCACAGAAGATGGATACCGCAGAATTACAAATATTACAGATGCTCTGATCACATTGTAATAAAAATGTTGTCATCCTAAAAAAGTATAAAGAATTGAGGAAATCCTTATCTGGTGGTTTGCCGGATAAGGGTTTTCTTTTTTTGCGGGGACGGTCTGCGAGGGGGGAGGTAGTGGGGCAGATTTAGAAAAATATGGGGGGTGAAGTCCATTGTGCAAAACATTGCGATGAGCCTCTGAAAGCGAAAATTGTGTCAGCAGAGGCTTCCACAATTTTTGAGTCTCATCTCCATTGCACAATAAGTGCCTTCACACCTATTCTTTTTCTAAATCCGCCCTCAAGACTTTGGGCGCAGACCTGGCGGCTGCTAAACATAAAAATTCAGGAAACTATAGAGAGATAGTTTCCTGGTATATGCGAGAGGGTATTTATATTGAGGGTGGGTTAGGTTAGTTGACGCGTAAAGATTCAATAAATGGTGTCAGGAGGGATTCGCCGTATTGAAGCAGGGAGAAGCTTCTCTGGGTGAGACACCAGGAGTAGGTGAGACCGATCTGGGCAGAGGTGATCATCTGGGAGAGCTCGACGTAGGAGTAGTCTGACTTTAGTTCTCCACATTTGATCCCGTCGAAAAGGATCTTGCGCAGGATCTTATAATAATTACGATCCGGGTTTAAAATATGTCTGGTTCCGGTAGTAGCTACCTGAAGACCGTAGAGGGACGCAAAGAGATCCATATATGGTGAGTGCTCCAGGTTATTCAGCACAAAATGGTTGAAGGCGAGCAGCAGATCGGCGGCAGGAAGCGTCCGGTCGCAGGTCTGAAGCCAGCTATCATAGTCACTGTCGTAGGAATAGGCGAGGCTGAAGAGAAGTTCATCTTTTCCACGAAAATGGTGGTAAAAGGTGCTGCGGGAATTACCGGAGAGTTCGATGATCTGCGCGATCGTAGTTTCGTCATAGCCCTGTTCTGTGAACAGCTTCCATGCTGCATCCATGATGTCCTGTTTTGCATGTCGTTTGCCGTGCGTTGTCATAATTGATCGTTCCTGCCTTCTTAAAAGTATTGAAGCTATTGTAACACAGGGATGTGGAGAGTGCAATGTTTTGTTTCTGCATACATTTTATTGAAAATGTCCATATAAGGATAATATGGTTGACTTTATTTGAACACTTTAGTAGAATGAAGGGTATAAAAAGCAGAACGTAGTTCGGAATACAGTATCTTTTTAGACCGTAGTATGAAAACGGACTACAGTGCTTTTGGAGGTGTAAGATGGAAAAATTAAAACTTGCAGCCGGCATGACAGGAGAACAGAAGCGTTATGCGGTTGAAGCAGCACTACTTCTGGGATTTCAGACAGAGACAGCTACATTTCCGGTGATCACAGCGGACGGTGAGATTCCGGTGCCGGAGAATATGGAAGAGCTGAAAGCCCTGTGGAAAAAGAGTACAGGGGGAACACCGGAAGAGTACGAATCAGCATCAAAGCATACAGGTCCGATCTTTGATCTGGATTTCCGTAAGGAAAAAGGGCTGGAGACGATGCTTCAGAAAGGGGATTTCCTGAAAGACGAGAATCAGGATCTTCTTCCGGATGTGTTGGATGTGAAGATTGTACTTCCGGAGGATGCAGATGATGCGATGCTCGTTGCAGCATGTAACCTGGCATGGCGTTTTGGTATGGAGACAACCGGATATAAAGGAACTATTACGGCAGATGCAGCTTATACAGGCAACCGGCTCGTTCTGGAAAAAGCAGAGCAGACAGAGCTTGTACGGGAAAAAGAAGGAGAAAGTGTAAAAGTATCTCTTCGCGGTGACGGAGAGGAACTAATCGCATTTACCTCCCGACTCTGTATGGAATTTCCACAGATCAATGGTCAGAGAAGCTGGAAAGACCTGCTGATGGATATGGTGGATGACTTTGTACTGCGCGGCGCAGATGGCCAGCTTGCAGCTTTGAAAGCGATGCAGAAAGAGCAGACAGGAGAATACGAAGTGTACGGATCTCCGCTCTGGAATGATACACAGAAAAAAGAAGCCGGGGATGCAAAGGTATATAATTACAAATCCGGACAGAAGATGTACGAGAAGGTGTATGAGCTTCCGTGGGAAGTGGAAGTTTTTGAAAAACTTCTGGAAGAAAAGGTTTATCCGCAGATCGGGAAAGGAAGCAAGGTAAAGATTACCGGTGCGGTAAGTGAAAATATAAAAGTACGCCAGAAGATAAAAGAAAAAATCGAAGACAGAATCCAGATGTTAGGTGCCAAGCCGGAGGATACCTCCGTTATCTGTGCATACAAACAGGGATATTCCTGGATCGTTGAAGAGATGCTTCCGGTGATGAAGGAAGCGCAGGCAGATCAGGTTGAGATTTATTTCAAACCGTTCCTGCCGGAAGGCCAGACAGACTGGCTGGATGAGAACGGTGCAACCCCGTCCTATCACAATCTGAATGCAGACACTCCGGACAAGTGGTATGATCTTCCGATCCGCTATCTGCAGGAACTGTATCCGGTAGAAGATATTCTGGTAAAAGAGCTTGGAATTGAAAGAGATAAAGTCATTTTCAAAGCTTATGAAGGCGAAGAAGATATCACTTATCTCTGCAAGGGGATCAAGGACGAAAAGGTCTGCTGTGAGGATACTTACAAAGCAGTCTGGTCGGAAAGACCATATATGGATGAATATCCGCAGATGGGAAAGGTTCATCCGGCAACCGGTTATGTAAAAGCAGAGATTGACGGACAGGAAGTATTTTATCAGACCGTCCGTACCGATATGGAAGAGATCTGGGATGTTTACCAGAAGGAAGTTCTTCCGGATTGCAGACGATATATTGAGGAAAAGACAGGCGGAAAGATTTCCGCAGACCTGCAGCCGTTCTTCCATGAACTGCGTCTGGACGTGACCGCAAGTGAACCGGACTATGCGACCGGATCAAGAGAGGATCTGATCTCTTCACTGGATGCTTTGCATGAAGATATGTATTTTGTCGGAAGCGACTATTTTAAAAATTACGGTGTGAAGAAAGCAGATGTCATGCTGGATGCGCCGGGACTGATCCTTCCGGTGATCCATGAAAAAGAAGGCAGACCGGTATTTAAGGTGACACTGACCGAGCCGTTAAAAGAAGAAGCATGCATTGTAAAAGATGGAAAAGCGGTTCTTTTACAGAGAAAACGGGAAGAAGCAGATGCATGGATCCGTGCCATTTCATGGGAAAATGATAATTTTACTTTCCATATCCGCACAAATGGTGTACAATCTAATGTATTACACACTTACTCAACATTGTGGTCAAAGGGTGTACTGGCAGAGTGTGAAAGTGTTGCTGCAGGTACGAAGCTTTTGTTTGAAAGTGAGCAGGGCGAGATACAGTATGCAGCACTTACACCGGAAAGAGAAGAAAAACCAAAGACGAAACGGATTGAAGAGATTGACCTGCATGAGCATGAACTGATCGGATATGATACTTACCGTGAGATCATCGAAGAATTGAAGCAGGTTCCTGGAATCGAAGTGTTCCGGACTGCGGTATCTTATACAGGACGTGAACTCTATGCAGTATGGATCAAACCGGAATACGAAGGTTATCTGTCCATGACGAAGCGTATATCAAGAATTCCTGGCGAGATGATCAATGCAAGACATCATGCAAATGAAGTATCTTCGACAAATGCAGCATTTATCCTGATCAAGAAGCTGCTGACAGAAGATGTTTACAAAGATTTACCGGATAAACTGAATCTGGTAATCGTTCCGATGGAAAATGTGGATGGTGCGGCAATCCATTATGAATTGCAGAAAGAGCATCCAACCTGGAAATTCCATGTGGCAAGATTTAATTCGCTTGGAAAAGAGTTCTACTATGAACATTTCCAGCAGGATACGATCCACAGCGAGGCGATGGGATTAACCCGTATTTATGACCGGTATGTCCCGGATATGATCGTGGACAATCACGGAGTACCGAGCCATGAATGGGAGCAGCAGTTTTCAGGTTATACCTCCCCGTCTTACAAAGGCTTCTGGCTTCCGAGATCTCTGCTTTATGGTTATTTCTGGTATGTGACCAATCCAGAGTACAAGGACAATTACCCGGTCAATAAGGTAATGGAAGATGTGATAGCAGACAAGATTGCCGAGTATCCGGAGATGAGAGAATTGAACCGTGAATGGAGTGCTCAGTTTGAAAAATATGCACATGCATGGATGCCGAAATTGTTCCCGGCAAACTATTATAAAGAAATGATCAACTACTGGATCCCGTTCGCGGCAGATCCAAACCATCGTTATCCGTCGATCCGTTTTCCGTGGATCACAACGGTTGCTTATACCAGCGAGGTTGCAGATGAGACCGCACAGGGTGAATACCTGAATTTGTGTGCAAGGGCTCATGTGGCACATGACGAGGCGACTATCCGGATGTTGATGGAAGCAGTGCATGTGATGGAATGTCATCTGGAAGAGCAGGATGGACAGATTTTGACCAGTTACATAAGACAGCGTCCGATGATTGTCAAAGTGACTGGAAAAAATAAATAACTTTTTAATACTTTTCTAAAGGAGGAGTTAGGTATGGAACTCATCAAATTACTTGGCGTGTTAATCGTAATCGTTGGATTCGCGCTGAAACTGGATTCAATCCTCATTATTTTCCTGGCCCTTATCGCGACAGGGATTGTTGGAGGACTTGGAGTGGGCGGACTTCTGGAAACAATCGGTACAAACTTTGTAGCGAACAGAAGTATGGCAATCTTTATCATGATCCTGCTGGTTACAGGTACACTGGAAAGAAACGGTCTGCGTGAAGCAGCGGCAAACCTGATCCGTAAAGTAAAAAGTGCGACAGCAGGTAAGCTTGTTGCTGTATATGGTATGCTGAATGCTCTGTTTGGAGCATTCAATGTCAGCTTCGGTGGAGTTGCCGGATTTATCCGTCCGGTACTGCTTCCGATGATCGAAGGTGCGATCAGCAATAAAGAAGGAAAAGCAAATGAAGATCACGTAGAAGAAGCAAAAGGACTTGCTGTTGCTATGCAGAACTTCACATGGTTCTTCTTCCAGGTACTGTTCGTAGGTGGTGCCGGCGGAATCCTTGTACAGACAACACTTGCAGGTCTTGGATACGAAGTAGAACTGATCGACCTTGCAGCAGCTGAAATCCCGGTAGCATTAGTTGCACTTGTTGTTTCCTGCGCATTTGTTATTGTGAAAGATAACAAACTGATGAAGAAATACTATGGAAAATCAACAGATACTAAGAAATAGAGGGAGGAAGACAGATGAGTAATTTAAAATTTATACAGGTCGGCGATTCGTTTAATGCAATCGGACTGAATGTAGTATGGGTAATTATCGGATTGATCACGATTTACGCAGGAATCAAGAACCTGCTGGATAAAGAGAATCCGTCAAGAGTCGGAACCGCTGTTTTCTGGTGCTCTTTCGGTATCGTTTGTGGATTTGGTTCATGGCTCCCGGCAAAGGTTTCTGGTGCGCTTGTTCTGATCATGTGCCTGCCGCCAATCTTCAAGAAAGTAAAAATCGGAAAAACAGATAATCCGACAAAGGAACACACAGAACAGCAGTTTAAGAAGATCGGAATGAAGATATTTGTCCCGGCATTCTCCGTAGCGGTATGCTCTCTGTTCTTTGCATTATTCAGTAATATGAGTTCTATGGTCGCAATTACCGTTGGTGTGATTGTAGCTATGATCTTACTGATGGCATTCGATGCAAAACAGAATAAACCGGCAGTCTTTTTGAATGATTCTGAAAGATTCCTTGGAATCACAGGACCTCTCAGTATGCTGCCACAGCTGCTTGGATGTCTTGGAGGTGTATTTACCGCTGCAGGAGTTGGCGATGTAATCGCACAGCTTGTTGAAAAGATTGTTCCAAAGGGAAATGTAAATATCGGGATCATCGTTTATGCAATCGGTATGGTACTCTTTACCATGATCATGGGAAATGCATTCGCAGCTATCACCGTTATGACAGTTGGTATCGGTGCACCGTTCGTTCTTGCTTACGGTGCTAATCCGGTGGTGATCGGTATGCTCGCACTTACATGTGGATACTGTGGAACTCTGCTTACACCGATGGCAGCGAACTTCAACATCCTGCCGGTTGCGATCCTGAACATGAAGGACCGCTGGGGCGCTATCAAAAATCAGGTTCTGGTTGCAATTTTTATGCTTGTGTTCCAGATCTGTTATATGATAGTATTAAAGTAAATAAGACATAAGTAGCTAAGGTCATTATTTCACTGGAAAGGCAGAAAATAATGGCCTTAGAATTCGTAAGCTTATTCTAGTTTTTGGTATGGAGAAAGAAGAGGGACATATGACACCGAATATGGAACGGGGTGCCCGGATCATTATTCACGAATGGGTAAAAGTAAGGGCGTGGGACAAAGTACTGATCGTGACATCGAAGGAATATCTTGCAGAAGCAAAAGCGATGGAAAAAGAGGCTTCCGGAAAAGCACGGTCAGTGAATACACTGCTTGTCGAGAACAAGGGGCGCCATGTGGGAATCTTTTTTGATGATAATGAAGCAGTTTTTGATCCTTATACGGCAATTATCGCGGCGACAGAGTATTCGCTGGTGACAACGAAAGCCGCAAAGCGTGCGATACAAAGACACAAGAAATTTCTGTCCTTGCCACTGGCAACCAATGACGGAAGATCTTTTCTGGAATACGATTTCCTGACGATGGATACGAAGAAGAGCCGGCTGATGGCAAAGGCATTTATCAAATATCTCAAGTATTCAGAAAAAGTCCGTGTGACAACTCCGGCAGGAACGGATATGATGTTCTACAAAGTGGGCAGAGATCCGGGATTTTTTAACGGAGTTCTAAAGGATGGAAAGGGATATTCTTCTTCCAGTATTGAGGTCTATGTCCCGATCGAGGAGACAAAGACAGAAGGTGTGATGGTGCTTGACGGTTCTCTGGGATATATTGGTCGCGCAGAGGAACCGACAAGGATTTTATTTAAAGGCGGACGGATTACGGAGATTGAAGAGACTCCGACCGGTATTCGGTTGAAAAAATACATGGAAGATTATCAGGATTCCCGGATCTATATTGCGGGAGAACTCGGAATCGGGCTTAATTCATGCTCACAATGCCTTGGAAACTGCTATATTGAAGATGAATCTGCTTATGGGACATTCCATGTAGGACTTGGGCGTAATATTGCTCTTGGAGGTATTCAGAACGCCAAAGGGCATTTTGATCTGGTATGTATGGAACCGGATATCTACACGGACAACCGACAGATTATGCAGCAGGGGAAGGTTATTATCCCGGAGCCTGTGTTATACTAAGAGATATAAAGGAGGAAATTAACATGAAGGTTTTATTAACAGGATTTGATCCATTTGGAGGAGAAAGCGTAAACCCGGCATTCGAGGCAATCAAGCTTCTTCCGTCAACAATTGCGGGGGCAGAGATCGTATATGTAGAGATCCCTACAGAATTCAAGAAAAGTGCACCGGCAGTTGAAGCGGCAATCAAAGAACATAACCCGGATATAGTGATCAATGTAGGTCAGGCAGGCGGACGTTCCTGCGTCACTGTAGAAAAAGTAGGAATCAACCTTGCAGATGCCCGGATTCCGGACAATGCAGGTGACCAGCCACTTGATGAGCCACTTCAGGCAGACGGTCCAACCGGATACTTTGCAACAATTCCGGTAAATGCAATGGTTCAGAATGTACGTGCTCACGGACTTCCATGCCATGTATCTTTCACGGCAGGAACCTACGTATGCAACTGTGTAATGTACAATGTACTGCATATGTGTGCAACCAAATACACTAACATCCGTGCCGGATTTATCCATGTACCATATGCTTGCGATCAGGTTGTAGATAAGGCGAACGGAATGGCAAGTATGCCGCTTGAGACAATCGCAAAGTCTCTGGAGTATTGTGTTGAAGCTGTAGTGAATAATACAGAAGCTGTAAAAGAGGTTATGGGAACTACTCACTAGTTTTATGAAAGAAAAAAGTACCGCTGTGTCAGAATGAAGCTGATGCGGCGGTTTTTTTGTAAAAATTTTATTGGAAATATAATTTCATGTCGCTTAATGAAAATGGACGTTCATTATATGTTAAGAAATTCTATTATAAAGAAAAAGAATTGATTTGTCACGGGCAGGAATGTTATGTATAATATGCATAAAGAAAGTCGAAGCGGAAATAAGAAAAATGAACAATTTTATGAACGGAGAGAGATTTTTCAAAAAACAAGTTGATTAAGAAGGTGAAGAAAAAAATCTAGTGGGGAAAAGATTATCGTAAAAATAGAATATGGATGGAAAACAATAACAGAGGCGAAGGAGAAGTGAAATGAGTAATTTAATGGGGATGCTGACGACTATCCAAAGTTATGTATGGGGACCTCCGACATTGTTGCTGTTGATCGGTACAGGGCTTTACTTTACGATTAAATTGAGAGGACTGCAGATCACAAAATTTCCACGTGCAGTAAGGGCCATTTTTGAAAAAGAAAGTGGGACCGGAAGCGGAGAAGGAGATGTATCGGCATTTGCGACTCTATGTACAACGATGGCAGCAGACATAGGAACGGGAAGTATTGTTGGAGTTGCAACGGCGCTTCGAATTGGTGGACCGGGATCGTTATTCTGGATGTGGATTTCAGCCATACTTGGTATGGTGACGAAATACTCAGAAAGTCTTTTAGCGGTAAAATACAGAGTGACGGACGAAAATAACCAGATGGCCGGTGGACCGATGTTTTATATCCAAAATGGTATGGGAGAGAGATTTATCTGGCTTGCAAAAGCCTTTTCTGTGTTTGGCATGTGTACAGCGTTATTTGGCTGCGGAACGTTCCCGCAGGTAAATGCGATCACAGAATCTGTCAATGTGACATTTCATATACCGATCATTGTAGCAGGAGTCATCATAACAGTGCTTACTGCAGTTGTAACGATCGGAGGAATTAAAAGTATTTCAAAGGTTGCTGAAATTGTAGTGCCGATCATGGCGCTTACTTTTCTCGGAGGCTCGGTAGTGGCGCTGGTGATCAACCGGGCTGCAGTACCGGGGGCTTTTAAGGCCATTTTTACCTGTGCGTTTGCAAAAGAATCGGTAATAGGAGGGACTGCAGGAACGGGTGTTATCACGTTTATGACGGTTATGAGAACCGGGATTGCCAGAGGTGTCTATACAAATGAGGCAGGACTTGGAAGTTCACCGATCGTGGCAGCAGCGGCGAAGACGAATTCCGGTGTAAGACAGGGCCTTCTTTCCATGACAAGTGTGTTTGTTACTACGATTCTGACCTGTTCCGTGACAGGACTAGTTATCATCAGCAGCGGGCTGATGGACAGTTCGGATATGAACGGAAGCACACTTGTTACAGCTGCTTATAACATGTGTCTGCCACACAATATAGGCATGCATCTGATCGCAGTAGGAATTATGTTCTTTGCATTTACCACTATTCTGGGATGGAATTATTACGGAGAACGCTGCCTGGTTTATCTGACCGGCACAACAAAATGGATCAAACCATATAAGATCATCTACATTGCAGCGATTGCACTGGCACCGTTTTTATCACTGGAACCAATCTGGCTTCTTGCAGATATCACGAATGCGCTGATGATCATTCCAAACCTGATCGCAATCATTGCACTTAGAAAAGTGATCATTGGGGAAACAAAACTGTATTTTTCAAAACGAAATGAAGAAAAAATGTCTGCTGCGGTAAAAGCAGTGGAGTAAGAAAAGAAACCACCGCATTGGAAATGAGATCTGATGCGGCGGTATTTTTGCGTTAGAGGATAAATAAGGTTGTGACACCAACGCCCCAAAAAGAAAGTTAACACGATTCCCGCTTTCAGGGGTTCATCGGAATGTTTTGCCGAGGGGAACCAGAGTATATATATTTGGAAATCCGCCGCCCACCAACCTATAAAATTTTCCCCACACCAGTTGGAAATCCCCCTCATTTCTGCTAAAATGGAACACAGAGAAAAGGAGCGAACACAATATGAATTTTGCGCATTTGCACGTCCACACGGAATACAGCCTTCTGGACGGTTCGAATAAAATTAAAGAATATGTTGCCAGAGTCAAAGAACTGGGGATGACAGCGGCTGCGATCACAGACCACGGTGTCATGTATGGCGTCATTGACTTCTACAGAGCCGCAAGAGCGGCAGGAATCAATCCTGTACTGGGATGTGAAGTCTATGTGGCACCGGGATCCAGATTCGATAAAACAGCCGTAGGACGCGATGAGGACCGATATTATCACCTGGTACTTCTTGCCGAGAATAATACAGGCTACGCCAATCTGATGAAGATCGTGTCACGTGCATTTACGGAAGGTTACTATTATAAGCCAAGAGTAGATTATGAGCTTCTGGAGACCTATCACGAAGGAATCATTGCCCTCAGTGCATGTCTTGCCGGAGAGGTACAGAGAAACCTGGCGAGAGGGATGTATGAAGAAGGAAAAAAAGCTGCGCTTCATTATGAACAGATTTTTGGGAAAGGCAACTTTTTCCTGGAACTGCAGGATCATGGGATCCCGGAACAGCGCACCGTTAACCAGCAGTTGATGCGTCTGTCGCAGGAGATTGGAATCGACCTTGTGGCGACAAATGACGTGCATTATACTTACGCAGAAGATGAAAAGCCACATGATATCCTGCTTTGCCTTCAGACAGGGAAAAAGCTCGCAGACGAGGATCGGATGCGCTATGAAGGCGGACAGTACTACGTGAAGTCCAAAGAAGAGATGGCAGCACTTTTCCCATATGCACCGGAGGCGCTGGAAAATACACAGAAGATTGCAGACAGATGCCATGTAGAGATTGAATTTGGTGTGACAAAGCTTCCGAAATTCGATGTGCCGGAAGGATTTACCTCATGGGAATATTTGAATAAGCTCTGTTTTGACGGACTGAAAAGACGATATGGAGAAGACCCGGATCCAGCCCTTGTGGAGCGCCTGAATTATGAATTGGGCGTTATCAAAAGCATGGGTTACGTGGATTACTTCCTTATTGTATGGGATTTCATTCATTTTGCAAAAAGCAACGGAATCATGGTTGGACCTGGGCGTGGATCTGCGGCGGGAAGCATTGTGGCGTACACACTTGCGATCACCAATATCGATCCGATCCGGTATCAGCTGCTGTTCGAGCGTTTTCTGAATCCGGAACGTGTGTCCATGCCCGATATCGACGTGGACTTCTGTTTTGAAAGAAGGCAGGAAGTCATTGATTATGTTGTGCGTAAATACGGCAAAGACCGGGTAGTGCAGATCGTAACCTTTGGTACACTGCAGGCGCGCGGGGTGCTGCGGGATGTGGGAAGAGTTATGGATCTTCCGTATGCTTTTGTGGATTCAATTGCAAAGATGATTCCGAAAGAACTGAATATTACACTGGATAAATCCCTGAAGATGAACCATGAGCTGAAGAAGCTCTATGATGAAGACCCACAGGTAAAAGAGCTGATCGATATGTCAAAGAGACTGGAAGGTCTGCCACGGCATACATCCATGCATGCCGCGGGAGTCGTGATCAGCCAGAAGGATGTGGATGAATATGTTCCGCTGGCACTTGGAGCGGACAGCAATGTAGTCACACAGTTTACCATGACCACGCTGGAAGAACTGGGACTTCTGAAAATGGATTTCCTTGGGCTTCGTACCCTGACCGTCATCCAGGATGCGATCAGACTGGTTGAAAAAAGTACCGGTGTGAAGCTGGTAACAGAAAAATTAAATTATAATGATAAAGCAGTGCTTGATTATATCGGAACCGGAAAGACGGACGGTATTTTCCAGATAGAAAGTGCAGGGATGAAGAGCTTCATGAAGGAACTTCGTCCACAGAGTCTGGAAGATATTATCGCCGGAATTTCTCTTTACCGGCCAGGTCCGATGGATTTCATTCCACAGTATATCAAAGGAAAGAACCATCCGGAGCTGATTACTTACGAATGCCCGCAGTTAAAGCCGATCCTGGCACCGACCTATGGCTGCATTGTATACCAGGAACAGGTTATGCAGATCGTGCGTGACCTCGCCGGATATTCACTTGGGCGAAGCGACCTTGTACGCCGTGCCATGAGTAAGAAAAAGGGCGACGTGATGCAGAGAGAGCGTCAGAATTTTGTATATGGTAATGAAGAAGAAGGCATTCCGGGCTGTGTCAAAAATGGAATCGATGAAAAGGTTGCGAATAAGATCTATGATGAAATGATCGATTTTGCAAAGTATGCGTTCAACAAATCACATGCGGCAGCGTATGCGGTTGTCTCATACCAGACAGCGTATCTGAAATATTATTATCCGGTAGAATATATGGCAGCGCTTATGACTTCTGTCATCGACAATCCGGGAAAGGTTGCCGAATACATTTACACTTGCCGACAGATGGGAATTTCTATCCTGCCGCCGGATATCAATCGTGGGGTTGGTGATTTTTCTGTAGATAACGGTAATATCCGTTACGGACTTGCGGCGATCAAGGGGGTTGGAAGACCGGTGATCGAGCAGATCATCCGGGACAGAGAAGAGCATGGCACGTTTCGTGATCTGAAGGATTTTCTGGAACGGCTTTCCGGTAAGGAAGTCAATAAACGTGCGGTAGAAAACTTTATCAAATCCGGCGCATTTGACAGTCTGAAAGGGACCAGAAAGCAGTTTATGATCATTTATGTACAGATCATGGATCAGGTAGCACAGAACAAGAAAAATTCGCTTGCCGGACAGATGTCGCTCTTTGATATTGTAGATGACGAACAGAAAAAAGAATTTGAGGTCACGCTTCCGGATGTGGGAGAATACCAGAAGGAAACGATGCTTGCATTTGAAAAAGAAGTACTCGGCGTGTATATCAGCGGACATCCATTGGAAGAATATGAAGAGAAATGGCGCAAGAGTATTTCCGCAACGACATTGGATTTTCAGCTTGATGAAGAGACCGGACGGACAAAAGTGCGTGACGGGTCAAGGGAGATCATCGGTGGTATGATCACATCGAAGACGATCAAATATACAAAGAAGAATCAAACGATGGCATTTATTACCGTAGAGGATCTTCTTGGAACGGTAGAGGTTGTCATTTTCCCGCAGAGCTATGAGAAAAGCCAGCAGTATCTGCAGGAGGACAGCAAAGTATTTGTGCGGGGACGTGTATCGGAAGAAGATGATAATGCAAGTAAGCTGATCTGTGAAGAGGTGATTCCGTTTGAGATGATGAAAAAAGAACTGTGGATCCAGTATACCGACAAACAGAGTTACCTTCAAGATGAGCAGAATCTGTTCCGGATGCTCGCGGAAAGTGAGGGTGAGGACCAGGTTGTAATCTTCTGCAAAGCGGAGAGAGCGGTAAAAAGACTTCCTAAAAACGCAAATATCCAGGTAGAACCTGGAATTTTGAGCAGATTGACGAATTATTTTGGAGAAGATTGTGTAAAAGTAATAGAAAAACCCATTGAAATGAAGGGGTGAATATTATACAATAACGTGTGGATTGAGATAAATTAAGCAAAAGGATAGTAAAGTTACAAAGTAGAAGAGACGGAGGAGACATATCATGGCAGAAAAAGTAATCAGAACTATCGGCGTATTGACCAGTGGTGGAGACGCACCGGGAATGAATGCAGCCATCCGTGCAGTCGTGCGACAGGCGATTGCCAGAGGTAAAAAGGTCAAGGGAATTAAGCGTGGATATGCCGGACTTTTGCAGGAAGAGATCATAGATATGGATGCGCATAGTGTATCTGAGATCATCCAGCGAGGCGGTACGATCTTGCAGACAGCCAGATGCTTGGAGTTCATTGAACCAGAAGTACAGAAAAAAGCAGCAGACATCTGCAAGAAGCATGGAATAGATGGATTGGTCGTTATCGGTGGTGACGGTTCCTTCAAGGGAGCGCAGAAGTTGGCAGCACTGGGGATCAATACGATTGGTCTGCCGGGCACGATCGATCTGGATATCGCATGTACAGAGTACACGATCGGATTTGATACAGCCGTAAATACAGCAATGGAAGCCATTGACAAGGTACGTGATACATCTACTTCCCATGAGAGATGTTCTATCATCGAGGTTATGGGACGTGGCGCCGGATACATCGCTTTATGGTGTGGTATCGCAAACGGAGCAGAGGATATCCTGTTACCGGAAAAATATGATTACGACGAGCAGAAGTTAGTAAACAACATCATCGAAAAACGTAAACATGGCAAGAAACATCATATCATCGTAAATGCCGAGGGTATCGGACATTCTGCAAGCATGGCAAAACGTATTGAGGCAGCTACCGGTATTGAGACACGTGCTACCATCTTAGGACATATGCAGCGTGGTGGTTCTCCGACAGCAAAAGACCGTGTATACGCTTCAACCATGGGAGCACTTGCAGTAGACCTTCTGTGTGAGGGAAAGACAAACCGTGTCGTTGGATATCGTCATGGCGCTTTTGTTGATTTTGATATTGATGAGGCTCTTGCAATGAAGAAAGAGATTCCAGAGTACGAATATCAGATCGCTAAGAACTTATCCATCTAATTTGGAATCATTACGAAATACAGGAAAGAATTTAAAACTCCACGGATTTTGGTTCGTGGAGTTTTTATGACATATAAGAAAAAGATTTGTTTGGAGAAAAGTATGATCACAAGTACAAGCAATCAGCAGATGAAGAATCTGATGCTTCTGATGAAAAAGGCAAAAGCGAGAAACGAACAGGAACTCTTTGTCGTAGAGGGACGGAAAATGTTTCAGGAAGTTCCGGAAGAGTGGTTAAAACAGGTGTATGTGTCGGAGAGTTTTTTTGCAGAGAATGATAAAATGCTTGCAGGCTATACCTATGAGATCGTATCAGATTCTGTATTCAAAGCGGTATCAGATACGCAGACACCGCAGGGGATTCTCTGTCTGGTCAGAAAGCCACAGTATCGTCTGGAAGAACTGTTAAAAGGGGCAGACACGCATCTTCTGATTTTAGAGAGCATCCAGGACCCGGGAAATCTTGGGACGATGCTGCGCACCGGAGAGGGCGCAGGAATCAGCGGTGTGGTCATGAATCATACAACCGTCGATCTTTTCAATCCGAAAACAATCCGTTCAACGATGGGAAGTATTTACCGCATGCCATTTTTTGTGACCAGAGATCTGGCAGAGACCATCTGTGAACTGAAAAATGCAGGGGTAAAAACGTATGCTGCCCATCTGAAAGGAAAGATGCAGTACGATGAGCCGGACTATACAGGAGCCACTGCCTTTATGATCGGAAATGAGGGAAACGGTCTGTCGGATGAAATCGCTGATCTTGCGGATACTTATATTAAAATTCCAATGTGTGGACAGGTGGAATCTTTAAATGCTGCCATTTCAGCATCGCTTTTGATGTATGAGACAAACCGGCAGCGGCGGATAAGAAGTATGTCGCAGGATAGAATGAGTAATATTAGGAAAGTGGAAGAATGAGAATCTGGTTTAAAATGATGAAAGACAATCATCTGCTTCGGGATACAACCATCACAGACGAATCGGATGATACACGTACCCATAAAATTTTCAGGGCAATCGATGAAGTGTGCTATGCATTTGATCTTGGAAAACCAATCTGGCTCGATGCCAATGTTGCCGAATTCAAACGCCATGCAAAGACAAGATTTACCCAGGACAGTTTCATTGAGTCGATCGATTTTGATTTTCTGGAGATGCATGTGATCGAGGAAGATTAGGTCAGTGGTTCAGACCTTGCAAAAAAATTCGGCGTGAGCCGTCAGGTGATCGTGCAGGATATTGCTCTTTTGCGTGCTACCAATAAGAATATTTTAAGCACAAACAAAGGTTATTTCCTTTACAATCCGGGAAAAGGTCCGCAGAAGCCAAAGAGAAGCTTTTGTGTGCAGCACACGACAGAGCAGATGCAGGATGAATTATACACGATCGTAGATTACGGCGGAAAGGTGTTAGACGCTGTGGTGGAGCATGACATCTATGGTCAGATCACGGTGGATCTGATGCTCTGCAACCGCATGGATGTGGATGAATTTATGGAGCGCATCAGAAAGAGCAAAAGCCAGCCGTTAAATGTGCTGACCGGTGGAAAACACTGGCACACAGTGGAGGCAGATACGGAACCGATGCTACAGGTCATCGGTGAGAAGCTGCGTGAGAAAGGATACCTTCAGGAATAGAAAAAGGAATAGAAAAAACAGTAAAGTTTTGAAATAACTCCCCATATCATAGAAAAGTATGGTATACTTAAGGGAGCATGAGTGTTGATGGATAAAAGTTTTTTTCATGCACGGGGAATATGTTGGAGGAATATTATGGATAGACCGTTTACCTTAAGCGAAGGGGTAGATAGTTGGAATACAATTATATTTTTATACCGGTCAGCGTTGAAGGAGGTCAGTACCAAAGTTGAGATCTTAAATGATGAATTTCAGCAGGTACACCAGTACAACCCGATTGAATATATTAAGTCCAGAATCAAATCACCGGAGAGTATTGTCAAGAAGCTGAAACGATATGGATACGAGAGTTCCATTGACAATATGGTGGACTATATCAACGATATCGCAGGAATCCGCATCCGTAACCCATCAGCTGTGTGAAGGCAGCGCGAATGCTCAGCA
>ERZ773112.538-NODE-538-length-25118-cov-14.602641_pt1 | contig 25118 bp, 18 predicted proteins | sample MGYA00580566_ERZ773112 | MGnify/ENA primary metagenome ERZ773112 (study PRJEB29015, sample SAMEA2737842) | human gut metagenome | biome: human gut; feature: human-associated habitat; material: faeces | place: China | collected 2012 ... | reverse complement strand
TCAGTACCAGTCCGTGCTCGCATTCCAGTCGTTTCTTGCTGCTATCCAGTGCTTTTGAAAGAGAACCATTGCTATAACCTAATATACTCTCAAGTGCAGTAAGGCCTATACCTTTCTTTTCTTTACAAATCGTTCTTATTCGTTCTAGTACCGTCATATAATTACTCCTTTTGAACAACTAGAAAAAATTCTATAAAAAGGGTTGACAAACTAGAACATATTCTATATACTAGCCATATGAACTAGAAAATGTTCTAGTTCAAGACAGAAAATATAGAAGATGTTCTTCTTGTGTGTGGTAACTCAATTTTAGAACATCTTCTAATGAATGTCAAGATAATTAAAGGAAAGGAGAAAAAATATAGTGGTTTACAACAATGTAATTGAATATTGTAGCAAACATAACCTTTCAATCTATGCATTCGAACAGAAGTGTGGCATTGGGAATGGAACTGTATCGAAGTGGAAAGAAAAGAACTTTGACCCCAGTATTCCAACATTACAGAAAATTGTGAATGCAACAGGAGTTCCAATTGCAGAATGGCTAAAGGAATAGGAGAGGATTAAATGAGCGAGTTGCAAATTTTTAGCAATCCAGAGTTTGGAAAAATCAGGACTATTCAGCAAGGAGAAAAGACTTTGTTCTGCGCAAGCGATATCGCCAGATCTCTGGGGTACAGCAATCCAAACAAGGCAGTAAACGATCATTGTAGGGCTATAACGAAATGTTCTACCCCTATCAGTGGGAAAATGCAGGATATCAATTTCATCCCAGAAGGAGATGTATATCGGCTGATCGTCCATAGCAAACTTCCTTCTGCCGAGAAGTTTGAGCATTGGGTGTTCGATACTGTTCTCCCTTCCATCCGGAAGAATGGCGGATACATCGCCGGACAGGAAAACTTGACACCAGAGCAGATCGTTGCGAACGCCTTAATCGTTGCCCAAAATATCATCTCGCAAAAAGATAAACAGATTGAGCAGATGAAGCCAAAAGCAGAATTCTTCGACGCTGTGGCTGACAGCAAGACCGCCATTTCCATGAATGAGGTTTCAAAAGTTTTGGGAATGAAAGGATATGGCAGAAATAACTTGTTTGAATTCTTACGCAACATTGGAATTCTGGACAGGTGGAATGTGCCATACCAGAGTAAGGTGTCATCATTAAGGTTGGTTTAATTGTTTGTAGATTGAGGTTGATACACATTATATAATATATATAGGACTGAGCATGCCAAAAGCCATATTTCAAGCGATCTATACATTACTGGCATTCAGCCCCTTTCCCGACAAAGATAACTATTTTTTATGTAAAATTCCTGATTTCGGATAATTTTCTGATGTGCGCCCAAGCATCATCTGCATTCATCCGTGTTTTGAACATGGCCGCCACGGTGCTCTCTTAAGGTGTTCAAAATAGGAATATCAAAGGTTAGCGATAGCGTCCTCGCAGCGGAGATTTGCACTGGCCCGCACAATCGTCTGTTGCGGCGCCAGCATTGTAGCTCACTTTGCTTGCAAAGTGAGGGCCACGAACACGTAGCGAACATGAGCGACGCTCTGGGGCATTACTTTGTTGGATTCTCAGCGCGTGGCTAGGCCGCCAAATATTCGCCCCCTCACTTTGCAAGCAAAGTGAGCTACAGTGCTTCGCCCCAGGCCTCCGCCAAATGTTCGCGCGATGCCTCTTGCAGCGATGCCGCACTCGCTTGCTCGGCGAGCAGGAGCTCGCCGTTCCATAAGAGGGCATAACGCAAGCTGCGAGTGTTGGGCTGCAAGCCCAACCAAACTCATGTTCTCATTTTCCCAAGCAGTCTACACCCAGTCCCTTGTCCTCATGTTCTCTTGTCTTAAAATATCAACAAGTACTCTTGTCCAAGCTTCTCCCCGACAAACCGCAACTTACACATCCGCCACTCCATATTCTTTGTGAGCCTTTAGTGTTAGATTAATGATAGATGGCAGCCACGAGCCGCCACCCATCACTCTTGTATCTTATAATATATCAGCACGTTACAACTATTCGCCACCCAAATAATGATAGAATGAGTGGTTAAAAAATAAAAACATTAATAATGATAACCATGTAAATAATCATCGTATTTAGGTATTGTATAGAAGTTGAAACCAAGCTAACTTTGCAACAGTTAAGTAGGTGTTCAGAATTAGTTTATATTGAATTGTCGTATTATTTTGTTCCTACAGCTGTCTTGAAGAAGGAGCGTAGCGGGCTACGTGACTGATGAAAGACAGTTGTAGGGGCAAAAGAATGCGGCAAGGCAATATTAAACTGGCTTATCCCTACATGGATTGTATAAACTAATTTTGAACACCTACTTAAAACCAACGGCTTTAACCATACACTTACATAAATAAAAACAACTAAAGATTATGAAGAAGACTGTTATTATCTATGGCTCAAGCACAGGCACTTGTGAAGACCTCGCTGGCAGAATTGGAGCAAAATTGGGTGTGGACAACGTTATCAACGTAATCGACCTTGACGACAGCGTTATCGCCAACAACGACAACCTTATCCTCGGTACATCCACTTGGGGTGCAGGCGAGGTGCAGGACGACTGGTATGACGGCTTGAAGGTTATCCAGAACGCCGACCTTAGCGGTAAGACTGTAGCTCTTTTTGGCTGCGGCGACTCCGAGTCGTATCCTGACACCTTCGTAGGCGGAATGTTAGAGATATACAATGCCGTAAAGCAGGCTGGCGCCAACATTATAGGTGCAGTTGCTACGGATGGCTATACATTCGACGACTCCGAATCGGTTGTTGACGGCAAGTTCGTGGGTCTGGCTCTCGACGAGGTGAACGAGGACAGCAAGACAGACGAGCGCATAGACAACTGGGTAGCCGAAATAAAGCCAAGCCTCTAATCAACATACCCAACAGTTAGTATTAACACATAAAACCAAGTTATCAATCATGCAGCAATCCACAGCAGTACCAGTAGACATGAAGGTTCTGATGAACCATATCTACGAATATAAGAAGGGAGTGCGCCGTATGGTACTCTTCACTTTCAACAAGCAATACGAGGACGTTGCAATCCGCCGACTGGAAAGCCAAAACATCAAATACGTTATCCAGCCGGTTGGCAGCGACCGCCTTAATTTGTATTTCGGTAGAGAGGAGTGTCTTAACGCCATACGCATGATTGTAACACGGCCTCTCAACCTGCTCACGCCTGAGGAGGACTTTATGCTCGGGGCTATGCTTGGATATGATATATGCGCTCAATGCGAGAGGTACTGTGAACGTAAGGACAGAAAAGGCAGCTAAGAGGGCGTGTCAAAACTCTCTTATTCTTAAATCGAGTAGGAGATAAACACTAATCATAGGTGTTTATCTCCTATTTTCATGTTTACCGACCTCTCACACCACCGTACGTGCGGTTCCGCATACGGCGGTTCCTATTTTTGGGCACCATTCGAGGTATGAACCCATGAGCGTTGGATAACCCGCTTCTCTCAACCTCTGTGAAGAAACAGCAAGGTGCATTATCGGAGAGCTACTAACCCTCCAAAAACCCTTGATATATCCCCATCTACTTGCGTCATATTTGTTGATGCCGCACCGTATGAGGTTCTTTATCCTTGTCTTCGGGAGTTTCCATGCTTTCCATATACACATGCGTATCCGTCTCCGCAGCCAGCTGTCGGTTTCCGTAAGTAAGCGTTTCATATTGGCTAGGTGATAGTAACCTACCCATCCTCTTATGTACTCCTCGAGTTTTTGCTTCCTCTTGGCATATCCCCATCCATTGCTTCTGGAAGTCAACTCTTTGAGCTTGGCTTTCATCTTGGCTTTGGCTTTCGGGTGTACCGCAAGCTGGCATTTGCCCTTTCTTACATAAAAGGTATAGCCCAAGTATTTCACCCCTCTCACATATGATACGACTGTCTTTTCCTTATTCACTTTCTGGTAAAGTTCACCTTCAATGAATCGGGTTATGGATTCCTTTACACGCATGGCTGCACGCTTGGACTTACAAAATATCATTGAGTCATCGGCATAGCGCACAAATGGGAGTCCTCGACGCTCGAGTTCCTTATCCAACTCGTTGAGCATGATGTTGCTCAGCAACGGACTCAGCGGACCACCTTGCGGCGTGCCCTCCTCACTAACTTCAAAGACTCCTTTGTTCATTACACCACTTCGAAGATATTTGTGTATTAGACTCACCACCCTGCCGTCCTTTATCGTGCGGCTGAGAATTTCTATGAGCTTACTATGGCACACCGTGTCGAAGAAGCGTTCCAAATCAAGGTCAACTACATACACGTAGCCGGCGTTTATTATTTTCTGTGCTCCTCGCAGGGCATCATGGCATCCTCTTCTCGGACGGAAGCCGAAGCTTCTCGGGGAGAATTGGCGTTCATAGATGGGAGTCAAGGTTTGGTTAATGGCTTGTTGCACCATACGGTCGATTACCGTTGGGATGCCTAATAGGCGCATCTTGCCATTGTCCTTGGGTATCTCTACCCTTTTTACTGGGTTCGGACGGTATGAGCCGTCCTGCAAGGAACGTATCAGAGCATCCTTATTAGCCAAGAGCCATGGAAGCATTTGCTCACATGACATTTTGTCGATACCGCCACAGCCCTTATTGCGCTGAACTGCCTTGTAGGCGTTAAGCAGATTTTCGGGACTGAGGATGCGCTCCAACAGGTGTTCCTTGTCGAATGGTACTTCCACGATGTTGTCTTCACATATCCACATGACGGTCTGCGCTCCCACATATCCTTCGGATTCCGTCCTATCTTTCTGTGGGCAGCCCTTGACTTCAGCCAATGTTTTCTGCATTCTTCCCGTCATAAGGTATGTTTCAATTACTATCGCTTATTTTATAGGTTCTGCCCTTCGTGGAGCGTTATCGAATACCCCACTACTATGGCGTCTGCTGACTTCTCACGGCAAGCTTTACTCCATGACTTTCGTAAAAGCAACTAATCGACATGTCCGAGAGACCTCACTAGTTAAGCATGTTGTCTTTCCATCTTATACCCACTTGATTTACTACTTGCAGTTCCGAGTAGTTATTGGACTTTGACTCTTTTTGCAGCCTTATCCCTGTAAGTAGCCTTATATCAAGTTTCTGTGCGTTGGGTCAGATGTTTGCCGCTGACTTCTTTCAGATTCCGCGTCACCACGGACACCCTTGTCTCTCTGGCTAGACGATTCCCACTACTAGGGCTCGTTAGGGACTTGCACCCATTAGACAACACACATGCTAGTCAAACAAAAAGGTGTACACCAAAGAGAACTCTGGTGTACACCTTTATTAATGTATCGGACGCAGCAATGCTACGCCGGAGAATATTACGGAACCAATACCTTCTGTCCGTTGACGAGGTAAATGCCCTTCGGCAGAGCAACGAAGCGCGTGCCCTTCACGTAACCGTTGAAGAGACTGACGCCTGAAGCGGTGACGATGCGAACGTTGGCACCGTTGGCGGCCGTGAGGCTGACGCCACCCATCTGGGCTGCTACATCAACGGCGTTGCTGCCGTTGGCAGAAGGAAGTTCGATGCCAGTTACGTCGCCCGGCATGTTGGTGATCTTACGCTCGAGATAGAAGCGCTTGAAGTTCTGCTTCATCTGACCACGTGAGTTGAGCACGAGACCAACAGAAACTTCCGTTTCGTCTGCGAGGTCGAAGGCCAATTCGCCGTTAGACATCAGCGTATAAGCATAAGCATGTGAACGCAATTGGTTCTTGTTTGGCAAACCGGCACCCTTGTTGACAACGATGTGTGACTCGTCGTCAATATCGCCGTCAGCATATTCGAAACCGAAGATGTAGTGGCCGGCAGGCAAGGTGATGGTCTGATAGAATTTGTGGTCGTAAACACGCGGTGAGAACTCACCCGTCTTCGTGATCAACGTCAGCAAGTCGCCGTTCTTGGTGTCGACAGCGAGGGTCGTTGAGATGGTGTCGCCCTTGAGCGTCGGATTCTCGAGCGCCCATGCCGACTTAGCGTCGTTGGTGAGCACCTGAACGAGGTTTTCCATACCGGCTTCAGTGGTGATGCCCTTGTCGGTGTGGAGGAACGGAGCAGCGTAGTTGGTGAGGTAGTCGGCCGTCACATCCAAACGCTTCACATTTGAAAGGCTGAAGACACCGAGAGAAGTGGTCCAAGCGTCGCCGTCAGGACCGAAGCCTGCACGAACACCAGCATTGGCGTTGGTGGTGCGGTCGTTGACGTTGCCAGAAGTCTGGTTGAAGTCGAAGTAGAGGGCGAGCTTGTCTTCGCTCATCGCCTTGTTGATGTCGGTGATAGGAGCGTTGGCATATTCTATGAGCTTGTCAGCAGAGAGGGCCTTGTTCCATACACGGAACTCGTCGACAATGGCGTTGACAGGAGCGCTGGCATTACCGATGGTCATCTTGGCAGGCATTGTAGGCAACATGTCAGCCCACGGCGTCTGGAAGACGTTGGTCTGCTTGCCATCCTTATAGATGTAGAAGTTGCCATCTGCGAAGCTGACAGCATAATGGTGCCATTCAGAAGGTGTCACGAAGTTGTTGGCCGTGTTGTATTCAACGCCCTTCATCGTTACAACCAAAGCGTTGTCGGAGTTGACCTTGATGTAGAAGTCCTTAGAAGAACCACCGATGTGCTGTGCATCATCGTGCGTGTTCTGGGCATACATCCACCAGTCGACAGTGAAGGCCTTATTGACGCTCAGGTCGATCGGCGTATTGAAGGTCACGGTTTCGCCATTGCCACGGAAGTTCAAACCGGTTTCAGCGTCGGCGTTGCAGACAACGATGGCGCGTGAAGTGGTGAGGCTCTTGCTGCCGAGGGCGTTAGAGGCTTCGAGGGTTACATTGTAAACGCCTGGATCTGGAAGCATGACTTCTGCCGTCTGACCGCTGTAGGTGAGGTGGTGTGAAGCGTTGCTGATGGTCCAATCCCAACCAGAAGGCTGGTTGATGCTTTCGTCCTTCAATGTGGTCTTCTGACCCTTGACGATGACGTTAGGCGTTACATCGAATGCCGGAGTCGGAATCTGGCTTGAGACGATGATGTCTGCGCTGTAAGTGCTTGTACCGGCAGCATTGGTGGCTTTCAAAGTCACGGTGTAGGTGCCTGGCTTTTCGTAAGAAGTGGCCGCATTGATAGTGGTGGCCGTTTCCTGCGTACTTCCTGGCATGCTCCATTCGTATGAGCAACCTTCAGATGGCGTGGTGGCATTGGTGAAGCTTACGCGCTTGCCGACAGCGGCGTCGCCAGATGTCGTGAACATAGCGTCGGGCTTGGCCTGAGCTACAACGTTGAATTTCTTCTCAACCTTCTGGGTCTTGCCGTTAAGGTCTGTCACTTCGAGGGAGATGGCGTGTTCGCCAGCTTCGTTGAAGATGAGTGTAGGAGCGTCGAGCTTCAATGTCTGCTTGCCATCGATGGTCCAAGTGCAGGTGATGGCGTTAGACGAAGAAGTGTTGACTGGCGTCACAGCCATTCCGGTGGTGATGTTTTCCGGCATGGTGAAGTCGGCAGAAAGGGTGCGGTGGTCAACGAGCACCTTGTTGTCGGTCATGTAGCTCTGAGAGCCGGCATACTTCTCGATGGTGTACTTGCCAGTGGCGTCGGTCGGCACGCTGATTTCGTGCATCTTGAGTTCGCAGAGCAAGCCCGGAGTGTTTTTCGGGTCGGCCACTTCGGCATACATCATGCTCTGGATTTCGCGCTGCGTACGGGCAGTGCTCCAAACGCGGAACTCATCCATACGTCCGTTCATACCATTGCTTGAAGCAGAACCGATGTTGAGGTCGCCGAAACCGCCAATGCCGTTGCTGCCTGAGCTGACTTCGCCCACCTTCTCGCCGTTGACATAAGCGATGCAGTTGCCGCCGTTGAAGACGATGGCCACGTGGCTCCACTTGCCAGACTGAAGGGTCTTGGCAGGAGCTTCAACGCGAGCGCCTGTGCTCCATCCGGCCATGAGTTCGCCAGTGCCTGTTGAGTGGATGAGCAATTTGCCCCATCCCGGACCAATCTGCTGATTGTAGTTGATCAAAACACCAGGACGCAACCAATATTCGATGGTGGCCTGAGGATAGTGTTCCTTGAAGAGGTCTTTAATAACGAGACCTGAGTTGACGAAGTTACGAACGCGGTTGCCCGTACCTACAGCCTTGCCATAGAAGGTGCCGTTAGGAGCGTCGATGCGTGAAGAGAGAATCTTCGTATTGTTGAACGCATAAACAGCGCACACCTGGTAATTGTCGTGACCAGCACGCGGCGTATAAGTCAAGACGGTCGGGTCGAGCTGCTGAACGAGGGTGTCGTTGCGATAGACGTTGTAGCCAGCCAACTTGTGTGAAGAGGCTTCAGGAGCTTCCCACTGCAAGGCGTCGCCATTCTTCACGAGATTGCGCGGTGCGTTGAAGCTTTCGCCGGCAACCACGAAGGAGATGATGGTCTTCTTGCCCTGGTTTTCAACCTTGATGCCGCTCTTGTCGATTTGGCAAGGGGTTTCGATGCCCAACGAGTCGAGCTCGTAGTCGATGACGGAGCAGTCGTAAACCTTACCTTCACCGTCGGCTGAGTTCTTGCTCTCGATGATGAAGAAGTATTTCAACGGTTTGCGCGTATTGAACGAAGCTGAGAGGTCGGTCAAGTCATAACCAAACTCCATCGGCTCGTAGTGCATACCGTCGGCCCAGCGACCGAGCATCGGGGTTTCGGCGTCCTTGCCGTTGCCATCGCCGTCGCCTGCAAACTTGAAGCCTTCGAAGTAGATGCTCTTTGAGGGCTCTGTGGCATTGAGGTCTTCGGAGATACCGGCGCCAAGGCGCAATTCGCTACGCTTTGAATAGTCCATCTTGACGCGCATGGTGCGCAAAGGACGATAGTTGCGACGGATGTAGTAAACTTCCGGAGCATAGTAGCTATAGCTGGTTTCCGTTGTCATGGCGTTCTTGTACGGACAATAGATGAAGCCCTTGTTGGCCCAGTTGCCCCAAGAGTTCACAATAATCCATGCGCCGACTTCGTCTTTGTCTTTTTCGCCAGCGATGCCATTGCCGTCGAGGTCAAACTCGATGCGGTCGTCATAACCAACGATGGTCAAAGCGTGGTCGACTTGCTTACCCCACTTCACAACGTATTTCATGCCGCTGACACCAGCAGCCTTGTTGGCATCCGTTACGGGAATCGAGCCTTGGGTGCAGGCACTGGCCACACCGATACCGCAGATACCGCCGCCAGGATAGTTGGGGTCGCCGCCGTGGTTCCAGAGCCACTGCTTCACAGCCTCACGGCCGGCTTCGCTCTGCACGCTCTGCGGGAAGTTGGCAGTGCGCTCCAAACGGTTGAACATGGCTGAATACCACTTGTCATAGCCCTGCATCCATCCGAAATCGGGATCAGAGCAGTCCTGAATGCCAAAGAGTTTGGAATAGAGCTGACCGCCGTAAGTCGGGTTGTTTGGAATACCATTGGCGATGGCCATACCGTCCTTACCTGAGTTGGAGTTGGTGTAAAGCCAAGTGAAGTGGGTTGGATACTGGTTCTTGGCGAGCTTGCCGCTAACGCCACGGAGACAGTTGATTTCGTACGTGAACATGTAGTAGATACGCGAAGCCGAACCGCAAGAACCACCGACCTGGTTAATCACAGGGGGGAAGTAGATGGTTTCAGCATTGTTCACGTGATCTGGGCGTTCCGTAGCCGATTTCGTGGCGACGAGTTTCTTGTCGACCTTCAGACGCGGAGAGAAGTCAGGATACTTCTTGTAGTTGACGTCATCTTGGGCAGAAACGGTACTCGTTGCCGTTGAGAAGGCTGCCATAGCAGCCAAAATCAGAAGGCGAGAATGCTTCATAAATTTGATGAGTATAAATGGTTTGTAATTTGAGTATCAGAGTGTAAGCGGGCCACGTATGGCCACTTAGCGATGGCGGAAGGAGAAGCTGGGCATTTTTGACCTGTATTTCAAAACAATAAAAAGACAGGGCGTCAAAATGGATATAACATCCTATCCTTCAAAATCATTCAAGCTATTCTTTCACTATCACCCAACGTACAAAGGTAGCCTTTTATATTTAAGCGTAAAAAAAATTATACGTTAAAAATGATTTTCCAAGAACGATGGGGGCGTATTTATAAGAACGGCGGCACAAAAAAGCTTGCAGCCGACACGCCACAGGGCATATCGGCTGCGAATATTTTTATTTTTTTCGCGTGCTTCACTCGTTAATCAAATAGAGTTTGAGCACCTTCCTGTCGTCGCACGAACGGTGTTGACTATCCCAAACGAGGCGGGGACGATATTGCGGATAGACGCGCTGGAAGTCCTCAATCTCGTCGTTGCCGACAAGAAGATAACAGGTCTTTGGCAGGGGCTTCATCTTGTCGATTGGCACGATGCGGTTGCTCAAATAGAAGTTGACCGTGAAGGGGTGCATGCGGTTGGCCTCCAGCACATCAGTGCGATAAGAGCAGATGGTGGCCGAAGAGGGGATGGCCTGCTGGATGGCGGCGGCCACACCGCGGTCGGTCTTGACCTCCATAATCTTCGGGATATACACGCCGTCGAGGCTCAACTGCAAGAAGAAAACGATGCCAGTGAGCGTGAAGAGATAGGGGCGCTTGTTATGGCTGCAATAGTTGACGGCCAACAGAGCGGGCATCACCACCAGCAACCAACCAGAGAACCCGACGGGGGCGGTGGAAAGGGCCTGGAGGAAGGCGCCGTTTTCTGCCGCGTGGTGGCCGAGGTTGACAAAGTCGGGCTGCCAACCAAAACGGATGGCGATGAACACAGCGGTGAGGACGAGGGCCAACACGGAGAGGGTGAGACCGAAGGCGCGGAGCACACGAGGATGGCGGTCGCACATCCAGAGCAAATAACGCGCCAAGAAATAGGCCAAGAAGGGATAGATGGGCAACAGATAGACGCTGCGCTTGCTGGCTGGAATGCAATAGAACACGAAGATGACGGCAAACGACAAGAAGGCGAAAGCGTCGATGTCGCCCATGCGACGCCAAGCCTCAACGAAGCGCATGCGAAGCTGGGCGAAGGTGGTGGATTTCACGCAGTTCCGCATCTGCCAGAGACGCTTCATCCCCAACGGCACCATGAAGAGCAACACGAGGGAGAAGGGCAGGAAGCCCGTCAAGACGGTCATCACATTATAGGGCCAGGGGTTGATGTGGGAAGCGTAGGTCATCTGTCCCGTAAAACGCAACACGTTTTCTTCATAGATGAGTTGCAGGAAACGCGCTCCGCCATTGGGTTCGTTATAGGCGGCCCAATACCACAGGCCAAGGGGGACGAGGCCGAGCAAGGCAACGACAGTGAACTTCCAGAGGAGGGTGAGGAAGGTGGCCTTGCCACGCGTCAGCATATAAAGCGCCACCACGGCACAAGGCAGTACGACGCCAACGGGCCCCTTGGTCAAGGCGGCACCAGCCAGCAGGAGTATCATCAGCCAAGGCAGGCGGCGTGCACCATGTTTGGCCCAATGATGGCCGGCCATCAGGGCGCCCACCATGAAAGCGGCGAGCAAGAGGTCGACACGGCAGGTCATGGCCGCACGGTGCATCTCGAAGCAGGTGAGCGTGATGAGGGCAGCGATGATGCCAGCGGTGGCATCATTGCGGCGCGAGAAGAAGCCATAGGTGGCCAAGACAATGCCCGTAGCCCCCAGGGCCGACGGCAGACGGCTCGTAAATTCGCTAATGCCTCCTAAGAGCCAGGAGAAGGCTGCGACAAGCCAATGGAGCATCGGCGGTTTGAAGGCGATTTCATCGCCGTTATTGACGGGGAGAATCCAGTTGCCGTCTTGCAGCATCGACATGGCCACAACGGCTTCGCGGGGTTCGCCACGCGTATTGAAAGGAGCGGCTCCGAGAAACCAGAAGAGGGAGATGACGCAGAGAATCAGCAACGGAATGTAAATTTTCGGTCTGGCTGGCATAATGGTTGATATTTGGGGGTTAGACGATGGGGAAGGCTTGTTCTTCGCAGTATCTTCCAACGTATCAGAACTACTTTTTCCACCTACTATTTATTATGGAGGGAAGGCGATTCCACAAGATGCTGAAGAAGTTCAAACCACTTCTGCCCCATGATACGAAAATCGTAGGCAGCGGCTTTGCGCAACACGTTCTGCTGCATTTTCTTCAGTTTTTCAGGAGAGCGCATGAGGGTCAGGAGGGCCCGCGCATAGGCTTCTTCATCACCGTCTTCAACAAGCATGCCGTTGACACCGCTCGGCTCCAACAGGCAACGCACACCAGCGGAACAGTCAAACGCCACTGGCACGACACCATAGCTCTGGGCTTCCATCAGACAGAGCCCCCACGCCTCAACGGCTGACGTGAGGCAAAGGATGGCGGCACGCTGATAGAAGGGCGAGACGTCACTGTGCTGTCCAACGAAACTGACACGCGGCAACGTTTGGGCCTCGGCTTCAAGAGCAACGCGGTATGCACCATCGCCCACAATGACCAACTGCCAATCGGGGGCTTCGTGACACACGCGTTTCCAAATGCGCATCAGGCGATCAACGCGCTTATCGATAAATTCCACACGTCCAACGTAGACCACCGTTTTCTCCTTGTCGGTATTCACCGTCTGCGGCAACTGGCACGAGTTTTCAATGGCTGTCACCTTGGAGGCTTCAACGCTCTCCGCTGGGAGGTTTAACGTGTTGATAATCTGACGGCGATAGGCATCACAGAGCACGACATAAGCATCCACGTCATGAATGGTCTGACGATAGACACGGGCATATTTTTTCATGAGGCGGCGCTTACACCACGTTTCATGGCGATAGACGAGTTGCCATTTGAGCCGGTGTTTCCACGAACCACCCAACGCTTTGGCTCGGCGTCCGCTACTGATGGTCTGTACCTCCCAAAAGGGCATGCCGTGGTTGACACAGACAATGCGACACTGCGGGCAAAGGCGACGCAGAAGCGGCAGATGATGGAATGTGCGCGTAAATACCAACGCTTCGATGTGCTGCGCCTCAATCAAGGCTGCCATCTCGCGAATGTTGTCGACGCGGCGTTGCAGGTGGGTATATGCCACCTGGTATATTTCGATGCCATGTTCCTTAAACTCCTCTGGAATGAGTTCCCGACAAATGCGGCTCGTGATGATGGTCACGGCAACGCCCTTCGCGGCGAGGAAACGGGCCACGTCTATCGTGACACGCTCGGCACCGCCGCTTGGAAACTCTTCATGAAGGAAGGCCACATGGTGTAATTTCTTTTCTATTGCCATAGATTTGATAATGTGAGGGGTTAGTATTGAGAAGCACGAGGCGTTTGCCTTATTCTTCTGCGGGGCAAAAAAGGAGGAGGGCTATGCGGAAGATAGGGGCATATTCCGCCTTTTTAAGAGGTGGATATAATATATCCTTATTTCAAAATGCACGTTCAATTGCCTTCACCACTTCCATCTGCTGCGACGAAAACTTGCGGGCGAAGAAGGCGGAAGAATTGAGCAGTTCGTCAGCGTCATCGGCCCGCCAGACATAGGGCGAACCGCGCTGCCAGTCGATTTTCCGCAACGTGGCACGCTCAAGGTCCTCGCCTTCTGCGTCGTAGATGTTTTGACGGAAGGGAGAGTTCCACAGCGCCGTTTGCAGAAATATCTCATCGGGACAGAGCGTACGGCGGAAACGGGCGCGGAGGCGTGGCTCCTGCTCTATCAGATAACGGCAGAAAGCATCGGTGACGCTCACCCAATTGCTGCCCTTGCGAAAATCATAGCCAGCGCTACGGCGCTTGAATCCCGTCATTTTCTGAAGCAAGAGAGCGAGATTCCGACAAGGCGCCGTCAGGCGGTGCGCCCATGTCCCTTTATCTTTGAGGTGGCGGGTGAAGAAGTAATAGCGATTGACCTTACGTCGCAAATCCCGCACATGGCCCGGCGTATTCCAGAAGCCGACAAACTCGCGGCCGGCATGTTTCTCAAAATAGACCACCAGTGTTTGCGGCGACTTGAGCAGGAGGTCAACGCCCGACAGAAGGTGGCAGTAGGCATAACTGCCTTGCTGCATGGCCGCGCGAAAGAGGCGCATCTCTACGTCCATCTGACTGATGTCGCCCCAACACACCGCCAAGGGATGCTCGAGAAGGAAATAACGCCCGAGGGAGGGTTTGTATGAAGAGAAACGCTCGCGCATTGCCGTTGCCCTAGCATCGATGTGGAGAAACACGTCAAAGTCGGGCGCATCAAGTTGGCGCAGCAAAGCGGCCAGTATCTCAGGCTCGTTGTGGGCTATGATTAAGAAAGCGTGGCGCATAACGGGGCTATTATATAATGGGAACTATTTATATAATGAGAACTATAAATTTTCAAAACTCCGGAACACCTCGGGCATCGGGTTGTCTTCACACACGAAACCATCGCGCGTGAGACGGTCAAGGGCTGGCAGACCGATGACGCGGTTGTATTCCTCTTCCAGACGTCCTTCTTTATAGAGGGCATAGAAGTAGCGCCAATGGCGACCGCCATGACGGCCTTTGTGCTGCTCGAGTTGCTTGCCGCCGTTAATCATCTTGGCCATAAACTGCTCGCGGCCACGCACATTATAATGATAGACCACGATGTTACTACGCCTTTCGCGCTGCGGCAGCATCTTCACCTTATGGTTTCCCATAGAGATTTGCAGATAGCCATCCGCACGGTGGGCCACTTTTTTGTTTTGCCTTTCGAAAATGGAATAGAGCGAGAGGTCGTAGGCTTCATAGTTTTCCACATACCTCACGGTGCGGCGCCATTCAGTCCAAGGCACATCGTCTTCGGGATAGACGCTCCGCATCTCGCAGGCCAGAACGTTCGCGCCCGTATCGGTCATTTCGCTTTTGAGCGAACCGGAAGGCGTAAACCAAAATTCGTCGGCGTCGGCGTTGATGACCCAATCGGCGTGGTGCTTCGTTTTGGCCAGCCACACCATGCGGTCCACCCACTGTTTCTGTTCATAGTCGGTGGCGGTTTCCTCAATGATGTCCAATATCCAGCCGCGTTTCTGATATTGCTTCAGGATTTGCGGTGTATCATCGGTGGAGTTATTGTCGGTGACGATAAATCCGTCCACCCCCATCCGGTGGTGGAACTCCAAATTATGCGCCAACATCTGCGCTTCGTTTTTCACCAACAACGTCATAATGAGGCGCGGATGGCGGGTGCGGCGCAGCGTCTTCGGCAATTCAGCGAGGGCCCGGCAAATCTTGAGGCCAAGTCCCGGCGTTTTCATACTCATATATATAGAATTATAAATGGGTGAACTATCACGGATGACAGAAGAAAGCGATTTTGCACGTTGTTTTTTTTGCTGGGAAATGCTCCTATTTATTGCGGCGCCTGTGTCGCATCAAATTTCACAGGCACGAGCGTCCAGTCTTTCGGACAGATATAGGGCATCTCCACGAGCGCCGACCAACGGGCTGGGGCCATCACGATTTTGTCGCGGCGCGGGTTGAGCCAAGCTCCCCACCAAGAGAACGTGCTATTGCAAATGACATGGTGGCGGCAGCGGCTCATGAGCAGCATGTCCTGCCAACTCTCGTCGGCCTTGTTCCACGTGATAAAGGTAGCATTCTTGAGCGGCAGATGCGCCGTGGCCCATTCGATGTCGTCTGAAAACACGTAATAATGGGGTGTTCGCGGCAGCCGCTCTTCAAGCTGGCGCACAGCGTCGCGATAATATGGCAACTGGCACACGCATCCCGTGTTGCGCCAAACGGAAGGCTGGAGATAGTCGCCACGGCGCACGGGAGCGACACAGCATCTTCGTCGGCCTCTATCTGGCGGAGCATACGCAAAGTCTTTTCGTTGCAGAGCGCGGTGTTGAAGGCGAAAGCGCCACGCACTTCGTCTTCGATGTCTTTGAAATAGCGCTCGTCTTGGTAGAAGCCCTTGAAATAGACCAACGGCCACAAGCGGCGCTTGAAGAAGGCACGCAACGTGGTCAGATCTTGCTTGCGCTCCAAGATGGTCTTGAAGAATAGGAACTCGATGACCTTCTTGGTCTTCTGCGGCATGCAAAACTCGTCTTCGGGCAACTGCTGAAAAATGCGGTGGAGCTCGTAGCCGTTGTGCACGTGATAGTGCATCATGTCGGAAAGGTCAATGCGGGTGTTGGGAAACAGACGTTTCATCTTCATGTAAAAAGCATAGATAAACATCTGGTTGCCCAGTCCGCCGGTCATCTTAATTAATCGCATATATGAATGTAGATGGTTTAGAGAGTAAGTGTCGTGCAAGCGCGTTCATCTCGCACGGCTAAGTAATGGTGAAAGAATAAGCTGAGCAATTTTGTCCTGTATTTTTGTTGGTTTTGGAATTTGGAAGAGGGAGCATAGCGGGCTATGTGACCGATGACAAATTTCAAAAGCGGCAAAAAGACAGGGCATAAGAAATAACTCCTTATTCCTACTCTACCAAATTGGTCAGGTTATTTTTTCACCATTACTAAGCGACAAAGTTAAGGAAAAATACGGACGTGCGAAACGAATTTCCGATGAATCGCCTCGCAGGGGCAAGGATGTGTCGCTCAATAATGCCCCACGCCACAAGCGTTTCCATCGTTTCCACCGCTTCCGCTCTTTTGCCGGGCTTCATCCCTGCAAAGAAATCTCTTCAAGCAGTTTGAGGTCGGTCAAGAGGATGTCTTTGCCCTGCACCTGCAACACGCCTTCCTTAGCAAAGTCCATAAGCGTGCGGATGGCATTGGCCGTTGTCATATTGGAGAAAGCCGCCAGGTCTTCGCGCGTGATTTGCACCATAAGGCGTCCATCGCGGGAATGAATGCCATAGATGTCGCGCAGATAAAGCAACGATTCGGCGAGGCGGCCACGCACGTGTTTCTGCGTGAGGTTCACCATGCGACGGTCGGAAATGCCGAGGTCCTTGGCCAGTTCGCCGATAAAGAACCGCGCCACGCGGTTGTTCTCAGTGATGATTTCGCTGATAAGGCTCATCGGCACATGGGCCACGTCGGCCTCTTCAAAGGCTGCCGCCGCTGTCACATAAGGCTCATGGGCCATATGGGCACGATAGCCCAAATACTGCCCGGGACCGAGCAGACGCATAATCTGACTGCGACCGCCCACGCCGTCGCGGAATATTTTCACCTTACCCGAGAGCACCGCCAACAAATGGTCGGGACTTTCGCCTTCGGCATAGACAAGATGGTTCTTTTTATAGTGTTTCACTTCCATGGCAGCCTCAACACGTACCTGCTCTTCTTCCGTGAGCAGGGGCCATAAGCCAGCGAGTTTACGGGCCACCGAACGAGGCGGCTTGATGCTTTCTTCTGTCATTAAATCGGAGAATTAAAAATGATGATACAAACTTAGCAAAAATATTGCTTATAGTTTGCAGCCAATCCAATTATTATGCGTATTTTTGTGCAACAAGTAATACTTTAACCCTTACACCAATAATATGTTAGACGTTAAGAAATGCCTCGCCGACTGCGAGGAAAAGATGGAAATGAGTGTGCTCCACCTCGAAGATGTGCTTTCACACATCCGCGCCGGCAAAGCCAACATACACATACTCGACGAAATCCGCGTGAACAGCTACGGCTCAATGGTGCCGCTCAACAATGTATCGGCCATCACCACGCCCGACGCACGCACCATCGCCATCAAGCCTTGGGACAAGAAAATGTTCCCCATCATCGAGAAGGCCATCATCGACAGCAATGTCGGCATCATGCCTGAGAACAACGGTGAAGTGATTCGCCTCGGCATCCCGCCTCTGACGGAAGACCGCCGCCGCGACCTCACGAAGCAGTGTAACAAGGAAGCCGAAGAATGCAAGGTGGCCATCCGCAATGCACGCCGCGACGGAATCGAGAAACTCAAGAAGGCTATCAAAGACGGCTTGAGCGAAGACGTCGAGAAGGACGCTGAAACCGAACTGCAGAAAATCCACGACAAGCAGGTGAAGAAGGTTGAAGAGCTCTTGGCACTCAAGAACAAGGAAATCATGACGGTCTAAAAACGGCCTGCCCGTGATTATTCATCAAAAGCCCTACCGCCACAACGATAGGGCTTTTTAGTTAGGCAACGGGGTAATCAAAAAACGAGGTAATTAGGAAACAGAAAAATTCTTGGTATTCCAACAGGTGGCAAACACACTCATGCCGCCAGCCCCAAAAGCCCCACCCCCATAACCCCAACCATCCCAAAACAAAAGTTTTTCATGCACGGCATCGTTATACGAAATACAGGAAACAGCTATGTGGTACGCACCGACGACGGACAGGAGGTGGAATGCAAGGTGAAAGGCAACTTCCGCCTGAGAGGCATCCGCTCCACAAGTCCTGTGGCGGTGGGCGACGGCGTGACCGTCATGAAGTCGACGGAGAAAGCCACGTCCAAAACTTCTGGAAAGAAAGGAAAGGGACGCAAGAAGAATGAGGCTGCCGACAGCGGCGAATTTCAGGTGGAACACGACGAGACGCTCTTCATCACGGAAATCGACGACCGGAGGAACTACATCGTCAGAAAAGCATCCAACCTCTCGAAGCAAAGCCACATCCTGGCGGCCAACGTCGACCTGGCACTGCTCGTCGTGACGATGGCACGCCCCGAAACGAGCACCACCTTCATCGACCGCTTCCTGGCATCGGCCGAGGCCTATCGCGTGCCAACGGCGCTCGTGTTCAACAAGATGGACGACCTCAGCGAGGAAGAGCGCGAACGCGCTGACTATCTGATGGCCATCTATTCCAACATCGGCTATACCTGCTATGCCGTCAGCGCCCTCAACGGCGACGGCATCGACGCTCTGACGCGCGACATGCAGGGCCGCATCTGCCTGCTGGCGGGACATTCGGGCGTTGGAAAATCAACGCTCCTCAACCGTCTTGTGCCGGAGGCGCACGCCAAAACGGCACAGGTGTCGGAAGCACACGGAACGGGCATGCACACCACCACCTTCAGCGAACTCTTTGACCTTCCAGGAGAAGGCGGTGGCTCGGTCATCGACATCCCGGGCATCAAAGGTTTCGGCACGTTCAACATGGAACGCGAGGAAGTGGCACATTTCTTCCGCGACATTTTCAAGCTCTCGGCCAACTGCCGCTTCGGCAACTGCACGCATACGCACGAACCGGGATGTGCCGTGCTCGAAGCATTAGAAAACCACCAGCTGGCCCCAACGCGCTATGCCTCTTACCTCTCCATCCTGGAAGACAAGGAGGAAGGGAAATACCGCGCGGCTTATTAGTTTCGACCATCACTGTAATGGACTATTACAAAAATCCACCATCATGTCAACCACGCTCATCATCATCTTGCTCGTTGTGTTGGCGCTCCTGCTCTTCGCAGCCGAAGCGCTCATCCTTCCGGGCCACGGCATTTCCGGCATCTGTGCCGGTGTCTGCGTCATCGTTGCCGACATCATGATTTACCAGGAATATGGAACGCAGGCCGCCATTCTGGCTGTTTTGATTTCCACAGCCATCGTCCTGCTCTTCTTCTGGTGGTTTGCCCATTCGAAAACGCTCGACCGCATGTCGCTCCACAGCACCATCTCTTCAACCTCCGCCACGCCGTCGCAACTCTCCGTGAAAGCGGGCGACACGGGAGTGGCCACCACGCGCCTTGCCCTCATCGGCAACGCCAAAATCGCGGACTGCGATGTGGAAGTGAAGTCGGAAGACGGATTCATCAACGAAGGCACCCCCATCATCGTGACGCGCGTGAACGAAGCTCTCATATTAGTCAAGAAGCGTTCTGACAAGTGAACAAGCGGACTTGGGCAAAACTGATTTCATTATGGTGAAAGATTTTGACCTCTCCCCCACCCCGTCAGCACGCCCCTGCATAGAAACAAGCACCTAAAAAATGACTGAACAACAAAATAACATCTACCCCATCTACGACCGCATGCTCAAGCGTGAAGACAAAGAAAAGTTGCTCGGGCAACGCGGTGTGATGCTCTGGTTCACCGGACTGAGCGGCTCCGGAAAAAGCACCGTGGCCATCGCCCTGGAACGCGCCCTGCAAGATCGCGGCCTGCTCTGTCGCATCCTCGATGGCGACAACATCCGCTCGGGCATCAACGCCAACCTGGGTTTCTCGGCCGAAGACCGCCGCGAAAACATTCGGCGCATCGCCGAAGTGGGCAAACTCTTTGTCGACACGGGCATCATCACCATCGCCGCCTTCATCAGCCCGACGGAGGAAATCCGCCAAATGGCTGAACACATCATTGGGCGAGACGACTTCAAGGAAATCTTCGTGTCCACACCGCTTGAGGTGTGCGAACAGCGGGACGTGAAAGGTCTTTATGCCCGCGCGCGCCGCGGCGAAATCCCAAACTTCACGGGTATCTCCGCGCCATTTGAAGCGCCAGAACACCCGGCCTTGTCGCTCGACACGTCGAGACTCTCCATCGAAGAGAGTGTCAAAAAACTGCTGACGCTGCTGGGCGTGGAATAAACAATGCCGCAACGGCCTTGCAAGCAAACGCCACCGACGCAAGGGAGGAACCTCCCCACGTCCACCAACAACCATAAAGGGCAAGGGAACCACGATGTTCCCTTGCCCTTTTTTATGTTTGATTTCTTGGAATATCCTTCGAGCAAGCCGAAGGTGCAATGCTTAGTAATGGTAAAAAATAACTTGCAACTTATTCTTTCACCATTACTCATCTCCAACGCCACCGCTTCAGCACAAGGCGCTCTGCGCGGCGCACAATCTGCCCGATGGCCAAACGGCGCTGCAACGTGTTGGAGGTGATGACGAACATGACGGCCAGAAGAATCAGTGCAATGCCAAAAGAGAGGCGCAGCGTCAACACTTCGCCAAACATCAGCATGCCGGCCACCACTGCGGTGACGGGCTCCAGAGCGCCCATAATGGCGGTCGGTGTGGAACCGATGAGATGGATGGCCTTGGCCATGTAAACCAGTGAAACGACCGTTGGCACGAGTCCGAGCAGAGCGGCATAAATCCATTCCGTCGGCGACTGGAGCAACGTGAGCGGCTGGTGGTCAACCAATGAGAAGAGGGCTATGCACAAAAGGCAGACGAGCATCGCATAGAAGGTGAGTTTCACGCTCGACATGACAATCCTCGAACGGTTGACCACCACGATATACAACGCATAGGCCAGCGCGGAAACCATCACGATGACGAAACCGGGAAGCGAAATAGGTTTCCCGTCGTCGCCCTGATAGAGGAGCGCAATACCGCCCACCGTGAGCGCAATGGCCAGCAACGACGGCCACCCCAACCGCTCCCGAAAGAACAGCGCCATGATGATGGCCACCATCACTGGATAGGCAAACACCAACGTGGCGGCCACACCTGCCGAGAGATAGTGGAAACTGATGAAATACGTGATGGACGAAAAGGCGAAGAGGGCACCAAGCAACGTCAGCACAAGGCCCTCGCGCCGCGTGAGACGGAAGCTTTGGCGGCTCGCCAGCATCATCAGTCCCAAGATGGCCACGCCAAAGGCGAAGCGGTAAAACAGCACGGTGTTGGTGTTCACGCCCTCGGCGTAAAGCGCTTTGGCGCACAGCGGATTAAGACCGTAACTCACGGCTGATATGCAGCCATAAATAGCACCCTTTGTTTTGTTACTACTCATTATCAGATGGTTAAACTTAGGTATTTCTCCCTTCCCAAAAGTTTTCCATACTGCCCTTTGGGAAAGGCAGTGCAAAATTACGAATCTACCATCAAACAAGCAGAAGGGCAACCGATGCAGACACGGATTTTTAGAAATATTAAGGGCCACGCTCTGAAAACTCTGCTTTGAACACTCTTTGTATATGCAACGTCGCAAGGCCGCTCTGCCGATGGCCTCTATGTGCTGAGAAATTATTACCTTTGTCGCAACGACACTTCTAAATAATGGTGAAAGAATAAGTTGAGCAATTTACCATTACTAATCCACGACCATGAAAAAGTTCATATTTATCGCCTTGACCAGCCTCGTCTGCTGGGGTGGCAAGGCACAGACTTCCGAACCCGACTATCCGTTTCGCAACGCCCACCTTTCTGCCAGCGAACGTACCGAAGACCTCATCAGCCGCATGACGTTGGAAGAGAAAATCGACCTGCTCGCTGGCTACAACGATTTCTATCTGCACCCCTGCGCCCGCCTCGGCATCCCAGCCTTCCGCATGGCCGACGGACCGCTCGGCGTGGCTTCGTGGGGACTTTGGGGACGCGCCACGGCTTTCCCCGCCGCCCTGTCGGTGGCCGCCTCGTGGAACCGCGACTTGGCTTACCGCATCGGTGAGATGTATGCCGCGGAATGGCGGGCCCGCGGTCTCCACTTTATGCTCGCACCAGGAGTGAACATCTACCGCGCCTCGAAGGGGGCCCGCAATTTTGAATACTACGGAGAAGACCCTGTGCTCACCTCACAAATGATCGTGCCTTTCATACAGGCGGTGCAAAAAGGCGGCGTCATCGCCACGGTGAAACACTTTGCCGGCAACGACCAGGAGTTCGACCGCTACACCGTCAGCACGGAGGTGTCGCGCCGGGCGCTGCATGAAATCTATCTGCGACCCTTCCGCGCAGCCGTTGAAGAAGCTGGTGTGAAGGCCGTCATGACGGGCTACAATCCGCTCAACGGCACCTACTGCACAGAAAACAAATGGCTCATCGACGTGCTGAAGAAAGACTGGGGATTCAAAGGGATGCTCATGTCGGACTGGGCCTGCACCTATTCAGCCGACAAAGCGGCAAACAACGGCCTCGACCTTGAAATGGGCAGCAAAGACTGGTTCAACCGCCAACGTCTTCTGCCGCTCATCAAAAACGGCACCGTCAGCGAAGCCACCATCAACGACAAGGTGCGCCGCATCTACGGAACCTGCATCGAAATGGGATTCTTCGACCGCGACCAACGCATTGACACCATCCCGCTCTATAACCCTGCCGCCTCACGCATGGCACTGAAAGGAGCGGAGGAGGGCATGGTGCTTCTCAAAAACTCAAACCTGCTGCCGCTGAAGTCACCGCGCCGCATCGCTGTCATCGGCCCGACGGCCAATCCGCCGCTCATCAACGACCGTGCATTCAACACCAACGGCATCGTCTATGGCGGCGGTGGAAGTTCGAGGGTACACCCGTGGCATGTGGTCAACGATTTGGAGGGCATCAAAAACGAGTTTCCGGAGGCTGAAGTCTTGTATGCAGAAGGGATTTCCAACCAGTTCCGCCGTCGGCTCTTCCAGTCGAGTGTCTTCAAAACGGCCGACGGCCGCCAGGGACTGGACGCTCGCTATTTCTCCATCGGAAAGGACCATGCTGCCACGCCGGCAACCGATGTTCTCGCCCAGCAGGCCAAAGCGGCAGGGCGCGAAACCACGCAGACCGTCTCTGCTGCTACGGCGGGAAAAGGCGACACCCTTATGCGCCGCACCGACCGACAGGTGAACTTCGAATGGTGGGGAACGCCCGACGGGAAATACCAATTCGGCGATGAATATGGAGCGGAGTGGACTGGATTTGTCGATGCACAGAAGACAGACAGCCTACGCTTCTTTGTTGATGCCCAAGGGGCCTACGAACTCTTTGTCAACGGGAAACTCCTCGCCGATGCTTCGCGCTCACAGTCGTTCCATTTCAGTTCGCCCGCCGTATGGGCCGAAAAGGGCGACCGCCTGGAAATTCTCTTGAAATATCGTAGCCAACGCTCACATCCCTCTGAAATCCGCCTGGGCTATTGCAACGACAGCGACCTCGATTTCTCTGAAGCGAAACACATCGCGGCGAAGGCGGATGTCGTGGTGTTCTGCGCGGGGCTCGACGGGAGCATCGAACTGGAAGGACGCGACCGTCCTTTCGACCTCCCCTACGGCCAAGACCGCCTCATCCGTGAACTCTGCCGCGTGAATCCCAACACGGTGGTGGTGCTACACGCTGGAGGTGGCATCAACATGACGCCCTGGATTGACAGCTGCGCCGCCGCCATCCATGCTTTCTATCCAGGCGAAGAGGGCGGAAATGCCCTGGCCCACATCCTTTCGGGAAAGGTCAACCCGTCGGCCAAACTGCCGTTCACCATCGAGCGCCGATGGGCCGACTCTCCAGCGGCGGGCAACTACGACGAGACGCGCCGCGAAAAGAAAATCTACTATCGCGAAGGCATCTTCACGGGCTACCGGGGCTATGAAAAACGCAACATCGCCCCGCTCTTCCCCTTCGGCTACGGCCTGTCGTACACCACTTATAAATATGACGACCTTGACGTGCGCATCACCGACAGGTCACGCGCCACTGTCACCGTCAGCTTCAACGTGACAAACACGGGAAAAATGGCAGGCGGAGAAGTCACGCAGCTATACGTTGCCGACGTGAAATCGAAAGAACCGCGACCGCTGAAGGAACTGAAAGCCTTTGAGAAAGTGTGGCTGCAACCAGGCGAAACGCGCCGCGTCACGCTCCATCTCTCGGCCCGCGACTTTGAATACTACAGCGAAAAGGCCGACCGCTGGGTCTTCGAGAAGGGTGCCTTCATCATCAAGGTGGGGGCCTCATCGCAAGACATCCGACTGGAAAAACAAATCAAGCTTTAAGTTATGGTGAGCTCAAGCTCACCATAACTAAGGAGTTTCGCAGCATACAAATAGCCCATTTTATAGAGAAATCCCTCATTGAGGGAGAAATTTGGCGAAAATCTCCCTCAATGAGGGACGTTTTTCCCGAAATTCTCCCTCAATGAGGGATTTCTTCTTGTCGTTGCAAGACGAACCAAACGTTACAGGGTTATATTTTGAGCACACGCACCAGATGCTCCACATGGTTTCACACAAGGAATAATGCCACCGCGCCCTGATAGCAAACAACGAAAATGTTTTTCCTCAGACGGCGTAACAACGAATTAAACGAACGAATTTCTCATAGCCGCAACCGGGGCGACAGCACTGTAGCTCACTTTGCTCGCAAAGTGAGGGCCACGGACTCGTCGCGAACTTGCCTGAAACACATTGCGGACTATGTGGCGCCAGCACCCTCTTTGTCCTTTGTAGCACAACCTTCACTCTGCCTTCACGTCTTCGTAATATGCTCCGCGTAATTTTGCAAGCAGAAAACAAAGCATTACCAAACAACACTTTATGAAAAAACCATTCTATGCTCCGCTCTTGGCG
>ERZ773112.525-NODE-525-length-25552-cov-5.592423_pt1 | contig 25552 bp, 18 predicted proteins | sample MGYA00580566_ERZ773112 | MGnify/ENA primary metagenome ERZ773112 (study PRJEB29015, sample SAMEA2737842) | human gut metagenome | biome: human gut; feature: human-associated habitat; material: faeces | place: China | collected 2012 ... | reverse complement strand
CGGGGCTGGCGGGGGTTATAGGAAACGACCTCTCTCGAGATCAATATCCGGTCTTGGGAAGCGGGTTGTTGTTGAAGCGACAGACGGTGGTGACCCAGGTGGCCTTGGCCGTCTGCCACTCGTTGAGGTACTGACCACCCACATCAGCTCTGTTGATGATTTGGTAGCCGTTGCTCACGGTGCCAAGCACCTGCACACGCATGGTGGGCTTCACCACGGACGCAAAGCCGCTGGGCACGGTGCCGAACTCGAACCGGACATCCGTGACATACTCGCCCTGAGCAAGGCCGAGGGTTGCTGCATTGAGGCTCAGAGAGTAGTTGTTGGAGGTCAGCAGGTTGCTGGCCAGAGTCCGGTAATCGCTCAGATTGGTCTTGAAGGTGACCTTGTAATAAAGCCTCGCATTGTAGGTACCGGTGGTCACGCTGATTGCGCGTGTGGCATCGGTCGGAATACGGTCATGCCAGAAGAAACTGTTCAGCGCAACATTGGAGGTGTTGCCGATACCGGAGAAGTCATAGCTCATGACCTGTCCGGGCTGTACCTCGCGGTTGCCGGTCTTCTTAATGGTCACGCCGAGATTGGCGGACTTGTTGTAGGCGGAGAGCTTGATGATCTGGTTTGGATACTCGATCTCGGCCTCCATCTTCTCACTGCTGAGCTGATAGTACTTGGGTGCGGACACCTCCGTAACAAAGTAGCGGCCCAGAGGCAGAGGATCGGAAGCGGCGACGCCGCGTGCATCGGTCACAATATAGCCCACGACCTTACCGGAACGGGCCTGCGTGATCTCAAACACCGCGCCTTCCAGAGCAGAGCCGGCGCGCTGGCCAGTGACGAGGTTATCGTCAGCACTATACTTGCGGACCTGGATCTGACCGGTTACAGCGCTGTTCTCCCATTCGATCTGCGCGCACTTACCCGCCTCAACATAGACGGTTTTGTACTGCTCATCGCGGATGTAGCCCTCGGCCGCCTCCAGTTCACGGATATAGTACTTGCCGGGAGTCAGCTCGTCATCAATGTAGATGTAGCCATCCTGATCCGTCGCATACTCGCCAATGGGATTCTTGCCTGCATCGTACAGGACGAACTTGACACCATAGATACCCTCGCCGGTAGCCGCATCGACCTTATGGATCATAATCGACGCCATGCGCTGATTGGTGATCTCCACCGCGGTGGTCTCACCGTCCTTGACGCAGACATTGACGGGCGTGGCATCCAGCTCGTAGCCCTCGGCTGCCTTCAGCTCGGTGATGGTATACCATCCATTCTCCGCATTGGGGATGCTGATGACACCGTTGCGATCAGTCGTGTAGGTGCCAAGGATCTCGCCGTTGATCTTCCGAACCTCGAATTTGACACCCTTGATGCGTGCGCCGGTATCCTCATCAGATTTGATGATCTGGAGACCACCAGCAGGTCTGTTATAGAAGGTCAGCGTCTGAAGATCATCGGGATCGATTACGACGGTCTGGGATCTGGTCTCTTCATCGATCACATAGCCGGAGATGGTCTTCGTCTCTGTGACGACCAGCGTGCCAACGATGCCGCTGATCAAGATCTCACCGTTTTCGTCCGTCCGATAGATCCCGTTGGAAGACAGCTTGCCACCTTCATCAGGCACATAGCTGCCATCGGCGTAAGCCACACGGAACTCAACGCCTGCCAGAGGCTTGCGAGTAACACTGTCCAGTTTCACAATGCGCAGGCCGCCGAGAGGCTGATTGCGGAACTCCACCGTCACGACCTCGTGGGAGCGCACTTTGACGGTCTGTGGCGTGTCGTCCAGGACATAGCCGGATTTTGCACGCACTTCCTTGATGACCAGTGTAGTGTTGGGATCAAGGCCATCGATCAGAATGGTGCCGACGCTATCGGTTACATACTTACCGTTTCTGTTGCCCACGACGGTGCCGTTGGACTCTGTGACCATGAATTCCACATCGGACAGAGGCTCGCGGGTAATTGCATCAATCTTTTTAATCAGGACACTACCCTTGGCCTCATTCCCGAAGGTGACGGTGATGACATCCTGTTCGTTGCCACTCAAATATACCGTCTGAATATCGTTTTCGCTCAGCACATAGCCGTCTGGTGCGGAGATCTCCTCAATGACATAGGTGCCAGCCTTCAGACCTGTGAGGATGAAAGTGCCGTTGGAAGAAGTCTGACGCTCAGCGATGACTGTGCCTCCAGTACCGGAGGTGCCGCCAAGGAACCGCACGCGGAACCATGCACCCTGAAGAGGATCACCGGTGCTGGAGTCTACCTTCTTGACGATGATGGCGCTCAGGGGGGTGTTCTCAAAAGTGACGACCTTGCCGCGCCCCGCTTCCACATAGACCTGCTGGGAAGTGGGATCTTTGATGGAATAGCCCGCAGCAGGCTCCAGCTCGGTGATGGTGTACCAGCCGTCATCCAGCTTATCGATGAAGAACTGACCGTTCTCATCCGAGTAGTAGGTACCAAGATCACGAATCTCACCGGTAGAGGTCTTATCGGAACGGAAAGTAACATTGAACTTCGCACCCTTAATGGGATCGCCGGTAATGCTGTCGATCTTATTGACTGTCAGGGTGGGCTTGGGATAGTTCTGGAACTGGACGGTGCCAGTCCTGTTGGGAAACAGCGTGATCATCTGATGTGCTTCGTTGAGCAGATAGCCATCGGGTACTGACTGCTCCCAGATCTCATAGACACCGGGCATCAGCTTTTCCAGATAGCAGCGGCCATTCTCGTCAGAGGTCACGGTGGTCAGTGTGGAAGAATCCACACGCTTGACGGTAAAGGTCACACCGGCGACAGGCTTTCCAGTAATGGCATCAGTTTTTAGGATCTCCAAATTGGGCATCCGATCATTGGAAACGACCAGTTCGCTGTTCTGACCGGGGAACAGCTCCACATGATACTCACGGGAGTCCTTCACATATCCTTCCGGAGCATCCATCTCCACCACGGAGTAAATGCCGGGTTCCAGATCGGAGATGTTGATTTCGCCCTTGGTGTCAGTTACGCGATCCAGGTAATGCGAGCCGTCCTCAATCTGCGCAATTCTGAAGGTCGCACCAGCGAGGCCGAGGCCGCTGTAGCTATCCAGCTTCACCAGACGGAAGCTGGGCTTCTGGGTGTTGGTGAACACGAACTGGGCATTTTCGTTACCGTTAATCTGGATGACACGAGTGGCGTCATCAATCAGGTAGCCATCCGGCGCGGCCTGCTCCGTCACCTTGTAGGCACCAGGCTCCAGATCGGTCAGGTCGATCTCGCCATTTGCGTCGGTGGTGTACTCCTTGGAGAAGGTGCCACCGACAAGCTCAATACGGAACCGTGCGTTGGGCAGAGGCTCCAAGGTGGTGCTGTCCAGCTTTACAAGATGGATACCCGGCTTCTGATCATTGAAGAAGATCAACTCCAGAATGCCATCGGAGCCTTCCAGCTCAATCTGCTGAGGTGTGGAATTGATGATGTGAGAGGAGTCGGTAGCGACTTCCTTTACAAGGTAGGTGCCGGGTTCCAGATCGGTTAACAGGATCTCGCCGAATTCATCAGTCTGGAAGGTGCCCAGAGACTGTGCATCTTTGGAAATTTCAAAGGAGATATTGGGCAGAGCCTCGTGAGTCTTAGAGTCATACTTGATCACACGCAGGCCGGGTTTCTCCTCGTTCACGATAGGAATTTCCACAGTGTCGCCGGAGATGACGGTTGCAGTATAGACTTCATCGGATTTGATATAGCCGGCAGGCGCTGCGATCTCCTGGATGCGATAAGCGCCAGGCTTGATCTCGGTGAAAACAGCAGTACCGGCATAATTGGTTTCTCCGGTATATACGGCACCGGACTCAATGTGCTCGATTCGAATCGCGGCACCGGGCAGCTGCATACCGGAGTCGGAGTACTTCTTCACCATTAGGTTGCCATACGGAGCATTTTCAAAAGTCACCGTAGCCTGCTTGCCGTACTCAACTTTGACATTCTGGGCGGGTTCCTCGCTAAGCAGGTAGCCATTAGGGGCTTCGCGCTCATAGACGGTGTAGTTGCCGGCCAGAGTAAGAGGAATAACGATTTGGCCCTTGGAGTTGGTGGCAAAGGTTCCGACCGATGCGCCTTCGGGATCAACCACTTCAAACATCGCGCCCTTCAGGGGGATGGTCGTGCCTTCCTCGTACTTGAGGATTTTCATGCTGGTCTCGGTGGGTTCCTCTTCAGGGGTGTCGGTGTAGTTGCTGTATGCCGTCAGAGCCAGAGGCGTGGTCGGATCGGTATCGCACATGTAATTTTGCAGGTTGCCATACTTGTCTTTCTCGGCGCACACAGCGTAGTAGATGGCGTACTTATAGACATTGGTACGAAAGCTCAGTTGGACGCTGCCGCTCTGTCCATCGACTGCGCTGGCAGGATACAGGACCTTGAACTGTCCGGCATATCCCTTTCCGATGGCCTTGGTGGTGATGACATCAATTTCCTTGTTGTCCATATCAACGATCTTCGTGCCGGCAGGAACCGCAGAGGGATCGCTAAAGGCAACATTTACAGCGTAGTTGCACACCCAGGTTTCAGAAGTGACCGTGAAGATCTGCTGGAGATATTCCTGACCATTGATGGTTGCAGGATAGGCGGTCTCCTGGTCGGCTTCCACCGTGACATTAGGAGAAAGGACAGTGCTCCATACGGTGCCGCGACGGTAGATATCCTTCACGGCTGCCAGCATCTTATTGGCACGCTCCAGCTCCACTCCGGTCAGATTGGGGTTGACCTTCATGTTGTTGATGTCCCAGTTGGGCAGCAAGTACGCCCAGAGCGCCATTTTGGTCGCATAGTATGCCTGATACTTATTCTCCAGCTTGAGTTCGCTCAGTCTGCGATGGGGATAGCCATTTGCAATGATGCCCATGACTTTGGGATCACTGCCGATTTCGTTGGCGAGGTACTTGATGCTCTCACCGGGAGCAACAGTCTGAGGTACACCCTTGATATTGGGGTTGACGCAGTACGCAGGGATTTCTTTCGTCTGACCGTTGCGATCCACATAGTTGTAGTAGGTATAGATCAGCTCACGCACTCTGCCGTTGATCGACAGGTAACTGAGCTTCTGCTCGCCGTTGTAGATGTTGACTTCTCCAAGCGCCTCTTCGACAGAACCGGCTGCCAGAGCTGTGCCTGGAAACATACCAAGCATCATGACAACTGCGAGAAGCATCGAAACAACTCGTTTTTTCATTTTGATTGACCTCCGTGCTTATTATCGTGAATGCATAAAGCATTCTTGGGTTGGATCGGTATGGAAAAAGGCAGTGTGCGTATTTCAGCACACTGCCTCCGCAGGGAACAATATTCAGTTTTCATTTTACGGAGATGTAATATTCCGTGTACTGGAAGGCTCCGTCACAATAGACATCCCATGCCTCAAAGGCGTACTCGCCGGGAGGGCAGGAATTGAAAAGTTCGACGATCTGGTCGGAACGCCAGGGCCAGAAGCTGTTGGCTGCCACGCTTTCGGGAATAGACAGCTTCACGGTCACAAGAGGGCTGCCATCCGCTCTGGTTACGGGCTTTCCGTTCTGCCAGGTCTGCGGATTGTCGCCGATGGCGTTATAGAGGGTGTACTGCATGCGACGGGTCTCAAAGAGGTTGCGCACGAACATGTACTCCTTACCACCGGAAGTGAAGTGGTTCGCCTCGGGTTCGGGCAGAGTCGGCTGATCCAGCAGGCTCCAGTCACAGGTGGGGTCCGGCAGGGTGTCAGTTTCCTGCGTAGCGAACATACTGTTCTGGTACTTGCTCACATCGGTGATCTCATACACATAGCCGTCGCTGCAGGGGATCTTGTCGCCCGCCTTGGGCTCGGGCATGACATCCGCCTGTGTGTAGTCAGCTTTCTTAGCTCCCACTGCCACGCTCTGCGTCTTCGCGGGAGCTGTGCCGGTATACGGCTTATCGCTCTCAATCTGGACACAGCCGTTGGTGCTGTCCCAATGAACATTGAAACCAACCGCCTTGCCGATATCGCAGAGCATCACATAGTTGTTGCCGTTGATAGCGTATGCGGTCATCTTCACTTCCTGACCATCGACAAAGAACCGATGGCTGCTCAGCTCAGCAACGACGCCGGCCGCATAGGCCACGGAGCCGCCAAAGAGCATGGTGCCGACCAGAAGACCGGCGATAAAGGATCCGATTCTCTTCATTTTCTTTCACCTCATCAAGTGTATTCCAGCCACTCTCTGCGGGGGAAAGGCGTAGGGATGAATTACTGATTGCAGTAGGCCTGGAGGCCACGCAGGAAGATGTCTTCCTTGGTTGCCCGCCTGTTCTTAACCAGATCTCTCATCTGGTCATAGGACTCGCGAGGCAGGCGCAGCCGAATGGCTACGCTGGACTCGGTGGGGATGGGCTTGGTACGACTCTCACGATTGCGGGGCTTATTGGTTTTCATAGTGTTCCTCCAGTTCATTTATCGAATCTCTACTGCCTGCACGCACAGACGCAGAGAGGGCTGGTTAGCGATACAAGTGATCAAGGTAATTCGGTTATCTCCCATCTCATTCAGGTACGAATAGTCGGTATAGGAGATGGACCCGACAAAAGTCACTTGGTAGGTCTTGGTGCCGATCGCGGTCTTGTACTCCACGATGTCACCGATCTTCACATTCTTCAGCTTAGCAAAATAGGCATGGCTGCCACGATTGTGGCCGAACAGACCAATGTTGCCGGTATAGATGCCAGACGAGGTATAGTGACCAGCTCCTTTGGACATTGAGCTGTCAGTAGCGCCTTCATACACCTTGCAGCTCAGGCTGACACGGTCGATCGAGACTTTGCCGATGCTGCCATCTTTCTGTTTCAGATCAGTAATGGTGACAGAGGGCTGATACGGAACTTCGATTAGGCTGCCACCAGAGATGATGCTGGAATTGCTGAAATCGGACTCCGGATATACAGTCGTTGCGGATCCACCGCTCAGGCCATACTGGATACCGCTGCTCAGATAGGGGTTATTGAGCGAGGTCTCCAGGAACTCCTGGCTTAGGCCGTACTGGATTTCTGGAATATCGTAGTCGATCTGGTTGCGGGCACCGTAGTTGTAGCCGGCATCATACAGATCCTCGTAGTTGGTGCTGCCGTAGTAGACGGGATTGGCCGAGGTTTCGAACGAGTAGTCTGCGGCACTGGCAGAGCTCGCCATGCCGAGGGCCATAGTCAACATGCAGCACAGGGTCAAAATGCGTTTGAGTTTCATACGGGTTCCTCCTCAGTATCGGGTTCACCTTCCTGAGTGCCGATATCGACCTTGAACCAGTACTGGCCATTGACCGTGCCAACAGTATGCTCGACTGTGTTGTCATAGCAGTGGATGGCGATGGTCTGGCCGAACAGCTTCTTTGCGACTGCCTGATCCACTTCGACTGCGATCATACCTTCCGGAATATCCTTCAGGCGATCGATACGAAGTTCGGGGTCTTTGGTCTTCAGACGCAGTCGGCCGCACTTTTCATACTCGTTGCCTTTGCCCGTCGCTTTGTAAACTGTAGTATTCTTACGAAGCAGAAGGCCGAGCAACAACAAAGTGGCCAAAAGAATGGTTCCGCCGATAACGGGGATCACCACGATCGAGCCATTGAAAGTGGGTTCCTCTTCCACAGGAACGATCTCGGTGCCCAGGTAGGTTACGGTATAAAGGATGCTGGAGATGCCGGAAGAGACGACGGTGCCTTTGTACTCAGCGGTCGTAATGTATCCGGTTGCGACAGTGGAGCTGGCAGTGCCGGAATAAGTAGCGACTGCGGAATAGGTGGCGGGAACGAGTTCATCGCCTACCAGCGCCGTACGCTCCACGCTCCAGGTCACATTGGACAGGCTCAGGGTTCTTCCATTCTTCTCTACAGTCTTATCGATGTAAGAAGAATCATTTCGATCGAGGCCGGTGTAGTTCTTGGTTGCGGTGACAGTGTAGGAGCTGCTCTTGTAGCCGGCTGCCTCCGTCTTGATCGTGCTGTGGTCCAGAGACAGAGTGCCGGAAGAAATGCCGTCGTCGAACTCGATCGTGGGCTTCAGCTCTGCGAGGATATCTTCAAGGTTCTTACTGGCAGTTGTGACAGTGACGACCTCGGTGTGCAGATTCTCTTCCTGGAAGTGCTGCTCTTCTTTGATGATGTCACTCATGGAGTACAGGAAGCCATCATGCTCGAAGTCCTCTTCATAGAGATCTGCAGGGTCCTGGTCGGGCAGGAGCGTATAGGTCTTGATCGCGAGCTGCTGCCCGTTGAGATTCTGATAGGTCACATCGTCCGGAATGTACGATGCTGCACTTGCTCCCACCGTCATGGACATGGCAACGACGAGAACAAGCACCAAGGAAGTGATTTTTTCCTTCATGGATCTTGATCCTTTCTGTTCGTGGGTGTCATGCGACCGGGTTAGTCGGATGATCACCGGTAGTAAGGCGGCCTTTGCCGCGCTTGTATTCGCTGATGCATTCTTTCAGCATGGCAAGGAGGTCTTCGTAGGTCAGATTCATCGAAAGCCAGAGGCATTGCCGGTACATGTAGATCATGCTGTCATCTGCCAGGAAGACGGAGTGCCAACCTGTGACCGAGTCCAGATTCAGTTCGTTCGCAACGCCATACATCTGATCGGCATTGATGTCAGCGAACAGGATCTTGTCAGCGACAATGATGGACATGATGGGATAGCTTCGAATCATGGAGACAAGGACGACGCAGTCGATCTCGTCGTCCTTGTGGATGGCGACATAGGTGTCACCATGCTGCTCCACAATGTTGAGGCAGGACCGGATGACCTCCCTGCAGTGAGCGTCAAGAGCATCTCGGCTGCTGGGAGTGTATTTCATAAGGTTACCTCAATCTGGTATGGCGTTTGATGATTCTGGTGATGAAGCCCAGCGCGATGCCGTTTTCCTCATCGACTCCGGTGACACGGAAGCTGACCGTATCCAGTCTGCTGGGCATGTCGATGGAACGATAGAGCTTAGTCTTGGCATTGACGCCCACCTGAAGGCGGACGAAGAACACGCGGTCTTTCACGCCGGTAACGACACCGAAATAGTTGGAGTTGGGAGTGATCTTCTCCAGGGCTGCCCGATCGGGATTCTCAGATGCCTCTTTGATGGAGAGGTTGACCGAATAGACATCCCGCTCCTCGTTGTAAGAAACATCCATGACCCTGGCCACGACCAGGTCGCCGGTGGAGTGCAGATCCGCAATGTCAGAGAACCATTCCCAGGAGACATTGCGGGCATAGATCTCAGTATCCACACCGCAAGCTTCCACCGTCATGGTGTTGTTGCCGACACCCAGAACACGGCACGCCATCAGGATACCGGGCTTTACACGGCCGGTGGCATAGTACCGCTTCTGACGCTGCAGCATGGCCGCCTTACGGGAACCAACTGCCGCACGATTGCGGATATCCACGGCCGCGGGGATGAAGTCTATGGTCGCACCCAGCATACGCCCGATCTGGATTCTGACAGATCGAGGAATGGGATCCTCTTCAGGCCATTCCGTCAACACCATCTCACGAATGGGGATCAGGATGCGGAGGCCTTCAAAATCAACCGGGCAAACAGGAAGACCATTCTCGGTCTGAATAATGCCGCTGCTGACGATGCCGGTCAGGATCTGCTGCCTGCGCGCTGCGCCGGCAAGATAGCCCCACTTGGCGTCTTCGCTATCCTCACGGGTAACGCCACGCTCCAGATCATTGAGTTCAAGCAGGTCATCACTGCCTTGACGCCGGGGTGCCTGAGGGGGCACAGGTTCAGAAACAACCGGTTCCTGAACGACCTCTTCAACAGCTTCAGTTACTTTCTTCTTAGGCATTTCTTCTGCTCCTTTCCTAGAAGATGTCATCCGCATTCACAACCTCGCGCTCAGTGTTATGGGCTGGCTTCGCAGGTGGTTTCTTCTGCCGATTGCCGCTGCCCTTTTCCACAGGGGTGGCCATGGATGAGGATGGTGAAGGGCCGGTTGCAGATACAGAAGAAGCCTGGCTGGTCTTCCAGTCAGGCTCATGCAGGATCGCTTTGCGGCTCTTCAGCTTTTTATAGTCCGGATGCAGGGAGTAGTCATAGCGCTTGGCTCGCATGACTTTCTGACCTCGAATGAAGATCAGAACTTGATCCGGGGGTAAACGCAGGACCTCATCAGGGGTAAGCAGTTGACGCCGGCCAAGTGAGTTGGTCTTGCGGAATCTTGGTGTGTAGTTGGTGATGTGCATGGTATTGAGTTCTCGCATTGTACCCTCCACTTCAACGGAAGCGGTACCAATGCGATCACTGAAGTACTCCGCCGTAAGCATATCGGTACAACCCAAAAACACCGTGGAGTCACAGGCACCGAGGATCTCCTGCCATTGGTCATCAGGGTATCGGTTGCGCATCTGACCTACATTTTGGAAGAAGACGGCTACCGAGCATCCGCGTGACCGGATGGTAGAGCACTTTTTGGTGAAGTCAGGGATCAGGCAGCAGTTCGGAAATTCATCTAGCACGAACTTGACCTTAGTGCTCAGCATACCGCCTTCGCAGTATCCATCTGCATAGCGAATCAGGCGGATAAATAGAAAGCTGAAGAATAGAGAGCTGAGAAAATCAAAGGTGCTGTCCTGATCGGACACAATGCAGAAGTAGGCACACTTTTGCTTTCCCGGAAGTTCCAGATCGATCTCGTTATAGGAAGTGATGTTCCGCACCTGCTGCGCCTGCAGTACGGCCAGCTTGCTGCCTAGGCCAATGATGACACTGGTTCGAACCGTATCGCTGGACTGCTTGAAGATGGCGTAAGGTGCGGCTGCAGGGGATGGCGGAAGAAGCTCGCCGGTGTATTGGTTCACATGCTCATGGCTGATACTGGCCATGATGTCGGACAGGCCCTTCTCCGTCTGTGTATAGAGCAGATCGTAGACTGTAGCCAGGTTGCGTTGCTCCGGGGGCATTTCCAACGCCACATACAGTACCAGCGCTTTTAGCAGGTTGAGCTCAGCGTTGTACCAGAACGCGTCTTTCGAGTCTCCGCTGGTGTTTTGCAGTACGATGTCGGCGAAGGTCTGAGCCATCAGCTCGCTGGAACCAACTTCATTGAGGCTGTTCCACGAATCACTATGATCCATTTCAATTAGGTTGAAGACCTTAACTGTGTATCCATTGTCTCGAAGGTATTCGCTCATGGATTCATACAGTTCAGATTTTGGATCGGTAAGGATCAGGCTCTCACCACGCTTCACCGCTTGGAGGACCAGATTTCGGGATATGGATCTGGATTTGCCTGTGCCCGACGAGCCACATACGGCGAGGTTGGAATTGAGGCGTGTGTTTTTGGGGAGTGTGAGGATTTGACCATCAGGTAACATGCCAAGGATGTCCTGCTCGGTCTTCTTCGCACTTGTCACATCAAAGCAGGCGCTTGCCTCCTTCGGTGACATGAAGCTCGCTGTGCCGTAGCTACCAGAGCTTGAGACAGTGAGATTCCGATCGGAATCGGTGACTCCGTTTTGGCCCCATCCGATCCGGAGTCCAAAAATGCAGATGAGTACAATTCCCACCACTACCACACCGATGGCAATCAGGCCTTCTGGAAAGTGGAATATGGATCGAAAGACATCTGCAAGCTCCAGGGATGGGAGACCTGGGGAGACGCTATAGTCACTGCCGGCTGCCTTCCATGCGTTGATGTTGATCATGAACTGGGCGATAATACCGGCAATATACAACACGCATGGGATCAGGACAGCAAGGCTAAGGGCTATTTTCAGTTTTCTTTTTTCCATGGTTGCTCATACTTTCTACTGGACGCACTTCGATGGCCGGTCCGACAATTCCCTGAACCGTCTGAGCCTGGTAATCGAAGCAGAGCATAATGGGACTTCCACGGAACCCTTCTGGGATCGGACGGATATCCGATAGCTTCAGGAGATCACATTGATAATTCAGGATGACCGGTTTGTCGTGTTGGACATCGATGGCGTCATACTCCCGGTTGGGAGTCCGTGGTGGATGGTAAGGTGCAAGGATGGCCTGGTTCAGTTCCAGCGCCATGTCCGGATTGAGGATGATTTTCAATAGAGAATCACCATCGGGGTTGTTGGTTAGGAAGAGGCACTGGGCGAAGAATGTGGAAACTACAAAGTACTTGTTGCCAAATGGTTTTGCACTGTGGCATAGGCGCTGCGCCACGCTCATAGTAGAGCCGATCACGACCTGATGGATCGTGGTGACGCCAAAGCCTCTGGCCAGAAGTAAGCTCTTCACAGCTGCGGCGTAGTTCTCCTCGCTGTTCTTCATCCAGTACATCCGTGTGCTGCCGGTGAAGTAGAGGAAATAACAATGCTTCCCCTTGACCACAATACCAATCGTGCGGGAACTCTTGGAAACGGATTCCGGTGAGTACTCCTCGATGGCGACTCGCAGTTCGTGGGACGCATAGTAGTAACACTGGGTTGGATCTGGGGTGATTGTGTTTGAGGTGCGCTTTGCCGGGGACATCAGGGATGGCTTTTGTGAGATCAAAATCTCTGCATCGGCCGCATGGGCCATGACCGTGCCCACGGCGATAGCGTGAAGTCTCAGGATTTTATCGACTTTTGATGGGTACATGCGCTCGGAACAATTGATTCGAGAATAGATCATGGCCACTGCCTCAGGATCACTCTGCGCCACATAATCAAATCCCTTCTGCGTTAAGCTCAGAGACCGGATTACATGCCGCTTATGTTTCCTGCGGTAGAGCTTCACATAGCCCTCTCGAATCGCCCGATACATCACTCTGCGATTCCACTCAGCACCACCACCGATGCGAACCGCCAACTGCGTCGGAAACTCAATACAGTACCCAACAAACCACAGCAGTTCAAGCAACCGATCGTTCTTGCAAGTAATCATAGGCACTCCAATCTTGAAAACAGTAAGGCTGCCGACAGGCTGCCCGAGGCTGCGGCATGCATTGCCGAAGTTGCGCAGAAACTGACCAAGCAAAAAACACCCAGCCAGAACACCTCACTCAAATCACTACCTATTTCTGCAGCCCCTGGGTGAGGACAGCCCGAAGGCTCAAAATCACTACCTATTTCTGCCTCTCATTCAAAGCAGGAATTGGTAGTTGATTTTATGTGGTTTTTAGCCCATGTAGAGAGGGTCTCGGGTCGCATCAGATAGAACTCTGTGCAGTCTCGATCAGACACCTTTGTGGCCTGAAGCACCGTACACAACAGCCCGCTGTCGTTGGTCAGTAGCATAGACTCGATCACATCCAGATATCTCTTGGTTTCGATGTTATCGTAGTCTCGAATGCGCCGCTTACCGAGTGCCTCATCGTAGTTATGGACAATGCAGATAGCACAGCTTCCGAACCGTTCCATCGGATTTTCCTTGAGGAAGTCGAGGAGCGCATAGCGCAGAGGGCGTGTCAGAAACGCCTGATTATCCCTCTGGTTTCGCTTCGGTAGGATTGCAGGCACTGTGATTTTGAGCCAGTCATGGGTCTCATCGATCCGAATTCCAAGCAGATCAGCCACCTCACCGTAGAAGTGTGCGGTATCATCACGGACCGTTCGAGCCGTGAGATTTCGCAGGGAGACCGTGGAAACTTCAGCGTTACGAACCAGGCTGAACAGCTTCTGCTGGGGGTTGAACTGATCCATGCGCTCCAGATTATTGGCTATCTGGAAGAGTTCATGGCTGATGCCGTCATAATCTGAAGCGACCTGGCGCATAACAAGGATATATTTGGGGTTTTCCATCGTGTAACCTCACATCTTATAGATTTGCTCAACACCATTCGGGCCGACTAAGATGCCATAATCGTTGACCAGTCTGGGCTCTACCTCATCCAGAGTGCTCAGATCATCAACAACGATCAGGCGGACTGTCGCTTCCGCAACCACGGTGCGAGCTGCGTTGATTGCAGGGATATTCTGCTTACTGCCAGGGATCAGGTCATAATCCTTGGCCGCAGAAGAGAACGATAAAATAGCCGGAGGGTCGCTTGCGCAGAAGTCCAGCACATTGTCTCGCATTTTGATGAATGCCCAGAATACCATGACAGATTCAAGGGTCTTTCCGTGGTCCAGCGAGTACCTACTTGTGGCAAGGAATTGGCCGTCCGGCGAAAAGTAGGCCAGACCCTCTCGCCGGAGTCGTGCGAGGATCTGGCCATAGGAACGATTGCTCAAATGATTGAAGAGCAACCGCATTTGTCGCTGTTCAACGACCCCGAAGATGGTCAGCAGCCGAATGATAAAGGCCACTTCTCGATCTCGGGCAGCATATGCAAACTTCATTTTGCTCTCCTTTGTGTAGACTTAGGAAACCGCATAGTGTAAAAGATCTTTGCTGTTACGCATAGTGTAGAGCTAATGTAAACGACATTCGTGGTGTGTTTTCATAAGTCAGCATTATGCGCATTTTGAGCCATCTTTTCCTGGAGGATTTGATTGAGCTCCATGCGGTCTGTAGTGATCAACTGCTTCTCCAGAGGGGAAGCTTTGAAGGAAACAGTGATGTGGTTGGAGTTTGTTGAGATTAGGCCCTGGCCGCGCTCAAAACGGGTAATCGACATGATCTCAGCATCCGACAGGTGGAGGATGCTCTGCACTCTTCGGGCTTCATCCTCCTCCAGATTCAAAATGATCTTCGTCTTGGCAACATTCAGGATGCCTTTGCCAAATCGGCTCCTGTCAAGGTCGCCGATATCCTGCGTAGCTGCAACAGCTGCGCCGCCATAGCCACGGATGATTTTGAAGATTTCTTGGACCCATTCTCCGGCCAGCGCCTTTGCGTTATTCGGGTTACTGGTATCGTCGTCTCCGATCAGCTCCCACGCCTCATCAATGAAGATGGCTTTCTCCTTGGTGCGATCCTCCTTTGCCTTATCCCAAACATAGTCCAGAGCAACGAACATGCCCACAGGGAGCAGCTCGCCTGTAAGTTCAGAGATGTCCAGTACGGTATAGAGGTTATCGAGTTGGACATTGGTGTGTTGGTTGAAGGTCTTCGCAGAGCCGTTGACAAGACGATTGAGAATGTTGCCCATGCGCTTCGTTTCCGGAGACTCCATAAGGATCTCATAGACATCTCCCAGCAGGGGCATCTCGCGATACCGATCCGGGTGGTCTGGGTCGATCAGCGACTCGTTGTTGTGAGTGATTCCTTTTTTTGCATAGGTTCGAATCAGAGCCTCATCCAGAAGCTGACGCTCTTCATGGTTGATATCGGGGATCAACAGAGAGAAGAAGATGTGCAGCTGTTGGATCTTTTTTGCCAGAATGGAGTTCTCATTGACAACGCCATCTATCAGCTGATTGGCGCTCAAGTCTTGCTTACGGATCTCACAGACATTGATGCACTGCTTGGAGGCAGGGCTTATGGAGATAAACTCACCTCCTATATTGTTGCATGCGCGCAGGAACTCATGTCCCTTCAGAGGAGCGATAATGAATACCTGCGTGCTTTTACGCCTCATGCGCAAAGCGATCAGCTGGAGCGTGAAGGTCTTACCTGCGCCGCTTGTTCCAAGAAGTACCATATTGGCGTTTTTGTAAACCCGGCTATTGAAGATATCCACGATGACCAGGCTGTTGTTATGCTGATTAACACCGAGCAAGATGCCATTCTCGTCACTCATCTCAAACGAGGTGAAGGGATAGCAACTGGCCGCAGAGGATGTCAGCATATTGCGCTTGCTGGCCTCGAACAACTTCTTATCCAGCTTACAGAACGGAAGGATCGAGAGAAGCGCCTGTTCCTGCCTGAAGCGGCAGATACGAATGTCCATATCCTGTGAGATCATAAGGCGACGCACTTCAGAGATGCGCCACTCCAGGTTTTCCAGAGTATCTGCAGTAACCGTGACCAGGGTGTTGCAGTAGTAGAAGTCCTCGTAGTTCGCAAGACCTTCCTTCAGGAAGTATCCGGATCGAATGGCGCTTTCGAAATCATCGAAGTCCGTATTCGTGTCCGATGTATCCTTGAGTCGGCTGCGGTTAATTCGGATCTGCTGACCCAGCTTAGCCTGGATACGCTCTTTTGGTTCGCGGGAAAAGAAAAAGTCCACATCGATGCCTTCGCCCGCATTGACGAGAATGCTCGTCCAACCGGCGACCACTCGGGGGTTATACCCGTCAGAGGGTACGATCAGATATGCATGATAGACACCATCCATGACGACATAGGACCCACGGGTCAGGTCAATGGACTCAGGTGCCAGCACACTTTTGAGTGGTACAGGAACCGAAATGTCGGTGTCCTTCCGCGCTGCCTGCAGTTCACGGACCCGCTTCTCAACGGGCTTTACTTCGCAGGTGGCACGATTGAAAATGGTGTAGAGGACTTCCATAAGGAAGATGTTCTCATCCTCATGAGCGACAACGGCATTGTCACAGTGCAGAAAGTACTGACGTGCTGTTTGAACAGCGGTCTCCAGTGCAGAAACAATCTCTGCGTATTCCGGCTTACGATTGGTGACTGCCTCATACTCAAAGATGACGAGGAAGCGTCGTGTGATGGCCTCACGGGAACCGATCGTCTGGATTAGATGGTAGTAGTCCAGTTGGAGATCCCGGCACTTGGGATTATCCTCTGCCTCCATTTCACGCTCAATGGTATTGAGGTGCTTGCCGATATCGGCCTTTTTTGTCAGCACTTTGATTTGGACCTTTACAGGAGAAATCTTCATCCAACTTGCGAAGCTGGCGACGATGTTCTTCTGCTCGGAAATGTTACGGAGCAAGAAGTTGATCGGCTCCACCTCAATCACACGGAGATAGCGACCATCTGTAGTCTCGATAATGCCGTTTCGGATATCTCTGACCGGGATGAAGTCCTCTGCGTGGAGGGGCTGCTTTTTCTTTGCAACTGATGATTTGTGCTTGCTTGCTTTATGGGGTTTCTTCACAGGGTTGCGCTTTTTCCGCTTCTTGGGGTTCTCCTTGATCTTGATCCCTAACTGCTCGGGCGGCTTAGGTGCCGACATTCCCGACACAGCCTTCATTGGTTTTTCAGGTGCCTCTGGAACCGGAGTGTCTGATCGGTATAGTGTCCTGCGATGGATGAGCCAACGCACCCAGTTAACAGCGAACTCAGAAAGCGAATCACCTTCAAATCCAATCACACCAAAGATTCCAAGTGGCAGAGACACCAGGCACAAAATGATGATCCGTGTAGTAAGGGAAAAGGGCAACTTGATAATGGGGACACCTGTTAATAAGACGAGCACGCAAGCTTCAATCGCATTGCGTGCCCGAATCATGCCGCCAAATAAGCGCCCACTTGTGAGAAAGTTTGGTGGGATATAGTAGACATCCCGATCTTCATTCGGTTTGCTCATGTTCTGCCTCTATTCTATTGTCAGTTTCCGATGATCCAAAACGGCCCACCGGATCCAGCGCGCTTACTAGCTTCGTTGAGGATAATGGACATATCCCAACTCTTCTCGGAGCGCTTATAACTGGAAGGATCTGCGACGAGTATCTTTCCGTCAGCTGTGCAACCGCGCAGCACAATGAAGTGACCGCTGGAAGTGAAGTGTCCCTTTGTCATGATGGCGACCACGAGCTTTCCATCAGCTAGGGCATCAACGATGCGCTGGGGCTCTGTTGCCGTACAGCCCTCTACACTCAATCCCCAAGCCTCAGCAGCACCGGGAATTAAAGAGTGGTACGAGCCGTTTCCACTACACCAATAGCCGTTCTCATAGGCCCATTGTGCCATGTGAGGAGGATCGACAGTTTCGGATGTCAGGCTGGATACGACGATGGACATAGCGGTAGGCCCACAGGCGTAACCGCCAATGGTGTCTGTGCCGTACAGTTCGTACTTCCAGCGTTCGTCCAACTGGTTGTAGTAGACCACCTGCGTCTCACCATCTGAGAAAATGACTCCGTCATAGGAAAGTCCCATGGCAGAGAATTCGGTTTCACTCAGGCCCTGGTAAACACCATCGCCCAACAGAACGGTGAGGTTTTGCGCATACTGGCTTGCCAGCAGCTTCTGGTCGTCAGACAGGTAGAATACCTGATCTGCAAAATAAGCCTCGCCATTGTATGAGATGGTGTAGACTCGGATGGTCTCATAAGTCGGCTCGGGAGGTTCCTCGGTTGTGGTGTCAGGCGCAACCGTTTCCGTGCTTTCTGCTTCAGGCTCAGAGGGGACTTCTCTCACCTCGTCTGTATAGGTGAACGAATAGAGTTTGTCCTTGTTTGCTGCAAGCAGGCTCTCCATATCATCCTTGGAAATGGAGGTCGCGTCAGTGTCCTTATAGGCACAGTACAGGGAAACGATTGCATTGGCGTTAAACACCACATCGGAACCGAACGGATTATTGACTTCCTTACCGTCACAGCCGGAAGCAGTGAAATCACTGTCGATCCGTGCCAGCACATCATCGAGTCCCGCAGAGAGGATCATGCTGATACCACTGTTGATATCCGCCAAGTTCTGCACCAGCACCGTATCATCGGAAATCCCGTTAGGAGTATCAGTGCCATCGCCAAGCAGGGATCCGAATATCACCGAGGGCAGCATGGCAATAATCAAAACCGAAAGCAAGATGACGGCTACGATGGGAATGGTCCACTTCTTTGAGGATTTTGCAGCCTCAACGGCCGCCCCATGAGCGCCACCAGTTGCGGCACCCTTTGCGATGCTGGCAATGGCTTTACCGGTTTTCGCAGCGCCAGCTACTGTGGATTCAGCAGATGACTGTTGCTGTCTGTTCTCTTCACTCATTAGACTTTGTCCTTTCTCTTGGGCACGGGCGGCATTTGAGGAACAATGCGCTCCTCATACCGAATCTTATCGTCGCCATCCTTATAGGGAGTCTTCTCGACAGTCGGCTGTGCATATTGCCTGTACCAGGAAGAGCCATCTATCGTCTCTACGGTATCGTAGGGGCCGGTAGGAGCCATATACTGCTCAGTGCTATACATAGCGAACTCCCGTTCAGACTGACCATCAGGAGCAACTTCGTGTCCTGTGATGCGCCCTCCGCCAATTTCGACATTGCGGAATGTGGGAGGCGAACTGGGAACACCAGCCCCCTCGCGGACAGTGCCGGGAGATGGGGCCGTGGGGGTGGTCGAAGCTGTGTGCGTAGCAGTTGTGATCACGCCGGTCAATGCGCTTCCTTCAGAAACTGGTTTTGCTCCCACCGGAGAGGAAACCACCGGGTTGGGGGCACTGGGCGCCGCCCACGGTTGAGTTTCGGGTGGGATAACACCGGCTGCTGATCCTCCATCGAGGGTGACAACATCTTCGCCGTTCATTGGGGTAGGCGCCGTGGGAATTGTGACCGGATCATCCGTTTGTATCTCACTCGCCGCAGCACTTGAGTAGCCAAGATAACTGGTCAATGCTTCCGACGCCTGTTCTCCGGTGATCGAACCGACAGAGGATATATCTCCCTTTGCAACAGCTCCGATCACACTAGTTGCGAACTTGCCCCCGCTTGCTAAGCTGGAGCCGAACATAGCACCACCAATGATGCTGCTAAGACCAGATCCGGTGCCTGTTGCACTTGATGCTGCAGCATTACCCACAGCTCGTTTGGTGACCCCGACAAGGCCGTTTCCGCCACCGGTAAATGCTGCGCCGGCTGCCTGACCACCATTGTGTGTACCGTGCGAGGAGTGACGATTAGAAACCGTGCTTCCAAATGCACCTGCAGCAGTGGCGATACCACGGCCGGCTACCATGAGTTCTGCCAGCATGCTTCCTCCTGTCCTGCCAACATTGACTCCCAGGGAAGCCATGAAGCTATCGATCTTCTGACTTACTTTGAGAAACCCAATGGCACACAGGAACCAGATGAAGATATTGCCGGCAACTTCTTCTTGACTGGACGCTGCAATGGCACTTTCCACTTCACTCTCATCGATGGCAAAAGCAGTTGTGGACAGAGCACAGGTGAGCAGCACGAGCACAAGGATTGTGAATATGCGTTTTCGTTTCATGTCTACCTCCTCATATGGACAGCGGATTGGCAAGGAAGTTGCCAACCATGCTTGTGAACAGGCGCAGGCACCATGCATTCATGATCAAAAGGAAAAGCTGACCACCAAGCATTCGGCACCACGCGCTGAATACATTAGATGTGCTTTCTGACGCACCTGTCGCAAACGCAATGGGCGCCGTATAGATCAGAACTCCGACAAGGATATATCGTTCCGCTGCCTCAAACAGGAGCTTGATATAGTTCCAGGCAATGATGATCACAAGGATCAAAACAATAAGGCTCACGGATCCGGAGGCGAGGCATCCGACTATCACCGTGAGCACGCTACCGAAGTTGGAAAACTCAATGGGAGGTAGTGCTGTATCGACAACCCAGCCATATGGTGTGCCGGCGATTCCCAGGACGAGCACCATGATCTGATCGGCAAACAGTGCCAGAAAAATGAAGAGGATAGACTTGATAGCGAGCTTGGTAGGGTCCTCCGCACTAAGGCCCACACCAAGCCCGAAGTTTTTGAAGAGCTGCCACACGAGGTTCAAAAGGATAAAGCCAACAGCAATCGCTACAAAGACTTCGTAGAGTGTCTCAGCGGCTGGAAAGTAACGCAAGAAAGTGCTCATGTCACAACCCAGCGCTCCAAGAACGGATCCTGTGACCAGGTCCAGCAGGTTCATGATCTGCGTGGCAATCCACTCAACAATGCTGTCTAAGATACCCATGTAACACCTCCTGCGTCAGATCAGAAGCAGCCCAACTCGTCGTCGAAGCTGCTCTCAGGCAGGAAGTAAGCCGCTGTCAAACACATGGCGATACCAGCGACGATACCGGATACCAAGCAGATGATGCTTTTTTTCATGTCTTGTTTCTCCTTTAAGGCGTCCAAGTGCCACCGGCGAAGAAAGGCGTCACATAGGCCATGATAAAGCCAAGGCTATTCAGGATAGCCCAAGTAATGATGATCCGCTTCAACCAAGCACGGGACTCGTCAACCGTCCGTCCGGATCTGGAGAAGTTCATCAGAAGAAGCGCAACGGCAGCCGTAACAACTGCGGCAATGGTGCTGATGCTGAGGATTTGCGTATACACATCCTGCATGATCGCACTCGCCTTCGTCCAAATGGTATCCGCGGCGAAAGCACGAGTGGAAAACATGCTCAGCATCGTAGGCATCACAAATGCTATATACAGTCCACGACCAACGCTTACATTTCTGAATCGCTCCTGCAGCTTCTTGACGACGGCAGGTTTGTTCTGATTCATACTGGGAAGTCCTCCTTTCAAATAGAGCCGAAAAGAAAAGCCAGGGGCTTGGGCAGTGCGACCCAAACTCCTGGCTTATGCATGAAAAATGCCCCCGGCAGAGCAGAGGGCCGTCCATCGATGAAACTTTTCGACGCTATCATCTTAGCATTTATGGAATACAGATGCAATTAAGCAGGACTTCAAATACAGTTCGGAAATAGTTCAATTTTAGTTCAGGGCAGAAATTGCTTGATGATTTCCATACAATCACGAGCCGTATAACCCCATAAAATGCGGTCGATGGCTTTGATCGCCATATTGAGGTAACTGTGATAAGTCACCATCGACATTTGGAAACCTATTCGCTCGAGTTCTGCAAGGATTGCTTCACGGTTGGCCAGCTTCCTCTCCGAGAAGTAGGTGAGATAGAGGATCTGGTACATCAACTCCCCATGATCCGGATCCAGCCTTACCGTGTTCAGCGCGTTTTTGATGATCTGGAGCATATTCTTGCTCCGGATGACTGTGCGTGCATATCCTTCAAGCTTTGAGCCGGATAAATCAACCCCCGCAAGCTCTGCATTGACCTCCAGTGTGGAAAGCCGGGTGCCATGTTCCATCTCCATCCTGACATTCATGTCAGACTCCGAGATCTGGATCGCATAGGCCACCTTGCGGTATTGCTTGAGCAAGTACCTGGTGTTGTGATACTTTTCCACCGGCTTGCGTTTCATCGGCTTGTCCTCCAGATGATCTACGCCAACCTGAAGGCCAGTCTCAATCTCAGTCTTCAACGCTTCCTTCTCAAGCGCAAAGACGGGTGTGCTGTCAGAGGTCATGATTTCATCTCCTTTCCGAGTGTGGATTCTTTGGGCGGGTCACGACTACTCTTCTCCTGTTCAGACATCTCCCAGTCTAAAGAACTGTAGAAGACTAATGGAATCTGCCGAGCAAAAAAAGAGGAGCGAACCACCAGAAACACCTGTATTTTCAAGGACTTTCTGGCTTTACCTATTGTTTTCTCTGGCGGGACGCGAGACTCGACGCTGATATCGAGTTTGCTGTCGTCTGCTTCCACCACATCAATCGCCTTAGCAATACCAATGATCTCGCCAATCCTGCTTAGTTCGAGTTCCTCACAGCCTTCACCGTAGATCATCTCACGATAGCGGCACATTGAAATGACAGAGCCGCGTGAGCTGGAAAAACTCACACGGCTGATAATTCCATATTCGCCGGCCTTCAACATGAAGCGTCCGACTCGGGACTTTGACCAGCCCCAACGACGAGCAAGGTAAGTATATGAGAGCAGCGGCATACCTCGCATATTGGAGTAATAGACAACCGGCATATACTCAGATCCTCGCACTTTGGGGTCATTCAGGATTGTGTGGAGCCACATATCCATGATGGCGTCCAATTCACTGAATACAATTCCGACTTCCTTTCGTGCAGTCTTCAGAAGCAGTCTGCCGACAGGCAGCGGGAAGAAAAAGAATCCCGATCCTTTATAGCTGTAATAGTTATACTGTAGGTGTGTGCAGTGCTCTTTCCAATCGGCAATCGTGAAGCGGAGTATTTCCTTTTCCTCATCCAAGATCTCAAAGGTAAGGAATCCATGATTCTGGAAGTACTCCATCAGCTCAAGCGCCTGAGTCTTGGAGTGGACTCGAAGGATTCTGGGCAATGCCCCGAGCTTGCAGATCCACTGACCCGGTGCCTCCATATATCGGTCGCCATTGATCACGCGTTCATTGGATCGAAAATTAGCGTAGCTGAAGAGTGCCATGAGACTGAATAGATGGACAGTTCCTTCGTTCCGGAAATCCTTGTGATCATTGAAGTGTCGGAACCACGGCTTATAAACTCTTACCTTCGGAAAGCACACCAACTGTTGTTTTTGTGTGCAGCTCATCTCATACACCTCCTTCCTGACAGAGTTGTAAATAGAGTCGATTCCAAGTCCCCTGGTCAGGGGGACACAGGCATTTCAGCCTCGGCCCATGCTTGTGGGTGCGTCGTCCCTCGGTTTGAGACCTAGCCGGACGAGTGTACCATTGTTTTCCCGTGCTGTCGTCGCAATGGAGCTTGACCAGGCCCCTTTCACTTGCTCATAGTGGCTCGAACACGGTGATGTCTTGGAATCGTATTCGGTTTTCAAGGTACAGTGCTGTGGTAACAGGTTGAGAGTCTGCGGTCGGCAAGTCATAAAACACCTCGAATGCACCTCTCGTAATGAATGTAGAAATGGCACCCCTTTTGACCACCCTTCAAAAAAGAAAAATTTCCCCATCGACTAAAATAGGCTGATGAGGTATTATGAAAATGCATTGAAAACAAAAAAGCACGCACCCACCATTTAAGGTGAATGCGTGCAAATGATAAGTCGGGAGGAAGCTTTGATTTTGGACTAAATCAGCATACTCACTCCATAGAACCGACTGTATGTCTATTATAGGTCAATCCTCGCACTTGAATTCCAACGCCGGGGAGACCACCGCGTTGGCAAAGCCGGTGATGGGTACCAGCGTGCCCGCCCCTGCGTGCTTGGCCAGCTTATCGAACAGCCCAAGCCCGGTAAAAAGGGCCGCCAGGAAGATGATGGTCACCGACACGGCGGTGCCTGCGGCGTTCTCGTTCAGCCCGCACCCACGGAACAGATTCAGCAGGGCCTGTCCGCCGGTGCAGATCAGCCCGCCCGTCACAAAGGCCCACAGCAGGTTTTTCCACAGGGGCGAGGGCTTGGCCTTCTGACTGACATAGCGGCCATACTCTTGATTGGTCATATCCATGCGTCCGCAGCCTCCTTTTGTCCTGAACTGCACCCCAAAAGTTGGACAAGAAAGTCAACGAAAGGGGTGCAGAAATCTATGGGAAAAGAATTGTTCAGTGAGGAATTAAAATTAGCAGTTGTTCAGTATGTACTGGAAGGGCATACACGCAAAGAGGCATCCGAGAAATTTTGCGTATCCTGTACGCCGATTGAAAAATGGGTAAACTTGTATAAGCTGCATGGTGCAAAAGGACTTCTAAGCAGAAATCTGGTTGGCCGACAAAAAGGCTTTGATGGCGAGTTTCGCCTAAAAGTGTTACAATACAAGCAGGAACATCACTTATCCTGTACACAGACAGCTATGCACTTTTGCCTTGATGTTGTAACAGTGTGCCGGTGGGAGAAGAAATTCCAAAAGGAAGGTGCACAGGGACTTATGAAAAAGCAGGCGACAAAAGGCAGCGAAAAACGACAAAAGAAGCAGGAACAGTCGGAGCTGCAACAGGAAAATAAGCGGCTGTCAGAAGAAAATTACCGGTTGAAAATGGAGAATGATTACCTAAAAAAATTAAACGCCTTAATTCAGAAGCGAGAAAAACCCGAATAAGCGATGTTGTGGCTGCCGTTACAGAATTAAGGCGTGATTATCCTCTGGCAGCATTACTTAAACTGGCCGGCATTCCCCGAAGTACATACTACTATCATTCCCGGAAAGCTAATGCTGTGGATAAATACGCAAAAGAAAGGGCGGAAATCATAGCAATTTATCAGGAGAATCAAGGCCGGTACGGATATCGGCGGATTGGTATGGAATTACGCAACAGAGGCTTTTGTCTGAACCACAAGACGGTACAAAAGCTGATGAAGGAATCAGGCCTAAAATGTATGGTACGAATGAAAAAGTATCGTTCTTACCGTGGAGAAGTCGGCAAGATTGCACCAAATCTACTGGCTAGAGATTTCCATGCGGAAAGGCCGAATCAGAAATGGGTAACTGATGTGACTGAGTTTTCCCTGTTTGGAAGCAAACTTTATCTCTCTCCTGTGCTTGACCTGTATAATGGTGAGATCATCAGCTATGCCATCAGTGAACGGGCTAATTACCGCCAGGTGGATGAGATGCTGGATAAAGCATTCTCCCGGCTCCCGGACAGCAGCGGGCTGATCCTTCATTCGGATCAGGGCTGGCAATATCAGAACGTCAGGTATCAAAAAAGACTGTTAGAAAAAGGCATTCGGCAAAGTATGTCCAGAAAGGGAAACTGTCTGGACAATGCGGTTATGGAAAACTTCTTCGGACTGTTAAAATCGGAACTGCTATACCTGCGGACGTTCCAATCATTAGACGAGTTCTGCCAGGAACTGATCGCTTATCTTGAATACTATAACCATAACCGAATCAAAGAAAAATTGAATGGGTTAAGTCCTGTCCAATACAGAATTCAAAATGGCTTTGCCGCATAACTTTTGTCCAACTTTTGGGGAGCACTTCATCCTTTGTAAGGTTTCCCTTGACAGCGAAGTTTATGCGTGCTATCTTATTTTAGTCATTTACTAAATTACTAATTTA
>ERZ773112.474-NODE-474-length-27475-cov-5.969256_pt1 | contig 27475 bp, 27 predicted proteins | sample MGYA00580566_ERZ773112 | MGnify/ENA primary metagenome ERZ773112 (study PRJEB29015, sample SAMEA2737842) | human gut metagenome | biome: human gut; feature: human-associated habitat; material: faeces | place: China | collected 2012 ... | reverse complement strand
ATCAATACACTTCACCTCTCCCGTAGCGAGCAACTTCTCATAATAGGAATTATCCCGTCTGAAAATGACAGATTCGTGCTTGTCCTTTTTGATTTTGCCTTCCTTGATGAGCCGCTGCTTCTCCGCCCGGATACGCTCCAGCAGAGCCTCTGCAGGCTCGTCGGATGGGTCTTGCGGTACCAGCTTGCCCTGGACTGCCTCTTGCAGGATGGACTTTTTTAGGGCTTCTGGGAAAGAATCCTGTAGTTTTTGGAGAGCTGTTGCCTTAATTGCGTAATTCTCAATGACCAGTTCAGCTTCTTGGATACAAGCTACAATTCTTTCTTGCTCGGCAAGCGGCGGGACGGGAAGCAGTATCGTTCCCAGCTTGTCTCCTGAGATGTGAACGATTATGTCGCCGGTTGCTAAAGCTACTTTGCGGGCGATTATATACGGCGAAGCCATAATGTATGAAAGAAAAAGCGGGTTCATGCCATGCCGAGTCCAAAAAGCAAGGTCGCCGCTTGCGGCAATTGGCTCTGTTCCTAAATACGCTACAGCTTTAGCTATATCCGGCTTATTCTCGCCGGTAAGAGTCATGAGCACATCGCCATACGAAAAATGCTTACATTTCTCGTAGAGATCAGGGGCAATAAATGAAACAGCTGAAGTGAACGATGTCTGATAGGTTGTATAGAGCTCACCGTAGCGGACGCACGGGAGACCCTGTTGAACTGTTTCGTTCCGTTTTATGCCGCTACCGCGCACAATCTCTCCCAAGGAGCGAATACGCACCCACTCCCACGAATCGGGGATGTCGAACGGCACCTCATCCGCCAGCGACCGCACTTCATCGCCGATTTTCTCATAAGGAGTATTATAAGAAACTGGGCATAGCTTGAAGAAAAGCACATTATTTGATATTATAAAGAAAATAGGGGTCTTGTAATAGAAAGGAGCACAGCATGGCAAAGCAGGAACTCTCTCTGAAACAACAATACCAGCGGCTCACGCAGGCCAAGGCGCAGGCAACCCGGAATGGACAACCTACCCCTAAACTCGATAAGAAGATTGAAAAGATGAAGGCAATGATGGGCAGCACCGTACAGAAAGTGCCGGCTGCAAAACCATCTGCCAGCAAGTTCGTGGACTACAAGGGTGTCAACAAGCTGCCCATGCAGGGTGGTGCCTGCACTCCGAAATAAGATTTGCCCTAAATTGTTCATCGCACGGGAAGAACAGGATTATAGAATCAACTATGTTTAGTGATGGGCAGATCCATATTGCAAAATGGGTGCGGAATGCATTGGATCTTAACGACGGAGATGAGCTGCTTTTCGAAGTCGTTGATAACAAAATAATCTTTACAAAAGCCGGGGCTAGTGGGAAGCTCCTCGTTGCCCCGCTGACCCAAAATGTATGAAGCGAAAATGACACGCCCCAAAAGTGAACGCCGATGTTTTGGTGCACTCTTGGGGCGTGTTTTTCATGTTCAGTTCACTCTGTCAAAAGGTATGCCTTTTGACATTACTTTTTCTGGCGTTTAAGCTGCTCTTTGAAAAGATTCTTCATCACTTCTTTGCCTTTATCCGTACCGATTAGAGGAATAAAACATATTTCATTCAAGGAAACGAGGATTGTCTAGTTGATCGGACGGTCTTGCTGGATACATGCCTTCTTCGTTAGATAATCTCTGAATAGGAAATGGAGTACTCAAATAGCCGCATCTGATCGTCAGCCTTGACTTTTTCAATGAGATCTTTTGTCGGATCATTCAAACATATTATGCCAAATACACGCTGTCCTTTGACTGCAACATCTTCCTCAATCCAATCGATATACTCTCGCGTTTGTGCATAAGCGTCATCATAGCCAGAGTCCTTTTTCAACTCGATAACATACAGGTCTCCAGCGGTATCAATCCCAAGGATATCAAGCCTGCCATTCCTCAAAACAAATTGCCTGCCATAGACACCTCGCTTCTGATATATACGGAGCGGCATCCCAAATACAGGAATGCCAATTTCCATCCGCTGCACCAGTTCATCTTCGAGAAGCTTTTCGCTGGAGAATTGCTGTTTTTTTACGCCGATGTCTACGATCGTTTCCGCCTCAACATCAGTAACGGCAGGCTCTGGGACAGCGATTTTTACTTTGCCAACTGGCTTTTCAGCCCTCTTCTTCAAATCCTTTGAGACAAAACGCTCATGCTCTTGGATGACTCTCTGAGCCTCTCCATTCTTGCCTTGGGCGAGAAGGGTTCGCACGAGATTATTTGCGGCATAGCGCACATCTCGATTCTGCCGCAGGCAGTCTTCAAATACGCTTTGGGCTTCTTTGAATTTCCTCTGTTTATACAGCGAGTACCCTAGATTATTTAGGGTATTTTCGCCGACAGGAAGAGCCTCAAGTGACTTCCGATAGTATTCTTCTTCCTTGAGACAGTCCTTTTTCTTTCCGTAGCACCATGCCATCCAGAAGTAGACGGTGCCCTCAAGGAAAATGCGAGATGTGGGTTTTCCATCTTCAAATTGCTCAAAATATGAGAGTGCATTTCCCAACATCTGCATATTGTAGTAGGTATATCCGAGGAGTTCTTTTGCTAACAGGATCTTCGGATTACACTGTAAGACCTGGGTAAGTGACTCGATGATGCTCTCATTCTTAGAGTCATAATACAGGTGATCCAGAGCAGCACACATTTCAGGGATTCCTGCTTCAACATCGTCTCTATCCAGCATTCTTCCTATGGCGCTCCACATACCGGGAAAGCCCTCTTTCAGTGGAACCACCAGAATGTATGTGAAATCCTCAGCTGTGAATATCCCAGACTCTGTTTTGAGGCTTTTGATTTTTTCATCTAGGTAAGCCGACAAGTACTGAAGAACATTCTCTTTCTTTCCGGATACCAAATCAATAATGGCGTAGTACAGCAAATTGTATGGATCCGATCTATCGAGTCCATATACCATTTTCTTGAATTTTGTATATAGTGGGTCATCGACCAACTGCTTGGTGTCCATCTCGGAATACCTGTAGTAACCCGAAATAAGTGCGTCCAAAAGTAGATCACAGTAAAGGGACTCCAACCCACCTTTGTGTTCAGAGGGAGCTGCGTTCAATATTTGGTCGCAAGAAGAAAAATCTGTTGAATTATCAAGTAGAGTCTTGTCGAATTGCGCGAGAAGATTATCGGCTATTTTTTGAAGGGTGCTATCCGTTGCCATTGCAATACCTCCATGGTGATGATTCTGTGCTCATATTGTACCGTTAATGGCCGGAATTGGCAAGTCAATGCATTTTGACTAATACGTTGTTCCTGTGTATGCACAAATACCTCCTATTTTCGGAAGTACGCCGCCTGCCCCCAGGGGATCCTAACACGGTTATTGGTGAGCAGCCAGAGCACAGGTATGCCGGATGAGGCCTCATATTCCGGGAAATCGCTTTTCCCATCTGTCATGATGACGATTTCTGAAGGAACATTGTCAGACATATGTTCCCGAACATAATCAAAAATGCACTGGAAACTTGTCCCGCCTCCGCTATATGGCTTCAGTTGCAGCAGGTTTTCCGCACTGGTAATGGGAACTACCCGTCGGACTTCCGAATCAAAGAAACCGATGGAGCCGCTAAGCATCCCGCCGAATTGCTCAATAGCTGCGCAGATCTCGGCGGCGGCCATGGCCACTTCCTGATCTTTCAAAGAGGCAGAGATATCAACCATGAACAAAACATTGAGCCTGGGCGTTTCAGACTCGTTGTAATCCGGCAGAAAGAAGTCCAGGTCCTGCAGCCTGCGATCGGGAGGGGTAAAGCTGTAGTCCCTTGTTTCGTCCATGATAAAGTGGTTCAAGAGAGATTGCCAATCGTGAGTCGTGATTTTCGATCGGTGAAGGACGCGCTCACAAAGGGTGCTACTGTCATAGTTTTCTGCATCGCGGTCCTTTGAACCCCGGATTTCCCGAATTGCCTCTTTGAGATTCGCACTCGGGCGTGTTGTATACTCGAAGATGAGATCGTCCAGTTCGTCATCATCATCTGCTTCCGGGCGATATACTTCAGGCATCTCCTGCTTGCGGAACCCTTTGCACACTCGCTCGATGATTCCTCGAATGCGCTCAGATGGAATTAGGTCATCGGGATCAGGGTCATCCGGGCTGAGAATCAGGACCCCATCCTCGGTGCGGGCGTTCGGCCTATCCCACCACTCATCTGAATCCAGCAGGAGATTGCGGCGCTGCGCATCACTCAACGTGGAAGGATCCAAAGGTGTCATCTGAAATGCCTCGTAAGGCGTCAACTCGCAGCCTTCAACTTTGGGATAAAAAGTCTCATGGTGGATCTCGCCGATTCCAGGGAGCTTGTCATCCGTGAAGTCATACCGGATAAGCGAGGAGTTGACAACGATATTGCAGGCAAAGTGAAAACGGTCACCTTTATAAAACTGCGGGCGTGAGAGATGCCCTAACCGGATATGCATGAGCTGGTGGCAGAGCGCAAAATCCAAGCTGTTGTCGTCGAGCTTTTCCAACCAGCTCGCGTCAAAGTAGATGCAACTCCCGTTTGTTGACATCCGGCGCACATCCACATTGGTGACAAACAACATCTCTACCAGCGGCGCCGCCAACTCCGGCTCCCGTGTCAGAAGCCGATACCGGGCCTCCTGGAGTTTTCTTTTGAGCTTATTGATTCGCTTATCAGTCATTTCATGCCTGCCTTAACCGCATCCAGGTATATTGCGTTTTCTGCAAGAATGGGGCGGAGCTTAGGGATGAGCTGATAATCATGGAGGAGGTTGGTGCGGAAAGTCCAAGGAAGATCACAAGCGAATACTATAGAGTTGTTGATGAGCTCCTTTCCCGGATGCTGACGCGCATAGGCGACCATCTCAGCCCTAAGGGCCTCCTGCATTTCCGGAGACTTCTCAACAGCAGTCTTTTTCCCGGCGAAGATGTCTTCGATTGAAGGCAGGTTTGAAAACAGAGTGCACCATTTCGCAAAATTGTAAGTTACGCTTGCCCCGATACAGCCGGATATCAAAGGCTGAATTGCGTCCATGTTTTCTGAGATATTGGTAAGGATGTTGCTGACCATCTCCCAGGAACGAGGTGTTGGAAAAGCCAAGGTGGATTCAGGGCTATCGGAGCGCATGAGAGCGGTTGGGTTATACTCCAGAAAACTGGTGACAAAGCGGTGAATGCCTGATTTGACAGCCCAGTCGTGCCAGGAGTCAGGATCGCCCTTCACAGTAATGTGCAAGAGACGGTTGGCTAATGCGCGTGGCATATTATAGGCAACGGATTTATCGGTAACGCGGTTGCCAGCGGCAATGACGATACAGTTCTCCGGCAGCTTATGCTCACCAATAACGCGATCCAGCGTGATCTGATAGGCAGCGGCCTGCACCGACTGCGGTGCGGCGGTGATCTCGTCTAGGAAGAGGATGTTGATCACATCTTCACTTTCATCCATCTGGAAAATCTGAGGCTTCAGCCACACCGATAGGGTTTTATCCGCGTTGGTCGTCGGGATGCCTCTGAGATCTACCGGGTTGAATAGCAACAGGCGTACATCTGTGATGGAAACCTTTTTTCCGGTCTTAGCCTGGATGTTGCACGCTATCTCACGAACACCCTGGGATTTGCCGATACCCGGAGGCCCCCACAGCATCACGGAGGGAAAAGATTTTAGTGGGGTACCGTTTTTGATGAGCTTGATATAGGCCCGGGACAATAGGCTCACAATCTGATTCACATTCAGTAAGGTCAAATTGGTTTCGTTATCAGTCATTTCTCGTGCAGCCTTTCTGACGAATGATGGTTTTTTCTGTGCTTAGGAGAATTATTGGCAGAAGCGCTGTTTCTGAACGGCAATCCGCTTTCTCATCAGCGTGACAAAAGCGCTTGGTTCAATGACTTCCAGCACCGGGCCGAAGGACAGCACCCTAATAAGCAGCTCGGTCTCATCGTCCTTGTCGTAACGGAGCCTGATCTGATAGAGCCGATCGGCCAACTTCTGAGTCTCTTTTTCAAAATGGGAGAAGTGTAGCAGCACACGTTCCAGCCCGTTGCGCTCGTCATGAAGCAGCATTACAAGCTCTTCGGAATTTTCCTGAGGCAGCGTGATGGATTTGGGATCATAGGCATCCAGCAACTCGCATGAACGCACACGAGCCATATTGATCGTGTTGAGCCGTCGCTTGCCGGTTGCCAGTAACCTGAACTTATCGTCCTTGGCGGAATATTCCAGGCGGTAAGGTATACACTCGATCGAATGGCGGGCGCCGGTATGGCCACGGAACCGGATACGCAGTTTTCTCTTCTTTCGAATTGCCTTCAGTGCTGTTTGGAAGCAAGCTATGTAGGCGGGATCCCCATACGGATCTCCGTCCGCGTACTGGTCAAAGAGAATGAAGGTGTCCTGAGCATACAGCGGATCAACATCTTCCAGCCCGGTCGTGTCCGGATCAAACAGAGCGATTCTGGGATCAGACAGCAGCGCTTTGAGCCATCTCTTTTGGAGCATTGTCAAAGGCATGGTTGGCTTGTGGTGAAGTATGGAATGATACTCCTGATCGAGTAAAGGCCAGGTTCCGGATTTCAGCGCTGCCGGAATTGCAAGCGCGCTTTCCGCGAAAGCCTTTTCCCGGACAAGCTCGGTCATTCTTCGATCTGTCAACTTCCCATCGGATGCTTCGGAAAGGACAGCTGCGACGACATTGAAATAGCTTCCGTAGATCTCACTGAATAACATCGTTGCCACCTCCGTACAGAGCGTCCATCCGAGCCAAATCTTCTTGGAACATATCCAAAACATACTGGCTGGAGCATTTGAGATCTACAATGCGGCCGATGAAGGTGCGCAGCCAGGGCAGTATCTCTGAGGCATCATAGACATCGGCTGAAAACCTGCAAGTCTGTGAGTCCAATAGTTCGACTGTACCATGGCGCTTCTCGCGCTCCAGGCGGTGCAGCACGAATTCCTCGCCCGGGTCAAAATGGACCGTCATTTCAATATGATCCAAATTATGGTCGGGACCCGTTGAGACACCCCAAAGGTGCTGGTCAAACTTCTCCTGGTACCCTAAGTACTTGCTGTAGTGTTTCTCGACATTCCCAATCGTGACCTTTTTGATGGCATCCAACCGGAAGAAAGATAAGTGCCGCCCCCGGTAATGGTAGCCGAGCAGATACTGGCGCCCGGACTGGGTGCTGACATAGATCTTCAGAGGACAAACCGTCCTTTGATAGTCGCGGCCACTCCGCAGGCTCCTGACGGTCAGTTCCGCAGCTCTTTTTTCATCGATTGCCGCCAACAGATCACAGAGGACATCACTGTCCAGGGCGTGGAGCATGTAGTGATGTTTGAATCGGAAGCTATCAGAAGGTTTTTCCAATTTATCGATCAAGAAGGAGCCAATCACCCCGAGTGGATCCTCCTCGGAGAAAAAGGATAGGGCGTCTGCCCAGGTATTCAAATCAACGGTGTTATCATCCGTTCTCCGGTAGAGTACCTCACGACCGCATTTCTCGGAGCTTAGCAGACCAAGCGCCTCATATTCCTTGAGCTTTTTCCGCACGGTGGATTCGTCTGGAGAGAAGGCGCCGCTGAAATGAGAGAGATAGTCATCATTGATGCAATCGACAATCTCTCTGGAAGAAAGCGCGCTGCCATCGGCCAGCAGGTCCATCACATAGAAGTGGAGGGTGATGTCCTTATCGGTAAAGCTTTTGGCTTTAAAAGCCTTGTGGAGCGGGTTGTGTGGGATCCGCCTGCTGTCAACCGAGAGGAATACATTCTTGCCGGATGTGTCCTGATGGAAGGACATAAAGTCGCCGATCCAACTCTCAATTCTTCGCCGCTCATTATCGTAGCTGCGGGCACTCTTGATGCTGTACTCTTCCCGACTCTTAAACCCATAGACATAGAATTCGCGCATGTAGCTCCGGATACGCTCAAAACTCTTGACCAACTCACTATATGCCACGAAATCCACCTCCTGCAGTTTATGGCCTCATTTTACCACAGGAGGTGTCCAAATGAAAGAACAGCTCCTTGCCAACTGCGGTCTGGAATGGGTTTGAACCAATTTTTCGCAGACTTTTAGGTAGTTGCTCTTGAGTTCGCAACTTTTTTTCCGTGTTTTTCCTCTGAACAGGCAGTATTCTTAAATCACGAAAAGCGCATACAGCAAACCCATGCATATGACTTTTAATCATAGACGCTGTTCTGGTCTGGCGTAGTAACCTCTCCGGAATAAAGAATGCGCTTTGTAAAAGACGCTAACAGCATTATCTATTAACATTAGCTCAACGAAGGAGCACCTGCTTTCGGGGCAGGCCGACAAAGGGTGAGACCCCCTTTATGATGATAAAGGACAGCGTCTTGTCGAATACATCTCCGGTAGTTCAGATGGTAGAACGGGAGACCCCAATCTCTGTGTCGTGGGTTCGAGCCCCACCCGGATGATGTATTCACTCCTTAGACAAAAAGGCACCAACAGCAAAGATTGAATAGCTAAGATGGTTATAGCAGGCGGTTCATACCCGTCGTTCGTGGGTTCGATTCCCACTTCACATGGTGCCTTGTTTTATCAATAAAGATGCCCACAGCAACACCCAACGGTCTTGAATCCGATCCGATGCAGAGGTCAGGGCGCCGGTCAACTGGCGGCTTAGGACTTGCGATATGTCAGGCATCTTGTGAAAGGCACCAACAGCAATTCTTGGTAACAACTACGACTAGAAATCGTACTTTCGGGTTCAAATCCCTGATGGTGCCTTGTATAACCAATTCATCACGGAGGAGTGATTTCCATGCTGAAGTTTCTAAAGAAAGAAGCAAATATGACCCATACGGAAAATGGCGCAGTTACATATCGTTCCACCCAGTCTGAATGTCTGGATCTGTTCGCTACGATCGGCGCCCTGCGCAGAGAGCGTGACGAGGAGATCACGAATCGCTTCCTCCGCGCCTATGCCGAAGACGCTGATCTGGCCATGAAGACCCTGTTCTTTGCGAGAGATATTCGTGGCGGTATCGGCGAGCGCCGTGTCTTCCGTACCATTCTGAAGTGGCTGGCCGACAACGAGCCGCAATCCCTGGAGAAGAACATCCAGTACATTGCAGAGTATGGACGCTACGATGACCTGCTGGTCCTGATGGGCACCACATGCGAAGGCAAGGTGCTGCATCTGATCAAAAAACAGCTGGCAGCTGACTTTGCCGCTCTGGAGGCCGGCGAGTCCGTGTCCCTGCTGGCCAAGTGGCTCCCCTCCGTCAATGCCTCCAACGAAGATGTGATCCGGCAGGCGAAGCGAATTGCCCGTGCGATGGGTATGAACGACGCCCAGTACCGCAAAACGCTGAGCGCCCTGCGCACCAAGATCAGCATCATCGAGAACAACCTGCGCGAAAAAGACTACACCTTCGATTACTCCAAGCAGCCCTCCAAGGCCATGTTCAAGTATCGTAAGGCCTTCATGCGAAATGATGGAGACCGCTATGATGAATTCATGAGCCGTGTCGCCGAGGGTACGGAGCAGCTCCACACTGGCACCCTGACGCCCTATGAGATGATCAAGCCCTTCTTCGGTCGCGGCGATATCTCCGATCAGGAGCGCAAGGCCATTGACGCAACATGGAAGACACAGGAGGATTTCACTGGCGGTGAGAACGCTCTGGTCGTCATTGATGGCTCCGGCTCCATGTACGGTGGTGCTGATCCCATCCCCGCTACTGTGGCGCTGTCTCTTGGTATCTACTATGCCGAGCGCAACACCGGCGCATTCCAAAACCACTTCATCACATTCTCTGAGAATCCCAAGCTGGTGGAGATTAAGGGCAAGGATATCTACGAAAAGGTGCGGTACTGTCACCAGTTCAACGAGGTCGCCAACACCAATATCCAGCGTGTGTTTGAGTTGATCCTCAAGACTGCCGTGAAGAACCGTGTGCCCCAGAAGGATATGCCTGCCAAGATCTTCATTATCTCCGATATGGAGTTCGACTACTGTACTGAAGATTGCTCCTTGACCAACTTCGAGTATGCGCAGCGGCTCTTCGAGGAACATGGCTACCAGCTGCCCGAGGTGATGTTCTGGAATGTGGCAAGCCGTAATCAGCAGCAGCCCGTCAAGATCAACGACCAGGGCGTTGCGCTGGTATCCGGCTGTAATCCCCGAATCTTCTCCATGCTGAAAGCCGGCATTCTTTCCCCCTATGCCTTCATGATGGATGTTCTGGGTTCCGAGCGTTACGCGGCGATCGTGGCATAATAGAGCTGACGCAGGAGGTGATAGCAGGTATGTTATCGCCTCCTGCTTTTTCTTTCCCAACAAAAGTGTTGCTGTTGGCAGAGATGAACCGTAAAATAAAGAGTATGAAGGAAAGGGAGATCGTTATGATTACGATTCAAGGTTTATATAATACTGCGGTCTGTTACACCCCCGAGTTGGAGGAGGCAGCCCGCAAGCAGATCCAGACCGTTTGCGATCAGGCCGAGTTTGCCGGCTGCAAGATCCGGATCATGCCCGATGTCCACGCTGGCAAGGGCTGTACCATCGGTACCACCATGACCATCCAGGACAAGATCGTGCCCGGTATGGTTGGCGTCGATATCGGCTGCGGTATGGAGACTGTTGAGCTTCGTGAGCGGGAGGTCGACTTTGAGAAGCTGGACGCCCTAATCCGCAGGGAGATCCCCTATGGCCGTGAGGTTCGAGACATTCCTCATGCACTGAACGCTGAGATCGATCTGACTCACCTCCGCTGCACAGATCAAGTCAATCTCAACCGGGCCATGCGCAGCATCGGCTCTTTGGGTGGCGGCAACCACTTCATTGAGGTGGATCGCGCGGAGGATGGCCGGTTGTTCCTGGTGGTCCACTCTGGCAGCCGTCATCTGGGCACCGAGGTGGCTGAGCACTACCAGAATGAGGGTCGGCGTGCCCTTTGGGGCGGCGCCCAGTATCAAGTTCAAGCCGCCATTGACCAGCTGAAGGCCGAGGGCCGGTTCCAGGAGATCCAGAAGACCATCAAGGCGCTCAAGAAGGAGCACGAGCTGAATATCCCCAAAGATCTGGCCTATGTGGAGGGTAAGCTGTTCGAGGACTATATCCACGATATGAAGCTGACACAGCAGTTCGCCATGCTCAACCGCAAGGCCATGGTGGATGTTATCATGACTGGCATGGGCTTCACGGCGGTGGAGACCTTCACCACCATCCACAACTATATTGATACGGACGCCATGATCCTGCGTAAGGGCTCTGTCTCCGCCAAGGCCGGCGAGAAGCTGCTGATCCCCATCAACATGCGTGACGGTAGCCTGATCTGCAGCGGCAAGGGCAACGAGGATTGGAATTGCTCCGCACCTCATGGCGCCGGCCGACTGATGAGCCGCAAGGCGGCCTTCAATGCTCTGTCCATGGAGGAGTTCCAGAAGGAAATGGAGGGTATCTACACCACCTGTGTTGTGCCCGACACGCTGGACGAGTCTCCCATGGCCTATAAGAGCATGGAGGAGATCGTCGCTCAAATCGGCCCTACTGCGGAGATTATTGAGCGGATCCGTCCTGTCTATAACTTTAAGGCAGCAGACTGAAATACAATGATGAAAGGCGGTGTTGACCGTGGAAGCATTGATCAAAGAAAAGCTTCATGAAATCGAGCAGCGGGAGAACTGCCGCATCCTTTTGGCCGTGGAGTCCGGTAGCCGTGCTTGGGGCTTTGCTTCTCCGGACAGCGACTATGATGTGCGCTTCATTTATGTGCGCCCCAGAGAGAGCTATCTCAGGCTCAACCGGGTCCGTGATGTGATCGAGCTGCCCATCAATGGTGTTCTGGACATCAACGGTTGGGATGTGGACAAGACACTGAAGTTGCTCCATAAATCCAACCCCACCGTATTTGAGTGGTTTTCCTCTCCCATCGTGTATCAGACCACTGACTTCACTGAGGCGTTTAAGCCCGTCATGCGGCGCTACTTCTCGTCCAAGAGTGGCCTTTGGCACTATCTGCAGATGGCGGAAGGAAACTATCGAGAATACCTGCGCGGCGACATGGTGAAGGCCAAGAAGTACTTCTATGTACTGCGGCCAATCCTTGCTTGCCGGTGGATCCTTGAAAAAGGTACTCCGCCCCCAATGCTCTTTTCTGAACTGGCGGCGAGCCAGCTTCCGGACTACCTGGAGAAAACCGTTGCGAAGCTGCTTGATCTGAAGATGAACTCCCCTGAGGTGAAGATGATCCCGAGAATCGATATCCTCAACGCTTACATGGATCGGAGCATTGCAGAGGTGCGTGCTCTGGTGGAGCAGTATCCGAGAGAAATCACGAAGGACTGGGAGGAACTCAATGCGCTGTTCCTCGCCGCACTGGAGATGTGATCTTATGATGAAATTGCCACCACAAGTGAATACAGCATTTGAGATGCTTGAAGCGGCCGGCTATGAGGCGTACCTTGTTGGTGGCGCAGTGCGTGATTATGTGCGTGACAACAGTCCTGCGAAGGATTGGGACATCACCACCAACGCGCTCCCAGAGCAGGTGGAGGAGATCTTTACAGGCTACCACCTGATTGAGACTGGCTTGAAGCATGGGACTGTAACTGTTGTGATCGACCAAGAGCCTCTAGAAATCACGACCTATCGCGTTGACGGGGACTACTCCGACCATCGGCATCCGGACTCAGTCAGCTTTACCCGCAGCCTGAAGGACGATCTTGAGCGCCGGGACTTCACCATGAACGCTCTGGCCTACAACCCCAGGACAGGTGTTGTTGACTTCGTAGGAGGCAAGGCGGACATTGCCGGCGACCTTGTCCGCTGCGTGGGAGATCCAGATCGGAGATTCCAGGAAGATGGCCTGAGAATGCTCAGAGCCCTTCGCTTCGCCTCCGTGTATGGCATGACGATCGAAGCTGCCACGGCAGCGGCCATCCACAGGAACAAGCACTTGCTCAAAGGTATCGCTGCGGAGCGCATTCTGGTTGAGCTTACCAAAATGCTCTGCGCTCAGGGCGCGGCAGGTGTTCTGCGGGACTTCGCCGATGTGCTGGCCGTCCCGATCCCGGAGCTCACACCCATGTTTGGCTTTCCGCAGCATAATCCACATCATGACAAGGATGTCTGGGACCATACCATCGCGGTCATTGAAAGTATCACCCCTGAACCGGTGCTTCGTTGGGCAGCCCTGCTGCATGACATTGGGAAGCCTTCCTGTTTCTCGCTCGCCGAGGATGGCATTGGCCACTTCTTCGGGCACTCGGATCAGAGTACTTCAATGGCGGAGAGTATCCTCAGTAGACTTCGCTTCGATAACGCCAGCAAAGAACAAATTGTAAGACTCGTTCGCTATCATGACATGCCCATCACGGCCGACAGGAAGCCAATCAAACGGCTTTTGAGCAAGCACGGTGAGGATGCTACCCGGCAACTGATCGAGCTGCACAAGGCAGATACGCTTGGTCAATCGGCCATCTGCAGACACCGGATCGCAATCTTTGAGGAAGTATCGCAAATGATCAATGAGATCCTGCAGGAAGAGAGCTGCTTCACACTCAAGGACTTGGCAGTTAATGGACATGATATGATGACATTGGGCTTTCAGGGACCGACCATTGGCCGTGTGCTGCAGGAATGCCTGGATGCAGTCTTGGATGAGCAGATCCCCAACGAGCATGAGGCGCTGATGGCCTTTGCAAAGGATAGACAGCTGAAGAGTTAATACCAAAACGGCAATACCAAGCAGGTATTGCCGTTTTGGTATGCACAGGAACTTAGGTGGGTTGTAGGGTTTTGTCGATGGTCGTATAATGAGTGATGAAGCAAAGTGACGATCGTGAGGTTGCCTTTGACTTCGATTATGCTACTCACTTGTTCCGGCAACTCTCTAAATCGCATCACAAGGGAACATTTTCCCTATTTTTGCGTCTATATCAATAAGGGATTCATGTCTGATATGAAAAGGAGGCTGCTGATATGAAACAGAAAAAGAAATGGGTTATTCCCCTCTGTGTGATAGGAGTCATACTGCTACTTTGTGCGGGTGGCCTTTGGTATATGATAAATCACTCCATGAGTTTCTCTGTCGGACGCTGCTTAGTAGCGGACAACGGATCGTATATGTTCATCGATGGAAACTCACCCATTATCATGAGCAACCGAAAGGATAAGGAAGGTCTGTTCTCTGGCTTGGGGACCGGCGATAAGATTTTGATCTTCCACGATGGGATTGCGGATACCTATCCAGGCAGGACCGGTGCGTATTGGTGTGTGAAATTGGAAGACGGTACGCAGGCCGATATTCCGGAACAGGTCATAGAAGAGCTTACGGAACTCGGATGGACCATTGTAGGAAATGAAGCTGATCCAGATTCCGTGACGCCTGAACCGGGAGCATACGCTTTTGAGGCGCAGTACATCCGGACCAATGGCGGACCTGAAGATGGCTATCCTTACCACACCGTGATCAGTTCCAGAGCGGAATTGGAAGCCTATTACGAGGCATACAAGGACATTTATAGTCTGGAACGAAGAGAGACAGTCTACTCCGACAGCACAATCGGCTTTTTGGATGCCTGCGACAAATACGATAACGCCTATTTTGAACGGCAGAATCTTGTTCTGATCGTACTGCAGGAAGGCAGCGGATCAATTCGGCATGAGATTACAGATGTGCGTCGTCACCGTATTGAGAACGGTGCATTGGATGGGTGGGACATTACGATTGACCGTAAGGTCCCTGAGGCAGGAACAGAGGATATGGCTCAGTGGCATCTATTCCTTGAAGTGCAGATGGGCGATGTGATCAAGGCCACCGACAAGGTTTGGATCAATGGAAAACAGAGCGAACGCACTCCGGCAATATCCGGTCTTGTTGGTATCAGTCGTACTCCGTCGATAAGCGCCTATCAGGATCCCTGGGGAGTGAAGCTTACTGCAAAGAATATTACCCCGTCTGGATTGACCATTGTTTGTACGCAGCAAGATGGAGAACCAACCGGTGAGCTGCAGACCGGCAGTTACTACGGACTCGAAATGCTGCAGGATGGCGAGTGGGTTGCGGTCGAGCTGCTTCCTATGGAGTATGAGCTTGCCTGGACGTCAGAAGCATGGATGATCCCTAACAATGCGGAAACAGAATGGGAAGTGAATTGGAGCCGTCTGTACGGAGAGCTTCCCGCAGGTTCCTACCGGATCAGCAAATCGGTTATGGATTTCCGGGGTACCGGTGATTATGACACCAAAACCTATTATGCAGGCTTTGATCTCGTGGACGCCGCTGACACAAGTAATGTTTCCTACGAACACGGCGGATTTGGCGTCAGTGTGCCGCTTCTTTCTGGTTGGGAATACAAGGTTGAGGAATACAGTGCCGATGGCATGAGCTATGGCGTCAGTTTCCGACCCGCTGGTGAAGATGGATGGATCGATTTCCAATATTGGCCTACATTCGGCGTCTGTGGCACCGGATTGTCAATGAAGGAATTTGGAAATGGTTCCATGGGCACCTACGATGGCGGTGCTATCTGGAACTTTATCAGTTACCCTGCCAGCAAAGGCAACTTTGTGGCAACGACCCAGGGTGTAAATAGCTGGTGGTCACGCTACGGCGAGACTGCTATGGAAATCATAACGCAGGTAATCTGCACAGACACCATCGTAGACTAAGGAGGGTACGCAGTATGAAACGAATTGTAGCGCTATGCCTCGCAGCGGCTTGCCTGATTTCTATGGTAGGCTGCGCAGGAGATACCAATATGGACGAAAAGAAACCAAACAACTCCGCATCGGCCTATGCTCTGGCACTGGCTAGCTATCCGGAGATGGCTCCCTACCCAAACGAGATGGAGTATTTTGATGAAAAGACCGGTGAGTTTGACAGCGATGGCTTTGATGTGGTCTATGACGCCTGGCAGTCGGACAGAAAGGCCCAACGCAGTCAGCCGGAAGGCTATGCAGACGGTCTGGAACCGTTCTTCGCCAGTTCAATCCGAGAGTTTCTCAGCAATTCCAACGGGGAGAACAAGGTATACTCTCCTCTGAGTGTTTACATGGCCCTCGCCATGCTGGCAGAGGTGACGGACAGTGAAAGCCGCCAGCAGATCCTTGACCTTCTAGGAAGTGAAAGCATTGAGGCTCTGCGCTCCCAGGCAGCCAGTGTTTGGAACGCCAATTACAGCAATGACGGCGCCGTGACAAGCATTCTGGCAAACTCCCTGTGGCTGAATGAGTCCGTAAATTTCAACCAGTCCACAATGGACAGTCTGGCAAAGAATTACTATGCGTCCTCCTTCCGTGGTGAGATGGGCAGCGAGGAATTTAATCAGGCCTTGCGGGACTGGATCAATGAGCAGACCGGAGGACTGCTGGAAGCGCAGGCCGATGGCCTGTCGATGGACCCCGAGACCGTTATGGCTTTGGCCTCTACCATCTACTACCGAGCCAAGTGGCACAGTGAGTTCAATGAGGCCGGAACGGAAAAGGGCCTGTTCCATCTGTTCAGTGCTGATGGAGAGACCGTGGAGTGCGACTTCATGCACAAGGGCGGCAGCAACACCTATTACTGGGCAGATCAGTTCGGCGCTGTTGCTCTGAGCCTGGAGGGCAGCGGCAAAATGTGGTTCCTCCTGCCTGATGATGGCGTGGCTATGGATGATCTGCTTGCCGATGAGCAAACGATGGAGTTCCTAAACAGCAATGGAAACTGGGAGAACAGCAAGCACCTGATCGTGAATATGTCCGTTCCCAAATTTGATGTTGTCTCTGATCTTGACCTGCGTGATGGCCTGAATGCGCTGGGTATTACCGGTGTATTCGATGCCACGGTGGCCGATTTCAGTCCCATGACTTCGAAAGTTGCAGAGATATTCCTTTCCAAAGCCGACCATGCAGCCCGCGTTGCCATCGATGAAGAGGGGGTTACCGCAGCGGCATATACCGTCATGATGATGGCTGGTGCTGCGGCGCCACCTGAAGAGGAAATGGACTTCGTATTGGATCGACCGTTCTTATTCGCCATTACTGGTGCAGATGGACTTCCACTCTTTGTTGGCGTAGTCAATAGACCGTGAACTGAAAAAAGGCAATAAGAAAACGGCAGTGCCACAATGTGGCATTGCCGTTTTCATGTATATCCGATGCATTGAGTTGTTTACCCCTCATAGGACTGCGGCTGGTAGCCATAGTGCTTGGCAAAAGCTTCATAGTCAACCCATTTCGGGTTGTCAAAGATCCTTGCAGCGTAGAGCTCAAGCGTGTAATGCTCCAGTTCTGCTTTCGTCTTTAACCAATAGGTGTGCTCCTTCTCCCACTCCAGGAGTTTATCGAACAAGTCTTCTTCGTGGCTCCGGACAATGAGCTCACGCACCAAATCGCGCCAGACATCGTTCCTGATGTCTCCAAGATCCGTCTGGATACCATTGCGGTACCCGTACTTCTTATCTCTCCCAGAACCAGAAAGAAGAATCGATTGACCAGTGCTGAAATGTGCGTGTAGATCTTTATGCGTGAGTTGATCTCTGTTAGGAACTGCCGATAGTGAGTCAATAATCGTGCGCGGATACATAGACATACCTCCATTCTGGTAAGTCTTACGGATTATCGGTCGAAAATGCAACAAATCGATCATAATGAGCAAAAACGGAAAACCGCGCCACACTGTTGTCGCCGTTCTGTGATATAATCGAACTATGTCGAATAATCAATTCCCTTTGGATCAGCCGCATCCGACCATCATCAAGAAACGACCGGATTGACAATGCACATATTATGTAGTATTATTGTAGTGCAAAGGAGGCTTGAACATGGATTCCAACATGACTTTTCGCATTGATTCTGAAGTGAAAGCGCAAATGGCAGCCATCTGTGATGCACTGGGCATGTCAACTTCTACTGCCTTTAATATTTTTGCCAATGCCTTTGTTCGAGCAAAAGGCATGCCTTTTGCTGTCACGATTCAGGAGCCTGTAACAGCTGTGAGCCGCGAAAAAATGCTGGCGGACACCGATCAACTATTGAGCGAGTTCGCTTCTGACTATAAGAGGATGGCAGAATGATTTGGGTTACAGCAGAAGATGTCGTAGCGATTCATAGCCGTATCATTCAAGTTTCTGGTGGCATTGATGGTCTGCGTGATCGTGCTGGATTAGAAGCGGCTATTGCCGCACCCCTTCAATCATTTGGAGGAGAAGATCTTTTTCCAACTGACATAGAGAAAATCGCTCGTATTGGGTTTGGGTTAGCGTCCAATCACGCATTTATCGATGGCAATAAGCGAATTGGCGCCATGGTCACGCAACTGCTACTCAAATGGAATGGATATCAGTTCCAATTGGAGCAGAATGAGCTGGCCGATATGTTCATTGGTATCGCGGATGGCACAAAGGACGAAACGGAGCTTCGGTATTGGATCAACGACCATATTGAATAACGAAAAGGTTGCCTCACGCAATAATGTGAGGCAACCTTTTTGTTAAAGCCGACCTGATTTGACGAAAAAAAGCCGGGCTGTTTTGTCGGATAGCCGGAGTGTTTTGGCTGCATGGCCGAGTTGTTTTGTCATTTTATCGGCTGTTTGATGTGGCAAGCCACATTTCGTCATTTATAAAGGAACAAAACATTAGATTTTTCGTCTATTATCGTGTAAGATATAATAGAACTTGTGTCTATAACGAAAAACGAGGTGGTGTAGTATATGAAAGCACAGTCCAAAACGATAGGAATGGCTATTGGCGTTGTTTTAATAATTGCTATATTTACTGGGGTGGTGTTGAGCAGCCGGGGTCAAGCTATTTCAAGTGAAATTTCGGGAAATTCGGAGGGAGGTGCCGCATTGTCTCTCGCAAACACGGAGGATACAGAAATTATAATAAATGAACTCGCCTCGGAAATTCCCGAAACAGGCTTCTTTGCTTTGGGCCCCGACAACTACCATGAATACACAAAAGAAGAGCTTTTTGATTACTATGGGATTGAATTTGATATTTCAAGTGTTTTCCCCGACATGATTGAGGAGAACACCGGGTCTTATGGCATCTTCAAGTTCAGCGATGGAAGCGATATGCAGGGGCATAATTTCATATGGGCCAACCCTATCGGTAATGAGAAAGTAAGTATAGAAATAATCAAAGACGGAGCACCAAAGTCGGACAATACCCAAGTAACTAACGATAGTGCGCCATTGGCCTCTACAATTTCGGGAGAAAATGTAAATATATTCCGCTTTGACAGTGACGAGCAAAGTGGATATTATGCTGAGTTCGTCCACAAAAGTCTCGGGTTTACAGTCTATGGGTACAACTTCGATAAAGATGATTTTGTCAGGATTCTATCCTACTTAATTTCTTGTTAATGTGTTGCAAACTTTGCGGAATTTGTGATATAATTACTGAACAAATTATACAAGGAGGCTCGTAAAGATGAAAATCGGAAAGAAGTTCCTCTCGTTACTGATGGGAGTTGCGGTGCTTTTGGTTTCGAGTCTGCCCGCATTTGCAGCGGAGGTTGAGACAACAGACTGTGCTTCTGTCTCTTACGACTATGTTACCGAATTTGATGATGGTGGCAAAGACTATGTTTATATCATCGACGGCGTCAAGAACCATTATCTCGTTCCCCCTGATGATTTCGACCCCTTAACCGCAACGGACGAAGAATTGGACCGTTACTGTTTTCCTGACCGTCCAGAAGCAATGGCGTTATCTGATGCGGCCAACAGTGACTACTCAGATTGGTATTCTCTGATGGCCAACTATACTGGTACTCCAGAACCTGAAATCTCAGTTTCCGTTCAGCCCGTCAATCCTGAGCCGACTGCTCCTGTGACGAGAGCAACATCGGCCACTTCCTATAATTGGTCTGGTTATGTTTCCGACCTTGGCGATTCCAGCTCCAAATTTTATACACAGGCCCAAGTGGACTATACCCAGCCGACTATTAGTGCCATTGAGTCTGGGGCAGTTACCTTAAATTCTTATTGGATTGGCTTTGGTGGTTACAATGGTTCTGAGAAGCTGGTTCAGGCTGGTACAAGTACCTATGGGAAGAGTACACACAAAGCATGGTATGAATATCTGAGCGATACTGGCGAATCTGTTTATATGCAGTATATTGACTCATTAGCAGTTAGTGCTGGAGACAGTATTCATGTTTACATCACATTCCAGAAAGCTAACAACAAATTTGAATATTATATTGCAAATAACACGACTGGCAAGAGTGCCAGCGGTTATGTAGAACTTGATGCAAGCAAGCAGTTTGATGGAACTACTGTTGAATGGGTTGTTGAGAGGTGTAAATCTGGTGGTTCGTTGACATCTCTTGGGGATTATGGGACGATGACCATGAAAAATTGCAAAGCTACCTTGAACAGTTCCAATACCTGGCTGAACTTGGGCAATCTTTCCAATCTGTACAAGGTGACTATGATTGGGTATGGAGGAAACACATTGAGTAGCCCTGGAAGTATTAGTTCCGGCACACAATTTACCTGCACCTTCAAGGATTATTCTTAAAGCGATTTTCCCATTAAATATGTGTGTAGGTATTCCCTATCTGCCACTTGGTGGGCTACTGGCCTGCCAAGTGGCTTTTTTAGCGGAATAGCGATTGAGAGCAGAATCTCATATTACAATGAATTGCGGTTGCGGCGCATTTTCATCGTTTGAGAGTAACCGTCAAATCTAACCGCGCATAGACACACATGGATCATAGGTGAATAGCACAGCTGGAATAACCTATTCAACGCCAAAAACATATCGCCTCTACATTGCGCCGATCGTGCGTAGCCAAGATGGGGGTATTCAAGCAAGGAATCATACATTCTCGCATTCGGATACTCACTTTCAGAGAAGTTTTTGTACTCAATATATTGGAATTGAGTGTTTGCATCAACTTGTTTAACTATCTCTCTTAAATCGTCACTTGTTGTAAAATACGAAAACTGTGCTGCCATAACTTTACTCCTAATCAGTCAAAGCCTCTAAGAAGTTCAGGAAGATTTCCAAGTCCAGTTCCTTTAGGAATGAGAATAATGGATGGATCACTACCAATCTTCTGGTTAATTAGATCTGCTGCAGCTTGTTCACGAGCAGTCGGCAATCCAGAGGCATAGGTATCGACCGTATTGATACGAATCGTTACCTCCCCATGGGATGTGGTTTTGGTTGTGTAATGTCAATGTAGTTACTACCAGCTCTGCCTTTTCCACTCAGCGGCGGTAAATATTCTTCTTTAACCTGCCCGCCGCCACCGGTCACAGTCCATCCCTTTTGCTGGAGGTAATCACCAATTGCTTTGTTTTGCTGCCTTGTAGCACTATTTCCAAGGCGTCCTCCAGCAGATTTAGCCGTTGCTGTGGTTGCTCCTTCATCGGTCGGAATTGCACTTTGAGTCTTGCACTGATACTTGGCCATGTAATAGCCAATCTCCTGCTTAACCGCGGGGAAACTCTTAACCGCAAGTGCCGCAGATCCAATCGTGCCCGCTGCGCTCAAAGCAGCATCGAAAACAGCTTTCGAAGAAGAGGGCGTGGCAGAGCCACACCCTCTTCTTCATCACGCAGGGATTCTCTGATTGCCCGGCGCTATCCCCAGTGGCGGCGTTTTACATTCAGAATGATAGCTGTCTAAACTCCGTTGTCATTGAAAATGGGCTAATTCGTTTTCGACGGTTGCGCTGGGACAAACTTACTCCATATTTCAAACACTTCATATAATCCTTCTGAACTTTTTCCATTGGCACATTGCCACATCAAGGTATCAACTATACGTCGAGGATTCATGTCAAGACCATTTTCAAATCCTAAAAGCACCGGCTCATTCACCGAGACTCTGCTTTTGGGTTTAGTAAAAAATCCCCAATATATCTGAGGAAACTCGTGAACGAATACTTCGCCCAGATAAATTGCTACATCCATTCCTATCGATAAGCTCTCTGTTGTTAGCTTATATTTGCCAGCAACGATGTATTCATGCAGCCATTTAGGAACTGCATCAAGCGATTCTTTTAAGTCGCTTTCTGTTAGCTCTTGTAATTGGATGTTAGCAACCAACCAACTCCACAAAGGACGCAGTGAATCTTTCCCTCTTGTAAGCTGTACTGTTCCGTTAACATCCGCATCAATGCATTTCTGCAATTGATCTAAACGTGCAGGAATATCATCTGTATACCATTTAAATATTTCCTTAGCTTGTCTTGTCGTTAGCAAATCAAAAGATTTTACTGGGAATGGTGGTATCTGCATTTTGTAAATCACATTTTCTACCTCGGTTCTTATTCATAGATCACAACTTTAATCCCGTAATCCTCCAGCAGCTTTTTGAGTGGCGCGGATGGACCAATTTTCTGAGTATCTGCGCTTCTAAAGAAATGCCATAAAGAACCCCTTTTTATGATTCTTTTTGATGGAGCAAAATGTTCCAGTCACGCATCCACAATCAGTGTGGTGGTTGATACTTAGAATACAAATGGAAATGCAAAAGATACGATTGCAAACCCAATAAAGATTACTGCTGCACTACGATATATTATTTTTTCAAAATGGGGCACATCAACAATCAAACAGTAGTACCCACAAACTGCACATTCAATCGAGCGCAGGACGGTTTCATAGGTGTCATCCTCAAACTTGAACGCAAGCCCGTCCTTATAGTGATGCCCGGTCCGTCCGCAGGACTTTGCGTAGGCGGCATCGTTGTAGGTGACCACGATGCCGTCAATGGGGATGTCGTTTTCCTGCGCGTATTTCCGCAGGTGCCGGATACCGGCGTCCATATCGAACTGCGTCAACGCCTGCTTGCTCGCCAGATATTTGCAGATGGAAAAGCCGAGCTGTTCGATGGCCCGAAGCCGCTGCGACTTCCACGGATATTCTTCCGTAAGACCCTCCAACACATTGAACGCCATAAAGGTCACACGGCGATCCTTGCAGGCGCCGCAGTCCAGCAGACGGACAGAGCCGGCAGCCAGATTGCGCCCGTTTTTATACGGCTCTCCATTCCCATCCCGCAGCGTGTCCTTTAACGCTTCAAAATCGCTGGGACGGATAAATGCCTCACCGGTAACAACCAGTCGTTCCTTATATGAAATCTTGTCCGGGATGCCGGAGATCCCCAGCACATTGTGAGTAATGTTCTCACCGATATCTCCATCGCCGCGGGTAGCGGCCTCCATCAAAAGTCCTTTTTCATAGGTCAGCTTCACCGTCAGACCGTCCAGCTTGAGCATCAGCATAACCATCTGTTCTCCCGCAAAACGCAGCAGCTCCGCACTGCTCTTGGTCTTATCCAAGGACAGCAGCGGGATCTTATGCGTCGTTTTCTCCAAGGTGCTGACAGCGGGATAACAGCCAACGGTCTGTGTGGGGGAGTTGGTCAGATTAAATCCCGTTTCCTTTTCCAGCGCGCTCAATTCATCAAAAAGTGCGTCATATTCGGCGTCTGTCAGAGACGGCGCGTTCAGATTGTAGTATTCATACCGGCAGCGGTTCAGCCGGTCGGTCAATTCCCGTATTCTCTGCTGCTTGCTCTGCTCCATTCCTCACACCAGCCTTTCCTTGGAGAAAGCTCCGAAGTTCAGTTCATAGATCATTCTTTCGATCCGTGTGTCATCGTTCCATGCAGCCTCCATCGCCGCACGGTTTTTTGCCTGTACCAAGACCAGACCGCTCCGGAGCTGCATCAGCAGCTCCGGGCGTTGGGCACAAATAACCGCGAGGTTTCCCAACTGTTTCATTTTCACATGACTCCTTTTATACAGCAATATAGGTTTCCCAGTACGATTCCCGCTGTGCCGCAATCGTGAGCGGAACAATGGTGCTGCCGATATTGGCCGGCGCCTGCGTCAGTCCATAGACAGTCTGCGTACTCCGGACACGAACCATCTCCCGCTTGAGCTGAGAGAGGATGTACTCCTTGAGATACCCTTTGCAGGGATCATAGCTGTTGACTGCCCGGATCAGGCGTACCGCCAAAGACTGGTACACATCATCGGGGTCTACGGGTTCTGTCTGCATAAACGCGGCGTACTGCGCCATGACCGTGTCAATGCACCAAAGATGCTGCTCCACCACAGCGTTGCGCTGCGTGATCGTAAATCCGTTTTTCATGTTCTCTACAACTTCCTTTCCTTCGTTCAAATGTGTTGTGCTGCGGCTTAGGCCGCAGTTTCCATGAGATCCGACACCAGAACATCCACCAACCGCTGACCGGCAAGGTCGCCGGTATGGATACGGATGTCATCCTGTCGCAGCTGCTCGAATTCCTGCAGGCGAAGGACCTTGCTCTTTTCCGCTTTTTCCCGGTCGCTCTCTGTCAAGCGCTCGGAGACAACCTTCTGCCATTCCTTCAGGAACTGCTCGGCGTCTTTGAGGTCATCGTTCTGTCGGTCAAAATAGGTCCGTTTCTGCCGTATCGTGCCGTTTGGCTCCACCTCAAGGGTGTAGTACGGCTTGTCGATCTCTGCGGTCTTGCGCAGGAACAGAATATATGCCTCCTGCTGCTCGATGCGCTCCCAATAGCGGTCTGACTTGCCGACACAGTGGGAAAGCGCATCGCCCTCGCGCATAATATCGCGTACACCTGACGGGATAACGATGGAATACACCTCGCCGGTGTATTCGTATTTTGGTTTGATCAAGCGGCAGATACCTGCAATTTTCCGATACTTTCTTGCTGTTGCGGCAGCTTCCATGTCCCGTTCTCTTTTCCGCAGCTGCTCCACCAGTTCATCGTGACGCTGGCGCAGCAGCTTGACACGGTATACGATCTCATCGTTGGTGTTGATTCCCAGCTTGTCCGCCATGGAAAGGTAATCCCGCCATGTGGAAATAATCTGCCGCAGGGAATCCCGCGTGCCGCTTTTCTGACGCTGAAGATAGTTGCAGACCTGCTGCTCCGACATTCGATCCAGAATGAAGGCGATATCGGAAACATGGATCTTCTCCTGCTCCAGCCAGCGCAGCGCATGATCCGGGATGATTCTGCCGCTGCATTTCTCCCGCTGCAGCCAGTCGAGCATAATGGCGCCGCCGTTGAGCGCCCGGAGCCGCGAAAGCCGGTGCGTATCAAGCGCCAATGCCTTGACAAGACTGGTTTCGGACTCCTGCCGGATACAGCTTTTTACGGCTCCAAAATTTTCCAAGCACTCCGTGGTCAGCCGCGGAAGATTGGCTTTGCAGATCTGCTCAATGCGGGGAAACCTCCCCCACGCAAACAGGTACCAGTTGGGGCTTACACAGCCCCGGCAAAGTCTTACATACTCCCTCAATCCGGTTCTTGCAAGAAGTGGGGCAATGCTGGAAAGCGTTTTTCCATAGATGCTCCCCGGCTGATAACAATACTCGTTGTAGGAATAGCCCATACCTGTGTTGATGTACTCATCGATGCCCTCTACCCACCGGACGCGGCGCTGCTTATACCAGCCCCAGTAATACGGGTGTGAGGTCAGATCCGCACGGTAGAAAATGCGCTGCTTCTCAAAGCAGGAGGTTTTCGATACGATGGCGTTCTCTTCCTTTCGGTACTGCCTGTTCACCTGAAATTGGCGAACCACAAACCCGTCTCCACACTTCTGCGCCAGGTATGCGCATTCTGTTGGGGAGTGCAGATACTGTGCTGATGAAAGTAAAGTTACAGTGCTCAAATATAGCTTCAATCATCGGTTGTTCGATTGAAGAAAATACTGAAAAGCATTTGATAACGGCAACTACACTAATGCAGCACAACAAAACCAAACCAACAACATATTCATATGTTGGCCTGTTTTTGTACCATTGAAAAGGGAAGATCATTGTTTCAATAATTCGTGAAACAAACCCTGTGTGACAGTTATTTTTAGAAAATTTTGAACTAACAAGATTATCTCTTGAGAGCCATAGTGAAATATACACAATAATCCACGCAGCAATTGTTATATAATGATTTCTAAACATTTTGCCTCCATGTCTTTAAGTAATTTCACCTGGGAAGATTATCAATTTTAGTTTTCATTGTAGAAAAAATCGAGTATACACCGTCATATAGCACGCTCTTGAGGGCACCAACACGAATTCCTTTGATAACCGCATAAGAACAAGTTACCTGAGAGTAGTAGTTTGTAATTTCTTCAAATCCATGGTGATGTTCCTGGGCCCGGTGGTGGTAGGAGAGCAGATCTCTTCTTCCTTCACCAGATTGCCGCGCTTATCGTAGGTATAGCCGTAGTCATAGATGCGGGTGAGCTTCTGCTCGTAGCCGCACACATGCTTGCTCACCATCTGGTTGAGGTCGTTATACTGGTAGGTATCCTCTTCACCCTTAGTTGGACCGCTCTGCTTCAGCAGGTTGCCAAGTTACATAGACTCGATGTTTACATCTTCATTTACATCTTTAGCCTTTTCGAGCGCATGCAATAAAATGGTGAGGAAATCTTCTCCGTCGCTTGTCACAAAATAATTTGATAGGTCCGTGATATCTTCACTTATATCATTTCCCCACGGTGGTTGCTTGGATAAATCTTCTATATCCCATATGACATGATCAGGAGATAAGTCTCTAAGTTCTGCGCTTATGACAGCAAGTTCACCTATCGCGGCATCTACATGCTCTTTTGATAGGTGGCCTTGATACAGCTCTTTCATAATCACGGGGAATCGACTTCCCCATTTCATATTTTCCAAATTATATGCTACGGTCGAAAAGAACGCGTGTAAGAAGTCACCGCTTCCAATTTGATACCAGTAAAATTTCACCTTAAACCCAACCATACCGCATTCCTCCAAAATCATATATATGGGGCAACGGGGAACTCAATCATGTTGTTGAGTTCCCCGCCGCTGACCTCAACCTACATAGGACTATACTTCTTCAACAGCCCCGTATAATTTACAACACCGCTTATTTCACTTTGAAGGAAATGCTTACTCCTCCATTTGTTTTTGTGTAATTTCAGTATACAGCTTAGTCAGCACTTCATCAGAGACATTTTGTCCTCTAAGATCAATCTGTACAGATTGTTTTGATCCCTCCGGCAAATGCATCAACCGTTGTTCGTATTGTTTTAAATATGGGGACACATCGTTTGATATGTCCCCATAAAGCGTTGATTAGGATGTCTTTATTCAACGGTTCTTTTCGGGCAAGCAGAAATCTACTGCCGTGTTTTCTGCAGCAGATATAGTGATAAGGCGAGTATTTGAGAGCAGAAATACTCCTGGAGAAACATAATACCCATCTACCTTTTTACAATATCTTGAAAACACTTTTCGAACATCTGCCATCATTTGTTTGGAAACATTGTCTGAGCAAATTGTCGAAACTTCACCTTTCAGCAACAAGTTTTCGAATCGATGCCCACCGAGTGCCCAGACAATAGATGGCGTATTCAGTTCCTGAGACACAACAATTCTACTGCCTTCATCAGTAGGAATGATTTTGGGGCACAACGCCTGTGTGCGATTCAACGCCAAAAACATATCGCCTCTACATTGCGCCGATCGTGCGTAGCCAAGA
>ERZ773112.472-NODE-472-length-27517-cov-14.726276_pt1 | contig 27517 bp, 19 predicted proteins | sample MGYA00580566_ERZ773112 | MGnify/ENA primary metagenome ERZ773112 (study PRJEB29015, sample SAMEA2737842) | human gut metagenome | biome: human gut; feature: human-associated habitat; material: faeces | place: China | collected 2012 ... | reverse complement strand
AGTATGGGCGAACGGTTGGCTTTTACTTTTGCCCTTACAGGGCGTAGGGAATGGGAACACGGCACCCAGGGCGATGCCCTGGGCTCTGGACTTGTTGGGCTTTCAGCCCGCCCAGGGCCGCAGACAAGGCTTTTTCCGCACAATCTCCATCTACTTAATTTTTCTCAATTTTGAACACCCGACCTTCAGGGGCAGCATAAGAATCTACAACCTTCATACTCAAATAAATGAAAAGATTTTTACTCTTATTCTCTCTTTTATGCCTGGCGATGGTTTCGCAGGCCGTCACGACCATCAAAGACGGCGCGAAATACCGCATCACCTGCCAGAGATATGACAACGGATGTGTTGTGCTCGGAGAGAAGCATGACGCCGCAGCGTTTCTCTATTATGCCACGAATCTGGAGGCGGTGCCCGAAGATGCCTGGTGGGTGCTCTCTGTCAAGGGCGCGGGTTTCACGATGAAGAATGCCGCGACGGGACAGTATATGGTGTACAAAAGCGGGAAGCTGACGAACGACGCAGGACAATACACAGCCAAGGGCATACAGCTCTCTAACACGGCCGACGACAACTACGCCGTTTGGACGCTGACGGAGACGACAACGGGCATGCTCATCATTGAAAATGCTGGGGCACCGGGGCAATATTTCAACCTCCGCACGGATGGTTCTTACTTGCTCGGCACGTATTCTTCGGCAAGCACCGACAATGGGTTCTTCCAACTCTATGACGAACAGGGCAACCAGGTGGTCAACACGGGGGGAACGACGGGAGACGAAGACGCGCTGAGCGGACTGAGCGGCGTGAACAAACAAGGAGAATATTGGGAACGGACGGGACTGGCGATGCCGGTGGTGGTCACGACGAACGTAAACGACCCCATTCTCTACCGCATCCGCAATGTGCGCTCGGGACAATTTATCTATGCGCCAGACAACGAACTGACGCAGAGCGAAGAAAACAGCACGAAGTTTTATTTCACGGCCTGCGGCTCGGGCGTGAACGTCTATACGCAGGACAAGAAATACGTATCGACCTACTACACTTATTACAACAACGGCAACGCGGGGCTGACGCTCGCAAGCGGAACGACGGGCGAAAACGTGTGGAGTTTCGGATTCTCGGAAACGGACGAGAACTCGGGATATACCATCGCGAAGAAGGACAATTTGCCGGAGACGAACTATTACCAGAGCCAGTATCTCTACTGGAACGACTATAAGCTCAACGGATACCGCGCCGTGGGGTTATACGGTGTTGACAACGGCTCGACTTTCGTATTTTATTCTTCAGACAAGCGCCACTATAACCACCTCATCGAGCAAGGCATCAGTTTCAACGGCGAACGCCCAACGGAGGGCTTCCCAGCGTATGTCGACTCGCTGCGCGTGAACGGCAAGGACTTGACGTATGATTCCACAGCGAAGCAGTATTACCTCTCGCTCTCTCAGCAGACGCGCGAAACGGGAAGGCTCACGGCGAAGGTGGAAGTGAAGTGGGCGAAGAACGACGGAAAATATGAACTGGCCATCGATGGCGAGACGCCCAACGCGGAAGGCATCATCGAGATTCAGAACGCGAACGGCGAAAAGGCCTACATGATGACCGTCTTGAAAGACGGCAAGGAAGTGGCCACAACGCCGCTCAACATGACCTTTCTGCCCATCGTTGAAATCAGGGTGTCGACCTGCAACGGCAAGTACTACAACAAGGGCACGCTCCGCGTGACAGACCCAGACATCGCGGGATATGACTCGACGTTCGTGGCGAAATTCCGCTACCGCGGCGCCTCGGCACAGGGATACCCGAAGAAGAGCTATGCCGTTAAACTCATCGACAGCAAGGGCAACTCGGTTGACCGCGAATATTTCGGACTGAGGAATGACAACAACTGGATTCTCGACGCCATGTATATCGACGGGGCCTGCATGCGCAACCGCGTCTCGACCGATCTCTGGAACGATTTCGCCACGCTGCCTTACCACCGCCGCAACGGATGGGAGAAGAAAGCGAAAACGGGAACGCGCGGAAGATTTGTGGAGGTGTTTCTCAACGGACGCTACCACGGACTCTACTGCATGACGGAGAAGATGGACCGCAAGCAGCTGAGACTGAAGAAATCGGTGGACGCAAAGCCGGCAACGGAGACAACGGAGGCCGTCGGCGACACGATTCACGGTTCGCTCTACAAATCGTCGCAATGGAGCTACGAGGTGTTTATGGGCCACGACCTGGGCTCGACTTCTTATCCCGGACGCTCACCGCGCGGATACAACAACAATCTGAAGCAGGAGACGTGGGCCAGCTACGAAATCAAATATCCCGACTGGGAGAAGCAGAAGATTGACTGGGGACCGCTCTGGAACGCTGTGAACTTCGTGGCAACGACCGACGATTATGTGTTTGACGAGGAAGTGAAGAATTATTTCGACTATCCTGTCGTGCGCGACTATTTCCTCTTCATCGAACTCATGTTGGCCACAGACAACCACGGCAAGAACATGTTTTTCTTCAACTACGACCAGAAGGCGCAGAAATGCGCTCAGATGATTGGCATCACGCCGTGGGACCTCGACGGCACATGGGGCATCCGATGGGACGGATCGAAGTCATACACGAAGGCGGCGCAGAATTTCACGCAGTTTATCACGCAATATGAACACGGCACGCACACGCTCTTCTACCGACTGTTCCACAGTTCGAAATGGAATTGGTTTAACGACTTGAAGGCACGCTATGCCGAACTTCGCACGAAGCAATTCAGCGAAGAGAGCTTGACCAACCGCTTCCTCGACTATGGCGACCTCTTCCGAGAGAGTGGCGCTGATGTGCGCGAGCAAAACCGCTGGAATGGATACCACACGGACATCCTCGGCGACGTTGACTATATCAAGCAATGGATTTCCGACCGCCTGGAATATCTCGACAAGCAGTACAACTACGTGCCTGTTGTCGACGGCATACAGACGCCGACCGCCAACGAGGCTTTCTTCACGGCCACAGGCGAAAGCCGCTGCATCGTCATCGAAACGAACAAGACGTGCAACGTGAAGATTTATTCGCTCGGCGGACAGCTCGTGCGCACGGTTTCTCTCGACCAGCCCATCACGAAGGTGGAAGGCCTGAATGCTGGCGTATATATCGTTGGCAAGCAGAAGGTGGTTGTCAGATAAAGTATAATATCTCCTTAATAATGTTGAAAGGCAATATCAAAACTGGGGTTCCCCGGCTTTGATATTATATAAATAGAATACTTACTTATGACCCAAAAACACAAAATCCAAGCACAGCCGGCCAGTGAGCCGGCTGTTGCTGCATCGGGCAAAGAGCAAGGAAAAAGCTCCCTGCTCCAGCGCCTGCCGTGGGCCTATCTGCTCACGTTTGCCGGCTTCTATGTTTTTTCAACATGCGTCTACGGCGACATGCTTCGCCGCACCGCCGAAGCTAATTTCATCACCAACGACAGCACGCAGATGGCTTTCCTGACATCGCAGTCCTGGGGCACCGTCTATTGTTGGGGCCGCTGGTTGCTCTGCAGCATGAGCAACCTCTACGTGGGGGCTGCGCTGCTGAGCCTCATCCTGACGCTCACTGCCGTTTTGGCCGACAAGGCGCTCTGCATCCCGCGCCGCTGGCGTGGCGTGTCGGCTTTGGTGCCGGCAGGCGTCGTGTTGTGGATGATCTGTCGCGGACTGAACCTCTATTACAAGAGCGAGCCTTCGCTGCTGTTCATCATTCCTGTTGCCGTGCTCCTGGCCGCTGCCCTGCTGGCCTTGGCGGGCCGCTTCTCATGGGGACGGAAGAAATGCGAAGCTACGGCCGACGCTGCCAAGGCGAAACGCGCCTGGGGTTGGACGGTTCCCGTGGTACTCACCGCCGCCCTTTCGGCCACGGCGCTGCAATGGAACAAGGCGGAGATTCTGACGGCACGCATGCAGATGCGCATGATGGACGGCGATTTTGAAGGCATGGTTGACGACGCTCACGACCTCGAGCGCCCAACGCGCTCCGTTGCTGCCTACTATGCCATCGGACTCGTACAGACGGGCCAACTTCTGGAGCGCCAGTTTGACATTCCTTACGACTTCCCAGAGATGCGCCTCGAGCGCCACGACGGCAACGAGGAATACACCATCTTCACGGGCGACTGCAGTTTCTATGCAGGACTGATCAACACGGCCTACCGTTGTGCGATGGATTATACGGTGCTCTACGGCCCGTCGCTCTACAATCTGAAGCGCATGGCCGTCTGTGCCATCCTCAACAACGAAACGGCGCTGGCAGAAAAATATATGACCATCCTCAAAAAGGTGCCGTTTCAAGAGGCATTCATTGAGAAATACGAACCGATGATTGGCAACAGCGAACGGGTTGATGCCGACGAGGAACTTCACAAGGTGTTGGCGCTGCAGCCTCAGGAACACAATTTTGAACAAAACTACCGCACTCCCACTTTCCTCGGCTACAATGCCGGACTCCTGCGCGGCACCGATGCCTCGCTCGAAACGGCCATCGCCGCCCGCCTTTATTCCAAGGAACTCGAAGCGGCGATGCCGCTCATCCGCGTCTATGCCCAGAAACACGGCGGACAGTTGCCGCAATCATTGCAGCAGGCCATCACGATTATGAGCACGAAGGATCCCTCAATTGATGTGGAATTTGGCAACATCGTCAGCATGCAGGCACCGACGTTCACGGCGTTCATCACGGAAGCCAAACCAATTCTCGACGAGCGCAAACGCGTTTCGGAAGGGAAGAGCGAAGCGGAGAAACTGAAAATCCGCGATGAATACAACCACAAGTTGCGCACCGCGCTGGCGGCCGACTGGGTGGGAACGTACCTCTACTATTATTATTGCGAAAACAACGACCAGGCCCAGGTGAAACAAAACACACAGACGGCCGTCAACTAACACTCAAAAAAAACCATAAAGAATCATGGCAATCAATCTCAAAACCATAGCGGCTGCGGCGCTGGCCGCCTTGCTAACGGCATCGTGCGGAAGCGAGGTAAGGGTGCCTGACAACGCCACGCCGACACAGGAAGCGGCCGACATTTTCCCGGAATACCGCGACATCTATATCCCGCAAAACATCGCACCGCTCAACGTGCAGATAAAGAGCGACGGCGATGAGTTCGCGGCTTGCATCAAAGGGGAAAAGGGCGGAGAAATCACGGCAGCAGCTGGCAAAGATGGCAAACTGATGTTTGACACGGAGACTTGGCACGCCCTGCTTAACGAAAACGCAGGAAAGACACTCAGCGTGACGCTCTATTCCCACCGCGACGGACAATGGCTGGAACATCCCGCCTACCAGCTCCACGTGGCTGAGCCCATCGATGAATATCTTTCTTACCGTCTGATCGAACCGAGCTACGAGCTCTATCGCCAGATGGGCCTTTACCAGCGCAACCTGACGAACTTCACGCAGACGCCCATCTACGAAAACAACCGCTCGTACGACTCGCTGCAAAACCACTGCGTGAACTGCCACAATTTCCAGGCATACACCACGAAGCGTATGCTCTTCCATGTGCGTAGCGCCCACGGCGGCACCATCATCGTTGAAAACGGCAAGGCCAAGAAATGGAACATGAAGTGTGACTCAATTCTCTCGTCAACGGTCTACCCCACTTGGCATCCCACGCGCAACTGGGTGGTGTTCTCTTCCAACCAAACGGGACAGGCGTTCCACATCGACGACCGACAGAAGGTGGAGGTGATGGACTTCGGCTCCGACCTCGTGTTTTTCGATGGCGACAAGGGCACGCTGACCAACATCCTGAAAACCGACGACCACCTCGAAACTTTCCCCTGCTGGGCGCCCGACGGCAAGAAGCTCTACTACACCTCGGCCTACGTGCCACAGTTCAAGGGCACCGACACCCCGACGCGCCAAAATGCCGTCACGAACCTCTACGACAGTCTGCGCTACGACCTGATGAGCCTCACTTTTGACGAACAGACGCGCTCCTTCGGCCAACCCGTCGTTGAAATGGACTGCGCCGCCATCGGCAAGAGTGCCACGCTGCCGCGCATCAGCCCCGACGGACGCTACGTATTGTTTTCTCTTGGCGACTTCGGACAGTTCCACATCTGGCACACCACGTCGGACCTCTATGTGAAGGACCTCAAGACGGGCGAAGTGAGAAAACTCAGTCAGGCAAGCAGCGACGGCTCCGACAGCTATCATGCGTGGAGCAGCAACGGGCGCTGGCTCGTTGTGGCATCGCGACGCGGCGACAACAATTATTCCCGCGCCTACATCGCCTATTTCGACCGCAACGGGAAAGACCACAAGGCGTTTCTCCTGCCGCAGGAAGACCCAGAACAAAACACACTGCTTCTGAAGAGCTACAACGTGCCAGAACTGACGCGCGACGCGGTTTCCCTCAGCGCCGAAGAACTGAAGAAGGTCATCTACGACGATGACCACAGCCAGAAGGTGTCGTATAAATCCAAATGATTTTGACTATATAATTTGACCATTAATAAGTAGGTGCTAAACATTATTTTTAAACACCTACTTATTAATAGTGAACAAATATTTTCCACAAAACTGACAACGACATGACCAACAAGCATTCCTTAAGAAATGTCCGCTCGCTGGCCTGCGCCATGCTCCTGACAACAGGGAGCCTGCTGCCATTGGGCGCCCAGAAAACCAACAACGCGCCGACGCCCATCCTCCCGCTGCCTGAACAGCGACAAATCGACTGGCAGAAGATGGAGACCTACGCCTTCATCCATTTCGGCCTCAACACGTTCAACGATCGCGAATGGGGCTACGGCGACACACCGGCATCGACTTTCAATCCCGCACGCCTCGACTGCAACCAGTGGGTTTCAACACTGAAAGCCGCTGGCATGAAGGGCGTTATCTTCACGGCGAAACACCACGATGGCTTCTGCCTCTGGCCCTTCAAGGGAACGGACTACAACGTGGCCCACTCGCCCTTTCGCGACGGGAAAGGCGACGTGGTGCGCGAGTTGCAAGAAGCCTGCAAAAAGCAGGGCATGAAGTTCGCCGTCTATATCTCGCCCTGGGACCGCAACCGCGCCGACTACGGAACACCGGCCTATCTCGACTATTATTACGCTCAAATACGCGACCTCCTGAGCAACTACGGCGAAGTGTTTGAAATTTGGTTCGACGGTGCCAACGGTGGCGACGGCTGGTATGGCGGTGCCAACGACCGACGCACCATCGACCGACGCACCTACTATAAATTTGAAAACATTCAGGCGCTCTGCGACAGTCTGCAGCCCAAGGCCGTCATGTTTTCCGACGGCGGTCCTGGATGCCGCTGGGTGGGCAACGAACGCGGCATCGCTGGCGCCACCAACTGGGCGTTCCTGCGAAAGAACGCGGTTTATCCAGGCTATCCGAAACACTACGAACTGCAATATGGCCACGCCGATGGCGACCAATGGACGCCTTCAGAATGCGACGTGTCCATCCGTCCAGGATGGTTCTACCATGCGCAGCAAGACAACCAAGTGAAAAGTCCGCAACAGCTGGCCGACATCTACTATCGCAGCGTGGGACACAACGGCACGATGCTGCTCAACTTCCCTGTCAACCGCGATGGCCTCATCCACTCCATCGACTCAACCAACGCCGTGAAGTTCCGCGAAATCATCGACAATGATTTCAAGACCAACCTCATTGCCGGCATGAAGGCCAAAGCCACGAACACACGCGGAAAGCGCTTTTCAACGGCGGCCATGACCGACAATGATTACGACACCTACTGGGCCACGACCGACGGCACAAACACGGCCACCGTCACCTATCAGTTCCGCCAACCGCAACGCATGAACCGCATGATGCTCCAAGAATATATTCCATTGGGACAGCGCGTCAAGTCGTTCGTCGTGGAATACCAAGACGGCAAACAATGGTTGCCCGTATCGCTCAACGAAGAGACCACCACCATCGGCTACAAGCGCCTGCTGCGCTTCAAGAGTGTCACCTCGAAGGGCATCCGCGTGCGCTTCACAGATTCTCGCGGCCCGTTGTGCATCAACAATCTCGGCGTTTATGATGCAGGAGAAAATGCCGACCAGGTGCTGCCGTCAACGTCGCAGATTGCCACCACCCTGCCCTATTCCTTCATCAATCAGGAAGCCGGCAAGGCCAAGGCGGCGGCCGACCGCAACGAACGCACCAACTGCTTCATCGACGGCGATGAACTCGTCATCGACCTCGGCCAGGAGCGCACCATTTCATCGTTCCATTACCTCCCCGACCAGTCGGAACAGCCAAAGGGACTCATCAGCCATTATGAGCTGACGGCCATCGCCGCTCCGTCAGACAAGGAAGGAAAGGTCATCAGCCAAGGCGAGTTCTCCAACATCCGCAACAACCCGACGCTACAGTCGCTCTTCTTCACCCCCGTCATCACGCGCTACATCCGCCTCAAGGCCACACGCATGATCAACGCTGGCGAACCAATGGGATTTGCTGAAATTGCCATCCACTGATAATTCGCGAAACGAAACTCTGATAATATTTCAGCCCAGTCTTCAGCCAAAGACTGGGCTGATTCATTATTATAATAAGCGGTAAAGAAACGTTCCCCCTTCAACAAAAACAAATAATCACGCTTTGCCTTGTCTTCGCTTTACACTACCTTTGCAAAAGGCAAACGCCGCTCCACAAATATAACCCCATATCTAACAAAAAATATGACACACCCCCTACGCATCGCCATCATCGGCGGTGGCGCAGCAGGCTATTTCGCCGCCATCGAAGCCAAACGATGCGCCCCCAATGCAGAAATCACCATCTTCGAGAAAAACGCCAGAATGCTGGCCAAAGTTGCAATCACAGGCGGGGGACGCTGCAACCTCACAAACTCCTTCACACTTATCAGCGACCATAAACAGGCTTATCCGCGCGGCCACAAACTGATGAAACGGCTGCTGAAACATTTCAGCCATACGGATGCCTATGAATGGTTTGAAAGAGAAGGCGTAAGGCTGGTCACGCAGGAAGACGAGTGTGTGTTTCCCGCATCACAAAATTCGCAGAGCATCATTTCGTGTCTGACGAATTTGGCCACAAGGCTCGGAGTGCAGCAACAATGCAACCACCGCCTGACCGACATCCAACAGAACGACGACGAGACGCTCCACCTCTCTTTCTCCAACGGCAGAGAAGCCGACTTCGACCGCGTGGCCATCACCACGGGTGGCGCTCCTAAAGGCGAAGGACTGGAGATGCACAGCCGACTGGGACACGACACGGAACACCCCGTCCCCTCGCTCTTCACGTTCAACGTTGCCGACACCGACTTCCTCGCCCTCATGGGCACCGTTGTCGACCCTGTCATCGCCTCCATCCCAGGCACCAAATTCCGTGCGGAAGGAGCACTACTCGTCACCCACTGGGGCATGAGCGGGCCAGCGGTGCTCAAACTTTCGTCACACGCGGCACGTTTCCTCAACGAGCACAACTACCACACGCAGGTATCGGTCAACTGGACGGGCATCACACACAGCGCCGCCACCCAGGAAGAAGTGGCCGCCATCGTTGCCGCCAACGGCCAGAAACACCTCGCCTCCGTGCGTCCCTTCAACCTCCCGTCGCGACTTTGGCTACACCTCCTTGCCAAATCAGCCCTCTCGCAGCAGAAACGCTGGGACGAACTGGGGAAAAAGGGCCTCAACCGCCTGGTGGAAACGCTCACCAACGCCCTCTACACCATCAGCGGCAAAGGCCGCTTCCGTGAAGAATTTGTCACCTGCGGCGGCATCTCCCTCTCATCTATCAACAAAGACACCTTGGAAAGCCGCGCCTGCAAACACCTCTTCTTCGCCGGAGAAGTGCTTGACGTTGACGCAATAACTGGGGGCTTCAATCTCCAGGCCGCCTGGAGCATGGGCTACGTCGTTGGCCAAAACATCGTCAAGTGAGACAAAACGAAACGCCCCTCGCGGCATAGCCACCTTCCCCCTCTGCGGCACGCCGCCTTTCTACGCCCCCAGCGGCACAGCCGCCTTTCTCCCTCCCCTTTTATATTTCTATTTTGCCCCCAACCTGCGGCGCCAGCACGGTAGCTCACTTTGCTCGCAAAGTGAGGGCCACGAACACGTAGCAAACATTTGAAGCGCCAGCCATATTCTCTCCCCCGTTCTCCCCACTCCCTCAACCCGCTCCTAAGGCTTGGCAGCGAACGCGGGAGCAGACGCACCCGCATCAGGGAGCAGACGCGACCGAATCTGGGAGCAGACGCAACCGTCTCTGCTCCCAGAGGCGCTGACAAATATAAGTCCTCCAACGAAAGACATTAAGATATTCTGAACTTGTCCGCACGATTGAGGCTCTGAAAACTCTTTTATAAAAACGCTCAAAGGCGGATGCTCAAGACTTTCCATCTTGAACATCCGCCTTTGAAGTACATCGAACGGCATTGCCGGCTATGATTTTCTTTGTCGGCAACCTATCAGCTTCGTCTCGGCAGCCACATCGAGGGTATTTCTTTACGATTTTTTGAGTTGGCATTGGTGATGTCAACCAATATCAGATACCACTGTTCTTTTCCACGGCGTTCTCCAGATATATAGTACACTTTATCGGGTTGGGAGCGCAGTATCAAATACTGGTCTAAGAATTGGAACACCTTGTCGTTTGCCACACAATCTCGATGGTGCATCGGGATGCCTGCCATATCTCTGTTTTTATAGAAATAGTAGTTATAGCCAACTCTCAGCATGTCCATGAATCCCATTTTCTCTACCACCGGACGCTCATCAAACTCCTGCATGGTGTACAGATTTACCCATGTGGTTTTGTCTTCTCCTGCAAACACGACCTCTGCGATATTGTCATCTGAGAGTTTTACGCGCTTCAATCCTTCCAAAATGATATGGTGGTCATTATTGCTGATGGCATATTCGCCCGTCAGATAATGCTCACAGACATATGCATCCTTACTATTGTATTCCTTTCCTCTGTTCTTGTTGATAGCGTAATAGGCGTATGTCACAAGGCATTCTTCTCCATTGATGGTTTTATAGATGCTGAAGCTCTCCTGCTTGCGCTTCTTACCTGTGATATATTCTCTTTCATCGGTTGTCACCTCCTGCATCGAACCTTGCGCATTATCCATATAGAGATATTGTTCCTTGGTGCCTACTGTCAGTGGTGACCATGGGTCTTTTCGTCCTACGTATTCAATGGCTTCATTTTTATTGTTCAACAGGTAGTACTTTGTTATGTCACCTTCTGTCTGACTGACTAACTGCCAGTTAAAACGCATATCATCGTAGATCCTATATATCCCATGCATATTGTCACCTATACAGATATAATTCCCATCCTTTATATAACCAAATTTTGCTTTTCGCATAATGTAATCAGAAAATCGAAATGATCTAAAATGGCAGTTCTCTTCTTGGAACGCCATAGTCTGTACAACTCTCCATTTCCTCTATCTCTTTCCATGCCTCATGGAGATAGGTTTTCACGGATTCTGGCAACTTGCCTTGTGTTGCCAATTTCTTCAATTCCTCTATAAGGTCTTCTATCGCATATTCAGGACTATACATGTCGTCAAAATACTTACGGGATCTCCAATGAATGGCGTTATTATTAGTTATATATTTTCTGAATAGCCCTAAGATATATATATCATACTGATTTTTAGAATATCATTACTTGATTTATTATCTACACTTTAGTCTGACCACTTACTTCAGCTCATCGAAAGTAGCATGCAAGTTGTTTAATACTCATCACAACGCTTTATTTCTACGTAAAACGTCCTTTAATTCTTCAGAACACTGAACCTCACTAAAGTCATATGCTGCCACGTCGAATGCAGTAATGATATAAAATGAATATTTGTAATCAGTCCAATCATCAGAACAAAACATAATTCGACCATTAGACAACACTGCAACTATTTGATCATTCTGCACATTAAAGCCTATATCCAAGATATCTCCATCTATTATATTCTTAGGTCCATGATAAGGGTGTTCTTTCCACCATCCCATTCTCTTGCCATAAGAATACTTTTCAAAGTAATAATGGGTCTTTAATATATGATGCCCATCCGATTCTACAATGATTGTCTTTTGTGGATGCACAACCATCATTGAGTTTTTATTTGGTAATTGTAAGTGTCTCAGAACAGCGCCATTTCCCGTATGATACATATCTAAATTTCCGTTAGCCAACGCTACCGCTATAAATGGCTGCTCCTCAAACAGTCCTATGCTTTCTATTGTAGAATATCCACCATTGAAAGTCAATAAAGATTGATCTCTGAAACTGCGTATTTTTGCGACATTCCCTTTATTGTTGACAGCAGCAATAGAATTATCTCTAAGTATGCATATCAAACTTGGATCAGCAACGGGACTATCTATAATACTGCTCTTTCCTGTTCTCAGATTATACAAGAATACCTTTCCTTCCTCTTTTCTTACAACACAATCATCTTTACAAAAAATTTTACCACGATTGCTTGAAAGGAAGTATTCTTCAAAAACTTGTTCTTTATGCAGTCTTACATCATACACCCATGTGCCATGACGAAACATTTTGCCTAACATCCAATCTCCGTTTTCCGAAAGATGAATACTATCAACATTACTCGGGCAAGTCAACTCTTCCAATTTACTGCCATTATTTAAGTTCCAAAGTTGTACACGCCTACGTCCTCCAAAAACTTCGTAACTAAGTGTAACGGCTTTGCTTCCATCACCTGATATTGTAGCATCTTTCAATCTGGCCTTTCCTCTTGCAAGTATACCTATAGTTTCATTCTCATGCTCCAATATCAAGCGGCCGTCCGCATAAGAAATAGCACAAAAATTCTCATCACCAACTTTATCAATTTCTCCGTGGCTTCTGTCAAATTGCTTTTTCTCATATCTATTTAATATCGAGATGTCATGACCTTGCACTGGATTCAAATATTTGTCCTTTCCTTGATTTATCGTCTTGCGTGTAAAATCTGTAAGGCTATAAAGAACCTCACGGTTAGGATAATATAGATGGACTGCATTATTGCCCACGATGATAGACTTTAGTTTGTGACATATTCCATCATCTTGACCTATCTCTCCAGAAAATACCCAACTATTTTTATATACGAACACATATAATTTACCAGACAACACAAACAAACGGTTTTCTACAAAAACCATTTTTGACAAATCTCGTCCGAAATCAAAAACATAAGGAGCTGTAGATTGTCGTAATGAGAAGACATATATTCTCTTATCTGCCCATGTCGCCAAAAACTCCTTATCAGATGATAATGTAAGATGCTTATGACAGATAGGCATACCCATACTGATACCCAACGTTACATTATCAATTATTGCATCTTTCAAAGATATTCTCGATGTCTGCAAAGCGCTATTCGGCAATTTTACACTTCTCAAGTCCAATTCTGAAAAGTCAGCAACATTATCTTTATTGCTTGAAGGAAAAGCATCGAACAGATTTTGAACTAAAACAGAAACATTTGCAATTTTAGCTGCTTCCTGACGCACACATTGGGCTGTATGGTGCCAGTATTGCTTATCTATTTGTCGGACATTGGATATTATAGAGAATGGTATTGGGCGCTCATTCCATAAAGCCAAAACATCCTTCTTGCTGTTCGTTTGTTTTACAATATACTTTGCAGAGAGATAATCACGAAACATTTGGTGCGGGAAGGCTGTTGTTCCCTGATTCATGTAAAGGAGACGCATTTCTTGTGTAAGAAAATCAATCACCTGATATGGCTCTAAAGATAGCTCTGATGCTTCCCTATAATATTGACGTATCGCATGGATTGCTGCATTTTCAATAACAACATTATCAAGCATGCCTGTCAATAGCTTACGAAACTCTTCATCCTCTATGTTCATTCTGAACGAAGACTCATAGCAATATGCAATATTGGGCAATATCTCATCAATGCAAACCTGCGACAATAGCATCTTATAGCCATCTACTTGACCGCGCAATGTCAATAGAGCTTGCTGTGCCACATAATAGTTATGAAACAAGTCTGCTTCACACATTATGGGAAATCTCCAATTCAAGAAATTGAGATTCTTAGAGTCATTTACAACGGAGCAAATCTCCTTGTAAATTGTCACCATCATCGGATTGCTCAACAATCGTGTCAATACTTCGGATTTTACAATATTGTTCCATTCCTCTTCCGAGAAAAAATCCTTGATTTCAGTTTTGCTCAATGCGCATAGCTCAGATTTTCTAAATGTTGGCAAACTATACCTAACTGTAAAATCGGAACGGGAAGATATAAGAATTTGAACTCCATCTAAGAAACTGAGACGTTGTATCTCCTGTATGAATTTTCGTTCTGAATTTCCATCTACTTCATTCATCCCATCAATGAATATGGTCAGTGTAGGTTGGCGATGTTTTAGTGTTAAACATTTTTCCAACAAGTCAATATCACCTTTGAAAACACATCTTGCACAGTATTTGATTATGTCCATTCCCATACTTGCAAGTTGTTCCGCTGATACATACAAGGTTGGAGTATTTGTTGTTTTACAATAGTCCAATAACATCGTGGTCTTTCCCATACCGCCATCTGCCAAAAGAACAATATGTGGACAATTCGTATTCCAAGCCATACTCAGAAGCGTAGATATTGTTTCATACGTACCTTCCAAATGGATTTTAGGAATCAAATTCCGTTCAACCTTATCAGGCATACGATTGTAGAAATACGAGTTTGCCTTTTGGCATGCAATCAGTTCTTTCGAATGTCCTTCAATGCCTACCGGCTTAAGTTGAAATTCGTAGACACCAACCTCTTCACCATCCAAATCAATAATTGGATACTCTGCCCATCCTTCTGGAAACCATGTATATGCACATACACGGCATTGATAGTTTTCGGAATCGTATTCTCCAATCAATATAGTGGCATTCGCATCCGTCTCATAATGTAACTCGCCTGATTGTAAAGAATCAAGATATTTCATCTTTTGCAAGTTATGATCATGTTCATGACCTGCAAGCCAAAGTCTTACATTATTCTTTTGCAAAACATTCGATAATAATTTTCTCTCGTCTTGCAATAAAGAAGTAATCGGATAGTGAGTTAGTAAGATTGTTGGCTTTTCTTGGCTCAACTTACGGACGACAGTATAGAGTTTTTCCAATCCCACTAATAAATCAGTTGCTTTACCACTTTGGGAATAAACTAATGTCGTATCAACATGTAACACATTAAAATCTGGTGTTTCAATAGAGAAATGAGGATTATAGCTATCTTTATAGAAATCTATACGATCTGTATCATACAATTCTGATAAGAAATCTACGAAATCCTCTTTACCTGATTGTAATTTCTCTAAGTCAACAGTATCAATATGTCCAATATCTGGTTTATAGTATCCATCAAATGGAACAATATGTTTAATGGCATCTTCTCTCCCTTCAGCAAAGATGTTTACATCATGATTCCCTGGAACAATAAACAATCGTTCTATCGGAACGCCAACAGCATGACAAATATTTCTCATATAATCAGCCATGTCTTCTGTAAAAGAATTGGGACGGACATTGGCAGAGCGAATGTCTCCTGTACAAAACACATAGTCACACTTCATCCTTTTATTCCTCAAAAAAGAGGGAAGTTCATCGCGAAGTCTTGCCGATGAGAAATTACAATCATTTAAATGCAAGTCCGAAATATGTAACCAACGAATCATAATGCTTTATTTTGTTACAATCACTTTTGCGTTTTTATTTTCATATTTTATAATATCAGCGATTTACAACCAGTAACTACAAAAGTGGAATAAGAGTGGTATTTCATTATATTTATTTTCGTAATTTAGGGCTATTCAGTTAATGCCATCTTCTCAGAAAGCCATTTGATTCGATATTGCTATAAATGTACCGAATATCGGCACAGAACCCGAATTTTGCATTCATGACAATCCCGAAGACCATGAGTTCTCAACATTAGTGCATAACAATTCATTCCGACCATTAGTCTGAATATAAAAAGGATATGGAGGACGTTGTCAGGCTGTGTTTTTTTTCAGAGCTTCTTCCTTTGCAAGTTCTCGTGCAACAAGTGTAGCCTTATAGATGCCGAAGAAGAGGAGCAAGGTTTCACAGAATTGGTTACGTGCAGCTATTCGTTCCACACCATAATATAGCTTTTGATTGCCATAACTCCCCTCCATAACCGTAGCGTGAAGATTGCCGATTATCCGCCTGGTTGTATGGAGGTCGGCATCTTCATCTTTAGGCTTCGGCCCTTTACGCGCAAAGCATGTAACGAAACCTTTGTCTGTGCAAAATTTTCGATTTGCGTTATTGGCATATATGGTATCTGCTCCAACTCTTTTAACAGCAATGCCTGTTAATTTCTCTTGATAGTCAATGCATTCCGTCAAACGAATACCTTTATTGAAGGCTTCAAACGGGTGGTGCTCGATAAAGGAAATGCCATCGATTTGAATGTTATTGACCTTGGCACCGAACTCTACACAATTGTTCTCCTTTCCACGAACAATGGGGCGCAAGTAAGGGCGGTCGATGCTGACAATGCGGTGCTGCACATTCTTCTTCTCCATCAAGTCTTGCTGTTGACGTCTCACCTCGTTTACAGTAGCTATACGCTTACTCTGTTCAGCATTCAAACATATAGAGGTGTTCCCTTGGGAAGACATCTGCCAGTTTTTCCGCCAGTTCCTTGAGTGGAAGTTGTGCATGGATGCGTCCAAATTCACTCAGTTTGAAACTCTCCAAATATTTTTGCTGAAAATCGAATTCAGTAAATGGCAACGATGGTTGTATTTCAGATAATTTTTGTAACTTCACGGTCTATTATTTTTAAAGTTTTATCCCCGAATTAACCCGTGATGGGCCCATCGGGGGTTATTGTAAAGTTACAAAATAATATTTATATTGAAAATCAATTAGTTATACATTTCCTAAATAGTCCTAATTATATCTCCACACTCTTTACATTTTATCACTAATGGCCAGTCAAAGAGGTTAATGTTCTGATCCATCTGCATCTTTATCTGGTATATGTGATTACAAGAAGGGCATTTAATATAAAATCTTCTAGTCATATCATTTTTGATTTCACATTGCTTTTTATAACGCTCTATTACTTAAACATTCCCTTCATCACTTTCTCCACCTCTTCCAAAGGCACATTCAGCATACGCGACACATAAAGCGGAGTAATGACATCCATGCTTCCCGACTGGCGTTCCATGCCAATCAATTACTCTATGTTCTTTTTCAAATCGCCAAGACTGTTTGAGAATGTAGCTGAAGCCTGTTCTTTGTTTTCCGCTTCCTTTACTTTGAAAGCATCGAACGTCTCACTTCCATCCTCACCATATTTCCCATCCTTTGCCTCGTATATGACCGATGGCTCCAGTACTTCCACTGTGTGCCATGCACCTTGCGGAACAACACAGCCATAATTACCAATGGTTGGGTCAAGGTGAATACGCTCTATCTCTTTTCCGTTTTCATCATAGATAACCTCCACAACCTTACCGCACAAAAGCAAAACATTCTCCGTACTTTGTGGATGTCTGTGAATAGGTACAACCGTTCCAGGAAGCAATGCTATCAACATACGCTGGCTAGTATCAGCCGATGACGTGCGCAAATCGAAACTCTGACGCAATCTCGGATTCATCGTGGCTTGTTCAAAGAGCTTGCCTAAAAAGTCTTTATCAAATTCCATAGTCATTAATCATTTGGTAGGTGATGTGCCTTTCTTGGAACAAACAAATATTTGCAGAATTGCCAAATGGCAGACATTAATCTTCTCATCGTTCAGTTACAATAACCTTGAATGTCTCGAAAATAAGTTTGATGTCATACCAGAACGAACTGTTCTTCACATACTCTAAGTACAACTTTATCTTCTCCTGCATAATCACATGGATATAGTAATCCTCAGGATTCTCAGCCTTCTCCATCAGTTCGTTCTCGTTGCGGAACTTGATACTTGCAGGATCGGTGATACCAGGACGAACATCCAATACGTGCATCTGTTCGGGTGTCCAGTAATTCACATAGTGACGCACCTCAGGACGAGGACCAACCAAACTCATATCTCCGATAAATACGTTTATAAGTTGGGGGAGTTCATCAAACTTATATTTACGGATATAATATCCAGAACGTGTCACACGAGGATCACGACCACCAATGGTCACTAATGAACCCTTGTCTGCTCCTACACGCATTGAACGGAACTTGAAAATACGAAAGTCCTTATTTCCACGTCCCACACGCACTTGTCTATAAAACACGGGACCTTTAGAATCAAATTTGATCCAAATAGCCAATATTATAAACAATGGGCTTAAAACAATTAATCCACAACCAGAAGCAACTATGTCAAATAATCTTTTCATACTTTTAGGGTAAGAAAAACCTGAAGATAAAGGTATAGTCTTCATCTTCAGGTCTATGATAATTAATGATTAAAGTTCAGATACAATCTCTACAAAATTCTCTATTACATATTCCAAATCCTCATCCGTCATCTTAGTGTTCAACGGCAGAGTGATTTCATTCTCAAACATTTGATAAGCATTTGGGAAATCCTTGATGTCAAAGCCCAATTTCTTGTAGGCAGTCATCATAGGCAGCGGCTTGTAGTGAACGTTGGTGGCAATGCCACGCTCAGCCATCTTTTCAATCACCTTGTTTGCCTCCTCACGTGTTCTGCCCAACAGACGCACCAGGTACAAGTGTCCAGAAGAAGTATGCTCCTCGTCATAATGGTTCAACACAGCCACGTTCAAAGGTTTCAATGCCTCATCATAACGCTCTATCATCTTGCGTCTGCGCTCCAGCATACCCTTATAACGCTGCATCTGCACCAGTCCGATAGCAGCCACCACATCCGTCATGTTACACTTATACCATGTGCCGATAATGTCATACTCCCAAGCTCCGAGCTTAGTCTTAGCCAAAGCATCTTTGTTCTGACCATGCAGACTCAACAGCTGTGCCTTGCGATAAAGATTCTTAGTCCAAGTCTCTCCCTCAATCTCAGGCACACCACTGAACGCATTATCCACATTCTTGTCCAAGTCCTTCACCACCTTCTCATTACCGAAAGGCAGATTCCACGACAAGGCCCCCCCCTCAGCAGTAGTGAAGTTCTTCACAGCATGGAACGAGAAAGACGAGAAGTCGGCAATTGCTCCCACCATCTTTCCCTTGCGCGAAGCACCAAAGGCATGGGCAGCATCGCAGCAGATAGCAATACGACCAAGCATCTTCTGCAAGTCGGTCTTAGGAGTAAACATCTCCTTCTTGCCTTCCACGATACTATACAGTCTGTCGTAATCGCAAGGAATACCAGCCAAGTCAACCGGAATAATTGCCTTAGTATTAGGAGTGATAGCCTTCTCTACTGCCTCATAGTCCATCTCAAGGCGATCCTTCTGCACATCCACAAACACCAACTTGGCACCAACATGCTCCACAATAGAAGCACTTGCTGTATAGGTATAGGCAGGCACTATCACCTCGTCGCCCTCACCAACGCCCAGCAGTCTAAGAGCCATCTCACCACAAGCAGTCTGCGAGTTAAGGCATACAGCCTTCTGCACACCAATAAACTCAGCAACTTCTTTCTCTAACTTCTTTGTGCGTGGTCCAGTTGTAATCCAACCAGACAAAATAGCATCACGCACTTCTGCAGCCTCTGCCTCCGTCATATCAGGCGGAGAGAAAGGCACATTACGCAATTTCATTGTCATAATATGAATTTAATTTATTTAAAACGTTAATCTTTTCTTCTTAAGAATCCATACACAAACTGCCACACATAGCCAATCATGCTATAGTGTGCCACGTCCCTGTATTTCCATGAATATTTGAAAGCGTTGCCAATAACATGCAACCGCTGATACCATTGTCCTTTGCCACGATTATAAATAGAGGTATCGTCATACAAAGCACTCATAATAGTTCGCTCTGCAAACTCACTGTCAGTAAAAATAGTTTTGTCATGCAACACTACGCCTAAATATTTCACCGCAATAGAATTCAACACATCCACAAAACCATCCAGTCTGAACCTTTTACACAACAAATAAAACTCACTCCATTCTACTTTGTCCTGATTCGCCTTTATCCAACAAGCCCAATCCACAAAGTGTCGCAAATTAATTCCCTCCACTAAGAAGTGCATTAGAGAATGATAAAGCATAAACAAGCCCTCCACCTCTATGGGTAACACATAAATATCCGTACCATTCAATCTTTCAAGCAAACTACCATCACCTATAACCTCCACCATATATTGATGCAAAGCCATATCCGTTCCTCCACGTCGAGCCGAAGTAAAAAATTGATGATTCTCAATCGTTAGTTTTTTATAAGCAATATGCGAATGCTTATACCAATCATCATTCACAACCAAGCTAGCCTTACGTGCTATATCATTACCCTGTTTATATGCACATTTCCCATGAGAATCAATTAGGAAGCAGTCAAAGTCTCCAAACTCTCTATGCTCAGGTTTCGGATAATAGCGACTATGTGCCAAACCTTTAAAAACAATAGTTTTAATACCATGGTTCTTCCAAAGCTCCACAACATCCTTTGCCATAGCAACATGTTGAGCAAACATCTTCTCAACAAAAGATGTTTGAGCATACCATTGCATCAAGGTCATGCGATCAGGAAAACTCGAACACTGCGAATTATTTTGCTTCAACACTTCTAACGCTTCAAACGCCAAGCCACAAACACCTTGCTTTTGTGCCGTTTTAAGTATTTGTTCCCAATCTACCTCATTTACAAAAACCTGCACATGTTTATTTATAGCAATGTTCAGTAATAACAATATATTCTTAGCAGAACTATTCATGTTTTATTTCGTACTTCTTCACATACCACATTTTCTTCCAACCATTACCCACAACATTCATCAATGTCCAGAATGTAGCCAACAATGGATTCATCTCTTCTGCCACATGAAACAGTGGATAATGTGCCCAAATGCGCTTCCACAATGGCTTGGGAGTGATGCTTACCTTGCGTCGGCGATACCTTGCCAAGTTATCCTTCAGCAAATAGCAAGGAGCTTTTCTCACCACCTTAAGCCAAAGAGCAGTATCATTATTCTTACGTACATCCTTTATTTGCACCAGTCCTATCCGCTCTCTGTCGTACATCACAGCCAGACATCCTGGCCAGCAGCACATAAACATAGCCAACTTGCTCACTTTCTTTATTCCCGACACATACACGCCCAGGTCCTTGCCATCCTCACTCATTTCCGTATATTCATGATAAGAGAAGGCATAACCATTCTCCACCATAAACTTCAGTTGATGCTCCAATTTCTCAGGCAACCATAAGTCATCCGAGTCAAGAAAAGCAATCCACCTACCTTTAGCCCTATGCAAAGCATTGTTTCGGGTTATTGCAGCCCCAGAGTTCTTAGGATTGCATTCATACTTAATACGGTTGTCAGCCTCCATAAACGGCTTTACAACCTCCAACGTATTGTCCTTAGAACAGTCGTCTTGAATAAGAAGTTCCCAGTTCTGGTAAGTCTGAGCCTGTATACTTTTGATTGTTTCTGCTATAAAAGCAGCACACGCCCAAGTAGGGGTGATTATAGATACTAATCCGTAGTCTTGCATAATATTTTTGTATTTGATGTTCCCCACCACAGTATCGCTCTGCGCTAAGTCGCCACGCGAATGGGGATTACAACAAAAGTAATAGGTACTTACAAGATTCCTATTATTTTTCTCCATTATCTCAAAGTCGGCATATTGACTTGTTGTACTTTTTCTTCCCTCCCATGCTTCTCTTTCATAATTCCATCTGTCTAACAAAGCCTTTTTATTCTGTTCATTCATTTTTAAATTATTAGTAAAGTTGAAAACTGTTAGAAGAATCTCTATATTATTGTGTATCTCTATCAGTTTCTTATCATAAATATCAATTCCAACAGAAGGTATATCCAAGGCAACTATACGCCCCATACATAAAGCTAAGGAATAATATTGTTGCCACATATTATTGCATACATGTATTTGTCGAAACAAATGTCTTGAAACAAATTCAAACAAATGTCTTTTCTGTTCTCCTTCTATGATATGATTTTTTATCAAACACAAAAGCGAGCATAATACAAAGCTTTCTTGTTGCACATCATTATAATCTATCCTGATATTCCATCCTTCAAACTTACACGCTTTGTCTTCTATTGATTTCTCTACCGCTGCTTCTATTCTCTTCTCATTGATTACCCAATACATTGCTGCATAAGCTTCTATTGTCTTAATTGAATTGTCTTCAATTGGAAGAGTTGTTTTTATATTATTCTTCTCAATACTTTTATTAAAGTTCTCTAAAACTTTTTTTACTATATCATTGCCAAGTGAGTATTTCTTATAAACTTCACATGCAACAAAAGTCAAGTAGTCTATATTTAGGTTATCAGAGTCAAACATGCCGTCATTCCAATCATTAAGCATATTAGCCTCCATAAGCAATAGTAATTGCTTTGATATTGAATTATGCCTCCATTCATGATAACCTTTCGCAAACAACCATTTTATAAAGTCTTTGGCACAATTATATTTGTAAATGAAAGACAAAAAATCTATTATTAAATCAACAGCTTTATCTCTAAGCCATTCATCCCTATCCTTTTGTGATTCTGCTGTTGTTTTAAGCCTCCAATTCCACATTTCAAAGATTGACCATAATACAGACTTGCTTTTCACATTACTTTCACTCCATATTGTAAGCAACTGTTTGAAATATTCAAAATCTTTAATATACATCATTGCTGTACATTGCAGATTAGGGAAACGCAATTTCTCCAAGAAACGAATAACCAAAGGCGCATAGCATTTTCTTTTTATACTGAATATTATTATATTTCTAAGGCATTCTGGCAATTCTGTATATCCCCACAAATCAGCAACTATGTTCCATTTATCAAATTGTTCAAAATCATACGAATGGTATAATCCAAACAATTCATCACCTTTACTTCCATTGGCATACCTACACGAAGCTAATATTTTATTGCTGTCTATATTTTCTAATTTCATAGAGCAAAATGATAAGAATTGTTTTAGTGAGATTCTATCTTTGGAGACGATGACACATTATGTACATCAACTGATACATTATCATCACTCCACCATTCTTCGAGTTTTTGTATTATCACCAACCCAGCTTCATAAGGAATCTTATATATTACAGACGCGCGTGCTCCCAACTCATTAAATGATGTGCCAACAGCCCAGATATCATCATCACACACAATAAAACGATCATGCAATACCGATTTATTTCCCCTTAACATCCTTGCCATAGCACACTCTTTACCAATAGCATTGTTATATTGATCCACAACATGTGCCAGACGAATAGCACATTCTTTATCCATATCACCAAGACTACTCATTACTCTAATTTCCACATCACTATTTTGTACTGGATACAAAAACCTACCAAAATCAGTAGAGTCGAAGTAATCATCACACACCATACATCTCTTGGTCGCTTTATTCAAAATGTTTATAACGCAATTCAGAGCATTCTCTTTATTGATTTCCTGTTTGGTTTTATCCCCATCAAAAAAAACAAATTGACCAGACGCCTTATTCCTGTCAATATTTCTTATTTTTTCTGCATCTGGAAAATAGTTACTCATACTATCTATTTTCTCTCCGACAACATCTGTTTCATTTGTCCATTTCTGTATAGGATTTAATTGTTTTTCATTACCCTTAGCATCACGAACCTTAACACCACTTACTTTTTTGGAAGGAAATCTTAACGTAATACCAAACTGACGTATCATGCCATTAACAACATGATAACACAACAGATTGTCATCTACATCATACACCTTCACAATCATATTATCAGGAAGTGTAAGAAGGTTTATAAGTTGTCTGAAACCTGGTCTCGGTAATTTTTCAATATGATTGTTTACAATACAATCTTTTTGTTCAATTTGACAAACTTCAACTTTCAGATATGGTCTTTCATTTGTTCTGAAATCTAAGTTTAACGATATACCAAAATTTGGTTTCACAATACCTTCTATGTCTATTGATTTCAATTTATTATGATGCCAAACCAAAAACACACTACCAATATAATCTTTATAATCCCATATATTGAAGCCCAAATTCTTAAGTGAAACTTTCTCTATTTGACTAACAAGGCTTTTTTTCTCTTTCAAATATTTCACAGTCTCACATTCTTTGTCTATCCAAACCTTTATCCAAGTAGGATTTTTTGTATCAGGAAACAATTTACACAGACCGCTCTCACTACTTCCATTCGATAGTAAATATCCCGTTCCTTTTTCAGGAACATTATAAAGTTTTGTGTTTATAAAGCGAAAATCATCAAGATTATTCTCATAGTCAGGTATCTTAAAATTAGACATTGGATCAGAAATAAAATCTTCATTCAGTGTCATCACACGCTCTGTGTAATAAACCTTCTCTTCAGATTTTCCTTTATCAGTAAAATCGAATACGTTATGATTGTCTTTTATCTGCATATCTGGCTCAATACACTCAAATACAGAAAACAAATGAGTACACTCCTTGTTTTTCTTATTATAAAGTCGCAATATAGAAGCTTTTACCTTCAAAGGAAACTGTTTACACGATGTGACATCGAAATAATTTGCCATATGTCAAGCTATGATGTATCAAAAATAACGAGAAAAACTTTATTTTTCCTTATTATAGAAAAATTGATAATAATTCATACCTACAGCCTCATCATATCCCTGTACTATATAATCATGACCTCCCAAAATATTAATTTCAAAATTGGAGTCAAGGTATAAAGTTGTTTTAGGCAGTGAACTTTTCCTTTTCACCAATGGCTTTTCTATCTGAATGTCTTCCTCATGCATCCGACAGGGATTATCTTTCGACGACAAGTATTTTTCAAATTGCTTGTCCAAATTGTCTTCACTGAATATTTCTTGTGAAAACTCATGGATTGATAATGTCTCTGTCTGCTCCAACATCTTTCTTACCTTAGATATAAGATTAGCCTTTTCTACCTTTGAATCCTCAGCATAATTATCAGCAATAAAAGTTTTGCAAGAGTTCAGAAGATTCTTTGTTTGTGAGTATGATGTGACATCTGTCATGATATGCAAAAAATCGTCTTTCCAATACTTTGGCTGAATACCCTTAGACTTCTTGTCTACAGAGAAAACGACATAGCCATCGTTTACATTAAAATTGAATATCAAGCATCCCTTCTCAACCTTTGCAAAACTTATAACTTCCGATTTTTGTATTTCATATCCATATTCTGTTTGAAGATATTGAAATGCTGGTTGCTTGTTTTCTGTCTTTAGCATTGCTATTGCATCTGTCTTCTTGCCGTCTATTTCACAATCCGACAGATAAATAATATTCAACTCGCCTGATTTTGTCATCGGATGTGAAGTCTTCTCATAAAGAATTTTTGCAATAAATTCTGATTGCTCTTGAAATCTTGACACATCATCAAATATAGTTTTTACAAATGTATATATCGGATTCAATGCCAAAGTACTTTCAAAATAGAAATGACATGGTTCTTTTGCGTCGAATGATTTTTCTAACATTGATGTTATATCCGCAGATACGTCTGTGAAGTCAAGTTCTTTCTCTGAAAAGGAGACTCCTTCTTCTCTGCTTTTATTGCCTACATAATGCACTATCATGTGGCATATATTTCCTATTTTAATTTTCATTGTTTTCTTTTTGTTCTAAAACATATTTGGGTATCAAAGCATTACCACTTGTAAAAGTTTCCTTAGTCACAAAATAATCCAGGTTGTTCTCTCCTGTCCAATAAGTTTCAGGTGCATGCTCTACAAGAATAATTTGAAATTGCTCTTGTTTTTCTTCTATCACATACTTCATAAACCTATTTATACCTGCAAACGCATCAAGTAACTTTTCCTTATCTGTTGTCTTTACATTTTCAGAACCTGCATAATAAGGTATACTCGGCTGGTCGATAAACAAGAACTGCCCGACATGTCGTACATTCAAGTTCTCAAAGAAATAACGATGAATGCCCAAGAAAAAACAAAGGTGCAGGAACATGTAGTTTGACTGGCTGCCAATGGTATCATAATTGAATATAGACTTGCCATTATTCAACATAAGGCGTTCCTGTTCTATCTCATATTTTGTGTAACAGTGTTCATAATGCTCCATATGTTGGAAACCATCAAATATATGTTGAATACACTCGTTCAGTTCCGATTTTATATTCAATTGTTTTTGCTCTATCTCATCCTTTGCTTTCTCCAATACAGAGATTCTTTGAGCATCTTCCTCAACAAATATTTCTATCTTCTTCGATTCTTTTTCCTGTTTATTCTGCCAAAGTTGTGTCAACTCTTCTACTTTTGACTCCAAAAAACCAATTAGTCTTAAGTTGTTCACTTGTTGATATAGAGATCCCTTCTGTTTAGTTATCATCTCCATCCTATCCTCTATCGATTTCATTTGAGCATTCAAACTCTGTATCGCTTGTTCGGAAGCAATTGGTAAAATTTCCGTCTGATGCTTGTTTGATGATATTTTTGCCAATGAACTTTTCAGAGAACTAATAACATGTGATGTCCACATATTAGCACCCTGGTCATTTATCTTTTCATACAGTACCTCTACAGGTCTCAAAGAGTCTTCAATAAGCCCTAATGACTTTATATATTCTTGCTGTTCATTCTTGGCACGACTTATGTTTGCCAACTGTAGACTTATTCGCGAATGCTTTTCTTGTAAAGATTTAAATTCTTTATCACACTCGTCCATATTTTCTTTTGGAATCATACTTTCTTCCAAAATCCCTTTCAAGGCAGCTATCTGATCTTCATCAGAACATTCTTTTACACTCTCCTTCAATAATTGTGCATCAATACACATTCTGACGAGTTTTACCAAAAGTTTATTAAAACCATCAGTTTTCTTTTCTAACCTTCTTTTATAGTTGTCAAATTTCTTCTTTTTCTCCTGTAAATCTTTAAGTTCCTCGTTTATCTTCCTAAACTGTTCAACATCTGGAGTCAACACCGATTCAACAAAGTTGCAACGCTCTTCTTTGTTTTCAAACATGTCGATACCATAGAATTTAAAATTCAGAAAATCGTATGGAGAAGTTAATATATTTTCTGTCAAGGCATTGAAAACAAAGCATAAACGATAAAAATTCTCCTTATCTGATTTATAGCCAAAAGCTTTATCCAACTCTCGTCTTGCGTCATTGACATGTGAATTATTTACAGTTGGATAGAAGTGCTCAGCGAAAGGTTCATGCTGGAGCCATACTTCAGGTGGCACAACATCTACGGTAGGTTTCTTCCTTGCTATGGCAAAGAACTTGTCACCTATCTGAAACTCCATGCCATACCAACATGCGTTCTCGTTTATGACAGGAAATACAATATGACTTAATACAGATTTACTTTACACGGTTTTAACATTTAAAAGAAAGTGCAAGT
>ERZ773112.453-NODE-453-length-28206-cov-9.002451_pt1 | contig 28206 bp, 20 predicted proteins | sample MGYA00580566_ERZ773112 | MGnify/ENA primary metagenome ERZ773112 (study PRJEB29015, sample SAMEA2737842) | human gut metagenome | biome: human gut; feature: human-associated habitat; material: faeces | place: China | collected 2012 ... | reverse complement strand
ATATTGAGACCGGGATACATCGTGACGATCCGCAGCAGAGCCGCAGCTTCATTTCCATAGATTTCAGCCCTGGTCTTCATGGGTATCACCTCCAATGGCGTAATATAGGCGTATTCAAGACGCATTAAATAGGAAGGAAAGCCAGTCAGTGTAAGCCCAAAAGATGATCTGGCTGGCAAAACTGGCTTTTAGGCGTAATACAGACGCAAAGCAGACGCATAGCGGCGTCTGGCAGGAAAGTTGCACATGGGAATCACCTCGCCTTTCAAATTGTTATATCTGCTGTTCGGCAGATGTGGATTGTTCACGGCGTTTTCGCTCTACGATTTCACGCAGCTCGCGGCGGTCGGTAGTGATCAGATCCTTTTCCAGAGGGCTGGCTTTGAACTCTACCATAATATTGTTGTTATTGGTAGAAATCAGACCGTGACCTCTTTCAAAGTGAGTGATCTCCATTGTTTCAGCATCGGACAGGTGCAGGGCTTCCTGTACCCGCTGGGCTTCGTCGTCCTCCAGATTCAGAATGATCTTGGTCTTGGAGTTGTTGATGATGCCCTTACCAAATCTGCCGCCGTCAAGGTCAAAGAAATCGGCAAGATCCTGGCTTGCAAAAATCGAGGCGCCGCCGTAACCGCGTATGGTTTTGGCAATTTCCAAAAGAAAATCGCCGGCCAATCTTACACCAGCAGCACCGGCACCGGATAGAAGCTGCCAACACTCATCAATGAAGATGGCTTTTTCTTCTGTACGGTCGGCTTTGGCTCTGTCCCAAACAAAGTCCAGCGCCACAAACATACCTACGGTGAGCAGGTCTCCGGTGAGGGAGGAAATATCCAAAACAGTGTACTTGTTGTCGAGCCGAACATTGGTCTGCTTATTGAAGGTGCTGGCGCTTCCGTTTACCAGACGGTTTAGGATGTGGGCCATGCGCATCGTTTCCTTGGAGGTTTTCAAAATTTCGTACAGGTCACCAAGCACCGGCATCTCACGGTACTGGCCGGGCTGTGCAGGGTCTTCCAAAGAGGCGTTATCATGAGTGATGCCTTTTGTGTTATAGGTACGAACAAGGGCTTCGTCCAAAAGCTGTCGTTCCTCGTGAGACATATCGGGGATCAGCAGACTGAAAAATATGTGGAGCTGCTGGATCTTTGCTGCAAGTTCAGATAACTGGATGCCTGGACCGTCCAGAAGTTCATTCACCGAGCGGTCTACCCGCCGAATCTCCATGACATTGATGCAGTGGGGACTGGCCGGTGAAATCTGGATAAAGGAGCCGCCCACATTGGAGCAGGCGCGATGGAATTCATGGCCTTTTAGGGGCGCAACAATGAAAATGGGGATATTTTTCCGCCTCATTCGCAGCGCCATCAACTGCATGGTAAAGGTTTTGCCGGCTCCGCTCGTGCCAAGGATCGACATATTGGCGTTCTTATAGACCGCAGAATTGAAGATGTCCACGATAATAAGGGAACTGTTGTACTTGTTGACACCCAGCAGGATACCGTTATCATCACACATCTCATAGGATGTAAAGGGATAACAGCTTGCCGCACCGCCTGTCAGCAGGTTGCGCTTACCCCGCTCATACAGTTTCTTTTCCATTGCCACCAATGGCAGGGCAGATAAAAACGCCTGTTCCTCCCGAAAATGGCAGGTGCAGGCGTTCATGTCCTGTGAGAGCAGGAGCTTTTTCATTTCACTGACCTTCCATTCCAAGTCTTCCTCGTTGGAGGCAGTAATGGTAATCAGCAGATTCAAGTAGTAGAAGTCCTCGTTGTTGGCAAGGCCCTCTTTGAGAAAGTACCCGCTTCGGATAGCGCCATCAATGTCATCAAAGTCGGTGTTGGTGTCGCTGGCGTCCTTGATTTTGGAACGGTTGATACGCAGCTGCTGTCCGACTTTCTGGATGATGGTTTCTTTGGGCTGACGGGAGAGGAACATATCCATATCGATCCCATCACCGGCATTGACGATAAGACTGAGCCAGCCGGCTGGAACCTGCGTTTTGTAGCCATCAGAGGGCACCAGCAAATAAGCATAATACAGACCGTCAATGCAGATATGGTGACCATGCGTGAAGTCAATGCTTTTTGGCGCACAGAATTCGGTGGCAGGGATATGGTCGATCTCACTGTCGCGCCCTTTGGCAAGGTACTCAGCCACAACCTCCTGTGCCCGGACGGAGAGCGGCTTTACAGCACTTTCATTTCTACAGAGCAGGTTATAGAGGACATCTACGGTAAACTCATCCCAGTTTTCCGGAACGATGACCTCGTTACCGCACTGACGGAGGTAGTTGGTAGCAGTATGGACTGCACTTTGCAGGGCATTGATTGCCTCGCCTTCTTCATCAGAGCGCTTGGTGTTGCTCCACGGCTCATATTCAAAAATCAGGAAGAAACGTCGGGTAATTGCCTCACGGGAACCGATCTGTTGAACGAACTGGAGGTAGTCTTCCTGCATGAGCAGACACTGTTCATTGGTCTCCTGTTCCATCTCCTTCCGAACGGTATCCAGATGGCGGTTGATCTCTGCCCGACGTGTCAGTACCTTGATTTGCAGCTTGATGGGGCTGATTTTCAAGTAGGACACAAAGGAATAGATGATGTTCCGCTGTTCCTGGGCGCTGCGCAGCATAAAATTGATGGGTACTACCTCGACGACCTTGACATAGCGGTGGTCCTTCGTGTAGATGATGCCGTTTTCAATTTTGGAAATCGGCAGATAATCTGCTACCGGGTTAAGGCAGGCGGGCTTCGGCTCCTGAGTGCGGATAGGGCGTTTTACTTTGCGCTCTTTGGAGACCTTCTTTTTTTGCTTGGCGGCTTTCTTCTCCTTGGCAGGCTTCTGCTTTTTCACAGGACGGAGTTTTTGGCGGATCTCGTAGCTACGAACTTCATCAAACTCCGCTGGGAAATCCTCTCTGCCGGAGCGCCGTGACCGCCTGGGAGCCTTATCGGGCTTGTGTGCCTTCTTTTTAATATGCTTGCCGCCATGCTCTGCCGCAGGAACCGCATCTTCTGCGCTGTTACCGCCTACAATGCGGCGGTTTCGCAGGTACTTTATGAAAATCAGCAGAAAAGAGGAAAGGCTCTCACCGGAAATTCCGATAAGCGCCACCAATGCTGCTGGCAGTGCGGTCAGGCACAAAGCGATGATACGGGCAGTCAGGCCAAGAGGAAGCAATGAAAAAACCGGCACACCAATGGCAAATGCCAGGATGCCGGCTTCAATCACATTGCGGGCTTTGAACATACCACCGAAGAAGGTGCCTGACTCGATGAAATTCGGTGGTATTATGTAGGTATCTCGGTCGATTTTATGATTCATGATTAACCTCGTTTCCGAAGCCGGGCGGGCACATCAGCCGATAATCCAGAACGGACCGCCAGCTCCAGCGCGCCGGCTGGCCTCATTTAAGATAATGGACAGATCCCAGAGCTGTTCGCTCCGTGTGTAACTGGCAGGGTCAGCCACCATGATCTTGCCGTCTTTTACGCCACGCAGGACAATGAAGTGACCGGAAGAGGTAAAGTGGCCTTCAGACATGATTGCTACTACCAGTTTACCATTAGCCAGTGCGTCTGTGATGCGCTGTGGTTCCGCAGTGGTACAGCCGGAAACCGGAAGCCCCCATTCCCCAGCGGCGGCAGGTATCAGCGCATGGTAAGAACCACTGCTTTTACACCAGTAGCCGTTGTTGTAAGACCACTCGGCCATCTCCACAGGGTCAACCATATCGTCCGTCAGAGAGGACACCACGATTGCCATAGCGGTAGGGCCGCAGCCATAACCGCCAATATTGTCCGTACCATATGCTTTACCGGCATAGCGTTCATCCAGCTGATTGTAGTAAACAACAGGTGTGATCCCGTCGGTGAAAGTAACATCGCCCAGAGCGGTGATGCTGTTTCCGGTCCACGCTTCCAGATTTTGCAGTAGACCATCGCCCAAGAACAGGCTTAGGTTGGAAGCGTAATCAGATGCAAGCTCCTTTTGGTCATCGGTAAGCTGGAATACAACATCAGAAAAATAGGACTCACCGTTGTAACGGACAGTATAGACCATCCATGTTTCGGACACCGTTGTTTCTTCCCCAGTCTCCGGATCAGTCACGGTGCTCTCACGAATCTCTTGCTTGCTGGTGTAGGAATATAGATGCTGTTTGTTTTCACGCAGGGTGGCGGCAAGGTCATTCAGAGAAATGCTTTCAAAATCCTTGTCTTTGGCCGCACAATACTGAGAGATAAACAGGTTGGCGTTATAAATAGGACCGCCGGAATAGGCATTTTTGACCTCCATATGGTCGGCTCCCGATGCCGCAAAGTCAGCTTCGATCCGGGCAAGTACATCATCCAGTGCCTCGCCCAAGATGCCGTTGAGGGTAAAGGTGATCTCGTTGGCGTTCTCAATAATCGCTGTTTCGCTATTCAAAATCGGAATTTCGGGGTCAGATGGCGAAAAGGCATTGGTCAGTCCGCCGAAAATAAGACCGGGGAGCATGAGAACAAATAATACCGGCAGCATAAGCAGGGCAATGACTGCCACAATGATTTTTCCGATATGCTTCCGGCCTGCCCACACTGCGCCTGCAACTGCACCGTAAGGACCGCCTGCGGCAGCGCCTTTGGCAGCGGAGGAAATAGCTTTTCCGGTTTTGATTGCGCCGCGGATGGTATGCGCTGCGGAGGCACCGGTCTCCACAGCTTCGGAAAAACTGCTTTTTTGATCTTCTGGCATTTATATCTTGTCCTTTCTCCTCGGGGCTGGAGGCAGCTTTTTGACAATGGACTCGTTGAAGGCGATAGAACCGTCAGGAGCCATATAGGGCGATTTGTCAACAGCATCCACAGCGTACTGCTTATACCATGCTGTGCCATCCACGGCATGAACGGTGGTGTACTGGCCTTCCGGGGCAACATATTGGTCTGCGTGGTACATACCAAAGGAGATGCCTTCGGGATGTTCCTCGGTCACTTCTGTTCCGGTGATGCGGCCGCCGCCGATTTCGACATTTTGGAAGGTCGGAATATTTTCAGCTCCGGATTCCAGTGCCGCATATCCCATGTAAGAGTGCAGGGCTTCGGCGGCTTTTTCACCGGAAATGGAACCCATCTGGCTGATACTGCCCGTGGCTACGCTGCCGATTACATTGTTGGCAAAATTGCCGCCCTTACTGACGGAAGAAGCGTACATATGGCCGCCGATCCCTCCGGCTGCAGCATCGCCTAAAAGACTGCCAAGACCGGAAGGCTTGGAGCCGGGAGTTGTGGTGGCTGTTTTGATGGCGCTGTTTGTGACTTTTCGGCTCACCACTCCAGCAAGACCGCCGCTGGCAAACCCTGCTCCAAAGCCGCCGCTGCCTTTACCACCGTTTGAGTTGACATTGGTGGAACTGCTGTTTCTCCCGCCGCCAAAGTGGTGACTGGAAAAGTTCTTGATGCCGCCGATGCCTCTGGCAGCAATCATAGCCTCAGCCAGCATGCTGCCGCCGGTATGTCCTACATTGACACCAAGACTGGAGAGGAAGGAATCGATTTTCTGGCCGACTTTGAGAAAGCCGATAGCACAGAGAAACCAGATAAACACATTGCCGGAAACAGCTTCTTTTCCCACAGCGTCTACCTGAGCCTGCACATCGCTTTCGGAGATAGCGGCAAAAGCCGGCTGGCAGAGCAGGCAGGAGAGAATTGCGACTGTAAAGGCCGCAAACAAAATTTTTTTGAGTTTCTTCAAGGATAAGACCTCCTTACAACGAAAGCGGGTTCGCAAGGAAGGACCCCACCATGCTTGTGAACAGGCGCAGGCACCAGGCGTTCATGACCAATAGGAAAATTTGACCGCCAAGCATCCGGCACCAGGATTTCCAGATGTTTGCTGTGGTCTGGCTGGCGCCCATAGAAAAAGCCACAGGAGCCGTGTAGACCAGTACACCGAGCAGCACATACCGTTCGGCTGCCTCGAACAGAAGTTTTAGGTAGTTCCAGGCCAGGATGAGAACCAAAATCAAGGTAATCAGCGCCACAGCCCCATTGGCACACACACCGATGATGACCAGCATCACGGAATTGAAGTCTGCAAAGCTTAATGCAGGAAGGTCGGACTCCATGATCCAGTGGTAGGGGGTGCCGCCGATGGTAAGAACAATATTGACGATCTCATCTGAAAAGAGCGTCAGCAGGATAAAAATAACGGAACGGATACTCAGCTTTACCGGGTCTTCTGCTTCCACACCTGCGCCAAGACCGAAGTTTTTGAATAACTGCCAGACCCAGTTGAGCAGGATGATCCCGATTGCCAGAGCCACGAAAACAGAGTACATAGTCTCTGCTGCGGGAAAATAACGCAGAAATACAGCCATATCACAGCCCAGCGCACCCAAAACCGATGTGGTCACCAGATCAAGACCGGCCATTACCTGTTCTGCGATCCATTCCACTATGCCGTCTAAAATGCCCATAAATGCAAGCCTCCTTTCCGGCGAGCAGTCAGACGGTCAATCAGCCTGTCCATTGTCCGCCACTAAAGAGCGGCGTCACATACGCCATGATAAAGCCCAAGCCATTAAGGATAGCCCAGGTGATACAGATTCGTTTGAGCCAGGCGCGGCTTTCATCCACCGTCCGTCCGGAACGGGAGAAGTTCATGAGCAGCAAGGCTACCGAAGCGGTGACGATGGCGGCGATAGTGGAGATGGCGAGGATTTGGGTGTATACATCCTGCATGATCTCTTTGGCCTTGGTCCATACATCTGTTGCCGCATAAGCCGGCTGACAGAACATCATGGACATCATCACACACAGGAAGGCGCTGTAAGCCACTTTGGGCAGCGAAAGCCTGCGCTTGGACTGGGTATCCGGCTCCTGAAGCTGCGGAGTTTGAGGGGTTTTCGTTTTCTTCAATTTGCGATCCTCCAATTCTGAATGATTTTTTGATGCTCAATAGGGAACAGAAAAACCCACACCTGTCAAAACAAATGTGGGCTTTCAAATGGCCGGGCGGCCATCTGGGCAGCAAAAAAGCACCCTGATGAAAGGTGCCGTTACTGTCCTGTTCGGTTTTGGGTGCAAGTTTGAGCATATTCAGTTTAACACATCGGTATTTACACTGAAAGAGCAGAACCATGCCAATTTTGTTCCCGAATTGTGCCAATTATTTGCCCGATTGTCCGGAAGGTGATTTTGTCTCTGGAAAGAACTGTTCCAGCATGTCTAAACTGTCCTTGGAGGTATAGCCCCAAAGGACGGAACTGAGGGCTTCAATAGCTTCCCGGCGTTTGCGGTAGTAGGTTCTGAAACTGATGTCACGAATATGCGGTCGTAGGGTCTCGATGATTTCCTCAACATTTTTGAGCTGCTGCGGCGAGAGGAAGGAGTAGTACAGCAGCCAGTAATATGCCTCACCGTTTTTGTGCTTGGTACGCAGCAATTCGACTGCGGAATCCAGCAGCTTGAGCATTTTGTGGCTGCGTTCAATGCATTTGGCATGATGCTCGATGTCGCTTCCGGCCAAATCAGCGCCAGCCAGATAGACTGAATCCAGAAAATCCTCGATGGAGGTGCCATACTCGATCTCAAACTTGGTGCGGACATGCTGGACAGAAAGCTCCAGGCTCCACACAACATCCCGGTATTTTTTCAGCAGTTTCCAGGTGTCATGGTACAGGGGATTATCAGCAACATCAGGTTCAACAAATTTTCTCATTTCAGGTTCCTCCTATTTTCGTGCTCCTCAAAGGGAGTGAGTGTAAGTTCAAAAGTGGCGATTGAAGCGTTTGTGCCGCAGAGGATGGTCAGACCAAAGTGGGCCGTAGATTTCCCTCGCGCACGCGGAATCAACTCTTCCCAGCAGTCGTCCGATAAGGGATATAACTTATAGCGGGAGAGCGGACAGGAAAAGCAGGAAATCCCTTGCGTAGATAGGATGTCAGCCATCTTGCGGAGTATCGTTTCAATGTGCGATTTTGAAACGCTGGAAAGTGCATCCGAAACAATGACCTCATGCTCAGAGATGGAATGGCTCTCTTCGGTTTCAGCAGTTTCCGGAAGCTCCAGATGAATGTTTAAGGTCATGGCAACTTCCTCCTTGTCGATTAAAACATCGGAAATCTCAAACATGGTGGACAGGTAGTTCTGCAGGTAGATCACGCTTCCATGCCGGCCGGGAAACGACATGATAGAGATATACCCAAGACTGTCCAGCTTTTTCAGTATCCGGCATACGGTGGCGCGTGACAGCCCCCAGCGGCAGGAGAGTTCGGTATAACTGACTAACGGGTTTCCTGTACCATTGCGAAAGTAGGCTACCGGACCGACCTCTGACCCCTGCACCTGCGTATCGTTGTAGACAGCGGATATCCACAGATCCAGAATGATGTCCATTTCAGAGCAGCGGGCAGAGCTGACCAGTTCCAGGGCAACAGAGACTGGAAGGAAGAAAAAACCGGTATCCTTTTGGCATGGGGCATTGTACTCCAGTGCGGAATTGTGGCGGGCCCAGTGGAGGATTTTATATTTGACTACATTGCCACGGCCCAGCAGTGTATAGGAAATCAAGTGCTGCTTCTGAAGGGTATCCAGCATGGACAGCGCCTGCCGATGAAAGCGGGTGCGGAACCAGCAAGACAGTTCCTTGACGGTGCACACCCATTCGCCGGGCGAGACTGTATAACTGATCCCGTCAATACGGCGGTATGAGGTGCGGAAGTTTGCATAGCTGCAAAGTACAGTAAAATGAAAAAGGCCGGAGCCTCCGTTTATGCGGATGCTCCGGTCGTTGATCAGTTTGTGGATGAACTCACGATAAATCCGGCATCGTGGGTAATCTACCACTTGTTTAATTTGAAGTTGGTATTCAGGCATGGCAGTCTCCTCTTTACTAATTATTAAAGGTAGGGAAATAAAAGTCATAAAATGTTTCAATAAAAACCGTTGACTTGGATGGGCTTGGAGGTTATCATATAATATGTATGCGTCTGCGATTAAACAAACAAGCCGTTCTTCATGTAGAGATTATGGTGGATACGGCATACTGGGATAGCATAGCAGAATGCTGCCATTCCTGTGCCAGTAATATGCCATAACAGACGCACTACAACTTTCTACAATTTTTCTACAACTTTTGAGGCGAAAAGGACGGCACAAGAGGACGCAAGACGAATGAAAAAAGTTTCACGAATCGAGTATTGTGCGAGTTTTGAACCCTTACAGAGCGGCATGGGGCAGGATGGAGAGAGCAAAATTTTATTCCCGACCATGAAGCCGGAAACGGCCGAGGCCAAGCCCGCCGAGACCGTGCCCGCAGCGCCAGCAGCGGAGGAGAAGATCGACTTCTCCAACGTGCAGATTGAGCCGCTGTTTGCGGATTTCGTGGACTTTGACACGTTCAGCAAGTCCGATTTCCGTGCCGTGAAGGTCAAGTCGTGCGAGGCCGTGAAGAAGTCGAAGAAGCTGCTCAAGTTCACGCTCGATGACGGCACGGGTACGGATCGCGTGATTCTCTCCGGCATACATGCCTATTACGAGCCGGAAGCGCTCGTGGGCAAGACCTGCATCGCCATCACGAACCTCCCGCCGCGGCCCATGATGGGCATCGACTCCTGCGGCATGCTGATCTCTGCCGTGCATCACGAAAACGGCGAGGAAAAGCTGCATTTGCTGATGGTTGATCCGCACATCCCGGCCGGCGCAAAGCTGTACTAAAATCCATATGCAAAAGCCCTTTGCGTGCGCATGATCTGCACGCAAAGGGCTTTTTCGATTTCGGGGCTGCGCGCGTTACTGCGCGGGCTGGAAATTCGTCTGATAGATCTTCTCGGCGATCTTTTTCGGCGCGAAGTCCACGATGACGACGCCGTAGGCCGTTCCGGCCTGCCAGTCATAATCGTAGAGGTCGAGGTTGATGTGCTTGGCGTATTCCTTCGGGTGGCCCACTTTTCCGCTGCCGCTCGTGGACGTGAAGTTCAGGAAAAACGTGTCCTCCGCCGCCTTACTGTTGCCCAGACAGGTGTGGATGGCGTCGATTTTGTCATCGGTGTCATAGTTGTAGCGATCCTGCACGCACAGCGTCTCGCGGCCGTTGATCACGGAGTTCGCGGTGGGGTCAGACAAAACGGTGCGGTCGCCCTGATCCGCCCAGCCGAAGTACAGGCCGCAGCGCTCGAAGCCGACCGGAAGCTTGTCGTCAAACCGCGTGGCGAGGACGATCTTCCCGCGCACTTCGCCCAGCGTCGGGATCTCGTTTTTCAGATACCAGCGCTCCGGATCCTTGTCGATCGTCTCATACAGGACCTTCTGAATCTCCGCGACATCGTCCTTGCTGTTTTCCGCCTTCATGCACAGGATGACCGTCTCGGTGGGGTGGGCGTCCAGAAACGCGGAAACGTCGCGCAGCACGTCATCGAGTGTGAGCGTTCCGGCAAACGGGGAGTTGGAGGTCTTGCAGCGCGCGATGCTGTGCTTGAGCACCAGCGTCTGCTGGTCGTGCTTCTGTTCGAGCACCAGACGCATGTCCAGATAGCGGTAGCCGTAGATCAGCTGCGTGGCAACGCTCGCGTCCTGACATTGAAAAATGTAGCGCATATCCACATACTGCGTGCAGCTGTCGTGCGTACCGGGGATCGACATATTGCTGAGCTTTGTCTCGTCCGGCACGGTTTCCATCCAGTCGGTGCTGGAGATGTTCGCTGCCATGGCCGGCGGCGCGGTGATCCCGGAAAAGACGGAAAGCACCATGCAGACGAGCAGCGCGCAGAGCCAGAAGCGGTGTTTGGTGGCCTTCATAAAGTATTCTCCTCATCATTTTCCTGCCGCACGAGCATACCGTGCGGCGGTCGTGTGCCGCCAGTATAGCACAAAACCCGCGTGTTGGGAACGGGAAATCGCATTCCGGGCGCTTGTTCCGGTGCGCGGTGGTAGAAAATGCGCAAATGCTGTGGTATACGATTGCAAAAATATTGAAAAAACGTGTCGCAGAGAGGAGGGGGGCGTGTGTAGCATGCGGCGCGGACAGCCGCCGCGAGAAAGCGCTTGTGCTGGGCCTGCCGGGGGAGTAAGACGCCTCTGCATAGTGTTATCCGGCAGATTCCGCAAACAACTGTTGCGGCGGGGCGGGTTTTGCGGTATAATCAAACCAATTTGTGCCTGAGTGCGTGAAAGGAAACAATGTTATGAGTAACGACGCCAACGTCAGCAAACGCGACGGCTTTCGCAGCCGCGGCGGCTTCATCATCGCCTGCATCGGCTCGGCCGTCGGCATGGGCAACATCTGGCGCTTTCCGACGCTGGTGTCCAAATGGGGCGGCATGACTTTCCTGCTGCCGTATTTCCTGTTTGTCATTCTCATCGGCTCCACCGGCGTCATCGGGGAGTTTGCGCTCGGCCGCGCAGCCGGTGCGGGGCCGGTCGACGCTTTTGGCATGTGCACCGAGACGCGCTGGGGTAAGCGCCGGCCCGGCGAACTGGTCGGCTATATCCCGGTGCTCGGCTCTCTGGCGCTGGCCATCGGCTACACCTGCGTCATGGGCTGGATCTTCAAGTATACGTTCCTGGCGTTTGACGGCGGCCTGTCCGCCACGGGGCAGGACATGGATGGGATCGTCGCCACCTTCAATGCCACGGCCAGCGCGTGGGGCGCGAATGTCTGGGTCGTCGTCGCGGTCGCGGTGAGCTTTGTCATCATGTCCTTCGGCATCGCCGGCGGCATTGAAAAGGCAAATAAGATCATGATGCCGATCCTGTTTTTGCTGTTTGTGGGCCTCGGTATCTATGTAGGAACGCTGCCCGGCGCGTCGGACGGCTATCGGTATATCTTCACGATCAAGCCCGCGGGCCTGCTCGACCCTTATGTCTGGATCTATGCCTTCGGTCAGGCGTTTTTCTCGCTGTCCATTGCGGGCAACGGCAGCGTTATCTATGGCTCTTACCTCAGCAAGAGCGAGTGCATCCCGAGTTCTGCGCGCAATGTGGCGCTCTTTGATACGATCGCGGCGCTGCTGGCGGCGTTCGTCATCATTCCCGCCATGGCGGCGGGCGGCGCACAGCTCGACGCCGGCGGCCCCGGCCTGATGTTCATTTACCTCGTCCACGTCATGAACGGCATGGCGGGCGGGCGCATCGTGGCGATGGTGTTTTTCGTCTGCGTGGCCTTCGCGGGCGTCACGTCGATCATCAATCTCTACGAGGCGCCGGTCGCGTCCCTGCAGGAGCGGTTCGGCCTCAAGCGCGTGCCGGCCACGGCGGTGATCCATGTGATCGGCCTCGCCGTTGCGCTGTGCATTCAGGCCATCGTGTCGCAGTGGATGGACGTCGTGTCCATTTACATCTGCCCGCTGGGCGCGCTGCTCGCGGCGGTCATGTTCTTCTGGATCGGCGGCAAGAAGCTCGTGCTCGAGAGCGTCAACCTCGGCGCACGCAAGCCCATCGGCGGCTGGTACTATCCGCTGTGCAAGTATGTCTACTGCGCGAGCGTGCTCGTGGCGCTCGTCGCCGGCGCGGCGCTCGGCGGCATCGGCTGAAGCGAATATCGAATAAAAATGAGCGGCCCTTCGCATTTGCGAAGGGCCGCTGTGCTTTGCGCGGTTTAGAACATTTTGATGTACGCATCGCGGTCCGGGCCGACGGAGACGTACTTGATGCGGCAGCCGACGGCAGCCTCCAGATAGTGCACGTAGTCGAGCGCCTCCTTCGGCAGGTCGCTGATCGTGCGGCAGCCGGAGATGTCGCAGTGGAAGCCGGGCAGGTACTCATAAATGGGCTTTGCCTTGGCCAGCTTCACGCCGATGGGGAAGCGGTCCACGCGCTCACCGTCGATGTCGTAGGCGACGCACACGGGGATCTTGTCCAGATAGGACAGTACGTCGAGCTTTGTCAGAGCGATGCTCGTGCAGCCCTGCATCTTCACGCCGTAGCGGGAGGCGACAACGTCGAACCCGCCCACGCGGCGCGGACGGCCGGTCGCAGCGCCGTACTCGCCGCCGGCGTCGCGCAGCGCAGCGGCCTCGTCGCCGAACATCTCGCAGGTGAACGGGCCCTCGCCCACGCAGGTGGAATAGGCCTTCATAATGCCGATGATCGTGTCGAGCCGGGCCTCCGGGATGCCCGCGCCGATGGGCGCGTAGGCCGCGATCGTCGAAGAGCCGGAGGTGTACGGATAGATGCCGTAGTCAATGTCACGCAGCGCGCCGAGCTGGGCCTCAAAGAGCAGGGACTTGTTGTCCTCAATGGCCTCGGTGAGGTAATCCGTCGTGTCGCAGACGTAGTCCTTGAACGGCATGGCGTAGGTGTCGAGCCAGTCCATCATCTCGTCGAGGTCGATGGGGTCATGGTGATAGCCGTTGACGATGAAGAGATTCTTCCACTCGAGAATGTCGGCCAGGCGGGCCTTGAGCGCGTCGCGGTCGGCCAGCTCGCCCATGCGCAGCGCCTTTTTCATGTATTTGTCCGAGTAGGCGGGGGAGATGCCGCGGCGGGTGGAGCCGAACTTCTTGTCCGCCAGACGGTCCTCTTCCAGGCAGTCAAGCAGCTTGTGGTACGGCATGCAGATGACGGCCTTGTCGCTGATCTTCAGGTGCTCCGGTGTGATGGTGATGCCGCCTTCTCTCAGGCGCGCGACCTCGTGGAACATGTGCTCCGTATCAATGACCATGCCGGGGCCGAGCACGTTCACGGTCTCGTCGCGCAGGATGCCGGACGGCATGAGATTGAGCACGAACTTGCCCTTGTCGTTGATGACGGTGTGGCCGGCGTTGTTGCCGCCCTGATAGCGTACGACGACGTCATACTTCTGGCTGAGCAGGTCGACCATGCGGCCCTTGCCCTCGTCGCCCCAGTTGATGCCTACGATGGATGTCAGCATTGTTGAGAAACCTCCTGTTTCTTTTACACGTTTACGGATGCGTCGCATCCGAGCAGTGCTGTATATTTGTTCAGGACCGGCGCGACCTGCTCGCGCAGGAACGTCTCGGTCTGGTGTACGGCCATGCCGGTGAAGGCATGGGGGTCAACAAGTTTGTTGAGCTCCGCGCGCGTGAGCCCGAAGATCGGGTCAGCCAGGATGCGCTCGAGCAGGTCGTTGCTGCCGCCATGGAGCTTGACCTCTTTGCCGGCGGCGACGCTGTGCTGCCGGATGGCCTCGTGCAGGGCCTGCCGGTCGCCGCCCTTTTCCTTGACGCAGTACATGAGGATGTTCTCCGTAGCGAGAAACGGCAGCTCGTCGGCCAGATGCTTTTCGGCCATTTTCGGGTACACGGTCAGGCCGCGGATGACGTTGAGGTACAGCGTGAGGATGCCGTCGGTGGCGAGGAATGCTTCCGGGATGCTGATGCGGCGGTTGGCCGAGTCGTCGAGCGTGCGCTCAAACCACTGGGCGCTGGCCGTGACGGCGGCATTCTGCAGGTCGCAGATGACGTAGCGCGACAGGGAGGCGATGCGCTCGCTGCGCATGGGGTTGCGCTTATAGGCCATGGCCGAGGAGCCGATCTGGCCGCTCTCGAACGGCTCGTCCACCTCTTTGAGGTGGGACAGCAGGCGGATGTCGCTGGAAAACTTCGAGGCGCTCTGCGCGATGCCGGACAGCACCTGCAGCACCTGAAAGTCCACCTTGCGCGAATAGGTCTGGCCGCTGACGGGGTACGCGCCGGGAAAGCCCATCTTTTCGCAGATCTTCTGCTCGAGCGCGACGACCTTCTGCTCGTCGCCGTCAAACAGGGCGAGGAAGCTCGCGCCCGTGCCGGTCGTGCCCTTGCAGCCGAGGAGCTTGAGATTGCCGAGCTGAAACTCCAGCTGCTCGAGATCCATCAGCAGATCCTGCGTCCAGAGCGTGGCGCGCTTGCCGACGGTCGTCGGCTGCGCGGCCTGAAAATGCGTGTAGGCGAGCGTCGGCTCTGCCTTGTGCGCCTCGGCAAAGTCCGCGAGCGCCTGGATGACGTTCACCAGCAGGCTGCGGATCTGCTCGAGCGCTTCGCGCATGAGGATGATATCCGTATTGTCGCCGACGTAGCAGGACGTGGCACCGAGGTGCAGAATGGGCTTTGCCTCCGGGCAGCACGCGCCGTAGGTCAGCACGTGGGCCATGACGTCGTGCCGCACCTCGTGCTCGCGCGCCGCGGCGTAGTCATAGTCGATGTCCGTGATGTGCGCGCGCAGCTCGCGGATCTGCTCATCCGTGATCGGCAGACCGAGCTCCTGCTCGCTCTCGGCCAGCGCGACCCAGAGCCTGCGCCAGGTGGAAAATTTGTTGTCGTCGGAGTAAATGTGCTGCATCGTGCGCCCGGCGTAGCGGGTGCACAGGGGGTTGACGTAGCGGTCGTGCATGCTTATCCTCTCTCTGCGTGGCGCAGCGCCGCCGAGATCAGGCCCTTGAACAGGGGGTGCGCCTTGTTCGGGCGGCTCTTGAACTCGGGGTGGTACTGAACGCCGATATAAAAGTCGTTTTCGGGGATCTCGACGGTCTCCACGATGTGGCCGTCCGGCGACAGGCCGGAGAGCACGAGCCCCTTTTCCTGCATGAGCGCGCGGTAGTCGTTGTTGAACTCGTACCGGTGGCGGTGGCGCTCGGAGATGTCCAGCGTGCCGTAGCACTCCGCCATTTTTGTGCCGGGCACGATATGGCACGGATATGCGCCGAGGCGCAGCGTGCCGCCCTTGTTGATCTCGTCGCTCTGGTCGGGCATGAAGTCGATGACCTTGTGCGTGCTGCCCTCGTCAAACTCGCCGGAGTTGGCGTCGGCGAGGCCGCAGACGGAGCGCGCAAACTCGATGACCGCGATCTGCATACCCAGGCAGATACCGAGATAGGGGATGTTGTGCGTGCGGGCGTAGTGCGCGGCCGCGATCTTGCCCTCGATGCCGCGGTTGCCGAAGCCGCCGGGCACGAGAATGCCGTCGCAGCTGCCGAGCACTTCCTCTACATTATCGCGCGTGATCGTCTCGCTGTCAATCCATTGAATGTCCACGCGCGTGCCGTAGACATAGCCAGCGTGGCGCAGCGCCTCGGCGACGGACAGATACGCATCGTGCAGCTGCACATATTTGCCCACGAGGCCGATCGTCACGCGGTGCGAGCGGCTGCGGATGCTCTCGAGCATGGCGTCCCACTCGGTCATATCCGGCGCGGGCGCGTCGATGTGCAGCTCACGGCAGACGATCTCGGAAAAGCGGTTCTTTTCGAGCATGACCGGTGCCTCATACAGCACGGGGATGGTCATGTTTTCGATCACGCAGTCGGGCTTGACGTTGCAGAACAGGGAGATTTTGCGGAAGATAGACTCCTCGAGCGGCTCATCGCAGCGCAGCACGATGATGTCCGGGGAAATGCCCATGCCCTGCAGCTCCTTGACCGAGTGCTGCGTGGGCTTGGTCTTGTGCTCCTCGCTGCCGTGCAGATACGGTACGAGCGTCACGTGGATGTAGAGTGCGTTTTCGCGCCCGACCTCCAGCCCGACCTGACGGATGGCCTCGAGAAACGGCTGGCTCTCAATGTCGCCGGTCGTGCCGCCGACCTCCGTGATAACGACGTCGGCGTTCGTCTTGCTGCCGACACTATAGATAAAGTCCTTGATCTCATTCGTGATGTGCGGAATGACCTGCACCGTCTCGCCGAGGTACTCGCCGCGGCGCTCCTTGTTGAGCACGTTCCAGTACACCTTGCCGGTCGTGAGGTTGGAGTATTTGTTCAGATCCTCGTCGATGAAGCGCTCATAGTGGCCGAGGTCGAGATCGGTCTCCGCGCCGTCCTCGGTAACGTACACCTCGCCGTGCTGATACGGGCTCATGGTGCCGGGGTCGACATTGATATAGGGGTCAAGCTTCTGCGCGGCGACCTTCAGGCCGCGTGCCTTGAGCAGACGGCCGAGCGAAGCCGCCGTGATGCCTTTGCCGAGTCCGGAGACAACGCCGCCGGTCACAAAAATGTACTTGGTCATGGTCCACACTCCTCAATCTTCATAGGTACGAATGATATTTTCCGCAATGGTCCGCCGGCGCATACTGGTGTCCATTGCCTGTTTCTCAATGTATTTGTGCGCCTCCGTCTCCGTCATCTGCAGGTGCTGCACGAGCAGGAGCTTCGCGCGGTTGATGATGCGGATATCGGCGACCTTCGCCTCGAGCTTTTCCGTCTTGTGCTGCATCTGCTCGAGCTGGATGCGCACGGCGGTCAGCAGCCGGATGGTCTGCACGATGAGCGATTCCGGCGCGTCATTCGGCAGCACCAGCACGCCGGACTGTTCGAGCAGGGCGGCGTCCGTGTCCGCGTGTTCCGGTGCGGCCAGCAGCAGCACGGCCATGCAGTGCCGCTTTTTGAGCTGCAGCGCCAGCTCCCGGCCGGAGCTGCCGGCGATGGGCTCTGCGATGAGCACACCGTCGATGCCGCCTGCGTCAAACTGTTCGAGCGCCTGCCGCGCGCTGCCTGCGTGATCGAACGGGACGATGTGCGCCCGTGTGAGCAGGGCGCTGATGCGTTGGGTCTGCGCCTCGGAACTGGAGACCAGGAGTGCGCGCACGGTATGCAGCGACGTGTTCATAGCAGTCACCTCGAATCAGAAGTTGGTGCGGAAAAACAAAAAAGACGCTTCCGATGCCGATAAGGGGCACTTTCCCCCAGGTCATCGTGAAACGTCAGCGTTCTCGAAAAGTTACCATATGAACTTATGCCTGCGGCCGCAAAAACAGCACGCAGAATTTTGCCAATCAAAATCCATGTATATAATACACCACGGCATTTGCACGTGTCAAGGATAAAAAAACGGGCAATTTTGCCGAAAAATCTGTGGAATCCGCCGAAAGAAATTGCGTTTTTCCCGCTTGACATTTTTCCGCAACAGGCGTATATTTTGCTACATTGAAACGGCAATGGCGTCGTGGAGAGCACAAGATCTCCGGGCACCAGTGCCGTTTTTTGTTGTTGATACTGATTTGAAATACGGAAAGGGGACCATGCGAGATGGAAAAGATCTCTGACATTTTTGGATCCATGGTATTTAACGATGCCGTCATGCGCGAGCGGCTGCCGAAGGAAACGTACCGGCAGGTGCAGGCGACGATGGAAAATGGCAAGCGTCTTGATGACGACGCCGCGCGCATCGTGGCCAATGCCATGAAGGACTGGGCGATCGAAAAGGGCGCCACGCACTTCACGCACTGGTTCCAGCCGATGACCGGCATCACCGCCGAGAAGCACGACAGCTTCATTTCGCCCTGCGGCGGCGGTCAGGTCATTATGGAGTTTTCCGGCAAGGAGCTCGTCCGCGGCGAGCCGGATGCGTCCAGCTTCCCGTCCGGCGGCCTGCGCGCAACGTTTGAGGCGCGCGGCTACACCGCATGGGACCCGACGTCCTATGCATTCATTAAAGATAATGTGCTGTGCATTCCGACGGCGTTCTGCTCTTACGGCGGCGAGGCGCTCGATAAAAAGACGCCGCTGCTGCGCAGCGCCGAGGCGCTCAACCGTCAGGCCCTGCGTGTGATCCACCTGTTCGGCAACGAGGACGTGACAGCCGTGCGCACGACCGTCGGCCCAGAGCAGGAGTACTTCCTGGTCGACAAGTCTGTGTATGACAAGCGCAAGGACCTGATCTATACCGGCCGCACGCTCTTCGGCGCCAAGCCGCCGAAAGGCCAGGAGCTGGACGATCATTACTTCGGCAGCATCAAGCCGCGCGTTGCGGCGTTCATGAAGGATCTGGACGAGGAGCTCTGGAAGCTCGGCGTTTACGCCAAGACGGAGCACAACGAAGTGGCGCCCGCGCAGCACGAGCTCGCGCCGGTGTTCACGACCGGCAACATCGCTGCCGACCAGAACCAGCTGACGATGGAGATCATGCAGAAGGTGGCCGCGCGCCACGGCATGGTCTGCCTGCTGCACGAAAAGCCGTTTGCCGGCGTCAACGGTTCCGGCAAGCACAACAACTGGTCCCTGACCACCGACACCGGCATGAACCTGCTCGAGCCCGGCGAGACGCCGGCCGAGAACGCACAGTTTTTGCTCTTCCTGTGCGCGGTGATCCAGGCGGTGGATGATTATCAGGATATGCTGCGCATCAGCGTGGCGTCGGCCGCGAACGACCACCGTCTCGGCGCGAACGAAGCGCCCCCGGCCGTCGTGTCGATGTACGTCGGCGACGAGATCGAGAGCATTCTCGACGCCATCGTCAACGAGACGCCCTATGCCGGACAGGAAAAGGAGCTGCTGAAGATCGGCGTGCATGCGCTGCCGCGTTTCCCCAAGGACACGACCGACCGCAACCGCACCTCTCCGTTTGCGTTCACCGGCAACAAGTTCGAGTTCCGTATGCCCGGTTCCTCGGCCTCCATTTCCGGCATCAACGTCGTGCTCAACACGGCGGTCGCCGAGAGCCTCGAGCAGTTTGCTGACGCGCTCGAGGGCAGCAAGGACTTTGAGGCCGACCTGCAGGCGCTCATCCGCAGCGTGCTCATCAAGCACAAGCGCATCCTCTTCAACGGCAACGGCTATGACGACGCCTGGCTGGCGGAGGCCGAGCGCCGCGGCCTGCTGAACCTGCGCACGACGCCGGAAGCGCTGCCGTATTACCTCGCCGACAAGAACGTGGCGCTGTTCACCAAGCACCGTGTCTATACCCGCACCGAGATGGAGGCCCGCTACGAGATCCACCTCGAAAACTACAGCAAGGTGCTCAACATTGAGGCGCTGACGATGCTCGAGATGGCGCGGCGCGACATCATGCCCGCCGTCAGCAGCTATCTGCGCGAGCTGTCCGAGACCGCTGCGGCGATCCACGCTGCGTCCGTCACGGCGGACTGCTCGTATGAGGAGAGCATCATCCCTGAAATGTCCGCGCTGTTGGGCGATGCCTACCGCAAGGTCCGCCGCCTGGATGAGGCGCTCATGGGCGCCAAGACCGTCGAGGGCAGCCAGGCGCTGGCCAACTACTACCGCGACAAGGTCTTCTCCGCCATGGCGGAGCTGCGCATCACGATCGACCAGCTCGAGACCATGACGCCGTCCGACAAGTGGCCGGTCCCGTCCTATGGCGACCTGCTGTTCAGCGTGCGGTAAAAAACGCTTACTCTTTCTTTTTTCTCTCTTCTTTCATTTTCATACTTCTGTCAAAAGCATTGACGGAGAAAAGTAGCACGGGCGATCATTTCCAGCGAGTGCGGGACGGTGCGAGCCGCATAACAGAGCCTGTGTGAAGAACACTCCCGAGCTGCAACCTGAACGGGCGAGAGCCTCAGTAGGTGCGCCGTCAAAGCCGGACGTTATCCCGGTGCGGTTTGTTAGAACCCGTGAGAAGTAAAATAGGTGGCACCACGATACGCAGCTACTCGTCCTATTGTTGGATGGTAGCTGCGTATTTTTTGATATATTCAGGAGGAAAAAATCATGTGTTCCATCATCGGTTATCTCGGCTCGTCCATCTCCGCGCAGGATCTGCGCGCCGGCTTTGACAAGACCATTTCCCGCGGCCCGGACGATACGCGCATGCTGCATATCGGCGCGGCGACGCTCGGCTTCCACCGCCTGGCCATTATGGGCCTGCACCCGGAGGGGATGCAGCCGTTCACGCGGGATGGAAGCGCGCTCGTGTGCAACGGCGAGATCTACGGCTTCCGGCCCATCCGCGAGCGGCTCATCGCTGAGGGCGAGACGTTCGAGAGCGAGTCCGACTGTGAGATCCTGCTCCCGCTCTACGAGCGCGAGGGGCTGGACATGTTCCGCGGACTGGATGCGGAGTTTGCCATGGTCATCTATGATGCCAGGCGCGGCGGCCTTGTCGCGGCGCGCGACCCCATCGGCATCCGCCCGCTGTACTACGGCTATGACGCCGAGGGCGCGATCGTCTTTGCCAGCGAGGCGAAAAACCTCGTCGGCCTCGTGCACGATGTGATGCCGTTTCCTCCCGGACACTATTATGCCGACGGCAAGTTCACCTGCTACCGCGACATGACGCAGGTGGATGCCGTCTGCGAGGACGATCTGGAGACCGTCTGCACCCACATCCGTGAAAAGCTCATCGCCGGCGTGGAAAAGCGGCTGGATGCCGACGCGCCGCTCGGCTTTCTGCTCTCCGGTGGTCTGGACAGCAGCCTCGTGTGCGCCATCTCGGCAAAGCTGCTCAAAAAGCCCATCCGCACGTTCGCCATCGGCATGTGCAGCGACGCCATCGACCTGAAGTACGCCCGCGAGGTGGCAGAGTATCTGCACGCCGACCACACCGAGGTCATCATCACGCCCGAGGACGTCATCCAGGCGCTGCCGGAGGTCGTGGCGCTGCTCGGCACGTATGATATCACGACCATCCGCGCGAGCATCGGCATGTACCTCGTCTGCAAGGCCATCCACGAGCAGACCGACCTGCGCGTGCTGCTCACAGGCGAGATCTCCGATGAGCTCTTCGGCTATAAGTACACCGACTTCGCGCCCAGCCCGGAGGCGTTTCAGGAGGAATCCGCCAAGCGCATCCGCGAGCTGCATATGTACGATGTCCTGCGCGCCGACCGCTGCATCTCCGTCAACAGTCTCGAGGCCCGCGTGCCGTTCGGTGATCTGGACTTCGTACAGTATGTCATGTCCATCGACCCGGCCAAGAAGTGCAACGTCTACGGCAAGGGCAAGTATCTGCTGCGCCACGCCTTTGAGGGCGACTGGCTTCCGCACGATATCCTCATGCGCGAGAAGGCGGCCTTCAGCGACGCGGTCGGCCACTCCATGGTCGACGATCTCAAGGCGTACGCCGAGCAGAAGTACACGGACGAGGAATTTGAGACCCTGCGCCGGAGGTACGACTTTGCGCAGCCGTTCACCAAGGAATCGCTGCTCTACCGTGAACTGTTTGAGCAGTATTACCCCGGTCAGGCGCACATGATCGTCGATTTCTGGATGCCGAACAAATCGTGGGACGGCTGCGACGTGGACGACCCGTCCGCGCGCGTGCTCGCAAACTACGGCGACAGCGGAAAGTGAGGAGCATATGGACGACACTGCGCTGCGCATCCGCACCGCGCGCCTGAGCGACGCGCCCGTGCTGCTGAAAATTTACGCGCCGTATGTGGAAAAGACGGCCATTACGTTCGAGTGCACCGTGCCGGATATCGAGGAATTTGCCGCGCGTATGCGCGCCACGCTCCGCCGCTATCCGTACCTGGTCGCGGAGCGCGGCGGCGAGATCGTCGGCTATGCCTACGCCGGGCCGTTCGGCAGCCGCGCCGCCTATGACTGGGCGGTGGAGATGAGCAGTTTTCCTGCGCGAGGATCAGCGGCACCGGGGGACGGGCAAGCGGCTGTACGCCGCGCTCGAGGCGGTGCTGCGCGCGCAGAACATTCAGAATCTCTATGCCTGCATCGGCTGCCCGGACGGGGCGGACGACGCGCACCTGACGCGAAACAGCGCGCAGTTTCATGCGCATCTCGGCTATCGGCTCGTCGGGGAGTTTCCGCGCTGCGGGTATAAATTCGGCACCTGGTACTCCATGGTCTGGATGGAAAAGTGCATCGGCGCGCACGAGGCGCAGCCTGCGCCCGTGCGCCCGTTCCCGGAGCTCAGCCCGGCGGAGCTGGAAGCCATTTTGGACCGTGCATAAAGCCGCGGGCCGTTTCCGATCTGGAAACGGCCCGTGCTTTTTTTATCGCTTTTGCAGCAGTTCATACGCGCCCAGCAGCATCTGCGCCGCCTCGGCGCGCGTGAGGGACGCCGCACAGTCGCTGCCGGCCGGATACACGCCGCAGGATGTCAGACTTGACACGGCGGCGCACGCCCAGTCGGGAATATAGTCGCCCTCGAGCGCGGCGGCGGGGGAGGGGTCGAGGAAGTTGCTGAGCATGACGGCAGCCTCGGCTGCCGTGATGCCGCGCTGTGCATCGAATACGATTGCCGTACCGTCGGAGTAGCCGGTGATGTCGCCGTTCATGACCGCGGTCGCAACGTAGGTCTTGGCCCAGGCGGGGATCTGCTCGTCGTCGCCGAAACCGGTCGAGAGCACGCCCTGCAGCATCGAAGTGCCGGTCAGGTGCGTGCACATGGCCAGAAATTCATCGCGCGGCATGGGGCTGTCGGGGTCGAAGAGATACTGCCCGCCGACCTGCCGGCCGACGCACAGCCCCTGCTCGGCGAGCATGACGGCGGCGTATTCCTCCGGGCGGCCGGCCATGTCGCTGTAGGTGACGGCCGGCTTCTGCTTCTTGATGGAGATGATGACGGTCGCCTCCTGCGATTCGTTGCCGCTGCTGTCGGCGGCGCGGAAGCCGAAGTAGTCGCGCCCGCGCTTGCCGTCGGCGGGGGTATAGACGAACGTGCCGCTGTCGGTGAGCGTTACCGTGCCCTTGATGGGCTCGGTCGTGATGCGGAAGGTGAGCGGGCTGCCGTCGGGCGCATTTGCGCTCAGTGTGCCGCCGATGGACGTGCCGCGGAATGTGGTCAGCTCCAGATTTTCGGCCACGGGCGCGGTGTCGGCCGCGGCCTGCTCGGCAAAGCCGGCCGGGACGAGCGCCGCACAGAGCGCCAGCGCGCACACGGCCGCAAGAATTTTCTGCTTCATAATGCAAAACCTCCGTGCAAATGTAGGCTGCTCCTAGTTTGCACGGAGGTGGTGGAAATATGCGTTTTGGCCTTATTCGGTCCGCAGGGCGACGACCGGGTCTTTTTTCGCTGCCATGCCCGACGGGATGAGGCCCGCGATGAACGTCAGCGCCATGCTGATGAGGATCAGCAAGATCGCGCCGAGCACCGGCAAAATGGCGCTCAGGGTCGGCAGGCCGGTCAGATGGTGCACGATGAGGTTGATGGGGATCAGCAAAATCAGTGTACACAGGATGCCCATCACGCCGGCTGTGAAGCCCTCAATGAGCGTCTCGGCGTTGAACACGCGCGAAATGTCCTGCTTGCTCGCGCCGATGGAGCGCAGGATGCCGATCTCCTTCGTGCGCTCGAGCACGGAGATATAGGTGATGATGCCGATCATGATCGACGACACGACAAGCGAGATGGCCACGAAGCCAATGAGCACGTAGCTGATGGCGTTGATGATCGTCGTGATGCTGCTCATGAGTAGGCCGACATAGTCGGTGTAGCTGATCTGATCGTTCTCGGCGGCGTCGGCGTTGTAGTCGTCGATGCACGCGGAGATCTGATCCTTGTTCTCAAAGCTCGAGGCGTAGATGTTGATGGCGCTGGGGGAGTCCTTATCGACGTAGCCGAGCTTTTTCAGGTTGTTGTTGTAGGTCGAACCGCTGGCCGACGAGGCGACGTAGTTGTCGTACACATCCGCATACTGGCTGCTGCTGATGCCTTTGGCACTGATGGCGGAGATGACTTCCTGCGAGGTCATGCCGCTGTAGGCCTTGACGGTCTCCTGCTGCATCTGCATGGAGAGGATCGCGCGCATATACGGCCGGAAGAAGCGGATAAACGTCTCGTCGTCCATGACGTCGATCATTTCCTTCATCTGCTGCGCTGTTTTGCCGCTGGCCTCAAAGACGCCGTTGTCGGCCATCTCTTTGGCGTCGTCGCGGGTGAAGGTCTCCATGGTCTGCGTGAGCGCGGCGTCAAGCGTGGTGTCGTCCGGCGCGGTCATGCACTTGCGGTAGACGGTTGCGCGGTCGTCCACGCTCAGCTTGTTGAGATAGGCCTGCGCGGCGGCAACTTTCTGGTCGGTCGTGGCGGTCGCGGCGTTCGGGAACGCAGAGCCGGTGAACACGTCCACGTCCGGGTTTGCCAGCTGCTTCTGGATGATCTCGGTGCTGTCGGCCTGCTCGATGGCGTAGTCCGTCAGGGCGGAGGTGTAGCCGATGGAACCATAGGTGCTGCTGGTCACGCTGCCCTTGGCCGGGCGCACGATGCCGACGATCTTGAGCTGCACGCCCACGGAATCGTTGTTGTAGAGCTGGTGCAGTCCGTCGGCCGTCTGGCTGATGTCCGTGTAGCCGGAGCCGCTGGCCACATAGCCCTCCGACGGGAGGATGAGCTTGAAGCTGCGGCCGCACAGATCTTCATAGCTCCAGCTGCTTTGCGTCGTGTCGATCTGCTTTTTGTTCATGGACTGCATCATGGCGTTGCTGATGTCGTCCATGCTCTCGAGCCCGAGGGCGTAGAGCGTCAGGTCGGAAATTTCATTGTTTTTGTCCACAACGAGCACGACCTCGTTGTAATTTTGCGGCCAGGAGCCATAGATCACGTCGTACTGGTTTTGCGTCGAGGCGCTCACGAGCGCGCCGTCCTCGCCGGACAGCAGCTCCTGCCAGACGTTGAAGCCGGAGTAGAAGCCGCCCATGGAGTCAAAGTAGGACGAGTAGTCGCCGCCGTACATGGACTTCATGACGTTTTGCAGCAGCTCGGTCGTGTCGGCCTTGATGACGGTGCCGTTGGGGTCCTCGGTATAGACGGCGAAGCCCATGTCATACGTGTACTGGATGCCGCTGATATAGTCGTGGATCTTGTTGTCGGGGTTTTCGAGATATTTTTTGAACTCCGGCAGGTTGTTCGACTGGCCGGTCGCGCTGCTGACCATGGAGTTGAGCATGCTGTACATGACCGTGTTGGCGTAGACCTTATCGAGGTCGTGCGCATCCGCACTGTCATCCTTTGCGCCCGACATGGCCGAGAGCATCCCGGACATGTCCACGGGGTTTGCCTCGATCGTCAGCGGGTAGGACGAGAGCGTCTGCTCCTGCACGGTGTCGATGTAGGACTGAAAGCCGTGCGAGAGCGACAAAATGAGCGCGATGCCGATGATGCCGATCGAGCCGGCGAATGCGGTGAGCAGGGTGCGGGCCTTTTTCGTCATAAGGTTGTGCAGCGACAGGCTCATGGCCGTTGCAAAGCTCATGGACGTGTGCTCCTTGACCTTGACCGTTACGGGTGCGGACGTCTCGGATTCCGTGCAGGGGTTATCGTCGCCGACGATCTTGCCGTCGAGCAGGCGCACGGTGCGCGTGGCGTATTTCGATGCCAGCTCCGGGTTGTGCGTGACCATGATGATGAGCTTATCTTTTGCGATCTCCTGCAGCAGATTCATGATCTGCACGCTCGTCTCGCTGTCGAGCGCGCCGGTCGGTTCGTCGGCGAGCAGAATGTCGGGGTTGTTGACGATGGCGCGCGCGATGGCCACGCGCTGCATCTGGCCGCCGGACATCTGGTTCGGCGCTTTGTCGAGCTGGTCGCCCAGGCCGACCTTTTCCAGCGCCTCGACGGCGCGCGCGCGCCGCTCCTCACCGGAGACGCCCGAGAGCGTCAGCGCGAGCTCAACGTTGGCCAGCACGCTCTGGTGCGGGATGAGGTTGTAGCTCTGAAAGACAAAGCCGATGGAGTGGTTGCGGTACGTGTCCCAATCGCGGTCGTCGTACTCCTTTGTGGAGCGGCCGTTGATAATGAGGTCGCCGGAGGTGTAGCGGTCCAGGCCGCCGATGATGTTCAGCAGCGTGGTCTTGCCGCAGCCGGACTGGCCCAGGATCGCAACGAACTCGTTTTCACGAAAGGCAATGTTGATGCCCTTGAGTGCTTCGACCTGCGTCGTGCCGGCCTCGTAGACTTTGGTGATGTTCTTCAGTTCCAGCATGGGTGGGATGCTCCTTTATATGGATGCCGCGCGGCGGCGCAGCCTTAGATACTAATTAAAAAAGTATTAGGACATAATGATAAGCGCCGCACGGGCATCCGTCAAGCGCCGGCGCGCCGGTTTTGCAGAATTTTAACTATTTATTCACAAACAAACCCGATACAATTTCCCTGCGTCTGCTGTTGAAACATTGGGGAATGTCTGCTATAATATTTGCCTGCCCGGATAAGGGGCCTGAACATGATAAATGGAGAGCTTGGAATATGAAAATTGTGATCGTAGGCGCTGGCCGCGTGGGCTATGCCATTGCGGAGCAGCTCCTGACAGAAGGGCATGACATCACCGTCGTCGAGAGTGACCCGGAGCGCGCTGCCTATATCTCTTCCACGCTGGATGTGATCGTGGTCGAGGGCCGCGCGAATGTGGATCAGCTGCGCATTGCCAACGTTGCGGACGCCGACCTGCTCATCGCCGCGACGACCTCGGACGAGACGAACCTCATCAGCTGCATGGTCGGGCGCAAGCTCGGCGCTACGCATACGATCGCGCGCGTGCGCGACGAGGAGTATTATCAGGACGTGGCGCTGCTGCAGGACGAGCTGGGGCTGAGTCTGTCCATCAACCCCGAGCGCACCTCCGCCAAGGAGATCTCGCGCACGCTGCGTTTCCCGGCCGCCACGAAGGTCGAGCCGTTTGCCAACGGCCTTGTGGAGCTCGTGGAGTTCAAGCTGCGCGAGGGCAGCAAGCTCGACGGCCTGCGCCTGAACGATTTCCGCGGCCGCTACAGCGACGGCATCCTCATCTGCGCCGTGGAGCGCGAGGGCAGCGTTACGATCCCGAACGGCGACTTTGTGCTCGCCGCCGGCGACTATGTCACCGTGGTCGGCGCGCCGCACGAGCTGCATGAGCTGTTTCGCAAGATCGGCGAGTTCCGCCACGAGGCCGAGAGCGTCATCATCATCGGCGGCGGCCGCATTGCCGAGCGGCTGGCGCTGGAGCTGGCGCGTATGCACATCCACTCGACGATCATCGAGCGCGACCCGGCCCGCTGCCGCGTCATGAAAACGCTCCTGCCGGAGGCGACCATCATCTGCGCCGACGGCACAAAGCCGGACGTTCTGCGCGAGGAGGGCCTGCCGGAGGCGGACGCGCTCGTCACGCTCACGGAGTCGGACGAGACGAACCTCATCATCTCCTCCTTTGCCTATCACGAGCAGGTGCCGAAGATCGTCACAAAGGTGGATGAGGATAACTTCATCGAACTCGCGGAATCGTATGGCCTGACGACGATCATTCAGCCGGCGGACGTGACGGCCGGCCGCATCGTGGAGTACGTCCGCTGGATGCAGAACTCCGCGCACAGCAGCGGCGTGGAGACGCTGCGCATGGTGGCCGACGGGCAGGCTGAGGCGCTGGAATTCATCGTGCGCGCCGAGAGCCAGTTTCTCGATGTGCCGCTCAAGGCGCTCAAGCTCAAGGACTCCGTGCTCGTCGCCTCGATCATCCGCCGCGGCAAGTGCCGCGTCCCGTCCGGCAACGACGCCATCGAGCTCGGCGACCGCGTGGTCGTCGTCACTACCAACCATGGTATGCATGAGCTGAAGGACATTCTGAAATAATTGCGGAAAGATAGCCTTGGCCAGCTTGGCAACATCGGTAGCGGTCACGATACCACATT
>ERZ773112.444-NODE-444-length-28353-cov-10.402573_pt1 | contig 28353 bp, 19 predicted proteins | sample MGYA00580566_ERZ773112 | MGnify/ENA primary metagenome ERZ773112 (study PRJEB29015, sample SAMEA2737842) | human gut metagenome | biome: human gut; feature: human-associated habitat; material: faeces | place: China | collected 2012 ... | reverse complement strand
CCGCCTGTAAAGACGCCACCGTCTCCGGCGTGAATTTACGCACGCCATCCTGAATAGCTTCCAGTTCGCCGCGCAGTACCGCTAAAGGCGTGCGCAGCTCGTGGGAGATATCGGCCATAAAATCGCGGCGCATCTGTTGGTTTTTCTCCAGCGTGCTGGCGAGCTGGTTGAAGTCTTGCGCCAGTTTGCCCAATTCATCTTCACTGGTGGGCGTCACGCGAGTAGTGAAATCGCCCGCTGCCAGTTTGTGTGTACCGTCCACCAGTCGTTTGACCGGAGCCAGCAAACCGCGCGCCAGTGGGAATGTCGCCAGCGCCGCTAACAAGGTAGATAAAGCGACAATCAGCCAACTGGTTTGCCTCTGTTGTCTGTCAAAATTGATATCGGTATTGCGGGTCAGTCGTTCAACAGGGGAGGCGATCACCGCACCCACTTCCGCCCCATTGACCATAATGGGCCGCCGTGTGCCGTCTGGTGGAATCGGTGCTCGCGGGCCAACCAGCACTTTGTTGTTTTGATCAACCACCCAGAATTGCGTGCGCCAGCCGTGTGGCGGCATACCGGGGCCGGGCTTATCTTCGTTGTTATCATGCTCCAGCGAACGTAGGATCTGAAATACAAAGCGATCGTTATTACGCAGGAAGCGCCAGTTCCCGTGCTGGGCGTACTGCTCACCAAGCGCATCGCCGAGCATTTGCAGCCGTTGTTCATTACCATGCTTGATGTAATCAATAAAGCCACGCTCAAAACTGATACGCACCGCCCAGTGCATACTGATCAGCAAGACAATGCAGGTGGCGAAAATCGCCAGAAACAGTTTGCCGGTAATACCGGGTCGCCAGAACTTCATTGCGCGCTCCTTTTTCGCCGCGAAATAGCGACATTTTGATGCGTATCGTTCGGCACTCTGGCAAAGATGAACGCCGGAAGGGCGATGATAAACGCCATGCTAAGCCAGGTGTACATAAAGACGGTTTGTGTGGTGCCGCTGTCGACGCTGACATGCTGTGAACCAAAAAGTCCCAGCAACAGCCCGGCGATAGTGACGCCGATACTCATCGACAATTGCATAATCATCGACAGCAGGCTGTTTCCGCTGCTCGCCAGATTGTCCGGGAGATCTTTCAGCGTCAGGGTGTTCATAGAGGAGAAACGCGTCGAGTTGACCATCCCTTGTAAAAACAGGACGAACGGCAAAACGTAGTACCAGCCCAGCAGAGCGGTAGTCATAAACAGCAGGGTGACCAGCGACAGGCCCAGCGTGGTCGCCACCAGTACCCGACGGTAGCCAAAGCGATTCACCACCTGCACTACAATTCGCTTCATTCCCATGCTGCCGAGCACCATCGGGATCATCATCAGTCCGGCATGGAACGGCGAGAAACCGAGGCCAATCTGTAAGAAAACCGGTGTCATAAAGGGCAACATGCCGCTACCGATACGTCCGGCAAAACTCCCCGCCAGACCCAGCGAAAAGGTACGAGTACGGAACAGTTTCAGACTGAACAGGGCGCGGTTGTTATTTCTGGCGTGCAGCAGATAAAGCACCAGTGCCACCACGCCAACTGCGACCAGGCCAGCAATCGCCAGCGGCGATAAACCTGTACCTTTACTGCCGTCCAGCGCCAGGGTTAATACCGCCATGCCAACCGCCAGCAATAAAAATCCGGAGAGATCAAAGCGCCGCGTCTGCATGGTGTAGTTCGGCATTAACATCAGTGTGGCGATCGCACCGATAATCCCCACCGGAATGTTGATCAAAAAGATCCAGTGCCAGGAGGCGTACTCCACCAGCAGGCCGCCGAGCGCCGGACCGAGCAGCGGCCCGACCTGACCGGGTAACGTGACAAAGGTCATCGCCGCCATATATTGCTCGCGCGGTACGATTTTCATCACCGTCAACCTGCCGACCGGCACCATCATCGCACCGCCAACGCCCTGTAACGCGCGTGCCAGCAACAGTTCGTTCAGCGTGCCGGAAAGTGCGCAAAATAGTGAACCGAGAGTAAACAGCACGATGGCGGTAAAGAAAATATTGCGCACGCCGACTTTGTCCGCCAGCCAGCCGCTGGCGGGCAGCATCACCGCCACGGTCAGCACATAAGAGACAATGACCATGTGCATATGCAACGGACTTTCCCCGAGGCTTTGCGCCATTGAGGGAAGGGCGGTGTTTACGATGGTGGTGTCCAGCGACTGCATAAAGAAGCCGAAAGCCACAATCCACAATTGCCAGCGGGTGCTGTCGGGAAGATCTGTCATTTACTCGGTTACCGCTTGTTTAGGTTTACGCGAAAAACGCAGCCGCAGACGGTCGAAAAAGAGATACACCACCGGCGTGGTATACAGCGTCAGAAGCTGGCTCATGACCAGACCGCCGACAATGGTGATCCCCAATGGTTGCCGCAACTCCGAGCCGTCACCGCCCGACAATACCAGCGGCAGCGCACCAAACAGCGCCGCCAGGGTAGTCATCATAATCGGGCGAAAACGCAGCAGACAGGCCTGGAAAATAGCTTCCTGCGGCGTGAGGTTACCGTGCCGTTGGGCTTCAAGCGCAAAATCGACCATCATAATGGCGTTTTTCTTCACGATGCCGATTAATAGCATGATCCCTATCAGGGCGATTAGGCTGAACGGGGCATTGAACAGCTCCAGCGCCAACAGCGCTCCAACGCCCGCCGAGGGCAGGGTGGAGAGAATCGTCAGCGGATGTACGTAACTCTCGTAAAGGATACCCAGCACGATATACACCGTGGCGATGGCGGCGATAATCAGGATCACCTGCGAGTTCATCGTCTCCTGGAACACCTGCGCCGTGCCGGCAAAACTACCGCGCACCGTCGAAGGCACACCAAGCTGGGTCATTGCGCGATCGATCGCCGCACTGGCGTCCGAGAGCGATTTCCCGGTCGGCAGGTTGAACGAGATGGTCGAGGCCGCCGATAATCCCTGATGATTCACCGATAGTGGGGCATTCGCCGGTTGCCATTTAGCGAAATACGACAGCGGGATCGCTTTTCCTTCGTTATTGATAACGAACATTTTTTCCAGCGCACTGATGTCCTGGGTATAGCGCGGATCCACTTCCATCACCACTTTATACTGGTTCATCGGCTGGTAAATGGTCGAGATTTGCCGCTGACCGAAGGCGTTATTTAACAGGCTGTTGGCGGCCTGCACGTCGATTCCCAGCCGTGCCATGGTGTCGCGGTCGTAAACCAGATTCATTTCCGCGCCGTTATCCTGCTGGTCGGAGTTCACGTCCGCCAGTTCCGGCAATGTCGCCAGTTTTTTGCGGATTTTCGGCTCCCATTCGCGCAGTGCCGCCAGGTCGTCGGATAACAACGTGTACTGATAGCTGGCGTTCGACTGACGTCCGCCAACGCGAATATCCTGCACTGCCATCAGGAACAGATTCGCCCCCGGTTCTTTCGCCAGCTTCACCCGCAAACGGTCGATAATTTGCTGCGCCGTTTCGCTGCGTTCGTCGCGTGGCTTGAGGGTGATAAACATCATCCCGCTGTTCACTCGCGAACCGCCGGTAAAGCCGGTGACATTATCCACCGCCGGATCGTCACGGATAATTTTCATGAAATCCTGCAACTTACCGCGCATCGCCTGAAACGAAATACTCTGATCCGCCTGTATCCCGCCCATCAACACGCCGGTGTCCTGCTCCGGAAAGAAGGTTTTCGGGATCGAGATATACAGCCAGATATTCAGCGCAATGGTGCCAAGCAGCACCACACCCACCAGACGGGTATGATTGAGCACCCATTTCAGCGACTTGCCGTAGCCTTGTTGCAGAGCAACCAACATGCGACCAAATCCACGCAGTCGCTTTTGCTCGCGCGGCTTGCTGGCTTTTAGCATCCAGCCGCACATCATTGGCGTTAGCGTCAGGGAAACCAGCAACGAAATACCAATGGCGACAGAAAGCGTCACGGCAAACTCGCGTAACAGGCGGCCCGGCAATCCGCCCATCAACAGCAGCGGCAGGAACACCGCCACCAGTGACAGACTCATTGATAGCACCGTAAAGCCGACTTCACGGGTGCCTTGCAGTGCGGCCTGTAGCGGTTTCATCCCCGCTTCCAGATGACGGGCAATGTTTTCCAGCACCACGATGGCGTCATCCACCACAAAGCCAGTGGCGATGGTGAGCGCCATTAACGAAATATTATTGAGACTGAAACCACACAGGTACATCGCCGCAAACGTACCAATCAGCGAAACCGGCACCGCAACGGCGGGAATAATGGTGGCGCGACCCGAACGCAGGAATAAAAACACCACCAGAATCACCAGCGCCACCGAGATAATCAGCGTCTGCTCAACCTCTTCCAGCGACGCGCGGATAGTAGGGGAGCGATCCTGGGCAATTTGCAGATCAATCGCCGCCGGAATGGTCTCCTGCAACTCCGGTAATTTTGCTCGGATGCTGTCTACCGTCTGGATAATATTGGCTTCCGGCAGCTTGCGGATCATCAGCAAAATGGCCGGTTTGGCGTTGGTCATCCCGGCGTTACGTACATCTTGTACAGAGTCGGTCACCGTCGCCACATCGCCCAGACGAACCGCTCCGCCGTTGTTGTAATGAATAATCAGCGGCTGATATTCAGCGGCAGTTTTCAGTTCGTCATTGGTCTGGATCTGCCAGCGGTGGGTGCCATCTTCCAGTGCGCCCTGCGGTTTACGCACGTTGGCATTGCTGATGGCAGTGCGTACGTCGTCCAGCGAGACGCCCTGATTAAACAGCGCCTGCGGATTCAGCCCGACGCGTACGGCGGGCAGCGAGCTGCCGCCAACATCGACATCACCGACACCGTCGATTTGCGAAATCGTCGGAGCCAGCTGCGTCGAGGCGAAATCGTACAGTTCACCCTGCGAATAAGTATCGGATGTCAGCGTGAGGATCATAATTGGCGCATCCGACGGGTTCGCTTTGCGATAGGTCGGACGGCTGGGCATCCCGCTGGGTAGCAGACTTTGCGCGGCGTTGATCGCCGCCTGCACATCGCGCGCTGCGCCGTTGATATCCCGGTCAAAATCAAACTGCAAAATAATGCGCGTGCTGCCGAGCGAACTGCTGGAGGTCATTTCGCTGACTCCGGCAATGCGCCCAAGTGAGCGCTCCAGCGGCGTGGCAACGGAAGACGCCATTGTTTCTGGTGACGCACCGGGCAGCGAGGCGCTGACCATGATCACCGGAAAATCGACCTGCGGCAGCGGGGCGACTGGCAGCATACGGAAACCCAGTATGCCGCACAGGGTAATGGCGACCGACAGTAAAATCGTCGCCACCGGGCGGTAAATGAAGAGGGCAAAAAACTTCACTTACGCCTCCTCTTCATGACGGGCAAAGAGGCTTTTGGTCCACAATGCCAGGCGGTCGAATAGCAGATAAATCACCGGCGTGGTAAACAGCGTCAGCACCTGGCTGACAATCAGACCGCCGACCATGCCGATACCTAACGGACGACGCAGTTCCGCGCCGACCCCGGTACTCAACATCAGCGGCAGCGCACCAAGCAGAGCCGCCAGAGTGGTCATCAGGATCGGACGAAAACGCAACAGACAAGCCTGGTAAATAGCTTCGCGCGGCGACATGCCTTGCTCGCGCTCAGCAGCCAGCGCGAAGTCGATCATCATGATGGCGTTCTTCTTCACGATACCGATCAGCAAAATAATGCCGATAATGGCAATCACATCCAGTTCGCTACCGGCAATCATTAACGCCAGCAGCGCGCCGACCCCTGCGGTGGGTAGCGTCGAGAGAATGGTGATCGGGTGAATAAAGCTCTCGTACAGAATGCCGAGCACGATATACATCGCCACCACCGCCGCGACAATCAGCCAGACAGTGCTGCCCAGCGCCGACTGGAAGGCGAGGGTGCTGCCCTGGAACTGCGTGGTGATATCCACCGGCAGATTCAGCGTCTTTTCGGTGTCCATAATCGCTTGCACCGCATCGCCCAGCGAATAGTTATCCGGCACGTTAAAGGAGATGGTCGTTACCGGGAACTGATCCAGATGGTTGATGGAAAGCGGCGCAAAACGCTGCTCAATTTTGGCAATTGAGCTTAGCGGCACCACGCCGCCGTCGCTGCTGGTCAGGCGAATAGTATCCAGCGCCGCAAGCCCAGGAGTATTTTCGGTGTTGTGCTCCAGCACCACGCGATACTGGTTGGCCTGAGTATAAATAGTGGAAATCAGTCGCTGACCAAACGCGTTGTAAAGGGCGTTATCGACGTCCGCCATGCTGATCCCCAGACGGCTGGCGCTGTCGCGATCAACATTGACATACGCCACCAGCCCTTTGTCCTGCCAGTCGCTGGAGACATCAGAAAGCTGTGGCAGCTGCTGGAGTTTTTCCATCAACTGTGGCACCCAGGTACTGAGCGCATCCAGTGACGTGGCCTGCAAGGTAAACTGGTACTGGGTGCGGCTGACCTGAGTATCAATAGTCAGGTCCTGCGTTGGTTGCAGGAAGAGATCGACGCCCGGCACTTTATCTACCGCCGTTTGCAGACGGGCGATGACTTTTTGCACCCGGTCATCTCGTTCATCCAGTGGTTTGAGATTGATCTGTAAACGTGCACTGTTCAGCGACGGGTTAGTGCCATCAACGCCAACAAATGAGGTCAAACTTTGCACTGCCGGATCCTGCAAAATCACGTCCGCGACCTGGCGTTGCCGCTGGGCCATATTGGCAAAGGAGCTGGATTGCGGTGCCTGCAAAGTGCCCTGAATAATGCCGTTGTCCTGCACCGGGAAGAAACCTTTCGGAATGAACACCCACAGCAGCACGCTAAGCAGCAGCGTGCTGAGCGCCACGCTTAAGGTCAGCCACGGATGATTCAGCACTTTCGCCAGTCCACGACCATAGGCGGCGATTATTCTGTCGAACATTTTCTCCGAGGCACGGGAGAAGCGGTTCTGTTTACGCAGTGACTCCTGGCTGAGCATCCGTGCGCACATCATCGGCGTCAGGGTCAGCGACACCACGGCTGAGATCAAAATCGCGACTGCCAGAGTAATGGCAAATTCGCGGAACAGTCGCCCGACGATATCGCCCATAAATAGCAGTGGGATCAACACTGCAATCAGTGAGAAGGTCAGCGAGATAATGGTAAAGCCGATTTCACCCGCGCCTTTGAGCGCCGCCGCCAGCGGTTTTTCGCCTTTTTCGATATAGCGGGAAATGTTTTCGATCACCACGATGGCGTCATCGACCACAAATCCGGTGGCGATAGTTAACGCCATCAGCGTCAGGTTATTGATTGAAAAATCGAGAAACACCATGACCGCGAAGGTGCCGATTAACGACAGCGGCACGGCGACGCCGGGAATGATGGTCGCCGGAATATTGCGCAAAAACAGGTAGATAATCATGACTACCAGCGCGATAGCCATCATCAATTCAAACTGAGTATCATCGACGGATGCGCGAATATTGGTGGTACGGTCAGAAAGTACCGTCACCTTCACCGATTTCGGCAGACTCTCGGTGAGCTGTGGCAGCATCTGCCGGATGCTGTCGGCGGTGGAGATAATGTTAGCACCTGGCTGGCGCTGAACATTCATCACAATGGCCTGTTCTTTGTTCGCCCACGCGCCGAGCCAGCTGTTTTCTGCTCCTTGCTCTACGGTTGCGACATCGCCCAGACGAATCGGCGCGCCGTTCTGGTAGGCAATAATTAGCTGGCGATACTCTTCGGCGGATTGCATCTGGTCGTTCGCGGAAAGGGTGACCGCGCGGGAAGGGCCGTCGAGGCTACCTTTTGCCGAGTTAACGTTAGCGCCGGTAATGGCGGTGCGCACGGTTTCGCTGGTCAGGCCGAGGGCGGCAATCGCCTGAGCGTTAAGTTTGACGCGAACAGCCGGACGCTGACCGCCGGAAAGTGTCACCAGGCCGACGCCGGAAATCTGCGAGATTTTCTGCGCGACGCGGGTTTCCACCATATCTTCCACTTGCGTCATCGGCATGGCGGTTGAGGTGACAGCGAGCGTCATGATCGGCGGATCTGCCGGGTTCACTTTGCTGTAAACCGGCGGGTTAGGCAGATCGCTCGGCAACAAGTTGGTCGCAGCGTTAATCGCGGCCTGCACTTCCTGCTCGGCGACATCGAGCGGTAATGTTAGCTGGAACTGTAAGGTGATAACTGACGCACCGCCGGAACTTTGCGACGACATCTGTTTCAGGCCAGACATCTGCCCAAACTGGCGTTCAAGCGGCGCGGTAACGGCAGAGGTCATGACATCCGGGCTCGCACCTGGGTAGAGGGTGACCACCTGAATGGTCGGATAGTCCACTTCCGGCAGCGCCGAAACGGGCAGGGCTCGATAACCGATAATCCCGGCGAGTAAGATCGCCACCATCAGCAGCGTGGTGGCGACAGGACGCATAATAAACAGGCGCGACGGGCCGCCTGTGCTGCTCGGGGGTAACACCTGCATCAGGAGCGTGCTCCTTTTTTCGCGTATTCGCGGCTGGTGGCTTTCTCTTCCGAAGTGGTGGCGCTCTGGGCTTCCACCACTTCCACTTTCGCCCCTTCGGTCAGGCGATCAATTCCGTCCGTCACTACGCGGTCGCCCGCAGAAATACCTGCGCGGATCACCACTTTCTGACTGTCCTGAATGCCCGGTGTCACCAGATGTTTGCTGACTTTGTTTTCGCTATTCAGTACCCAGACAAAATGGCCTTCGTTGCCCATTTGCAGGGCGGCGGTGGGGATCACCACGGCGTTTTGTTCGGTGTCGACTAACATGCGCGCGTTAACAAACTGATTGGGAAACAGCGCATCATCCTGATTATTAAAGCGAGCTTTCACTTTAATCGTACCGGTAGTGGCATCGATTTGGTTATCGAGGCTTAACAGCGTGCCTTCGCTTAATTTCTTCGAGTTGGTGCGATCCCAGGCTTCTACCACCAGCGGTTTCCCGGCTTTTTGCGCCTGCACGACGGTAGCGATATCGCTTTCCGGCAGGGTAAAGAGCAAATCGATAGGATGCGTCTGGGTGATCACCACAATCCCGGTGGTATCACCACTGGAGATTTGGTTACCAACATCAACCTGCTTGAGACCAACGCGACCATCGACTGGTGCGGTGATGCGGCTCCAGTCGAGTTGCAGCTGTGCGCTGGCGACGCTTGCTTCATCAGCCTTAATGGTGCCTTCGGTTTCACTGACCAGCGCCTGTTGGGCATCCAGCTCCTGGCGGGAGACAAGATTGGTTTTTGCCAGTTGTTGATAACGCGCCAGGTCACGGCGGGCGTTGGCAAGCGTGGCTTTATCTTTTGCCAGTTGGCCCTGGGCTTGTGCTAATGCAACTTTGAACTGGCTGGGGTCAATTTCTGCCAGTAAATCGCCTGCTTTGACCTGCTGGCCTTCCAGGAAATGCAACGCCATCAGTTGACCGTCCACGCGGCTGCGCACCGTAACAGTATTAGCGGCGGTAATGGTGCCAAGCCCGGTGAGGTAACGCGGAACAGCCTGTTCTACGGCGGTCGCCGCCTGAACCGGGGCTAATGGGCCGGAACGCATACCACGGCGACCACCCGCTGGCGATTGCTGCGCTTGTTTCGTCGCCCCTGGGGCTGCACTCCGGGAGTCATTGCGGCCTTGCCAGAACCAGAATGCGGCGATGGCGGCGATAACCACCACGATTACGATTACCCAACGGGATTTATAACTGCCTTTCATCGTTAAGAGTTTCTCTTCCTGAAACGTTTCGCGGAATGATACTAGTGTAGCCAGCCAATCAGGGAGAAAAATGGAGGAATTATGAAACACTATCGGGAATCGTCTGAATGGCGGGCACATTTGCGAGCACGCATCCAGTAATAACACAGGAAACTATTTTATCTACGCGTTAGCGATAGACTGCATTCAGGGCAAAAGGAGGTAGGCCGACGATTTCAGCGGGACGCTGAAACGGGAAAGCCCCTCCCGAGGAAGGGGCCTTAAATAAGGAAAGGGTCATGATGAAGCTACTCATCATCGTGGTGCTCTTAGTGATTAGCTACCCTGCATACTAAGACTACCAGGGCGGGGGAAACCCCGCTCTACCCTCACTCCTGAAATTATGCCTTCACGATAAGATTGTCAATCCGCAGGCTTTGTAGTCTGCGATCCTGCCAGCAAATATTCTTTGCGAGTCGTTACGGAATAATCACCGAGGAAACTATTTTGTTCACGCGTTAGCGATAGACTGCATTCAGGGCGAAAGGAGGTAAGCCGACGATTTCAGCGGGACGCTGAAACGGGAAACCCTCTCCCGGAGAAGAGGGCTTTTAATAAGGAAAGGGTTATGATGAAGCACGTCATCATACTGGTGATACTCTTAGTGATTAGCTTCCAGGCTTACTAAGAACACCAGGGGGAGGGGGAAACCTCTCCCTAACCCTCACTCCTGAAATTATGTCACTCCGCCCTTAGTGTCAATCGACGGCTCTCCGTTCTTGCGAGGCGAATAGCAAAATTTTCTGCGCCGCCGGGCCTAATTCTGAAAGTTTCTTCGTTTGCTCTTATTTCATTATTGCAATCGGTATGATACCGGACCTCAATAATTCTCTAAGAAAGGATTTCTTATGAGCGAACAAATCACGTTTGCCACCAGCGATTTTGCCAGTAACCCGGAACCACGTTGCCCCTGCATTTTGCTGCTGGATGTTTCTGGTTCTATGAACGGTAGACCCATTAATGAACTTAACGCCGGATTGGTTACCTTTCGCGATGAGCTGCTTGCCGACCCGCTGGCCTTAAAAAGAGTGGAACTCGGTATTGTGACGTTCGGCCCAGTGCATGTGGAACAACCCTTTACCAGCGCCGCTAATTTTTTCCCGCCCATCCTGTTTGCCCATGGGGATACACCAATGGGCGCCGCCATTACCAAAGCCCTGAATATGGTTGAGGAGCGCAAACGTGAGTATCGCGCCAATGGTATTTCCTATTATCGTCCGTGGATTTTCCTGATTACCGATGGCGCACCAACCGATGAGTGGCAGGCTGCTGCCAACAAGGTGTTTCAGGGGGAAGAAGATAAGAAGTTTGCCTTCTTTTCCATCGGTGTTCAGGGGGCGGATATGAAGACGCTGGCCCAAATCAGCGTTCGTCAGCCTTTGCCTCTTCAAGGATTACAATTCCGCGAACTATTTAGCTGGTTATCCAGTTCGCTGCGTTCGGTTTCCCGCTCCACGCCGGGAACGGAAGTTGTACTGGAAGCGCCAAAAGGCTGGACGTCAGTGTGAGCTGGCGTCTGGTTTATGCATCAGCCGTTGGAACGTCGCACATCAGCGCTGACTTGTCTTGCCAGGATGCCTGCCAGATGCAGGTTGCCTGGCTAGAAGACCAGCAGCCATTATTGTCGGTATTTGTCGCTGATGGCGCAGGCAGCGTCTCGCAGGGAGGCGAAGGTGCGATGCTTGCCGTCAATGAAGCGATGGCTTATATATCGCAAAAAGTGCAGGGTGGGGAATTGGGGCTTAATGATGTCCTCGCAACGGATATTGTACTGACTATTCGTCAGCGATTTTTTGCCGAGGCAGAGGCCAAAGAATTAGCGGTTCGCGATTTTGCCTGCACATTTCTGGGGCTGATTTCATCGCCTAACGGCACATTGATTATGCAGATTGGCGATGGTGGCGTGGTGGTAGATTTGGGGCACGGTTTGCAATTGCCGCTCACGCCGATGGTGGGTGAATATGCCAACATGACGCATTTCATTACCGATGAAGATGCCGTTTCCAGACTGGAAACTTTCACCAGCACTGAGCGTGCGCATAGAGTTGCAGCATTTACGGATGGTATTCAGAGACTGGCGTTAAATATGCTGGATAATTCTCCGTATGTGCCTTTCTTTACCCCGTTTTTCAATGGACTGGCGTCAGCAACGCAGGAACAACTCGATTTATTACCTGAATTGTTAAAGCAGTTTTTGTCCAGCCCGGCGGTAAACGAGCGTACGGATGATGATAAAACGTTGGCACTGGCGCTGTGGGCAGAGTGAGTTTCTCATGGCGGTTGAAGACAACAATTCAACCGCCAGTTTAAACAATAAATATAACGGCTGATTAGCGAACTAATTTTGCTCTTAGCTCGTCGGCTTCTTCTTTTGGATAGGTGACCAATAAAGGATCAATGGTATAACCGCCGTAAATTTTATCCCCGCGCGTATACATCCAGTCTGAAATATCTTCTTTCTTGATTTTCCACTCCTGGCCATATTCTACGTTTGTAACAATACCAGGGGCATTGCTGATTACGCCAATAAACATGCCGTTAGAATAAGTGACATCCGTAAGCCAGAAATGCTCGGTTCTTCCGTGATCGGTTATCGGGGCTTTGACTGCGAAAGTATCGGCATCTTTTTTATTCATAACCTCGATGAATTTATCGGTTTCTTTCCGCGCATGTTTAATCGCGTCAGACATCGCTTGTTTATCATAACCTCCCGTCACTAACGTATCCGAAACTTCACTAAAGCCCGCGGTAGTAAAAAATAGCAGACTCAACATAAGTAATATCTTTTTCATTTTTTCTCCAGAATCCCTTTGTAGTCAAAGTTAGCAAAAACCTGTGGAAGTTAATCATTATCAGGCCGAAATTGAATTGTATCCTGATAAAATTGCATTATCATTTTTATTCTTGAGTGGGTTTTCCCCATATAGAAATAATTTTAATGGTTAGTTGTTATTATTCATTGAAATATAATATAACTACCCGCGAAATATTATGAAAACAAATATAAAAGTATTTACATCGACAGGTGAATTGACCACTCTTGGCCGTGAACTGGGCAAAGGTGGTGAAGGCGCGGTTTATGATATCGAGGAGTTTGTCGATAGCGTCGCCAAGATTTATCACACGCCGCCACCCGCCTTAAAACAGGACAAACTTGCCTTTATGGCTGCGACAGCTGACGCGCAGTTGTTGAATTATGTCGCCTGGCCGCAGGCAACGCTTCACGGTGGACGAGGCGGAAAAGTTATCGGTTTTATGATGCCAAAAGTTTCTGGTAAAGAACCGATTCATATGATCTATAGCCCGGCACATCGTCGCCAGAGTTACCCTCATTGTGCGTGGGATTTTCTACTCTATGTTGCGCGCAATATTGCTTCATCTTTTGCTACGGTTCACGAGCACGGGCACGTCGTGGGTGACGTAAACCAGAACAGTTTTATGGTAGGTCGCGACAGCAAAGTGGTACTGATTGATAGCGACTCCTTTCAGATTAACGCCAATGGCACACTGCATTTATGCGAAGTCGGCGTGTCGCATTTTACGCCGCCAGAGCTACAAACCTTGTCGTCATTTGTCGGCTTTGAACGCACAGAAAATCACGATAATTTTGGCCTTGCGTTGCTGATTTTTCACGTCTTGTTTGGTGGCCGGCATCCTTATTCTGGTGTGCCGCTTATCTCTGATGCGGGTAATGCGCTGGAGACGGATATTACCCATTTCCGTTATGCCTACGCGTCAGATAATCAGCGACGTGGTTTAAAACCGCCGCCACGATCGATTCCGCTATCGATGTTACCGAGTGATGTTGAAGCCATGTTTCAGCAGGCATTCACGGAAAGTGGCGTGGCAACCGGGCGTCCGACGGCTAAAGCGTGGGTAGCGGCACTTGATTCTCTGCGCCAACAGTTAAAGAAATGTCCCGTTTCGGCAATGCATGTTTATCCCGCTCATTTGACCGACTGCCCGTGGTGTGCGCTGGATAATCAAGGCGTTATCTATTTTATTGATCTCGGCGAAGAGGTCATTACCACCAGCGGTGATTTTGTGCTGGCGAAAGTCTGGGCGATGGTGATGGCGTCAGTAGCACCGCCAGCATTGCAATTGCCATTACCCGATCATTTCCAACCGACTGGCAGGCCGCTTCCTTTAGGCCTGTTACGGCGCGAATACATCATTCTGATTGAGATCGCACTGTCAGCGTTATCGCTGTTGCTTTGCGGCCTTCAGGCAGAACCGCGTTATATTATTTTGGTTCCTGTGCTGTCGGCTATCTGGATTATTGGCAGTCTGACAAGCAAAGCGTACAAAGCAGAAGTTCAGCAACGCCGTGAGGCATTTAATCGCGCGAAAATGGACTATGACCATTTATTCAGCCAGATCCAACAGTTGGGCGGGCTGGAAGGTTTTATCGCCAAACGGACGATGCTCGAAAAAATGAAGGACGAAATGCTCGGGTTACCGGAAGAAGAAAAACGTGCTCTGGCAGCACTTCACGACACCGCAAGGGAACGGCAGAAGCAGAAGTTTCTGGAGGGATTTTTTATTGATGTTGCCTCTATTCCCGGCGTTGGCCCTGCGCGTAAAGCGGCGTTACGGTCCTTTGGTATTGAAACAGCAGCGGATGTTACCCGTCGTGGGGTTAAGCAAGTGAAAGGGTTTGGTGATCATCTGACCCAGGCAGTTATCGACTGGAAAGCAAGTTGCGAACGCCGTTTTGTGTTCAGGCCGAATGAAGCGGTAACGCCAGCAGACAGACAAGCGGTAATGGCGAAAATGACCGCCAAACGACATCGGCTGGAATCGACGTTGACTGTCGGCGCGACAGAGTTGCAGCGATTCCGCCTTCATGCTCCAGCACGGACCATGCCGTTGATGGAACCGTTACGTCAGGCGGCAGAAAAACTGGCTCAGGCGCAGGCTGATTTAAGCCGCTGCTGAGCCATTTTCTTTTAACGAAATACCACTTCTGCCCAGCGTGCCAGCCCGGCGGTGACGGAGCCAAAGTCATCGCCGCCTGCAATCGGAATGCCCGGCAACTGTTCTGCCAGCGCTTTTTTAATCAGCGGCGAACGGGCGCTACCGCCGGTCAGGTAGATAACGTCCGGTTTTTCCTGGGCGTTATCCAGCGCCAGTTGCACCTGTTCCAGAATCCGCGCCAGTGGCTGGCTGAGGGCGCTTTCCAGCCCTTGCTGGCTAATCAGCGTAGCCAGTTCATCGCTGATAAACGGCAGTGAGGCGCGGGTTTCCGCAGTGCTTGAAAGGGCGATTTTGCTCTCTTCTGCGCTACGCACCAGGCGATAGCTTAAACGCTGACGCCAGACTTTCTGTAACAGGGCCACTTTTTCCGGTTCGCGGGCATCGCGTACCAGATCGTTAAGCAGACGACCGTTGGCACTACTGTAGAAATCACTCTGTGCAGGAACGTCGTTGATGGCAACCGCATTCCACCACGGCAGAATCGGCAGGGCGATGCCTTTTTCGGTTTCGCCACCCATGCCCAGTAACGGCATCAGGTTTTTAAACGCCAGCGCGATATCCAGATCGTTACCGCCAATACGGCAACCACTGTGACCCAGCAGGCTGGCTTCACGATCGAGACGCGAACGCCACTGCGGCCCCATCAGCAGCAATGAACAGTCAGTCGTACCACCGCCGATATCCACCACCAGCACCCGTTTTTCTTCCTGCAAGGTGGCTTCGTAATCCAGCCCAGCCGCGACCGGCTCGTACTGGAATACCACGTCCCTGAATCCGGCACGCTTCGCCGCGCGTTCCAGAATCCCTTGCGCCTGGGTGTTTGCTTCATCACCGCCCAGCCCCTGGAAGTTGATCGGACGACCAATCACCGCCTGAGTAATCGCTTCTGGCAGCTGTGCCTGCGCCTGCTGGCGAATGTGCAACATCATTGCGCAGACCAGATCCTCAAACAGCGCTACCTGCTGCGGTTTTAAGCCGCTGGCACCGAGGAACGATTTTGGTGATTTCACAAACCACACTTCTTCTGGATCATCAATGTACTGTGCCAGTGAGGAAAGACCGAACTGCACGCTTTTCGCCGTAACATCGATATCTTCTTCGCGGTTATAACGAATCGCCCGACGTAACAGCGCCTGCGTTTCATCGTCGTCTGCCGGAACATCATGATGGCGGTACAGCCATTCGCTTACCGCTTCACGCGTTGGCGCGCAAAGCATTGAAGGCAGCAGCGTGCTGTCGTTTTCCATTTTTAGCAAATGCGGTTTACCGTCACGCATGACCGCCACTGAACAGTTTGCTGTACCGTAATCAAAACCAATAAACACGAAATAATCCCCATGCCGGTGAAGAAGGGGCGTGACTTTAGCGAAATGTTGCCGTCGCGACAACCGGAATATGAAAGCAAAGCGCAGCGTCTGAATAACGTTTATGCTGAAAGCGGATGAATAAGGAGATGCGATGTATACCCTGAACTGGCAGCCGCCGTATGACTGGTCGTGGATGTTGGGATTTCTCGCCGCCCGTGCGGTGAGCAGTGTGGAAACGGTCGCGGACAGTTATTATGCCCGTAGTCTGGCGGTGGGCGAATATCGCGGCGTGGTGACTGCTATTCCGGATATAGCCCGCCATACTCTGCACATAAATTTAAGTGCAGGTTTAGAACCTGTTGCCGCAGAGTGTCTGGCGAAAATGAGCCGCCTGTTTGATCTGCAATGTAACCCACAAATTGTTAACGGTGCGTTGGGCAGGTTAGGCGCGGCGCGGCCCGGATTGCGTTTACCCGGCTGTGTTGATGCTTTTGAGCAGGGCGTGCGGGCGATTTTAGGCCAACTGGTGAGCGTGGCGATGGCGGCAAAATTGACCGCCAGAGTGGCACAGCTTTATGGCGAACGGCTGGATGATTTTCCGGAGTATATCTGCTTCCCGACGCCTCAGCGGCTGGCAGCAGCAGACCCGCAGGCATTAAAAGCGTTAGGTATGCCGTTGAAACGGGCAGAGGCGCTGATTCATCTGGCAAATGCGGCGCTGGAGGGCACCTTACCAATGACAATACCGGGCGATGTGGAGCAGGCGATGAAAACGCTGCAAACTTTTCCGGGTATCGGGCGCTGGACGGCGAATTATTTTGCTTTGCGTGGCTGGCAGGCGAAAGATGTTTTCCTGCCGGATGATTATCTGATTAAACAGCGATTTCCGGGAATGACACCGGCGCAAATCCGCCGTTATGCCGAGCGCTGGAAGCCCTGGCGTTCTTATGCGCTGTTGCATATCTGGTATACGGAAGGCTGGCAACCAGACGAAGCATGACGTTGGTCGCCGGATGCGGTGCGAGCGCCTTATCCGGCCTGGGGAATGAGCGATTTGTAGGCATGATAAGACGCGTTAGCGTCGCATCAGGCGATGGGGAAGCACGCCTCAGTTAATCGCGAAATAACTACTATTCACCAGCAAATCCAGCGGTTGGGCATCGGCAATCACCTCACCATAAATCAGATCGACGCCGATGCCAGAAAGCGTATCCATCACTAAGGGTAAAACGACTGGCCCGGCGATGGTTTTCATCCCGAGTCGCTGAGCGTGCCCCTGAATAATCGTAATCAGCATCTCATCCATCAAATTACCCTGCACGTTGGCGCATAACTCACCATCAAGTAGCAGGTAATCTGCCATATTCGCTTTCAGCGAGTTGAAGATTTGCAGATCGCGGCCCACCTGGCTGAGCACTATCCGACATCCCGCCAGCCGCAGTTTTTGCACGCTTTCTGCGTGATCTAAAATCGCTTCAGCCGGAATAATCAGATGTAATAACCGTGGTGGTAGAGGGCTATTTTCCAGCTGCTCAAGCAGATCATTCACCAGCGTGGCGCTACTCAAACCGGCAACGGAAAGGGGGAGGGAGATGCTTATGCCTTTACTGGCAACCGCTTTTGCGGCCTGCTGGAAAAATTCGTGGAATACCCGGCGGTCAAGAGCATGGCTAAGCGCCGGATCGCTGAAGCTACGACGAAATGTTTGTTCATCAATAATCTCGCCTTCGCAACTCCAGAGCTTAAGTGAAATCAGCCACAAATTACGCGCTTCCGGGATCCGTGGCGAAGCGACACCGTGGGCGAGCATCATCAACTGATTCTCTTTAATCATCCGCCACTGTTCATCAAGCGACATCGCCGCCCGTTCGCTATGTGCGGCAGCTTGCTGCGGTTCGTAAACCGTCACCCGGCCCCGGCCACCATTTTTGGAGGCATAACAGGCGATATCAGCCTGCGACATCACTTCTGCCGCCTGATGATTGTTGTCATCAATCAAGGTAATCCCGGCACTGGCACCTACCCGATGCACACGGCCTTCCCATATAAAGTGATAGTCATTCACGGCACTGATAATGCGTGTAGCGATAAAACGCGCGCTTTCAACATTACAGTCTGGTAGCAGCAGACCAAATTCATCCCCACCGAGTCGCGCCAGCACGTCGCTGGAACGCAGCATACTCAGCATTAACGACGCCAGTTCGCGCAGCAAAGCGTCACCCGCCGCATGCCCGGCGCTGTCATTCACCGCTTTAAAGCGATCAAGATCGATAAACACCAGGGCATGTCGCTGATGTGTACTGTTTACCGTTTGCAGCAGGATACGCAGTTGTTTCTCAAAACTGGCGCGGTTGGCGAGATGCGTCAGTGCATCATGGGAGGCGCTGTAGCTCAGCTGGCGCAGCATTTTGCGTGATTCGGTAACGTCCTGAATCACCAGAACCGAACCAATATTGCTGCCGTCCAGAGTACTTAACGGCGTAATACTGTAATGCACGTCGTAACTGCCGCCGCTCCGACAGTGCAACACCACATCTTGCTCGATCGCGGAACGTGAGGTGTCGGCACTGTAAATGTTCTCCATTAATGGTCCGTTGTCGCCAAAAGTAATATGCAACACCGTCAGGAGCGGAACACCTAACGCTTCTTCCTGCGTCCAGCCGCTCATCTTCTCCGCCACTGGATTCATAAAGGTAATTTTCATCGCCATATCAATACAGACCACGGCTTCACCGATGGAATCAAGCGTAATGTGCAGGCGCTCTTTTTCCTGAAACAATGCCTCGTTAAGCTGTTTCACTTCGGTCATATCCATATTGATGCCGAGGAGACGTTCGACTTCGCCTTCTTTATTCAGTACCCGGTTGGCGAGGGCGCGGATATGGCGAATACCGTCTTTTACGGTAATGCGAAATTCCAGTTTAAAGGGCGAGCGTGATTGCAACGAATCACGAATCACTTTTTCGGCATGCTGGCGATCTTCCGGCAGCACGCACTCGTACCACACCTGCCAGTTCGGTTTGATATGTGGAGGAATTTCATACAGCTCGAACATCCGCTTATCCCAGCTAAAAATATTCGGCTTCAACTCCCACTCCCAGATGCCAATCCCGCCCGCTTCGTTAGCCAGAGTGATGCGCTCCATCAGTTGCTGATTGACCTGTTCGGTGCGTTTTAGCTCGTTAATGTCTTCAATCTGAGCGATAAAATAGAGCGGCGTGCCATCCGTGTGGCGCACCAGTGAGACGGCAAGCAACGCCCAGACAACATCGCCATTGCGGTTGTAGTAGCGTTTTTCCATTGAATAGGTGTTTATTTCACCGCTTATCAGCTTTTCAACCTGTTGGAGATCTTTATTGAGATCCTCCGGCCAGGTCAGTTGCTGAAAGGTGAGTCCGCGCAGCTCTTCCTGACTGTACCCGAGAAACTGGCAGAGCGCTTTGTTGGTTTGCAGCCATTGTCCCTCGGTGCCCACTAACGCCATACCGATAGCGGAATATTCCATCGCGTTCCGAAAGTGGGTTTCGCTTTCGGAAATGTGTTTGCGTTCCGCACGAAAGGCATACATCACCATGGTCATGATGTTGGCGGGCAGCAGGATCAGCAAAAACGGTAGCCACGGCATATGGCTCATCAGGTACGTACGCGGCGTAGCAAGCAGGGAGGGATCCGCGGCCATCATCAGCGACACCATCATCACCGTGGTAAGGAAGATCAAAAAGGCTTCCATTCGTGGCAGACGCACGGCGCTCCACATCTACAGCACAATAATGAAAGTAAAAGGCCACGGCAGATACAACATCGAAAGCCAGCTTAACGTCAGTGTGATGGCTAACGTGAGCAGCGACTCAAAAAGCAACCGTGGGTTGCGATGGCGCAGCAGATAGTGTGGTTTAAATAACAATCCCAGCGGCACCAGTGCCAGAGCGCCGATGGATTCTGACAGTACCCATATCAAAAATGCCCTGAGAGGATCGTCTCCGGGCGTCAGCAGGACAACCAGAACACCCCCCAACAGAGGCGGAACAATGGCGCTGCCGAGTGCCAGACGCAGCCAGTCAGCCAGATTTTGCAAGGGGTTATACCACGGCAGCAATTTACGTAGCAGCACTGCCCCGACCACGGCTTCAACAATATTGATGGTCGTCCAGGTCATGTTCAGCGAGCTGGTGGAAAAAAGCAGGATGGATGCGGCGATATTTCCCAGCGAACAGCTCAGCGCAATTCCCGGCCACATGCGCCCGGCATGGCGATAAAACGCCACCATCATGATGGACGTCGGGAACCACAGTGGGGCGAGTTGGGTGCCAAACTGCGAAAGCTCAAGCGAGAAAAGGGTAAAGATAAACGAGACTAAACCTAAACTGACCAGGTGAAGCAGCGGGTGGGGCAGGGCAATTAATACATGCTGTGATTGTTTGCTCATTACCGCTTTATCCGCAAGACCAGGTCGCCAGTATTCGTTTCTGTGTTTATGCTAGTACAAAAGTTTTACATTTTATATGCGAATTGCTCATAAAGTGACGTAAAGGCGGATAATTTGCGCAACTGCGTATAACAATTTTTACCTTGTATAAAACTGATCAACGTAATTTGCCACCGGGAATTCTTCGTCAACAATTAACTCTGAGCGCGCGGCAACGCTATTCGACTGGTATCAGGCGGATGAAATCCCTATAATTGCCGCGTTTGGCGCTTCGTCGCCCCCTTCCTAACATCCAGGTTAATCAGGTCGCTAAATATATGACTGATCAGTCTCATCAGTGCGTCATTATCGGTATCGCTGGCGCATCGGCTTCCGGCAAGAGTCTTATTGCCAGTACCCTTTATCGTGAATTACGTGAGCAAGTCGGTGATGAACACATCGGCGTAATTCCCGAAGACTGCTATTACAAAGATCAAAGCCATCTGTCGATGGAAGAACGCGTTAAGACCAACTACGACCATCCCAGCGCGATGGATCACAGCCTGCTGCTTGAGCATTTACAAGCATTGAAACGCGGCTCGGCAATTGACCTGCCGGTTTACAGCTATGTTGAACATACGCGTATGAAAGAAACGGTGACGGTTGAGCCGAAGAAAGTCATCATTCTCGAAGGCATTTTGCTGCTAACGGATGCGCGTTTGCGTGACGAACTTAACTTCTCAATTTTCGTTGATACCCCGCTGGATATCTGCCTGATGCGCCGCATCAAGCGTGACGTTAACGAGCGTGGGCGTTCAATGGATTCAGTGATGGCGCAATATCAAAAAACCGTGCGCCCGATGTTTCTGCAATTCATTGAGCCTTCTAAACAATATGCGGACATTATCGTGCCGCGCGGCGGGAAAAACCGCATCGCCATCGATATATTGAAAGCGAAAATAAGTCAGTTCTTTGAATAAGCTTGATAAATTGTGTACCGTTCAGTGATAACCTGGTATGCCCTTGACGTAATTGGCGTTAAGGGAGTGATGCGCGAAAGGAGAAAATGCCATGCGTCTGTGTGACCGAGATATTGAAGCCTGGCTTGATGAAGGCCGTTTGTCGATCAACCCACGTCCGCCAGTGGAGCGTATTAACGGCGCGACGGTGGATGTGCGCCTGGGCAATAAATTTCGTACCTTCCGTGGTCACACGGCAGCGTTTATCGATCTGAGCGGTCCCAAAGATGAAGTGAGCGCCGCGCTTGACCGCGTGATGAGCGATGAGATCGTTCTCGACGAGGGCGAGGCGTTCTATCTTCACCCAGGAGAGCTGGCGCTGGCGGTGACGCTGGAGTCGGTGACGCTGCCAGCCGATCTGGTGGGCTGGCTGGACGGGCGTTCCTCACTGGCGCGTCTGGGGCTGATGGTGCACGTCACCGCGCACCGCATCGATCCGGGCTGGTCTGGTTGCATTGTGCTGGAGTTCTACAACTCCGGTAAGCTGCCGCTGGCGCTGCGTCCGGGCATGTTAATTGGTGCGCTGAGCTTTGAGCCGCTTTCCGGCCCGGCGGCGCGACCTTACAACCGCCGTGAAGATGCGAAATATCGCAACCAGCAGGGCGCGGTAGCCAGCCGAATCGATAAAGACTAATTCAGGCCCATTGAGGATACCATGAGACGATTTCTGACGACGCTGATGATACTCCTGGTCGTGCTGGTGGCCGGGTTATCTGCGTTAGTGTTGCTGGTGAATCCGAATGATTTCCGCGACTATATGGTCAAGCAAGTTGCTGCACGTAGCGGTTATCAATTGCAGCTCGACGGGCCACTGCGTTGGCACGTCTGGCCGCAGCTTAGTATCCTCTCCGGGCGAATGTCTCTCACCGCCCAGGGCGCGAGCCAGCCACTGGTTCGCGCCGACAACATGCGTCTGGACGTGGCGCTTTTACCACTACTGAGTCATCAACTGAGCGTTAAGCAGGTGATGCTAAAAGGGGCTGTGATCCAACTGACGCCGCAGACGGAAGCGGTGCGCAGTGAAGACGCTCCGGTTGCACCGCGCGACAATACCTTGCCGGATCTGTCAGACGATCGCGGATGGTCGTTTGATATATCCAGTCTTAAGATGGCGGACAGCGTGCTGGTGTTCCAGCATGAAGATGACGAGCAGGTGACAATCCGCAATATCCGCCTGCAAATGGAACAAGATCCCCAACATCGTGGCTCATTTGAGTTCTCCGGGCGGGTTAATCGCGATCAGCGCGACCTCACGATATCCCTTAACGGTACGGTAGATGCTTCTGATTATCCGCATGATTTAACGGCGGCTATTGAACAAATTAACTGGCAGTTGCAGGGTGCCGATTTACCAAAACAAGGTATTCAGGGGCAGGGGAGTTTCCAGGCCCAGTGGCAGGAGTCACATAAACGCCTTTCATTTAACCAAATTAGTTTGACCGCCAATGACAGTACGCTGAGCGGGCAAGCACAGGTCACGTTGACAGAGAAACCGGAATGGCAGCTGAGACTGCAATTCCCGCAACTGAATCTTGACAACCTCATCCCGCTTAAAGAAACAGCGAACGGTGAAAACGGTGCCGCGCAGCAAGGGCAGAGCCAATCCACGTTGCCGCGCCCGGTCATTTCTTCGCGTATTGATGAACCGGCCTATCAGGGATTGCATGGCTTTACGGCTGATATTTTGTTGCAGGCCAGTAACGTGCGCTGGCGCGGAATGAATTTTACAGACGTTGCCACGCAAATGACCAACAAGTCGGGTTTGCTGGAAATTACTCAACTGCAGGGCAAGCTTAACGGTGGACAGGTTTCGCTGCCGGGCACGCTGGACGCGACATCAATAAATCCGCGGATAAACTTCCAGCCACGGCTGGAAAACGTTGAGATTGGTACCATTCTGAAGGCGTTTAACTATCCGATTTCGTTGACCGGAAAGATGTCACTGGCTGGTGATTTCTCCGGTGCTGACATAGATGCCGACGCATTCCGCCACAACTGGCAAGGACAGGCACATGTCGAAATGACCGACACACGCATGGAAGGGATGAACTTCCAGCAGATGATTCAGCAAGCGGTAGAACGTAATGGTGGTGATGTGAAGGCCGCTGAAAACTTTGATAACGTGACGCGTCTTGACCGCTTTACCACCGATTTGACGTTGAAGGATGGCGTCGTGACGTTAAACGACATGCAAGGTCAATCGCCAGTGCTGGCGCTGACAGGGGAAGGCATGTTGAATCTGGCAGATCAAACCTGCGACACCCAGTTTGACATTCGTGTGATTGGTGGCTGGAACGGAGAAAGCAAACTGATTGATTTCCTCAAAGAAACGCCAGTACCGCTGCGGGTTTATGGCAACTGGCAGCAACTCAATTACAGCCTGCAAGTGGATCAGTTACTGCGCAAACATCTACAGGACGAAGCGAAACGTCGCCTGAATGACTGGGCCGAGCGGAATAAAGATTCCCGCAATGGCAAAGATGTGAAGAAGTTGCTGGAGAAGATGTAAGACAAGTTATGCAGATGGCGGCGTCAATTTGTCGCCATCTGTATTTATAGCACTAAGCAGCATGTGGATATTGAATTTCAATACGTTGAATATGCAATCCTGCATGAGCCATCATGGTGATCAATTTATCGATACTAAAGATCTGGATCTTACCTCTGGCAAGTTCAGATATGCGAGGTTGAGTGACCCCTAAAGCAGACGCTGCCTGAGCCTGGCTAAACCCTTGTTGTTCAATCCAGTTATTAATGATCGTTACAAGTTCGGCACGGATCCGCATATTTTCCGCTTGTTCAGGGGTGTCACTCACCGCATCCCACACACTATCAAAGGTTTCAATTTTCATTTTTCCGCTCCTGAACAAGTTCTTTATAGCGTCGTTTGTCTAAATCAATATCCGATTGACTGGTAGTCTGTGTTTTCTTTTGAAAACAATGCAATACGTAAACCGCTTCTTCAAATTTTGCGATATACATGACGCGATAGATCCCATCAGCATCGCGAGTACGAATCTCTCGCACACCAGGGCCGATAGTTGAAAAAGGTTTCCAGTCGTATGGGTTTAACCCTTGTTGGATCCTGTCGAGTTGATAGCCAATTTCCTGTCGAGACGATTCTGGAAATGCGCGTAAATCGTCAAGACTGGTATCAAGAAAAGCCAGCTTTTTTCTCATTACTCCATCCTTAGATTATACTAAATTTTGTATAAATCAAATGCGCAGTTTGAACCTGCGCATTTGATGTTTTATCACACTTCGTACTCCATCTCGCCATCCTTACGTAGCGGAATAATTTGCACCTTCTGCACGCGATGGCTTTCCACCTGCAACGTTTTAAGCAAATAATCCCCCACCTGAACTTCTTCGCCAGGTTTTGGAATACGCTGCAAATATTCCATCAATAGCCCGGCAATGGTGTGATATTCACGTTTTTCATCCAGCGGCAGCGGCACATATTGCACCAGATCCTCCAGCGGCATATGACCATTCGCCGTCCAGGAACCGTCCGCATTTTTCTGAATATCATGGCGGGCGTCGATCTCTTCCACTTCGTTCGGTAAGTTACCGGCAATGGTTTCAGTGACGTCACTTAATGTCACAATTCCTTCCACCGAGCCAAACTCATCCACTACAAAAGCAAAGTGCGTGCGGGCATTACGGAACTGCTCCAGGGCAGGTAACAACGGCAAGGTTTCCGGGAACACCAGCGGCTGGCGAATCAACACCCGCAGGTTGAGCGGTTCGCCGCGCAGAGACTGTTGTAGCAGGTCGATAACGTGAACAACACCGAGCAAATCTTCTGCGTCATCACCGTCGGTAACCACCAGCCGCGTATGCTGATTTCGCTCCAGCAACTGGCGGATTTCTTCTTCCGGTGCGTTGAGATCGATATGCTCAATATCGTGGCGCGACGTCATAATGCTGCTGACGGTGCGCTGGTTAAGATTAAGTACCCGCTCAATCATCCGCCGTTCCTGCGGATTAAAGATTTGCTGGTTACCATGATCCACCAGCATAGACGCGGTTTCGGCGTCCAGTTCCGCATCTTCTTTTTGCCCGCTAAGCAGGCGCATTACCGCTTCGGTAGTCCGCTGGCGCAGCGTCTGGTTAGCGGAAAGAAAACGTCGCCGGTTAAAGATAGCCAACTGATTGAGCGCCTCGATCATCACCGAGAAACCAATAGCAGCGTACAGGTAGCCTTTCGGAATGACGAAGCCGAAACCTTCTGCCACCAGGCTAAAGCCAATCATCAACAGGAAGCTTAAGCAGAGAATAACGATCGTCGGGTGACTGTTAACAAATTGCGTTAATGGCTTGCTGGCCATCAACATCAGGCTGATAGCGATAACGACGGCGGCCATCATGACCAGTAAATGGTCGACCATCCCGACGGCGGTAATCACCGAGTCGAGTGAGAAGATGGCGTCCAGTACCACAATTTGTGTCACCACCCCCCAGAACTTCGCACCTTTGCGTTGTGTGGGGTTATTGCTGTCTTTCCCCTCCAGCCGTTCGTTCAGCTCCATCGTGGCTTTGAACAGCAGGAAGAAACCACCAAACAGCATGATTAAATCGCGGGCGCTAAAGGTAAACGAGCGGAAGCTGAACAGCGGTTGAGTCAGGGTGACCAGCCAGGAGATTGACGCCAGCAGTAACAGGCGCATTAACATCGCCAGCAGCAGCCCGGTAACCCGTGCGCGGTCGCGCTGCTTCGGCGGTAGTTTTTCGGCGAGGATGGCAATAAAGACCAGGTTATCAATGCCGAGGACCAGTTCGATCACAATCAGCGTGATTAACCCGGCCCAGATAGACGGATCGGCAATCCATTCCATAGTAAGTACAAAACCTATTCGTTGTATGACAAATGTCACAATTCGATCATGGATAAATCGGGGCAAAAATGCAATGTTGCAGCACTATTTATCTCATATTATTTGAGGGTAATAACCTCACATTATCCCTGAATTAAAAGTGGTAATAATAAAACATTATTTAAGAAATATCGCATGTGGAGACACTATATTAAATATTGTCAACCTAAAGAAACTCCTAAAAACCATATTGAATGACACTTAATATAATTCTTAAAAATAGCCAATTGCCGAATTGTTACCTTGCCTGCTATTCCGTTAGCTGTAACACTTCCTCCTGCATTATTGGAGAGCCAATATTCAATTACCATAATGTCACCTTATATTCGGAAGTTAATTTCCGCAATAACCCTTTCTCATCAACGACTGTATGTTGAGAGAGTTTTAAAAATTAAGCTAAATCAGTGTATTGGTAGCTAAAAAGCCAGGGGCGGTAGCGTGTCTGGATGCCTGAAAGACCAGTCTGAATTATTCTGTCAATAGCCTGCGGATGAAATCAATTTTTTTAGGACTGATGCCAGTTAAATTTTTATTCAATTAACTGCAAGGTAAATGTGCATGGCGACATTGCTATTAATAGTGCACAGGATAATTACTCTGCCAAAGTGATAAATAAACAATGATGAAATCCAAAATGAAATTGATGCCATTATTGGTGTCAGTAACCTTGATAAGCGGTTGCACAGTACTTCCGGGCAGCAATATGTCGACGATGGGGAAAGACGTCATCAAACAGCAGGACGCTGATTTCGATCTCGACAAAATGGTGAATGTTTATCCGCTGACCCCGCGCCTGATTGATCAATTACGCCCACGCCCCAACGTAGCGCGCCCCAATATGACGCTGGAAAGTGAGATCGCGAATTATCAGTATCGCGTCGGGCCGGGGGACGTTCTTAATGTCACCGTCTGGGATCACCCGGAACTCACCACGCCAGCTGGTCAGTACCGCAGCTCCAGCGACACCGGCAACTGGGTACAGCCTGACGGCACCATGTTCTACCCGTATATCGGCAAGGTTCACGTCGTGGGGAAAACGCTCGCTGAAATCCGCAGTGATATTACCGGGCGCTTAGCGACGTACATCGCTGACCCGCAGGTGGACGTTAATATCGCCGCCTTCCGCTCACAAAAGGCCTATATCTCCGGACAGGTGAATAAATCCGGCCAACAGGCGATCACCAACGTGCCACTGACCATTCTCGATGCCATCAACGCCGCGGGTGGCCTGACTGATACCGCTGACTGGCGCAACGTGGTGCTAACACACAATGGTCGTGAAGAGCGCATTTCTTTGCAGGCGCTGATGCAAAACGGCGACCTCAAAAAACCTTTTGCCATACTCTCACCTTTACTGTATTGTAACGATTGTCCATTTCCCTTACGCAGGGCTGTGCGGCAATCACATGGGACTCTTAAACTGTCTCGTTCTTCTCTTGATCCAGCTTGATGATCTCTTCTCTCAGGGCGCTTAACAACTCATTCTCCGGCACCTTCCGCAGCACTTCGTGGATGCCATTCCGAAAGGAAAACAGCTGGATTACAACCAGCCGGCAGTACAGGGTGTCCACTACTGCGACCGCCTGGCAAGACTGGAAAGCACCATTACCAGTAAGTACGGAGCGGATCATGAAAAAAGAAAACAAATGCGTCTCGAGAAGGAAAAGCCGGTTCTCGAGGCCTTTTGGGCGTGGGTCGACAGTCAGAATCCCACCCGTAACACTCGCCTGGACAAGGCGCTGACCTATGTGAAGAACCGCCGGGAGACGTCCATGACTTATCTGGAGGACGGACGCTGCAGCTTCACCAATAACCTCAGCGAGAATGCCATCCGGCCGTTTACGTTGGGCCGCAAGAACTGGCTGTTCAGTGACTCTGTGGAAGGTGCACAGGCCAGTGCCATTGCTTACACGATGGTGGAGATGACAAAGGCACACAACTTAAAAATCTATAGTTACCTCAGCTATGTTTTGGAGCAAAGGCCGGATGAAACCTGGAGTGATGAGCAGCTTGCAGAAC
>ERZ773112.436-NODE-436-length-28506-cov-6.742434_pt1 | contig 28506 bp, 28 predicted proteins | sample MGYA00580566_ERZ773112 | MGnify/ENA primary metagenome ERZ773112 (study PRJEB29015, sample SAMEA2737842) | human gut metagenome | biome: human gut; feature: human-associated habitat; material: faeces | place: China | collected 2012 ... | reverse complement strand
ATGGCGGGGAAGTTACGGAGCTTTTGTGGGACAAAGGGAATACCGTTGAGACGGTATGCTTGCTGTCTCGAGCGATATGAATTTCCGGCGACTTCGTGAGAAGCGTTGGTGAGATATCCGGCCTACCTATATGAAGGAGGAAAAATGATAGCATGGGAATCAAATTATACGAAGACAGATACAGGGACGATATGATTTTCATGGTTTTGCAGGCCAAGGACGCGCTCGGAAGAATACCGAGTATCAACGAAGATCTGCTCGATATCAAAAAGAATTACTTTGACCGTGGGGATATGTTCTGGATCGCGGCGGATGATAACGACAGGGTGATCGGCTGCGGCGGATATTCGAGGATCGAAGGAACGAATGAAGCGTTTATTCATCGGCTGTATATAAAGGCATCGGAAAAGCGCAAGGGCATCGGCTCGGCTCTGCTTGAAACTATTGAGGCGGGAATGCGCGGCAACGGCATTACGGCAGCGCGGGTGCATCTCGGCGATCCGCCGGAGCAGTGGTTTGAGTCCTATTCATTCTATCCGAAGCACGGATATGCCGAATACGAGCCGCGGTATATGAGAAAGGCATTATAAAGACAAGTAGGAGTTTAAAGGGGAGAAAACATGAATAAAGCAGGAACGCAAAGAATAGAAACCGATAGATTGATACTTCGAAGATTCAGATTAGAGGATGCAGAGGATATGTATGCAAATTGGGCATCTGATCCCGAAGTCGCGAGATTCCTGACATGGCCGACGCATTCGAGCGTTGAAGTGACAAAGAGCCTTCTCGCCGATTGGATACCCGGATATGAAGATGGCGGATACTTTAATTGGGTTATGGAGTATAAAGAAACAGGAAAGGCTATTGGTAATATTTCTGTTGTAACGCTTAATGAGAATACAAAGGCTGCTGATATGGGTTATTGTATGAGCCGGGCGTACTGGGGGCAGGGATTAATGCCTGAAGCATTAAATGCCGTGATGGATTATCTTTTTGATGTTGTCGGACTAAATCGTATTGCCGCCTGTCATGATGCAAACAATCCAAAATCAGGACGCGTTATGGAAAAAGCCGGAATGAAACGGGAAGGTATTCTTAGAGCTGCCGGAAAGAACAACCTCGGAATCCATGACGAGGTGTGGTATGCGATGATCCGAAATGACAGGAAGAAATGAAGAATCGATTTTTTGTTACAGAAAAACAATGAACAAATTTCACTTTGCCGAGGCAATGAAGTCGATCCGAGTGCCTTGACTTAGCCGCTCGACGGCATATTCCTGACGGGGAGCGTGTGCGGGCAGCGTGAATATGCTTCTTTTTATTCACACCAAAGAAGAATACAAAACAGCAGACAGAATCCTGAAAAGGGATTCGCCGACAAGCCCAAAATCCGGCCGACACACAAAACCGCATAAAAGACGGGCACCGTGAAAACGGTGCCCGTTGTTTTATTTATTCCCGTCCATCCATTCGGACAGGCGCTCTATTCCTTTTTCGTTTCCGACGGCATAGAGTATGTCGCCCTTTTGGAACATATAGTCGGGGCGCACGGAATCCGTCATGTTTCCGTCATTTTCTATGGCGACTATGTTGACCCCGAATTTTCCGCGCAGGTCTGCGGACATTATCGTCATGCCTATCACTTTTTGCGGCACTTCGAGCTTTAGAAGATTGAGTTTTTTGCTGAGCTGAACGAAGTCGAGCATATTGGGGGCCTCGAGCCTGTGCGCAAGCCTTACCGCCATATCCCTCTCGGGATAGACGACTTCTGCGCCGAGCTTCTTGAGTATCTCGCCCTGCTCGGCGCTCGCGGCCTTTGATATGACCGTCGGCACGCCGAGGGCTACGACGTTCAGGGTGGTCAGAATTGATATGTCCATCTTTTCTCCGATGCAGACCACCACGACGTCGCAGTTTTGTATTCCGGTCTCCGAGAGCGTCTTTTTGTCAAAGCTGCTGACAACAAAGGCGTTCTCCGTGTATTCGCGCATCTCGCGCACCTTTTCCTCGTTGCCGTCGATTACGAGCGGCTCTGCGCCCGCTTTCGCAAGCTCCACAGCCAGAGCAGAGCCGAAGCGCCCGAGTCCGATTATTCCGTAAGATTTGCTGTCGCTTTTTGATTTTTTAAACATCTTTGTCCTCCGTTCTCAGCCTATGGCTATGTTTCCGTCGGGATATTTTATTCGATCTCCGTTTGTGAAGTACCAGAGAGTCGCTATTGTAAGCGGCCCCAAGCGGCCGATATACATCATGACTATTGATGTAAGCTTGCTCGCGGTGCAGAGTCCCGTGGTTATCCCGGTAGTAAGTCCCACCGTGCCGAACGCGCTCGTCATCTCAAACAAGGCGTCCCTTATTGCTATATCCGGCTCAAAGGCGCAGAGCATAAACGTTCCCACTGCTATCACACTTATACCCATGACCGCTATGACCGACGCCTTGCGGAACACGCCGCGCGGCACGGAATAGTGAAACGCCTTTCCCGAGGTGTTTGTCGCGGCGGTCTTTATGCCCTGTATCAGCGCAAACAGCGTGCTCGTCTTTATTCCGCCGCCGGTGGAGCCGGGCGACGCGCCTATGAACATCAAAAATATCATAGCGAGCAGTCCCGCGTTTGAAAATTCGCCGAGCGAATATGTCGAGAAGCCCGCCGTCCTCGCGGTCACGCTGTTAAAAAGCGCGCCTATCCACGGAATATTCTCGGTCATTCTGAAGATTACCGTGCCGCCGACCGTCAGTGCGACGCTCATCGTGAGCACTACTTTTGTGTGCATGGAAAATCTGCGCCAGCGAAATCGCTTTTCGACAATCTCGCGGATAACGAGAAAGCCGATTCCGCCGAAGAATATCAAAAGGCAGGTCACGAGATTTAAGAACACATCCTCCTTGTAGGCGGAGAGGCTCTGGAAGTTTCCGAGAATGTCGAAGCCGGAGTTGTTGAACGCGGCGACGGAATGGAAAAGGCTTATTTCGAGAGCTTTGAGCGGCGGGTAATCGCGCACGAAAACAATGAAGCTCAGCGCCGCACCGACGAGCTCAAAGGTCACGGTGACAAGAAACACGCCCTTGAGAAATTTCACTATCCCCCTGCCGGAGCCGAGGTTCATCGCGTCGCGCAGAACGCTGCGACCCTTGAGATTTATTCTCTTTCCGACCGCTAAGATAACGCCCGCGCCCATTGACGCGACTCCGAGACCGCCTATCTGTATCAGCGCCGCAACAACGAACTGACCGAACGCGGTGAACGTGTTCCCTATATCGACGGTCACGAGTCCCGTCACGCAGACGGCGCTCGCCGAAGTGTAAAGCGCGTCTATGTATTTAAGAGAAACGCCGTCTCGCACGCTGCACGGCAGCATAAGCAGCCCCGAGCCTGCAAATATCACGGCCGCAAAGCCGAGCGCGATTATCCTCGCGGACGACAGCCTTTTTAACAGCCTTTTCATAATTCACCTCGTGTCCTATAGAAAAGACCCTCGGCAGAGTCGCTCTGCCAAAGGTCTTGCTTCATTCACAGCCTGTGCCGGTAATGTCCGCTGCCGGCACGCTTCGGCGTGCGGTTGACGACAGACGGATGGATATACCATAGCTACTCCCCATTGGTCGTGGCTCAATTATATCGCTTTCGGCGAAAAAGTCAATATATTTGCAAAAATTTCCGCCGCCGGGCAAAAAAAGGGCCGCCGCATGGCGGCAGCCCGTGTGTAGTTGCGATTAATAGGTGAAGGTGAAATCCTGCTTCCATGTGCCGGTGAAGTTAGCATCGATACCGACATTGCTGTTACCAAAGGTGAGTCTGCAGACAACATTTGCCGGCTCGCTGACGCTGATGCTCGCAAGAGTACCGTCTGCGTTGAGTACGAAAGTAAAGGTGCCGCTCTGATAAGTGACCTTTGTGCTCTTCGGGCTGAAGGGCTTGAAGTCATCGGGCGTCAATGAAAGAGTGTCGAAGCAGGAGCCGTGGTGAGTGGGGACAAAGGTAAGTCCCTCGCCGCTCTCGACAACGAGAGTGATGCTGACCTTCCAGCCGTTGCCCTGCTTGACGCAGGAGGCGGACTTAACGCCTGCGGGGTTGACATTGTAGGCAGCGCGCTTTGATGCGGGCAGGAAGCTCGCAAGAGCTGTGCCGTCGGCAGCCTTGCCGCCGTTGAAGGTCTGTGTTGCGGTCTTGGGATAGTCGTTGGGAAGCAGGGGCTCTGCTTTTGCGACAAGATCGATACCAAGTATCTTATTGGGGTTGAGGCTGTTGATTTTCGAGGTCGTGCCCTGAACTCTCTTAACGGTGACCTTGCCCTTGTACTGCTTCATAGCGGTAGCGTACTTGTTGAAGAACGCGACTATGTCGTTCTTCTTGCCGTTGACGGGAGCGTTGATGTCGGCGCTGCCCTGAGTGCCGCCCTGCTGACCCTGGGTGGCCGCCTCGCTGCCGCCCTCGGAGGGAGCCTCTGTGCTGTCGCCCGAGGGAGCTTCGGCTGCGGTGGTGTCCTCGCCGCCTGCCTGGGTGTCCTGAACATCCGCGCCCGCACCCTGAGTGCTGTCGGCCGTCGTGTCTTTGTTGTCATCCTTGCCCTTGCACGCCGCAAACGCAAATATCATCGCGAGTGCGAGCAGGAGTGCAATAATTTTCTTCATAATTTTTCTCCTTTCGTCTTTGGGGCAGAGCATCCTCTGCCATGTTACGATTCAAGTTTACTTTATGTTAATTGATTTGTCAAGAGAATAAACTTTATTTTATATTTATACAAATCCCATAAATTTTTATCGATTTTTGTGCACTATATATCATATTCGCCTTTGTGATAATTCGCCGCATACGGGGTAAACTATACGAAGAAAGAAACGGAAAGGGTGCATAAAATGAGCAAGGATACGTTGGAGCTGCTTCGCGAATGCGACAGCGGAATAAAAATGGCGGTCGGCAGCATAGACGAGGTGAGCGGGCATATAAAAAACACGGAGCTCAAAAATCTGCTTGAAAAGAGCAGAGAGGAGCATGACAGGATAGGCCGGGAGGTCAGGGAGCAGCTGGCTTTGATCGGCGACTGCGGCAAGGATCCGGGCGTGGTGGCTAAAAGTATGTCGTGGATAAAGACCAACGTCAAGCTCGGACTCAACGACACGGATAAGACGGTCGCGGGGCTGATGACGGACGGGTGCGACATGGGCATAAAAAGCCTGACCCGCTATCTCAACGAGTATAAGGGCGCGGACGGATCGTCCCGCAGCATGGCGCGGCGCATTATAGGCGCGGAGGAAAACTTGCTCTCGGGGCTGAGAGCGTATCTTTAACAGACGAAAACAGCCGCAGCATATAGCTGCGGCTGTCCTGTTCTCTGTCTCTTTCTATTTTGGTGAGGTTCGTAAAAGTTGTTTTTATTTTGTGTTCTTCCTGCCGGAGATCTGCGGCACGCGGCCGATTATCAGCGCGACGATAGCGGTGATGATGATTTCGGGAATCATGTAGAGGCCGTTGTAGATAACGGAATAGAGGAACGCCAGACCCTGGCCGCTGAACTTCTCGAGAATCTTTGCGCCGAGGGTGAAGCCGTCCTGCGAGAAGAACCAGTCAGCCCAGGTGCCGAAGAAGATGAAGCCGGATATGATGTGCGCGATATAGCGCAGGGAGAGCGCGAATATCGAGCCGACGCACAGGGAGACGGACGGATTCTTTATCTTGTTTCTGAAGATGCCGCCGAGACCGAGGACGGTGTAGGCGATGATGTAGTCGATGAGGCAGACGCAAACGGCTTTCCAGAGAACCATATAGCTGTCGGAGCCGGGCATGAAGAACGCCGAGACGGTCTTGAAGCCGAGGAGCATCTGAACGACGGCATATACGAAGCCGGTGAGCAGACCCCACTTTGTGCCGTTGCGGTAAGCCGCAAGCACGATGGGCAGCATGCTGCATACGGTGAATCCGCCGCCGAAGGGGAGATTCAGGAACGGTATGAAGCTGCAAACGACGTTGAGCACGGTTGCGATAGCGATAAGCAGAGCGCACTCAACAAGCACTTTTGTGTTGTTTTTCTTAGTTGTTGACATGGTGTTTTTCCTCCAAAAAAATGAAATCAGCGTCCATGCGGTATGCACAGACGCTGTCAGTCTATATAATATACAGCAAACGCTGTCTATTATCCTTCCTACGCCGGCATTATCCGGATCAGGTCAGAGGGTATCATCTCAGCCGCCCGAAGGCAGCACCCCTGGCTATTCGGTTTTGTTTATTTTTTTCCGCGCAGCTCCGCTTTTCCCTCGGGAGTGTCCCTGTAATACTGGGTCTTGGGATGCGGGTGCTCTCTGGACTCCCAGAGCTCCTGAGCAACGGGCGCCCACTGAGCGGCGAACTTGTCGCAGCGCGCGCAGAGGGTCTCGACATCCTCGGGCGCAAGCAGGTCGGTGGACTTCGCTCCCGTGTCCTTTATCATCTTTCTCAAGCACTGCGGGTTTTCGAGCATCGGGCACGGGCGCAGATGGTTGTTGTTGAACGGCTGACCGTGCCAGTAGGCCTGGAAGAGAGGACGCTTGAGCGCCTCGATAAGAGTATTCTCGCGGATATTGGAGTCCGAGTAGTGTATGAACACGCAGGGCTCGATATCGCCTGCGGAGTTGATGTGGAAATAGTTTCTGCCGCCCGCTATGCAGCCGCCGACATATTCTCCGTCATCCTGGAAGTCAATGACGAACATGGGCTTTCCGGTCTTGCTGTTGCGCATTTTGCGCACCCAGTTATACATATGCGTGCGCTGCTCGGGGGTGGGGATAAGCTCCTCTACCGCGCCGGAGCCGACGGGCATATAGTTGAAGTACCACGCATAGCGCGCACCCTTGGATATCATCAAATCGACGAACTCATCGGAGGTGACCGCGTCCACGTTTGCGCGGGTGTAGCATACGGAGATACCGAACAGGCATCCCTTGCTCTTGAGCAGATCCATAGCCTGCATGACATGGTCGTAGCTGCCCTCGCCGCGTCTTGCGTCGTTGCTCTCCTTGCTGCCCTCGATGCTTATTGCAAGAGCGATGTTGCCCACGCGCTTCATTTCCTCGCAGAACTCCTCGTCGACGAGGTCGGCGTTTGTGTAGGAGAGGAACGCGCAGTCGGGATGCAGCTCGCAGAGCTTGATGAGGTCTTTCTTTCTCAGCAGCGGCTCGCCGCCCGTGAACATATAGAAATGGGTGCCCATGGCGACGCCTTGGTTTACGATATCGTTGAGCTCGTCAAAGGTGAGGCTCTGCTTGTGGCCGTATTCCGCGCTCCAGCAGCCCTTGCACTTGCGGTTGCAGGCGCTTGTCGGGTCGAGCAAAATGACCCACGGAATATTGCAGTGATATTTTTCGCGGTTTGCGCGAACGGTCTTTGTGCCGTTGACTCCCGCGCCAAGTCCGAGAGCGAGCATCATGTTCATCAGAACATTGTCGTCGATCTCATCTATAAGCCTGAGCGCCAGCTGACGCCAGACGTTGTCGGGATCCTTAGCGCCCTCGCGGAAGCTGTCGAAGTTCTTCGAGGGGAATATATTGCCGACAAACAGCTCGGATTTGTCAATAAGCTTAACCAAGTTTGTGTCGGGATCTTTTCTGACATATTTTATCATGCGGGACAGAACCGCCGCGGCTGCTGCTCGCTGTATCTTCTCTTTTACAGTCATTTTTGCGGCTCCTTTCATAGCTGTTTTCATATCTGTCAGTCAATTTAGATAAACATTCTAACACAGGTTCAAGATAAAATCCACATCTAAAAGAAAAAAGTCGGGATAAAGGAACAAAATTTTCGGTTTGTTCATAAAGTATTAAGTTTTCTCCCGAGGTTGCAAAAATCGCTTTTTGCGGATATACTATAAGACAGTAATTTTATCAGGAGAACCGATTTGAAGAGTTTTTTTAAAAAGCACAGGGATGTGTTCATGCTTATTCTGCGCTGCGCGGTTGCGATAACGCTGCTGGTTATCGCCGTTGTGAACTACGACAGGCTTACAAAAATCGATATGCGCGCCCTCGTCGACGGGGCGGGGAGCACTGCCGCCGCGGTGGCGGTGATAATCGGCGTTTATGCCGTGAAATCCGTGCTGTTTATAATACCCGCGTCGATGATATATATTTCCGTCGGCATGGCGTTCCCCACGCCCTCGGCCATTGCGATAAACCTCGCGGGCATCGCGCTCGAAATAACCGCGACCTATCTGCTCGGTTGGTTTCTCGGCGGCGAATATGTCGAGAAGCGGCTCAAGGGGAGCAAGGCGGGGGATAAGGTGCTCGCCTTAGGCGACGGAAAGAAGCTCTCCGCGCTCTTTTTGGTGCGCCTGCTGCCCGTGTTCCCGATTGACTTTGTCAGCCTTTTCCTCGGCGCAACGAAGCTGCCGTTTTGGAAATATGCGCTCCTTTCAATCGGCGGAATAATGCCGCGCGTTATACTTTTTACTATCTTGGGCGACGGCATATATGACTACATCCCCATGGATAAGATAGTTCTCGTCATAGTCTGCTGCATCCCCGCCGTGATAATCTGGTGGGTGATAAAGTTCTTCAAAAACAGGAAAAATTCATCTGCCGGTTGAGCCGAAGCCGCCCGCGCCGCGCTCCGTCTCGTCGAGGGTCTCGACCTCTGTGGGCTCTGCGGGAATGACGGGGGCGAGGACAAGCTGGGCTATCCTCTCGCCGGGCTGTATCGTGTAGTCCTCGTTCGAGGTGTTTATCAGCCCTACGCATATCTCGCCTCTGTAGTCGCTGTCAATGACTCCGACTCCGTTCGAGAGCGAAATACCGTGCTTTATCCCGAGTCCGCTGCGTGCATAAATAAACGCGGCGGTCTCGTTGTTTTCTATGGAGATGGCTATGCCCGTGGGTATCACGGTGCGCTCGCCCGCCTTGAGAACCACCTCGCCCTCGGTGTAGGCGCACAGATCCAATCCCGCGCTGCCCGCTGTCGCACGCTTCGGAATTATTGCGCCGGGGCGCATTTTTTTCATCTTGAGTGTGAGCATGATATGTCTCCTTTTATTCGACGCCGCGGTAGAGAAGTCCGCGCGTAAATTCGCCCTGCGGGGCGTCGCCCCTGCGGTAGCTTTCGAGAATTTTTTCGCATTCGTCCTTTGTCTCGGTCGTAAACCACAGCAGCGAGAAATCCGCAAATTCAAACTGCTCGTGCTTGTCGCTCTCGACTACAGGCACGCTGTTTAACAGGGTCGAGGCGAACGGCGTGCACTCGACGGGGAATTTTACTCCCATCCTGTCCGTCAAAAAGCCGTGCTTGCGGCATTGGGCGCAGGTCGTGCCGTTTTTAACGGGGCAGTTTCTCGTCTGCATCAGCGGCAGCCGTCCGTAGGCGAACACTCCTCGCGGGAGGTGTCCGCCGAGCGCGGCGCATTGGGTGAGCTTTAGCTCAGTGCTCAGCACCGCGTCGGTGAAGCCGAGGCGCTCGAATTCGTCGAGCGAAAAGGTGTTGAATATATTTGTCCCGGGCAGAGCGCAAAGCTTCATGCCCGCTTTTTTTGCTATAGCCGCGCCGTCGAGAGAGCAGACCGCGGCGAGAGAAACGCCGTTTTTGTGCGCGTTGACAATGGCGTTGTAAACCGCCGAGCTGCCGCCGAAAACAGCGGCGGGGATCTCGACCGCCGGCTGAATCTTTTTCTCCTTGAGCGAGTCGACTGTTTTGGCGTCAATGTCGAGGGGCAGTATCACGCGCCGCACGAGAGAGAGGTCTGAGGGCAGCTGCGAGACGCTTTTCAATCTTATGACATAGCCGCGATTTTTGGAGCGGCGGCGTTTAGTTGCCGTCTGCTGAGGATAAAACGGGATTTCCTCGCGCTCGGCGATTTTTTTCTCGAGCGCCGAGAGCGCTTTTCTGCGAAGCGAGTTTATCTCCGCCGCGCTTAAAAATATATCGTCTCCGATGTCTGTCTCAATATCCCCGGCATAGAACTGCGTTGAGCCGCATTTGCGAAGCCGCGTCTCTATCTCCTCGCGGCCTACGGCTCTGTTCTGCGCCTTTTGCACGGCGCTGTCGGATTCGGCAAAGACGCTCTTGCCGGCGGCCTTAACGGCGAGCCCCGCCTTTTCTCCGACTTGCGCCGAGAGATACATGTCGGCTCTTATCAGCGGCTGTTCGCCGTCATACAGAGCGGCGAGAGGCGCAAGCACCTCCTTTGCGGCGGTCACGTCCTCCTTGCGGCGCACGCCGAACATATCGCGCCCGAGAGCGCCGTCATAGTAGCCGGAGGTAAATCCGGAGCGGGAAAACACCGCGCCGAGCGTGCGCTCATAGCCGGCGGCATCCTCGCCCGCAAGACTCTTTTTGCAGGCGGTCACGGCGGCGGCGACATACTCCGGTCGCTTCATGCGTCCCTCTATTTTAAATGAGGTAATGCCCATCTGCGCAAGCTCCGGCAGATATTCGATAAGCGACATATCCTTGAGGCTCAGGTCATGCCCCGTGCCGCCCTCTGCCGAAAACGGCAGTCTGCACGGCTGGGCGCACAGGCCTCTGTTGCCCGAGCGCGAGCCGAGCACGGCGCTCAGCTGACACTGACCCGACAGGCACATACACAGTGCGCCGTGGACGAATAATTCAAGCTCTATCGGCGACTGTGCGGCTATTTTTTCTATCTCTTTTTTAGAAAGCTCTCTCGGAAGCACCGCGCGGCAAAAGCCCAAATCCGCGAGCAGCTTTATCCCGTCGAGAGTCTGAACCGAGGTCTGCGTCGAGGCGTGCAGCGGCATATCGGGAGCCGCCCTGCGAACGAGCGAAGCAAGCCCGATATCCTGTAAAATAAGTGCGTCTGCTTTGATGTCGCAGGCGCACCTGACGGCGTTCATCGCCGTTTCAGTCTCATCGTCACGCACAAGGGTGTTGAGCGTGATATAAACCCTGACCCCGCGCGCATGGCAGTATTCGACCGCCTGCGCCAGCTCCTCGTTCCCGAAATTTGCGGCGTTGCGGCGCGCGTTGAGCTCCCGTCCGCCGAGGTATACGGCGTCGGCGCCGCAGCGCACGGCCGCCGTAAGCGAGTCGAACGAGCCGGCGGGCGCAAGTATCTCCGGCTTATTCATCCCGTCCTCCGTGACGTTTCTTGTATTCGGCGAACTCCTTTGCTATCCTGTCCGCCTCGCGTGTCGCAATCTCGCAATTGAGCTTGTCGCGCGACGAGTCCTCAAGATACTCCTGAATGCTTGAACGCAGTTTTTCTGCGTCCGAAGTTGCCTTTTTCTCTGCATCCGCAAATTCGAGCGCCGCGAGAACCGCCGCCTGAGTCACGGAGATACGCGGATTCTGGCGGAGAATCGAGGTTATCTTTTCATCGACCTCGTTTCCCAGCTCGATCATGTATTTGTTTTCTTCTCCCGAGGCTATGACATATTCTGCGCCGCAGATAGTCAGCTTGACTTTATTCTTTTCCACGGTAATACTGTCCTTTCTTTATCGCTTTGCATACTTCTGGTTTTATTATACAATAGAACTGTCGGAGAATAAAGGGCTTTTTGAAATTTTTGCGGCGAAAAAGGGACTGCCGCATTCAACGACAGCCCCTTTGCAAGCTATTTTGATTTTTTCTTTTTATACGGCTTTCCGAAAAGAACACAGAGCGGAGTGTTGTTTATAACAAGCGGCACAATACTGACGACAGCGGTTATAATAATCAACGTTCCGACCACCGTTGCGAGATATACGGGATATGAGGCGATGGAAATCTTTCTGATAAAATGCATAAGAAAGGTCAGGACGAACAGATGGAATCCGTAGAAAAGCAGACTGTTTTTTCCTATATAACTGAGCAGCCGGCCTTTTTCTATCCACTTGCATATGCAGAGAATGCCGAAGGACATGGCGATTCCGCCGAGAAAATACAGTGGCAAAAAGCCGTAGTTCGATTTATACATATTCACATATCGCAAGCCGGGAGTTATTTTTAAGTTTATTAGCGTCAGCGCTACTCCGACGGTCAAATATATCGGGGAGAGCCATTTAAAGAAGACTTTCTCCTCCGAATCACGTACGGCAAAGCCGACAGCATAAAAAATAAACGCAAACGGAACGATATCAATAGACCACGGCAGATAAAGCAGATTATATCTGCGGAGCAAGAAAGCAGTTAAAACGGATACGGCTATGGCAACGAATATGAGTATATAATTCTTTTTGTAAAGTAGAAAATAGGAGATTATTTCGGTAAGAAAAAGTACCGCCAGAAACCACAGCATATTGTAGTGCCGCTGAATTACGATATTCAGAAACCCCTGAAAAAGTGTAGTTTCGAGCTCGGTTTTAAAAACGTATATTCTGATGGCGGAAACAAGCAGGCAGATAACCATAAATGTGGCATAAGGGATCAGGATTGATTTAGCCTTCTTGAGAACATATTTCCAAAAGCCGACATTTTCACTCTTGTGAAAATACCCTGACACCATGAAGAAAAGAGGAACGCTGAAAGAATACACTATAGGCAGCAAAAGAAGGCTGCATCCCATGTCCGAATTGATATATTCAAGGCAGTGACCGAGGATAACACTGAACATTGCGATGCCTTTTGCGTTGTCAACCCATTTCATGCGCGGTTTTATTTGATTAGTATTGATACTTTCCGTCATACATGACCCCCCATATTAATTAAAATTTCTTGTCTCTTCAGTATATCATACCGAAGGGAAAAATAAAAGAGCCGTTATAAAATACTCCCGGCAACGGTAGCGGCCGTGCTGGGAGCATAGTTTGTATGATTTTATCAGTCCTCGTTCTCTTCCTTGACCTTTTCGACTATCTCGTCGGGTATCGCTTCGCCGTGGTGAACGACGAGGATGCAGAGAGTCGAGAGGATGAAGGCTATCGGGCAATAGTAGAACAGGGACATATAGGTACCCGTGAACATACGGACGATGCCGTAGATTATCGGGGTAGCTATCTGCGCTGAGAAGGTGGCGGTGTAGTAGTAGCCGGTGAAGGTACCGACCTTGTCTATGCCGCCTATCTCGAGCACGAGGGGCAGGGTGTTGACGGTGATGAACATATTCGCCGCGCCGCCCACGACAAGAGCTATCCAGATGAGCGCTCCGCTGAGTGCGTTGATGTGAAGTATCTCGGTGAGCAGATATGCGCCGAATGCGATGATGAATATGGCGAGTCCGCCGAGTATGGTCTTTTTGCGGCCGAACTTCTTGCCGAGCCAGCCCGCGGGGATGGCGGCGACTGCGGAGGCGGCGGCAAAGGCGGTGGTCATGATGGTTGCCTGAGCGGCGGTCTTGTGAAGAATCTCATCCGCAAACAGAGCGAAGAAGGTGGAGATGGCGTTCGTGCCGCAGAAGAGGAAGAACAGACCCATGAGCATGAAGATGAGGCTTCTTCTCTCGCCGGAGGTGAGCTTCTCTTTCTTTCTCGCTTCTTTTTCGGCCTTTGCGGCCTCTTTTTCAGCCTTGCGTCTTGCCTCTGCGTCGGCTGCCTGATTCATCTCGCCCTTTATCTTAATGCGGCTGTCGGGCTCCTTGACGAAGAAGAGGATGATGAGCATACCGATTACCATAACGGCGGCGCCGAGCAGGAAAACGTAGGGGAAGGTGTTGAGCTCGTTGAACTCGGGGGATTTCGAGGAGATTCCCGTAACGGCGCAGTAGACAGCCGTGACGATAGTGCCCGCGAACAGGCCGAGTGCTCCGCCTACGCCGCCCATGAGGTTGATGACGGCGTTGCCCTCGGAGCGAATCTCGCTCGGGGTAAGGTCGGGCATGAGCGCAACGACGGGAGCTCTCCAGAGCGACATGACAAAGACAAAAAGTATGATGAAGAGCATCGTCAGCGGGAGAGAATTAAACTTTATCGCAACTAACGGTATAACGGCGAACAGAACTGCCGAAATCGGTGCGCCGAAGATGACGTACGGGCGGCGCTTTCCGAAGCGGGAGTGGGTGTTGTCGGAGAGCTTGCCGAAGGTCGGCTGGAAGATGACGCCGAAGATGTTGTCAAACGTCATGATAATACCGATGAACAGCGGGACGAGCGTTATGCCGCCCGCGGCGGTGGTGACATTCTCACCGTTTGCCGCGGCGAACTCGGCCAATTTCGGGAACGTCTCGTTGAGCTTTGCCGACCACGAGGTTATCGTGGCGCTGTTGCTGAGCAGATAGTTGAGTATCTTTGTTATGTAGGGATCGTAAATGGCCCATGCGATAGACGACGCAAGGAAACCGAATCCCGTGAGAATCGTGTGCGGGTAGTGCAGCTTGCCGTTCGGCTTAGCACAGAAATACTGCTTCGCTTTTTCCATGTCTGGTTATTACCTCCTTAAATGCCGCGCGGCCGTATGCCGAGTGCGCGGTCTCAAACAGTGTAATTGTAACATATCTGTCCGGATTTTCAAGTGGTTTTTAAACTTATTGCATAAGAATATTTTATTTATTTAAGAAAACCGCTGACTATGACCTCCTCGGCCTCCTCCTCGGTCAGTCCGAAGGTCATAAGCTTCAATAATTGGTCGTTGTTTATGCGTCCTATGGCGGCCTCGTGGACTATCTGCGCGTCGGCATCGTTCGCCGTTATCTCGGGGATAGAGCGGATCTTTGCCTTGTCCATAATTATCGAGTCGCACTGAACATGGGCGCGGCAGGCGGTGTTGCCGACGGCTCTCGGGTAGAACACCTGCTCGGAGCTGTCCTTGGCGACCGAGCGGGAGACTATCTGCGCGCTCGAATCCCTGCCGTTTAGGTTCACGGTCATGTTGGAGCGGGCCTTCTGTCTGCCGTGAGTGAGCAGGCGCTCGGTTATGACTATTTTCGCCCGCGCATCAAGCGAGGCGTCCGTCTCGCGCAGGGTGGAATCGACGCCCGCGAGCTGAATCATCTCCATCTCGCAGTAGGAGCCCTCCTCCATGGTGACCTCGGTCACGGGGTTTAATATCTTTTCGCCTGTGCCCTCGCCCTCGCCGTAGTGCTTCTCGACATATTTGACTTTTGCGTTTTTGCCGATGAAGAAGCGGTGGATACCGTCGTGCTCGGTCTTTTCGCCGCCGCAGTTGTGTATGCCGCAGCCCGCGACTATCAGCACGTCCGCGCCCTCGCCGACATAGAAATCGTTATACACCTTGTCGTTTATTCCGCTCTCGGTGATTATGACGGGGATGTGAACCTCCTCGCCCTTTGTGAACGGCTTTATATATATGTCTATGCCGGGCTTGCCGCTTTTGGGCTCTATCGTGATATTCTCGCTCGACTGCCTTGCGACGCCCTGCCCGTTTCTTCTGATGTTGAACGCGCCTGCGGCAGGCAGCCCGTCCATATCGGCTATCGTGTGCAGAAGCGACATATCGACTTTCTTTAACGGCTCGGACATATTATTCACCGTCCTTTCTGTTGAAATCGCAGCTCTCCTCGAGCTCGCCGAGCAGCTGCGGGAGAATCTCTTCCTTTGTGCCGCGAGTGCGTATCTTGCCCTTTTCGACGACTATCATCTCGTCGGCAAGCTGCATTATACGCTCCTGATGTGAGATGACTATAACAGTCTCGTATCTGTTTTTGCACATCGAGCGGAAGCTCTCGACGAGCATGGCGAAGCTCCAAAGGTCAATGCCCGCCTCCGGTTCGTCGAAAATCGCAAGGTCCACCTTTCGCGCCATGAGCGTGGCTATCTCGACGCGCTTTACCTCGCCGCCCGAGAGCGACGCGTCAACCTCGCGGTTTAGATATTCGCGCGAGCAGAGCCCGACGCTCGTCAGGTACGCGCAGCACGCATCCTCGGGCAGTTCGCTGCCGTGGGCGAGACTCAGAAGCCTGCGCACGGTGAGCCCCTTGAAGCGCGGCGGCTGCTGGAACGCGTAGCCGATGCCGAGCTTTGCGCGCTCGGTTATGCTCATGTGCGTTATGTCCGTTCCGTTATAGATTATCTGCCCCGCGGTCGGCTGCTCTATGCCCATGATGAGCTTTGCGAGCGTGGATTTTCCGCCGCCGTTGGGGCCTGTTATGACAACGAACTTTCCGTCGTCGAAGGTTATGCTGATATCGTCGATTATCTCGAGCTCGTCGTCGGCGTTGCCGACGGAGAAGGAGACGTTTTTCAGTTCAAGCATATTCTGCTTCCTTTCGCTTAAATATATATGCAGGTTGATTATACAGATTTTTCGTTGATATGACAAGATATTTTGCTCCGATATTTGCCTGAGATACGCGGATATTTCGGCAGCGGGCGGTTTTTTATGAGTTTTTTGTAAACAAAGTCGGATTTTATTTGAATTTTCACCGGAAAGCTGATAGAATAGAACGGTAATGTTACCGGACAAGGAGGTATCGGTTTGTCAGATAAAGAAAACAAGCAGCCGCTTTCCGAGAATGAGGCTGCCGAAGAAGAGAAAAGCTTTGAGTATGACAGAACGCTTTGCAGCCTGTGCCAGAAGAAGGCCCGCGAAGAGGGCAGCTATTACTGCGAGGACTGCCGTGCCAAGATGATGAAAACGAAGATAAAGGGAGGTCCCGTTGTCGCCGCGCTGCTTTGCGTGTTGGTTTCGCTGCTCGCTCTTATGCTTTTGGGCGCAAACGCCACTCAGATAAGCGCAATGCTCGAGGCCGATTCCCTTATGAATCAGGGTTATGTCAACGCCGCCCTCAACAAGGTGTCCCAGGCGAGCGAGGCAAACGCCGCGTTAAACAAAAGAGACTTTGTTTCGAATCTTTCAAAGACCCTCGGCAATCAGACGATATTCACCCTCGGCTACAGCGAGACCGTCATGACCGCCAGGCTCTATGCGAGGGGCTACAGCGAGATAGACGCGGGCGGATATCTTGTAAACAACCTCGGTGAGGACGCGGTGAAGTCGGACGCGAGGCTTTTGGGCGTGCGTAAGTATGTCAAGGCCTATAACAGCTATAACACCATGCAGGAGAAGGCGTATTCCATTCTCCAGAACTATATCAACTCCGACGCCAAGGATATCCCATACGACGAGCTTATCGAGAAGCTTGAGGCTCTCAGAGGGCAGGAGGGTGTCGATGATAAGTACATCGACTACTACAAGTGCTTTGTCGCCATGCAGGCGGACAAGAGCATTGACGTTCAGCTCGGTTTCCTGCTCAAGATGGAAAAGGAATATCCCGAGGGACTTATGATTTACGGCCCGACCATAACGGACTATTATTACCGCTCGGGCGACTATGCCAAGGCCATAGAATATGCCGATAAGATGATAGCGAAGAACCGCAACTACTACTCGGCGTATGAGCAGAAGGTCACGGCGCTGCTTGCAAAGGGCGACGTTGACGGCGCAACGAAAGTCTGCGATGCGCTTGATACGGCCGAGAACGCGGCGGGAGTCGCAAGCGGAGATTACACCTCCTACAGCCTGCGCGCCAATCTCTATTGGTACACCGGCAAGTATGACGAGGCGATAAAGGTCTGCGAGGAGGGTCTTGAGGCCTCCGGCGGTGATTCTGATATCTACCGTAACGAGGCTATAGCCTATATGCTCAAGGGCGACTACAAGAAGGCCAACGAGTGCGGAAAGGCCGCGTATCAGTTCTCCATGAACTACGGCGACCTTACGCTCGATATACTCAACACCGCGGCTCTTGCGGCGGGACTTGCAAAGGACGATGAGACCTACAAGTCGATGCAGGATTATCTCAAGACCTATAACTATGAGGTAAGCTCGGTTGTCACGAACTGCCTCGCGGGCAAAAAGACCGTCGAGCAAGTCTTCATCACTGACGGAGGTGTCATCTCATGATTTCAACTGTTATCTATTTAATCGGCAAGGTGCTCACCTTCCCGGGTGCATATATAAAGGCTTTCTTCGAGCATCTTATAGCCAGAGCGTTCAGCATCCCCGTTGAGGACACGAAATATTTAAGAAACACCGACGGCTGCGGTCACGTCGAGCATGACGCGATAGACAGCAAGGCAAAGACCTTCTTCTATTGCCTGCTGCCCGGTCTGTTTAACGCGATAATCGGCGCGCCCATGCTCTATATGGGCTTTGCGGGACTGTTCTTCTTCAAGATCCCCGCCGATTCCTCTACGGCGCTCATGTTAATTGTCTACTGCCTTATGTTCTACCTCGGCTTCTCCCTGTGCGCGAATCAGTATCCGCTCATGGAGGACGCCATCGGTCTGTGGCATGCGCTCTACGGCAAGGACGGAGCCAACTTATTCGTAAAGATAGTGCTCTTTATCCCGACCGCCGTTATTGTTGCGGGCGCGTTCCTTGAGAGATATGCGCTCAACGTTCTTCTCATGGCGGGCGCGGTTGCCGCCGCCGCACTGACGGTATAACAAAAATAAATAAGCTGCCTCCGCACAGATCACTCTCTGCGGAGGCACTTTGCAATCGGAGAAACTTTTATGGACTGTAATTTTAAACTTTGCGTCATATGTCCCGGCGATGGGGACGCGGCTGTAAATCTCGCTTATTCGCTCTTGACCCGCGAGGACGGAGTGCGTCTTGTGCTCTGCACGGATAACGCGGACGCAGGAAAATTCCCGAAGCCGGCTGAAACCGGCAGGCTGGATTTTGCGCACGGCTCTTTGGAGGCGGTGAACTCCGTTCTCGCTTCGCCCGATGCGCCGCTTGTCATGTTCGCCGAGCCGAATACTACCTTCGCGCCCGGATTTGTCGGCGTGCTCGACGGCGCCGCCGTCTTTAACGCGGCGGAATCGGAGATTGACGCGCCGCGCAAGCTCTACCGCGACAGCTTTTCGGAGCATGAGGCATTTTCGCCCGCAGTCGGCGTGAATTTTGTCATGCGCTCCGAGGTTATAAGCGAGCATAAAATGGAGCTTCTGTCTGCGGACGCGGCGGGCTTTGCGGCTTTTGCCGCCGAGTATGCCGCATATGAAAGCTTCAAGCCCCTGCATGAGGTGCTGCTCTACGGCGCAAAGCCGATAGAATATACCGCACAGACCTTCGGCATTACGGCAGAAAGCGTCTCGCCCGCGGGCGGGCTCTCCGCGCTGACGCTCCTGCTCTCCGCCTACTGCGGACTTGACGGAGCCGAAAAGGAGAGCGCTTTCGATATGTTCTGCGCGGCGGCAAAGCCGTTTTTTGAAAATAGCGCGTATGAGGCGTATGCACTCGCGGCTTTCAATGTCGATTCCGCGCTGCTCAGAGAGGGCTGCCGAGCCGGCGAGTTCGTCTCGGCGGGCACGAACGCCATGTATAAAGAGGTCACTCTGCCGATTCTCGCCGACGATGTCGTGCGCGATTTCTACGGCGGAAAGCTGAGCTTCGGCACTCTGCGCCGCTGCGTCGCCGCATGGCTCTATTTCAAGCTCTACCGCATGGGCGGGGCGGCGAAGAAGCTCGGCTGCAAAATCTGCTCAAGGCTCGCCGGGGGTGACCTGAATGTCTGATTTCCCATTCAGAGCCACAATACTCATCCCCGTCTACAATGTCGAAAAATATCTCGACGGCTGCATAAGCTCGCTCAAGGAGCAGACGGAGCCGTTTGAGAATATGGAGATACTTCTGATAAACGACGGCAGCAGAGACGGCAGCGCGGATATCTGCCGGAGATTGGCGGACGAAAATGAAAACGTTTGCTTCTACTCAAAGGAGAACGAGGGACTTTCAAAGACCCGTAATTTCGGCCTGCGCCGCGCTCGGGGCAAGTATATCTTTTTCCTCGACTCGGACGACACCCTCGCGCCCGATACGGTGAAGAGCGTGGTCGATTATTTCGACACGGTATATGACGAGGTCGATATGGTGACCTATAGAATAACGCAGTATTTCAAGAATGCGCCGCCCGTCTATCATTTCAGATACCGCACGCTGACTCATACCGGCGTATACGACCTCGACGACCCGAAAAACAGATTTATTACTCAGACGAATATAAATGTCTGCGTCAAGAATGATAAAAGCAACGGTATCTTTTTCGACGAGTCGCCGGATTTCAGGCATGAGGACGAAAAATACTGCTGCGATATCCTGCGCCGCAAGATGAAGGTAGGCTATTGCAAAAACGGCGAATACCGCTACAACCGCGGCAACGAGAACAGCATAGTTTCAACCGTTTTTTCGCCCTATTATATATTCGAAACCTCCATGGCGTTCTATGAGGAGCTGTTCGATTCGTTCGGCGGCCGGGTTCCGCCGTATTTTCAGGGCCTGGTTTTCAACGACCTTCGCTGGAAGCTCAAGGAGGATAAGCTCCTGCCCTATCACTATTCCCCCGAGGAGTTCGAGCGCGCCAATAAGCGCATAGACGCGCTGCTTGCGAGAATCGACGAGGATACGATTATCCTGCATCCGTCCGTCAACGAGTATCATATTCACTACTGGCTCTCGCGCAAGCCCGACTGCCATCCGACGGTGCTCGCGCAGGACGGCAAACTGAGCGTTGCGGTGGACGGGAGAAAAATATTCTCCGCGTCGGCGTTTCCGCTGATGATGAGAAAAATATTTGTCGAAAATAAAAAGGCGAGGCTGCTCTCGTTTATAAAATCTCCGATTTTTTCGCATCTCGGGCGCGGCGAGTGGAAGATAGTCGCCTCGGTAGACGGCGAAAGGCGCGAGCTCGAGACGTTTGCTTCCGTTTTCGGCGCGCAGGATTCGGCTGTCAATGTAGTTGATTTCCCGGCGTTTTTCTGCGAGTTTCCCGCGGACGGCAGGCACGAGATAAAATTCTTCGTCGTGATACGCGGCGTGGAATACCCTACAAAGCTTTTGGCTGAGCCGACCGCCGTGTTCAGCCGCAAGGTGCGTATGTATGTCCGAAACGGCGTGATGTTCACGCTCGAGGGCAGGGCGCTCATAAGCAGGAGCGTCACCGAGGACGAGAAGTACCGCGCCGAGCGGGAGCAGAGCAAGAATTTCAAGAGAAGCATAAAAAAGCTTCGCAACGCCGCCATAGAATACCGCAGGGCGCACAAGGTCGAGCTCTACTACGATCTGCATACGGTCGATTTCGACAACGGCTATTACCAATTCAAAAACGATATAAAGCACAGCGACGGAGTTGAACGCTACTATATCTACAGCCGCGAATATAAAAATATCGACGGGCTTTTCACAAAGGAGGAGCAGGCGCACCTCGTGAAATTCGGCTCGGAGAGACACAAGCTGCTGTATCTTTCGGCGCGAGTGATATTCACGGCGTTCTACGGCGTGACCCCCGTCTCTCCGTTCGGCTCGGCGGCGGGCGAGGTGCCCTATGCCGACCTGCTCGATTTCAAGACCGTCTATCTCCAGCACGGAGTGCTTCACGCCTCCCTGCGCTCGCAGAATTCGGTCGAGCGCTGCCGCGCGGATAAAATCGTTATTTCCGCGCCGTTTGAAAAGCAGAACTACATGACCAACTACCACTATCCGGAGGACAATCTCATCCCCACGGGCATGGCGCGTTACGACCATATCGACAGAAATAAAAAGGCGAAAAACAGAATTCTTTTTGCCCCGTCGTGGCGCAAATATCTGACCCAGGAGATAAATTCCTCGAAGTGGGAGCTGATAGACTCAAAGCTCAAAAACTCCGATTATTTCAGGAATTTCTCGCGCTTTCTTGAGAGCGAAGAGCTGCATGAGCTGCTCGAAAAGACGGACACCTATCTCGATGTCAAGCTCCACCCGATAATCGCGGATGCAGAGGGACTTTTTGATATCAAGAGTCCGCGCGTCGTTATGGCGGGCGCGCACGTTGATATCGAGGACTACGAGATGTTCATAACGGACTTCTCGTCCTTCGTGTTCGACTTCGCCTGTCTCTGCCGCCCCGTGCTCTATTTCGTGCCGGACTACGGGCAGTTCAAGGCGGGAATGAACCACTACCGCGAGCTGGATTTGCCGTTCGAAAAGGCATTCGGTCCGCTCGTCCTCGACCCGGACGGCGCGGTGGAGGAAATAAAAAAAGCCGCGGAAAACGGCTTTAATCCGGAACCGATATATGCCGAGCGAATGAGGAGCTTTTTCTATCCGCTCGAAAACTGCGCCGAAGCGCTCTACAACGAAGTGAGCTCGTGGGATTGTCTGTAAGAGGGGAATGATCGGGAATGGATAAGCTTATCAGTGTTGCGATACCTGTTTATAACGGAGAGACGACCCTGCGCAAATGCGTTGACAGCATTCTTGCACAGACATACGAAAATATTGAGGTCATCCTTGTCAATGACGGCTCTACCGACCGTTCGGAGGATATCTGCCGCAGCTATGAGCAAGCCGATTCAAGGGTCTCCGTCATCAGCAAGGCAAACGGAGGCCTTTCCTCGGCACGCAATGCCGGAATAGACGGAAGTCACGGCGAGTATTTGTTTTTTGTTGACAGTGATGATTGGATAGACAGCAATACTTTGGAAGTGCTGTTGAAAACCGCTCTGCTGAAAGATACGGATGTCACAGGCTGCTGCGCCTATTTTAACTATCCGAACGGCACGGAAAAAAGCAGAGTTTCTGCGCAGATTGATATCTGCGACACGCGCTCTCTGATAAAATGGATGCTTGAGGGCGGCATCGGTGCCAACGCCGCGTGGGGCAAGCTGTTCAAAAAAAGTCTTTTTGAAAATTTGAGATTTGACGAGAGCTGTGATTTCTGCGAGGACGATGAGTTCAGTTTTCGTATGGCGAGGAAGGCAAAAGGCTATGTCCGCATAGCCGATGCGAAATATCACTATTTCCAGAATTTCAACGGGATGGTACTGTCAAGCTCATATGTTTCCGAAGCGCCTTTAAGGGTCATGTCGAGAATTGAATCGGATCAGGCGGTCGCAAACGACCCGGAGCTTTCGGAGCTTGCGCACAAAAAGAAGATATCGGCGCTGTTTATGATATATTTGAAATACCTGCGCGCGGGTGACAGGCAAAATGCCCTGCGCATTTCGCATATGATGCGGGAGCTGATATCCCGATACGGCTACTGCGGAATATCAAAGAAGATGAGGGTGCGGGTCGAGCTTATGCGCTTATACCGCCTCTCCGGATTTGTCGAGCTTTCCGCGATATGGGTAAAAAACAAAAAATATAACAAATAAAAAGAGGACTCTCAAACGGAGCGTCCGTAAAACGGTCAAGAGCCGCAGCATTTCGCTGCGGCTCTTTTGCTTCAGTCACGAAAGTCAAAAAGGTCCTTGGGTGATATTTCCAGCACCTCGCACATCTTGAAAATTACATCAAAGGAAACGCCCACATTCCCCAATTCAATAGCACTTATATGACTGCGATCAATATCAACCAACTCGGCAAGCTGGAGCTGCGTGAGCTTTTTCCGCTTGCGGTAGTAGACGACATTCAGACCGAATTTTTCATAGAGGGTTTTATATTCCTTGCGCATAGCTGTCACCTCTGTTATATTTTAGAGGTATGTTTGGGAAACATAAACCTTGTTGAACAAGCGTAATGCTATTGGCACAAGTCGTTTTATTTGTTAAAATGTCTGTATCATAAAGAAATAAGGCGGATTTCAATGAAAAAGCTCGTATCATGTATCCTACTTATCGCAATACTCTTAAGCTTCTGCGCCTGTGGCGGTCATACTTCCAAGCCCGACGAAAGTACTGGCACGCAACAGAAACAATCAACTGACGAAGAAATGACCTACGGCAATGACGATGAAGATGAAAGCGTCGAAAAAACATGGGAACTCGATTACTATGTGGATGATTTCCAGCAACCTACAGACGAAAGCTACCTTTGCAGCAAAACCTTGTAAAGAACAGCTCATCTTATTACGAGGATGAATACAATATCACCATGCGCTTGAAAAACGGCAAGGAATATAAGTTTTCCGGTGCCGTATATTGCGGCGGAGACCGAATAATAATCGATGAGAACTACAACAGTACGGTTATTAAAGCCTTGAGCCAAAAAGAAAATTCTCCTGTTGCGTTCTATATTGAACACGCGAAGTATACCACTACAAAATATCTGTTTCCCGTGACTTGCGATAACTTCGCTGAGGAATATCAGAAACTGAGCTGATAAAGCCGATAAAAAGAGTGCCGGTGAAAAGCCGAGTGTCCATAAAACAGATTAAGCCCTGACAGTATAATATCTGTCGGGGCTTTTCTTGTATGCATTGAAACCGAATGAACTGATTAAACAGGTTGCAAAATTGGGATTTGCGGAGAAAAACTGCCGTCAGGCAAACAATTATAATATTGCAAATTGACATAATCGTGTAGAGCGGATATTATCCGCCCGCGGTTTATGCGGAAATTTGTGGCTGTTCACTCTGTAGGGGTCGGCGACGCGACGACCCTTTGACGCGACAGCGTCACCGAAAATCTATCTTTTTGCCTTATGCGTTTTCAATGCCGTTCTGCCCGCATAGTTGTAATATATTTACATCTCGAAAAAATCATGCTATAATTCAATCGTAAAACTACGGGGAGAGATGAAAAATGGTGAGATTGGCATCGGTCGGCGATGCGGGAGAGCTTGAGCGCCTCAATGCAGAGTTCAACGGCAAGGGCAAGACTACGGAAGAAAGCATTCGCGCCTCGCTTCTTACAAACAGGCGCGAGATTGTCATCGTTGCGGACGGCAACGGAGGACGGCTCGCCGGCTTCGTCTGCGTTCAGCTGAAAAAATCGTTCTGCTACGACGAATATATGCCCGAGATAACGGAGGTCTATGTCCGTTCCGAGTATCGCGGGCGGGGCGTCGCGCGGGAAATGCTGACCTTCGCGCAGGAATACTGCAAAAAAATATACCCGCTCCACAGCTTCGAGCTGTTGACGGGCAGCGATAACACTGCCGCGCAAAAGCTCTACTCCGCCATCGGCTTCGAGTGCGACGGCGAAATGCATATGTCAAAGCAGGTAAAATAATTTGAGAGAATCGTAGGAACAGAGCTATGAGAATAATAAATACTTTTGATAAAATACCCGGCTGCTTTAAGAACAGCGCCTTTGATTTGGATGCATGGAGAGTATACGCCCGTGCGATTTCGCCGGAGCTTGGCGAAAAATGCGAACGGGATTCGAGAGAATATGATTTCAATAATGACGTGCTGCCCGTAGTCAATAACGTGCTGCTCAACAGGGACGCGGCGATTGCGGCAAACGACTCCTTTGTCGCCGTGACCGACAAGCTTGCGGAAAATATCGGACGGCTTTTTGAAAACGGCGTCGAGACGGATATTATTCTCTATTTGGGGCTGTGCAACGGCGCGGGCTGGGCGACATCGCTTGACGGCAGAGACGCGGTTTTGCTCGGAATAGAAAAAATTATCGAATTGAATTGGCAGGATGAATCCGCCATGCAGGCTCTGATTTTTCATGAAATAGGCCACATATGGCATAAAACCTACGGGAATCTCTATCCCGAGGCTCGGTCAGAGGGCGAAAATTCACTGGCTCAGCTCTATCAAGAGGGACTTGCCATGGTCTGCGAACATATTTTATGCCAAGATGACAGATACTATCATCAAAATCAAAACGGCTGGCTCGATTGGTGCAAGGAAAACGAAGCCGAAATAAAGCGTGAATATCTCCGACGCGTCGACAAAAATATCAGCACGCAGGATTTCTTTGGGGATTGGTGCAGCTACAAAAATCACAGCGATGTTGGCTATTATCTGGGCTGCGAGTTCGTCAAATATTTGCGACGGCAATACTCGCTTGTCGATATAGCAAGCCTCAATGTCAATCAGTTATATAATCATTTTAAGGAGTTTGCGTCGGCCGAATAAACGGACGGCAAGCGGCAAAAAAGCTTTTACATAGAAAGAGCGTACTGTTCGCGGCGTTTTTGATTATTTGAGATATCCAAATTATCCTGATTATACCGGCAGTGTTATCGGTTTGTTATCGAGACTGATAACACTCGACCTACAGCTATGATAACAGCAAGCTATGCCGCTTCGAAATATTGTGTTTTTACTTAGAAAAGCGAGAACTTATATGTTACTAAGAAACATATAAGGCAAGTTGTTCTATGATTTCTTCATGCTTATGCTAAGAAAATTTCTCTCATTTAATATATTTTTTTCCGCCTTGACGGTATGCCAAAACGGAATTTTTATCGAATATGTAAAAGGCTTCCGCCCCTAACAGGGCAGAAGCCTTAAAAATTATGCGATTTTTAGGTTTAGTTGTAAGCCAAGTGTTACTATTTCATCTGTTGCAAAAACGGTTACTCGAAAAGTGCCGAGTCCCGAAACCCGCATAAATACTGGTTTTTTCGGCACATCTAAACCAAAGGGAACTATTCCCATTCGACAAATCCTAATCAATTTTGCTTAGAGATTATTCTCTGTCGTATTCGTGGCGCTTTTGATTATTTGATGTATCCATATTATCCTGCCTATATGGGCTAATGTTATCAGTTTGTTATCGGGGTTGATAACACTTACCCTGTAGCTATGGATAATAGCAATCTATACCACTTCAAATTATAAGCGTTTTTGCTTAGAAAAGCAAGAGATTTTGTATTATTATCAAACATATAGGCGTAGGTGGTTCATTCAGGAATTAATACATCTCCATCGGAGATTGTTGCCTTAAATACCGAAATTGCACCTGCAATGGTATTACCTCTGGTCTTATCAATTTCGCCTTCATAGGAAATCTGTACTGTATCACCAACCTTGACAATTCCATAATCTACATAACGGGAGATGCGAAGGTCATTTAGCAGAACCTTGTAGGTGATACCGTCTGTCGGATTCTTGCACAGGATAGAATCATCCACCACGATATATTCTTCTGTAATCTCAATGATTGTACCGGCTACCGAGTTTCTGTACGGTTCATACTCTACTTCAGTGGAATTCTCTTTCGCATAATGGATAATCCTGCTTGCAGCATCCTCGCCGATGTTGAATAGATACTGCCAATTAAATGCGTTTGTCCACAGATAGCCGTCTTCCGTCACATACAGAGCAACTTTGTAAACACCAAGAGCTTCGGAAGTAATCGTAAAACTGAGGTAACTTCTGTCACCAGCCGTCCATGTTTGATCTTCAACGAAAGGGGCGTTCCTACATTCGGACAGAACTTCCCACACATAATCGTCACTGCTCAATGCAAAACGTTTGCTATCAGGAGTATTGTCTCCCTCAGAAAAGCGCTGAAGCTCCACGACCTCGGACAGATTTACGGCATCCATAAGCTCACCAAGGGTGTTCGGAGGAGCATACTCGTCATTTTGAAAGACATAATAACTGTCCTCCATCTTTACGGCTATAAACTGACTTTGAGCAATATCCTTCAATGCATATGCTTCAAACTCGGCAGAATATTTTTTTCCATTATTGACTTCATCATATCCAACCACAGTGTAGTTGCCAATACTCTCGCCAATCCATGTTTCTGATACCGCACGGCCTTTTCCATGATACTCAATACCGTCAATTTTGACATTCCTATATTTTTCATATACAGTCTGATACTCCCATGGCCATACAATTGCAGATTCGCTGGCTCGGATAGAAAAGTCCTTGTATCTGCCGTCGGTTCCCTCCGGTGTTACATTTTCCCGAAATAGCGATGGGAGGATTGCTGCCCCTGCAATCACAAGCACTGCAAAGCATGCTGCCAAGGAACCCCATTTTAACCAATGTTTCTTATTTTTCGTCTTGCACTTAGCTGCGCCGGCGACAAGATCGTCATCAATTTGCCCGATGGCATTTGCGATTCTCGGTGTTTTCATATTTCAACGCCCTCCTTAATCAAGTAATCTTTTAGCTTGTTTCGGGTGTAGAACAACATATTTTTGACCTTACTCTCAGTAAAAGAATAGCGCTTTGCAATCTCCCTTATAGAATCGAAATAAAAATACTTGCGGATGAAGACATTTCTGACATATTCCTCCTGACTGCGAAGAAACGTACTGATCAGCTCACCTACATCCTCGTCGCTCACATCGGGGGCATATCGTTCATCCGGCAATACTGCCGCAAGCTCGTCCAAGGATAAAATGATCTCCGCTGACCGTTTCTTTCGCTTTATAAACTCCAGTCGCTTCAAAGAGAGATTTCGTGCAATCTTGCAGATAAAGGGCATGAAATTGTGCGGTCTTGTAGGCGGAATGGTGTTCCACACACTCACATAAGTATCATTAACGCATTCCTCAGAATCTTCGTGATTATTTAGAATGTTATAGGCAATACTGTGGCAAAGTTTTCCGTACTTTGCATCCGTCTCCTTGATCGCCTGTTCATCTCTATTAAAATAGAGTTCTATGATTCTCAGATCATCCATGTTGTTCACCTCCCTTGTTTGACCTAAAAGCGCTTTCACTCATTAAGTACGTTTTTTTCGGCGTTTGTCTTAAAAAAGTAGCTAACTTTTTTAAAATTATATCATAAAGAATAAAGTTTTTCCACTATACGCAAAAATGACGGCAGAGAGAAGAATCTCCCTGCCGCCGTCCTTCGGTTAGTTGTAAATTATATCGTGATTTACGATTTCTGTGGCTCTGCTGCTGATGTTATTCATCCGAGCGACCCACTCCATTTGATTGTCTGCTTTGAGTTTTTCGGTTACGCCCTCACGCTCTGCCATCCGCTTTACGAGCCGAAAAAACATATCCTCTGCCTGCTTGTTTACGTCGGCAAGGTGTCTGTTCAGTTCGCATTTTGTGAGCAAGGGCGTATAAAAACATT
>ERZ773112.422-NODE-422-length-28965-cov-7.881494_pt1 | contig 28965 bp, 20 predicted proteins | sample MGYA00580566_ERZ773112 | MGnify/ENA primary metagenome ERZ773112 (study PRJEB29015, sample SAMEA2737842) | human gut metagenome | biome: human gut; feature: human-associated habitat; material: faeces | place: China | collected 2012 ... | reverse complement strand
TAATTTAGCGTTAGCTAAATTTCAATCCCCGACCGACACTCCGCTAAACCATAATCTAATAAAATTATCCGATTACTTATTTGTAAGTATCATCTGCAAAGCTGTAACATCTCTTGAATCAATTGTGCCGTCATCTGTTATATCCGCATAGCCAAGGTCGCTGTCAGGAATAATCGGTGCACCGCTCTCATCGGTAAAGCCTGCAATATATCTCTGCAAATGAGTTACATCGTTTACATCTACTTTGCCGTCATTGTTGATGTCGCCGAATTCTCTCTCATCAAAAATCAGCGAATAATTAATGCCGTTTGTTTTTGCGTATTCGTGAGCATATGAATTTTCGTAACATTTGATTGTTACATTATCGCAAAATTCAAACACATCATTGCCGATTGATTCAACGCTTTTCGGAATGTTAATTGATTTAAGATTTTCGCAGTTCATAAATACTGCAGAACCAATCTGCTGAATATTTCCGTTAACGGTTACTTTCTGAAGTGAAGTGCAGTTTAAAAATGCACTATCGTCAATACCGAATTCCACGCTTTCCGGAATAACGATATTCTTAAGGCTTATACAATGTGCAAAAGCCGACTCACCGATATTTACAACATCGGGTAAAGTGATACTTTCAAGACTTTCGCAGCCGTAAAATGTTTCTTCACAAATTGTATATAAACTCTTCGGCAGTTTTACCTCTCTAAGATTTATACATTCCTCAAAAGCCATACTGCCTATATACTCTACACTGTCGGCTATATCAATGCTTGTCAGTTCCTCGTCGCCGTAGAAAAGACCGTCAGCCACAACAACCGTACCGTCTTTTATAGTTTCGTTTGCCTTAAAGTCGCCCTTATATGCACAAGCTGATTTGCCGTGATATACAATACCGTCGGGCTGGCTGTTGTACCAAGCTGTTTCTACAAATGCAGTCGGCGCTGTCCGTACCGCAGTTTCATTATAATTTATGTCTGTAAGACTTGAACAACCGTAAAATGCCATTGCCTGCACTCCGCAGGAATCCGGGATTGTTACTGTTTTAAGTGCGGAACACCCCTCAAAAGCGGATACACCGATACTTGTAAGGCTGTCGGGCAAATTGATTTTTTTAACATATTCGTTATAAGAAAGGAAATCGTCATTAATTGCGTATGTATCATCTTTAAATGTCAATGTGCTGTCTGTAAAATCACCGATTATCTTGTATGCAAAGTCGCCTGCATAAAGCACACCGTCAGGAGCACTCTGCTCCCAAAGAGTGTATTCAAAGGCAGTTTGCGGAATTGAGTATATAGAGTCGGGAAATTTTATATTAATAAGGCTTTGACATACGAAAAACGCATTTTCGCCTATAAGCGAGCAGTTCGTAAGGTCAATATCATCGAGATTTGAACAATACACAAAGGCGCCTGCGCCAATCTGACTTACATTTTCAAGATTTATACTGTAAAGTGAGTCGCACTCATAAAAAGCACAATCGCCGATTGTTTCTGTATTTTCGGAAAGCGTTACTGAATTTAGGTTTGAACAGCCTTCAAATGCGCTTTCACCGACATAAGTAACCGACTCCGAGAGTTTTATATCTGTAAGCTGAGTACAGCCGCTGAATGTGTAATCATCAATTTCCTCTAATTTGGCAGGAATATTTACCGTTGTTAATTTTGAACAGCCGTAAAATGCAGAAGGTCCGATTTTGGTTACGCCGTCGGGCAGAGTAACCTTTTTGAGGTCAACAGAATCCTCAAAAGCACTTGAGCCGATGCTCTCGACTGACTCCGGCACAACAACACTGTTTAATTTTGCTTTTTTAGATAAAGCATAGTCGCCAATGCGTACGATTTTGCGGCCGTCTATCGTCTGCGGAATTACAAGTGCGTTTGCCGAGCCTGTGTAATCCACAATGGTAGCGACATTGTCCTCTACGGTATAAACAAAGTCACCGCTTGTTATTTTTGTGACAGTGCCAATGCTTTCTTGAGCGCCTGCTGTCAGCGATACTGCGCCGAGTGAGCCTAAGGTAAGCATTGCCGACATAAAGACGGACATTACTTTTAATGATTTTTTCATAACCTGCAACCTTTATTGATTTATATATTTCCACAGCTTGTCTGCCGAGGTTTTCTGATTGCCGATAAAGTCAAGGTCTGTACCTTGCAACTTATTCATACTGTCGCCGAATACAAGTCCCGTGCCAAAATCGCCGTTGTCGTTTCTTCCGCTGTACAGCACTATATAGTTACCGTTTGTATAAATAAAAGCCGAACGGTACAGTCCGCCGCCGTCCCAATTTGACGGATCGGACGACGGTTTGAGCACAACCTGCGCTTCGCTCCAATCAAAGCCGTTTGACGATGTTGAGTGGTAAAGGCTCATATGCTTGCGGTCTGATTTATTTTGGGTCGAGCAAGCAAGAAGTTCGTATTTTCCGTTAATTTTTTCAACATCAATATGCCATGTATATGTCGTTGTCGGGTAAGTTAATGCAGTCACCGCACTGTCCGACCAAACACCGTCCTTATACTCCTTGTACCAAACCTTGTAGCCGTTTACATACCACAGCTTGTAAGTCCCGTTTTCGTAAACGATTGCAGGACTTACCATATCGTATTTTTTGCGGTTATCGGTTTCATACACAGGTGTACGGCCGCTCCATTTATTGCCGTCATATGAGTAACGCATATAAAGAGCCATATAGTTTTTTTCGTAATCTGTATATCGCCAAAAAAGTTCCAAACGGTTTTTGTCGGGATTATACACAAGCTCGGAGTCGGAATTAAACCTTACCCCTGCCTTGTAATCATCTCGAATACCCTCGCAAAATTTGATTTCCGAATAATTTATAAGGTCGTTTGAACCGACAATTGTCGGATTTTCGTACTTATCGTTTCCGTTTGGATACGGCGTGTACGAAATCCAATAGCGGTATCCGTTCCAGCTTTTGCCCATATCCACAACCTTTGGATGGTAAGCATTGTTCGGATACTCACTGTCAGCGCCTATATACACGCTCTTTAAATTAAGTTTACTCTTTGAATTTGACTGCAAATTAAAGTCAGGCTTTATATAAAAACTGCCGTTAATTATATTTTGGACATAGGTAACATCGTTTATGTTTATAGAGCCCGAACCATCAAAGTCTGCTTTGCCGTCAATATTATCGCCGTTTGCAATGGCGTTTTGCAGATAGGTGACATCTCGCACATCAAGAATTCCGTCACTGTTTAAATCGTATTTATGTCATACGCAGACGCACTGATTGCAACAGACGAAACTGCAACAACCGCAAGCAATGCCGATACTGCTTTTTTTAACATCTTATTGTTCATTTGTTAAATACTCCTTTGTAAAATTTTGCACTAATATTTTCTCATATATTTACCATTATGTCAATAATAAACAAAATTGTTTGTGGGTGTTTTTATCAAATTTTGTAATTCATATTATAAAAATGTGGCTAAAAATAACCTTTTAATCTGTTTTTCCGTAAAATACTAATTTGTTTTATTTTGTTTTGTATGATTCACTTTTTTTATTATCACTTTTAAAGAGCTTTTATGTTTAATAAAACAGACTATTATGACCGGAAAATGAATATATGGGACTGCGACAAAAAGATTGACCTTGAAAAACCTGCGCCACAGAATCTCAGATACACAAACACGATTGATACCATTATCGAATTTTATAAACCCGTGTGAAGCCTATTATTTTTATCGGAATTTTAACATCAAACTTTTTGTCTTTATAAATTAATATTCATTTATCACCTCTTTGCAACAAACATCTTATAATTATAAAAATATTGACTTTTTTGCTGTTATTATGTAAAATAAAAGGTAACGTATATTTAAAGAATTTAAATCTGATGGCATTTTGATATAATAGATTTGTAAGCCATATAAAGAGGATTGGAGAGAGGTTAAATGCAGCTTTCAGGTGCAGAAATTATTTGTGAGTGTTTGTTAGAGCAAGGAGTTGATACCGTATTCGGTTATCCGGGCGGTGCGGCTCTTAATACATATGACGCTCTTTATAAGTACAGCGACAAAATCAACCATGTTCTTACCGCTCACGAGCAGGGTGCGTCACACGCTGCCGACGGTTACGCAAGAGCTACAGGCAAAACAGGCGTTGTAATTACAACTTCAGGTCCGGGTGCCACTAATATTGTTACAGGTATTGCTACCGCAAATATCGACAGTATACCTGTTGTTGCAATCACAGGTAATGTTACTACCGACCAGCTTGGCAGGGACAGTTTTCAGGAAGTTGATATTGTAAACATTGTAAAGCCAATCACAAAAGCAAGTTTCCTTGTAGAAAAAGTCGAAGACCTTGCTCCTACTCTCCGTAAGGCTTTTGAAATTGCTCAATCAGGCAGAAAAGGTCCTGTTTTGGTTGATGTACCAAAGGATGTTACCGCAAACAAAACCGAATTTGAGGTTGTAAAGCCTAAAGAAGTTGAAAGAGTAAGCATTAAAAATCCCGAAAAAATCAAAAAAGTTCAGGATATGATAAGAAATGCCAAACAGCCTATTATATATGCAGGCGGCGGTATTATCAGCGCAAACGCAACGGAAATTTTCAAAAAATTTGCAGAGCTTACAGATATTCCCGTTTGCTGTTCGCTTATGGGACTTGGCTGTATTCCTGCCGACCACCCGCTTTGTATGGGTAATATAGGTATGCACGGCGGCTATGAAACAGGTATGGCTACCGACAAGTGCGACCTTATTATTGCGTGCGGTGCAAGATTTTCTGACCGTGTTGCTGGCGACAGAGATAAATTCGGCGCACAGGCTGAAATTGTACAGCTTGAAATTGACGAAAAAGAAATCAATAAAAATGTTAAGGTAAGCGAGTATGTGCTCGGTGACCTTGAATATATACTTGAGGCACTCTGCGACGGTATGGAACAGCAGAATCACGCAGAATGGCTTGAAACTCTCGGCGAATGGAAACATTATCTTGATAATAAAATTCCTGCCGACGACAAGTATCCGCAGCCGAAAGAAATTCTCGGCGCACTCAATGAAATAAAGAGTGACGATGACATTGTTGCTACCGATGTAGGACAGCATCAGATGTGGGTTGCGCAGTTCAATAAAGCGCAAACACCACGCACACTCCTTACTTCGGGCGGACTTGGCACAATGGGCTTTGGTATGGGCGCAGCAATCGGCGCACAAACAGCTCATCCCGATAAGCGAGTTGTACTTGTTACGGGCGACGGAAGTTTTCATATGAACTTAAACGAGCTTGTTACTATGAAATCATACGACTTGCCTGTTGTAATCCTTGTTATGAACAACACAGTTCTCGGTATGGTTCGTCAGTGGCAGAAGTTGTTTTACGGCAATCGTTTCTCACAGACCGACCCGCACCGTGCAACCGACTTTGTCGCACTTGCCAATGCCTTTGGTATTGACGGTATGAGAATTAACACAAAAGAAGATATTAAGCCTGTACTTGAAAAGGCATTTGCTCTTAATAAGCCTGTACTCGTTGATTGCAGAATCAGTCCGGACCAGAATGTACTTCCTATGATTCCTCCGGGAAAAACTGTAAATGAGATAATCACAGAGATGTAATTTTTACTCCCGACTTTAACGAAAGTTACAGTCGGGAGTTGTGCTATAAGGAGTAATAATAAAAGGTTGACCAAACTTTTATACTTATCCGATAAAACACTCTGCCAAACTATAAATAAACTGACAATTTACAACGGGGTTGTATTTATGAAAACCGCTTACCACGAATTTTACAAAGATTTTAAATGTATAGCCGACAAATGTCCCGACAGCTGCTGCAAAGAATGGGATGTTGTGGTTGACGATGACAGCTATATAAAATATAAAAACGCAGACGGGGCATTCGGAGAAAAACTAAGAAGTGTAATGACGATTGACGCTGACGGCGACAGAATTTTTACTCTTAACAACAACCGTTGCCCGTTCTGGAATAAAGATATGCTCTGCGATATTTATATAAATATGGGCGAAAACGCACTTTGCGAAACCTGCAAAAGATTTCCGAGGATAACGCTCGATTATTCGCAATTTCAGGAAAAAATACTCTCGCTTGCCTGTCCCGAAGCACTAAGATTAATGCTGAAAAACGGTGCGATGGATAAAATAATTACCGCAGACAACAGAGAAGATGCCGAGCCGTGCGATTATGATTTTTCGGTAATGCAATTGTTATTGGGTGCAAGGCAAAAAATATTTGCGGTACTGAAAAATACGGATAACGATATATTCGATTGCCTGAACGGCATATATCAAATCTGCTTAAAGGTTCAGTCCGAATTTGACGGAATCTGTTACAAATCCGCTGTGATTACAGAGGATAGTTTTATAAAAGAGTACGGTCAAACTGTAAATTTGCTGTTACAGCTTGACATAATGACCGCCGAATGGAAACATCTGCTTACGGGCGCAAGCAAATATAAGCCGAATAAAGACGATATTCTGAAATTCAGAGAATACATACACAATTACGAATACGAGTATAAAAACCTGATTTATTACTATATTTTCAGATATTTTTTAAACTCAATAGACAGCTATGATGTTACGGAATGTTTTGATTTAACGGCACTTGCGGTTAAATCGGCATATATTTTACAGATGTATAAATTTGCCGAAAAGGGCAGCTTAACTGCTGATGACAGACACAGAATAATCGGCTTGTACTCAAAAGAAGTTGAACATTCGTATGAGAATATTGAGTTTTTGCGAGATATTAAGTAAGGCTGTATAATTTTTAACTGTCAGCGTGCATTGCCCACACACATAACTTTTATGCATCAACCAAAAAAAGCGGTTAAAAATATTGAAAAGTACCGCCATTATTGATATAATAAAGAATAAAGCTAATTTTTATAGAGAGAGGGTAAAACTATGCCTGAGCTTACAGTTCGTACAAGATATGCTCCAAGTCCTACAGGATTTATGCATGTCGGCAACCTGCGTACCGCTCTTTACGAGTACCTTGTTGCAAAATCCCAAAACGGCAAATTTATTTTGAGAATCGAAGATACCGACCGTGAAAGACTTGTTGACGGTGCGGTTGATGTTATTTATAATACTTTAAAACTTGCAGGACTTCAACACGACGAAGGTCCTGACCTCGGCGGCGACTTTGGCCCTTATGTTCAGTCAGAGAGAAAGGATATGTATCTTCCTTACGCCGAACAGCTTATAAAAGAGGGCAAGGCTTACCGTTGCTTCTGCTCAAAAGAGCGCCTTGAAAAAATCCAGAACGAAACAGTCGGCGGCGGCTATGACAGACATTGCCGTGATCTTCCGCAGAAAGAAATCGACAGACTCCTTGCCGAGGGCGTTCCTTATGTAATTCGTCAGAAAATGCCGATTGAGGGCAGTACAACCTTTACTGACGCAGTATTCGGTGAAATCACCGTTGAAAATACAGAGTTGCAGGATCAAATTCTTATTAAAACAGACGGCTACCCGACATACAACTTTGCAAATGTTATCGACGACCACACAATGGGCATTACTCATGTTGTCCGTGGCTGTGAGTACCTTAGCTCAACACCTAAGTACAATCTCCTTTATGAGGCATTCGGTTGGGAAATTCCTACTTATATTCACCTCCCGCTCATTATGGGTAAGGACGCTGACGGCAATGTATCCAAACTTTCAAAGCGTCACGGTGCAACAGGCTTTTATGATTTGATTGACGAGGGTTACTTACCGGAAGCTATCATTAACTATATTGCACTTCTCGGTTGGTGCCCGAAAGACAATCAGGAAATTTTCACTCTTAAGGAGCTTGAAAAGGCATTTGACATAAGCGGCATCAGCAAGTCACCCGCTGTATTTGACTACGATAAACTCTCTTGGTTTAACGGCGAATACATCAAGGCTATGACCCCTGAAAAATTCACCGAGGTTGCAATGCCTTACTATAAAAAGGTATTCGGCGACAAACAGATGCCATACGAAAAGTTTGCGGCAATACTCCAAAAGCGTACAACACAGCTTACACAGATTCCTGAAATGCTCGATTTCTTTGCAGAATTGCCGAGTTACACAAAGGAACTTTTCGTAAATAAAAAGAGCAAGACAAATCTTGAAAATTCACCCGTAGTTTTGAAAGAGGCTTATGACAGATTAAAGGCTATGCCTGAATGGAACGAAACTTCAATTCACGATTGCCTTATTAATATGGCTGTCGAAAAAGAGCTTAAAAACGGCACGGTAATGTGGCCTGTAAGAATTGCGGCCGCAGGCAAAACCGTTACACCGGGCGGTGCTGTTGAAATTCTTGACATTCTCGGCAGAGATGAGTCACTTGCAAGACTTGAAAAAGGTATGGCAATACTTGCAGAATAAAACGACTTTTGCTTCAGATTAATTAAAAATCTTGCAAAATTGAGTAATACAGAGGGATATATATGGCAGACGAGATAAAAAACACAGAGGCTACCGAAACACCAAGCGGTAACTTTATTCATACATTTATTGAAGAGGATATTGCCGAGGGCGGCAGATTTGAGGGCAAAAAGGTACACACCCGTTTTCCTCCCGAGCCAAACGGCTACCTCCACATAGGTCACGCAAAGGCTATTTGCATTGACTTTGGCACAGCCGAAAAATTCGGCGGCATCTGCAATCTTCGTATGGACGACACAAACCCTACAAAGGAAGATGTAGAGTATGTAGACGCTATCAAAGAGGACATCAAGTGGCTCGGCTTTGACTGGGAAGACCGTTTCTACTTTGCATCGGAATACTTTGACCAAATGTACGATTACGCTGTCGAACTTATTAAAAAGGGACTTGCATATGTATGCGAACTCACACCCGAACAGATGAGAGAAAACAGAGGCGATACACAAACACCGGCAAAGAGCCCGTATCGTGACAGACCGATTGAAGAAAGCCTTGACCTTTTTGCAAGAATGAAAGCAGGCGAATTTGAGGACGGCAAAATGACGCTCCGTGCAAAAATTGACCTTGCGTCGGGCAACTTTAATATGCGTGACCCTGTTATTTACAGAATTAACCGTCTTACTCACCACCGTACAGGCGACAAGTGGTGCATCTACCCTATGTACGATTTTGCTCACCCGATTGAAGATGCTATCGAGGGTATCACTCACAGCCTTTGCTCACTTGAGTTTGAGGCTCACCGTCCGCTTTACGATTGGGTTATCAACAATATTTCCGTTCCTAACAAGCCTCGTCAGATTGAGTTTGCCCGTCTTGGCATTAACAACACAGTTATGTCAAAGCGTAAACTCCGTGAACTTGTTGAAAAGAATTATGTAAGCGGTTGGGATGACCCAAGAATGCCTACGCTCTGCGGACTTAGAAGAAGAGGTTATACCCCTAAGTCTATCCGTTCGTTTACGGAGCAGATCGGCGTATCAAAGGTAAATTCTATCGTTGAGTACGGTTTTCTTGAGCATTGCCTGCGTGACGATTTAAATGAGAACGCAAAGCGTGCAATGTGTGTGCTCCACCCTATAAAGCTCGTTATCACAAACTATCCCGAGGGTAAGGTTGAGGAGTTTGAGGTTGAAAACAACCCGAACCGACCGGAGGACGGTACAAGAACGGTTACTTTCTCAAGAGAATGTTTTATTGAGGCAGACGACTTTATGGAAGAGCCGATTAAAAAGTACCAGCGCCTTTATCCGGGCAATGAAGTAAGACTTAAGTCAACTTACATTGTAAAATGCACAGGCTGCAAAAAGGACGAGGACGGCAATGTGGTAGAGGTTTATGCCGAGTATGACCCCGAAACCAGAGGCGGCAACACACCTGACGGCAGAAAAGTAAGAGGTACAATCCATTGGGTTGACGCAAACAACTGCGCAGATGCAGAGGTAAGACTTTACGATAACCTCTTTACAGTACCCGATCCCGATACAGGCGACAGAAACTTCCTTGACTACCTTAATCCGAAGTCACTTGAAGTTCTTACAGGCTGTAAGGCAGAGAAAAACCTTGAAACCGCTGTTGCTCCGCAGAGCTTCCAGTTTATGAGAATAGGCTACTTCTGCGTAGACAATAAGGATTCTTCACCCGAACACCTTGTATTTAACCGCAGTGTGTCACTTAAAGACGGATTTAAAAAGTAATTTTTAATAAGATTATATGATAAACACCCGATTACACTTTTTCCGTAATCGGGTGTTTTGATTCGATGAAGTTTAAAATTCGGCTTTATAATAAAAATTCGGGAAATTATGGTTTAGCGGAGTGTCGGTCGGGCATTGAAATTTAGCTAACGCTAAATTATCCTCCCAAAAACAAAAAAGTTTACTCAATTTTTTCAAAAATTGCGGGTTTGGGCAGCGCCCATAAAAATCTTCCGATATAACAATTTATCAGGCGCAAACAGCCACGCTGTTTGCGTGCTAAAACTAAGTTTGTTAAAACAGGCGACAGCCATTATAAACAGAAATGCTAAAAACATAGTCAACGCAATGCGTTGACTATGAAAATGATGTTTATTTCCTTTTGTTGCTCTCGCAAAGGCTTTCGCCGTTGTGTTTAAGCCGCCAAACATCAAGCTGTTTGGCTATCGTTAAATTGCATAAACGGAAAGTATTTGTGGGCTTTGCCCACACCCACAACCTTTAAAAAGGTTGACCAAACTTTTATAATTGCTTGGCTAAACTGTGAGTTAAACCATAATTTGTTAATATTACCCCCAACATTAGAATATAAATGCACAAAAATGCCCGACTACGGAAAATCCGTAATCGGGCAACAATTTTAATTTAAAACAAATCAGCTGATTTTTGAGCCGGGTTCCATATCGTCTACAAAGATTACCTTTATTTCTTCTCCGCAAGTTGCGGCAAGAATCATTCCGCAGCTTTCAACACCGCAGAGCTTTGCAGGCTTGAGATTTGATACAAGAATAATCTTTCTTCCGATAAGGTCGTCAGGTGTATAGAATTTTGCGATACCCGAAGCAACGGTTCTCTCTTTTACACCGTCAAAAATTGTGAGTTTCAAAAGCTTTTTAGCCTTTTTAATCGGCTCGCAAGCCTTAATTTCGGCAACTCTGAGGTCAACCTTGCAGAAATCGTCAATACCGATTTGAGCAACGCCCTCAATTTCTTCTTTGAGTTTCTCTGTCTTTTCGTCAACTTTTTCGTTATTCTTGATAATTGCGTTGAGTTCTTCGATTTCTTTCTCAACATCAATTCTCGGGAACAGAGCCTCACCTTTCTTGACTGTCACATCAAGCGGAAGAACACCGAATTTATCGGCATTTTCGTAAGTAGCGCACTTCTCGCAAGCGCCAATCTGCTCAAGTGCCTTTGGCATTGTGGTTGGCATAAATGCAGAGAGAAGTGTAGATGTAATTCTGATTGTTTCAAGTAAATTGTAAAGTACGGTTGCAAGTCTTGCTTTCTTTGTTTCGTCCTTTGCAATTACCCAAGGTGCGGTTTCATCAATGTACTTGTTAGCACGGGAAACTACCTTGAAAATCTCGGCGAGCGCATTGTTAAGCTGGGTTTTATCAATAAAGTCATCAACGCTCGACTTAAGTGCGGTAGCGGTTGCGATGAGGTCATCGTCAAATTCTCCGCCTTCACGCTCTGTAGGAAGTGTGCCGCCAAAATATTTTTCAACCATTGCAACGGTTCTTGACACAAGGTTGCCAAAGCCGTTTGCAAGGTCGGAGTTAATACGGTTTATCATAATTTCGTTAGAGAACGAGCTGTCTGCGCCGAGTGCCATTTCACGAAGAATGTGATAACGGATAGCGTCTGCGCCGTATCTCTTGCCAAGTACAAACGGGTCTACAACATTGCCGAGTGATTTACTCATCTTCTGACCGTTAAAAGTAATCCAACCGTGAACCGCAAGGTGCTTTGGAAGCGGCAAATCGAGAGCCATAAGCATTGCAGGCCAAATGATAGCGTGGAAACGCATAATATCCTTTGCAACCATATGCACATCGGCAGGCCAGAATTTATCAAAATCATTATAAGCATCGTTATAAAAACCAAGCGCAGAAATATAGTTTGAAAGTGCGTCAATCCACACATATATAACATGCTTATCGTCAAAAGTTACAGGAATACCCCACTTAAAAGAAGTTCTCGACACACAAAGGTCCTCAAGGCCTGGCTTGATAAAGTTGTTTACAAGCTCTGTCGCACGGGTTTTCGGCTGTAAATAGTCGGTTTCCGTAAGTAATTTTTCAATTCTGTCGGCAAAAGGTGCCATTTTGAAGAAATAGGCCTCTTCCTTAGCCTCTGTAACCTCTCTGCCGCAATCCGGACATTTGCCGTCAACAAGCTGGCTTTCTGTCCAAAAGCTCTCGCAAGGTGTGCAGTATTTACCCGAATATTCGCCCTTATAAATGTATCCCTTATCGTAAAGTTCTTTAAAAATCTTCTGAACAGTCTTGATGTGGTAATCATCGGTGGTTCTTATATATCTGTCATAGTCAACATTCATAAAGTTCCAAAGGCTCTTGAAAGTTTTAACTACTTCGTCAACATATTCCTTGGGAGTCACACCCTTTTCGGCAGCTTTCTGCTCAATTTTAAGACCATGCTCGTCAGTACCCGTAAGAAACATTACATCATAGCCCTGCATTCGTCTGTAACGAGCGATAGAGTCGCAAGCAACAGTTGTATAGCAATGTCCGATATGCGGATTGCCTGACGGATAGTAAATTGGTGTCGTGATGTAATACGGTTTTTTCTGACACATAAAAAATTCCTCCCTTTTCAGCAAATGAGCTGTATTTTTATTATACCAATATCATACAAAAAATGCAATAATCAAAGTAAAACTAAACGGCAAAAAGCCCGAATAATATTGCCGATATTACAAAACATTTACGGTTTGCAAATATATTTTTGATTTTTTAAAAATATATTATAAAAAGGCTTGACAAATCTGATAACAAGGTGTATTATAATATAGCTGTAAAGATACAGGCAATAAATATCGCGGGATAGAGCAGCTCGGTAGCTCGTCGGGCTCATAACCCGAAGGTCGTCGGTTCAAATCCGGCTCCCGCAACCACTAAGAAACGGCTTAACCACTAAGGTTTTGCCGTTTTTCTTTTTGCCTAAATATCTAAGTTTTGCAGATTTCCCCCGAATTTCCCTCCGATGATGTTTATTTTTGAAATTTTATTCTTATATCCATATAAAAACAGTCTGAGTATCAATCACAAATACTCAGACTGTTTTTTATTTTAATTCATGATTATATCAACTAGTTTAGAAATAATATTTTCATTGTATTCTTCATACATAGTATTATTGAACACATTGTTTCTGTACATTTCGGAAGACACCGTAATATTGATAGATTCACTAAACTCTTCTTTCCATTTTACTTTGACGCCGTAGCCCAATCTATCGTGATTTTTACAGTTATCGGTTACAATCCCTACTGCTTTTACACACAATTGCTTTTGATTAGGAGTAAAAGATTTTATATAAATAATATCTCCTATTTTAACTGACTTTATCATCTGATATAGGGCAGGAGCATCATTTTCGCTCCAACCAATACAAGCAAATCCTTGGTTTATAAAGTCTTGTGTTTTATCAGTGCCGTTATCACCTTTGTAATATGCACCAATTCCCCAAACTGCCACTTCGAATCTCTCCTTTTATTTTATTTAGCTGCGTGACCACGCATATTTGTACATAGAAACTGTACGATAATTAAGAGTTCTATACACATAATATGAAGTCGAATAATCACCACTTAGAATTTGCGCCATATCGCTTTTTCGAGAAAAATACCCCCATTCGTAATCAGTATAATAATAGGATACTCCAGAAGAATTATAATCCCAATTGCTAAAACTAAACAGAAGAATAGCTCCCTTTTGTTTTTTACTTGAATCATATGTAGTTGTCCAACCATTAGTTTCTTCAAAAGTTGCATTGCTTAATGAACTATTATAAAAAGCATATTCTCCAATATATGTAGTTGCACTTGGTATTGTGATTTCAGTTATTGAAGTACACCCAGAGAAAGCATACTTTTGAATCGATTGCAAACTACTTGGTAATATAATATTCGAAAGTAATGTACAATCATAAAACGCATATTCTCCAATTTTTGTGATACTGTCAGGAATTGTGATTTTAGTTAAATTTGATAAATTCATAAAAGCCTTATCAGCAATTTGTGTTACTGCTTTGCCATTGTAAGTAGAAGGAATTTCAATGCTGTCAACATTTTTTGCACCATTACCAGCAGAGACACTATATGTATCATCAGATAACAGAGTGAAAATTAATATTTCTTTATCTTCTGTAGATGTTCCTGACCCAATACTACCAAGATTATCCGTAGTACCGTCTGTGTAGGTTACAACCAGCTCACCGTTGATGATTTCCATATCGGCAATACCTCTGCCGTCAGCACCTTTTTCGCCTGTGTCGCCTTTATCTCCTTTATCACCCTTGTCGCCTTTATCACCCTTATCACCTTTTTCACCCTTTACATTTCCAAGGTTGTAAACTGTATTGTCAGTCATAAGAATACTCAAATTACCGTCAGTTGACAGGGTAACAGTTTTTATGCCCACGCCGTCAGCTCCGTTTGTGCCATTCGTACCATTAGTTCCTACAACTTTGCCGAGATTATTGGTTTCGCCGTTTGTATAGGTCAATATCAATTCTCCGTCAGCATTGATTTCAGATTTTGAAATTCCAATGCCGTTCTCGCCCTTTATGTTACCGAGATTTAATATTGTGCCGTTTGTAAGCTCAACGCTTAATGCACCTTCGTCAGAGATTGTTACATTAGCAATACCTACACCGTCAACACCGTTAGTACCATCTTTTCCGTTTGTTCCGTCAATACCGTCTTTGCCGTCTGCTCCATCTTTGCCCACAATACAGCCAAGGTTTATGCTTGATGAATCAGAGAAGGACAGTACAAGCTCATTATCAGTGTTTATCTCAACATTTGAAATACCAATACCGTCTTGTCCGTTTGTTCCGTCGATACCATCCTTACCATCAACACCGTCCTTACCATCAGCGCCGTTGATACCGTCCTTGCCATCAACACCATCTTTGCCGTCAAGACCATTTGCACCATCCTTGCCATCAACACCGTCTTTTCCATCTTTTCCTACAACTGTACCAAGATTTGTTGATATACCATTGGAATAAGTTATTACTAATTCACCGTTTGAATTTATTTCAGATTTTGCAACGCCGATTCCGTCAATGCCGTCTTTTCCGTCAAGACCGTTTATGCCATCCTTACCATCAACACCATTTTTGCCGTCAGTACCATTGATACCATCCTTGCCGTCAACGCCATCTTTACCATCAAGACCATTAGTACCATCCTTACCGTCAGCACCGACAACTACACCAAGATTTGTAGATGTTCCGTCTGAATAGGTAATAACAAGCTCACCGTATGAATTTATTGTAGTAGTTGAAACACCAACACCATCTTTGCCATTAGTTCCGTTAGTACCATCTTTTCCGTTAGAACCAATCACTATACCGAGGTTTGTTGATTTACCATCCGAATAGGTGATTACTAATTCACCGTTTGAATTTATTTCAGATTTTGCAACGCCGATTCCGTCAGAACCGTCTTTTCCGTCTATGCCATTAATACCGTCTTTACCGTCAGTTCCGTTAATACCGTCCTTGCCATCAAGACCATTTACACCATCTTTACCATCAGTGCCGTCTTTTCCATCTTTGCCTACAACTGTACCAAGATTTGTTGATGTACCGTCGGAATAGGTTATAACAAGCTCACCGTAAGAGTTGATAGTTGTTTCTGCAACTCCAACACCGTCAATGCCATTCTTACCATCAACGCCGTTAGAACCGTCTTTTCCATCGACACCATTTTTACCGTCTTTACCGTTAGCTCCGTCTGCACCTTTGATATTTCCAAGATTTAATTGTATACCACTTGTTAATATGATTTCAAGTTCATTATTTGAATTTATGGCTATATTCTGAATACCAACTCCGTCCTCGCCGTCAGTACCGTTGATACCGTCTTTTCCGTCAGCACCGTCTTGTCCGTCCTTGCCATCAATGCCGTTTGTTCCATCTTTACCATTGACACCGTCCTTACCGTTAGCACCAATTACAACTCCGAGATTATCAACAGTATTATCTGAATAAGTTAAAACAAGTTCGCCCTTTGAATTGATTTCAGATTTTGTAACGCTTATACCGTCTTTTCCATCAATGCCGTTTGTTCCGTTGACGCCATCTTTTCCGTCCTTGCCATTTGTGCCGTTAGTACCATTGATACCGTCTTTTCCATCTTTACCATCAGTACCGTTGATACCATCTTTTCCATCCTTACCGTCAAGTCCGTCTGCACCGATTACATTTCCAAGATTAGAACGCTGACCGTTAGAGTAGGAGAGTACCAATTCACCGTTTGAATTGATTTCAGCGTTAGTTACACTGACGCCGTCTTTACCATCAGTGCCGTTAATGCCGTCAACTCCATCTTTACCATCAGCGCCATTGATACCGTCTTTGCCATCAGCACCTACTATAATGCCAAGATTAGCAACTGCATTGTCTGAATAAGTTAAGACTAATTCGCCCTTTGAGTTGATTTCGGACTTTATAACGCTAATACCATCTGTACCGTTTTTACCATCAATGCCGTTAGTACCATCCTTACCGTCTTTTCCATCTTTACCATCAATACCATTAGTACCATCCTTACCGTCTTTTCCATTTTTGCCATCGACACCGTTAATGCCGTCTTTTCCGTCCTTACCATTAACACCGTTAGTGCCATCTATGCCATTTTTACCGTCTGTTCCGTTAAGTCCGTCTTTACCATCAGCACCGACAACTACACCAAGGTTTGAACGCTGTCCGTTTGAGTATGTAAGAACCAACTCACCGTTTGAATTGATTTCAGAATTTGTAACACTGATGCCGTCAGTACCGTTCATCCCGACAACCTTGTCAAGATTAACAGTTTTTCCGTCTGAAAAGTTTAGTACAAGCTGACCGTCAGAATTGATACTTGCATTTGTAATGCCAACACCGTCAATACCATTTGTACCGTTCTTTCCGTCTACACCGTCTTTACCGTTAGTACCGTTAATGCCGTCAGCACCATTTAAACCGTTTGCTCCGTCTTTACCGTCAACACCATTTTTACCGTTAGTTCCGTTTTTGCCATCTTTGCCATTAGAACCATTGACGCCATCCTTACCGTTAATGCCGTTAATTCCGTTTGTACCGTCCTTGCCATTAGCGCCATTCTTGCCGTCAGCACCTATAGCTTTGCCGAGATTTAAGACAGAATTGTCGGACAAGGTTATAAGCAATTCACCATCCGACGAAAAAGAAGCGGTCTTTATGCTTGCACCATCCTGCTTTGATGAAGCTTCAAGTGCAGATGTCCATTCTTTTTCAGTGCCTGAATAGCCATTATCTACCGCAATATCATAGGCAGATTTGCCTGAAAGAGAATCAAGCCATTCCTGCACAGTTCCCTCATAGCCGTATTTTACAGCCAATTCATATGCAGAAAGTCCGTTTTCTACTTTTGAATCACCCTTAAACACAACAAAACCTATTGTGCCAAGCAAAAGTAAAATAATCAGAATAACACTTAGTATCTGAAAAAATTTGCTGTTCTTATTCTTTACTTTTTGATATTCATTTGTTTGCTGTTCTGTTTGTTGCCGTAACATATTCATACCTCCGTGTCAATATAGTATATTAGTTTCATTATATTACTCGTTTCGTAAACTGTCAACGCATTTCGTGTTATTATCTAAAAATTTTTGTCAATACCATATAAGATATATACGAGGTGATTTAATGAATTTTGGTGATAGATTAAGGATTTTAATTGACGAACGAGGCATTACACAAAAAGAATTAGCTTCACAATTAAATATAGCTCCCTCAACAGTAAGCAGTTATGTTCAGAATACCCGTGAACCCGATTTTACTACATTAAAATCTCTTGCAATTTATTTTAGTGTTTCAATAGATTATCTTTTGGGGTGTCGAACCAACAAAGCCTCTTCTCGTCAGGAGGATGAACTATTAAGAGTATTTCGCAGTCTTACAGCAGAGCAAAAAGAAGTGTGTATTGAACAATGCAAAGTGTTTGTAAGGCTTAATCAAAAAGCAAGAGCAAAATCATCGTAATCGATTTTGAACAAAATAATTTGTAAAAATAAAACTGCCCTTGACTAAATTATAATCAAGGGCAGATACTTTGTCCTGTGACCCGACCCCCAAAAGTTAGATTTTTTAGGTCTAACTTTTGGGGGTCGGGTCAGTCATATCGGTGCTGTTTTTTGTTTTTATTATAAAGTTTTTGGCTGAATAATCAAAGCTTAATGTTATTCATCTCGTCACCAAGGACATCGGCGATTTCTTTCAGGTGGCCTGTGCGTTTGCCTTTTAGTTTATAGAACTGCAAAAGTCCGTAGCCCGGGTACTCGTTGCCCTCAACCATAACGGGACCGTTCTTTGAAAAGGCGATATCCCAACCGATATATCTCACCTGCGGAATCTTTTCCGCTGCCTCAACAACCATGTCAAGAGCCTCTCGAACGCCTGCAATCTTAACCTCGGAGAACTTTTTGCCTGTCATCGGGTGTTTGTCATAAACATTGCCGTAGTCATCAATTACATTACTGTCGATTCTGCCGTCTGCATCAAGGCTAAGGTAGAGGTCATTTGTACAGCCGATAACATTCGACTCGTCCTGATTGATACGGAGAGCGTTATTTATTATATGTGCCTTGCCGTCCTTATAGAGCGTAACAACTCGCCATGAATTTACAACGCACGGATTGATTTCGTTGAGGTCATCGCTCTGAACGATTGCTTCCTCAACAAGAAGCTGACCGTTTGCCTTGAGTTCATCATAAAGCTTGTTGCTGTCCTTTACATCGGCAACGGTGATTTTTGAAATGCCGTGACCGCCCTCGCCTGTCGGATCTTTTGCAAAAACGGTTTCTCTGCCGTCAAGGAACTTCCTGAAATCTTCCTTACTGCCTGTGCGAAGGTTGATGAAATCTCTTTTGAGATACTTTTTGAAAAGCTCGTCAAAAACAAGCTTGTCACGAAGAAGAACGATATATTCCTCATCGTTGAGATATTCAAGAATTTTGTAGAAAGTTTTTGCAGTTACAAAGGTTTTTTTCTCTTTAGCCGAAAGGTTGATAAAATCGCAACGGAAATAGTCCGTGTAGCCTGTGCCTCTGATGAGAAAGTTGCGGATTATGTCGAACTTGATATAAGCCTTTGACTTACCGCTGTTCTTGGCGATAATGTCAATGTGCTTATCCATTCTGCTGTGGTTAATATCTCTGAATTTATTCAAAAGCCATTTGTGTACCGAAACTGCCATCTTACTTCTCCTTTACAACCTTACCGTCTTTTACATAAAATCTCGGATTGTTCTTGCCTATATTCACAAGCGCCTCGGCATTGCCCATACCCGAACTTCTGCCGAACATTCCAACTGTTATGCCGTCACCGAGGAGTGTTACCTCGTCATCAATTTTTACCGATGAATCAACCTTAACAGCCGTCATATTCATACACATCTCACCGACAACAGGATATTTTTTGCCGTTGATAACAACCCTTCTGCCGTGATTTGCGTGACCGATGCCGTTGTTGTAGCCGACAGGAAGAATTGCAAGAATAATATCCTCATCTGCCGTGTATGACGCATTGTAGCCGAACCACTCGCCCTTGTTCACCTTTTTAAGCTGAAGAATACGGGTTTTCATCTTCATAGCCGGCTGTAAATCTATCTTTACATCAAAATATGTTTCGCTGATGTTGTACTTCTTAATGAAGTAATTGTTTCGCATTTTGCGAAGTTTGTCCTTTGGCGAATTTGAAAGAGAATCGGGGGCAACATTGTAGCCGTAGATTGCAATGCCCATTCTCACGCCTGTTGTAAAAGGCTGTTTCGGGTGGGTAAGCATTGAAACGGAACTGCCCATATGGACAATCGGGATTTTATTCAAATCAATAAGCGATGTAAGCTCCTTGAAGTTTCTGACCTGCTCGTCCCAATGGGGATCAAAAATTCCGGCTGTTGCAAAATGCTGATAAATTCCCTCAAGAACAAAATTTGAACCGTTAATCATATCAACGGCAGTTTTAACCTCGTCCTTATCCTTGAAACCGAGGCGGTTAAATCCTGTATCAATCTGGAGATGAACCTTGAAATTGCAGTCAATGTTCAAATCAAGCAACCTTTTGAGGTAGTCAAGCTCATTCACGGCAATGGTGAGATTAAGCCGCTTTGCCTCCTCAATTCTCGAAAGATGAACCGGATGCAGGCACAAAAGCGGAGCGTCCTTGTTGACCTTACGAAAGCTTTGAGCCTCCTCAAGAGAGGACACGGCAAAATAGTTAATGCCGTTTTTGTACATTTCATTTGCCACTTCCATACCGTGACCGTAACCGTCACCCTTGAGAACGGCAATAAAATATTTGTAGTCGCTGTATTTTTGTGTTATCGCACGGGCATTTGCACCGATTTTGTCAAGATCAATTTCAACATATGAATCCAGCATTCCAAAGCCTCCGTTAATACACTATATCCTTAGAATTATAGCATAATTGCATGGGTAAATCAATAGCGATATTGAACAGTAACGGTGTACGGTTCGGGCATAAAATTGAAAATTGAAAATGGAAAATGGAAAATTATGGTCGGGAAGACAATTTGCAAAAATGCAAAACATTGTCGCCCGACCGTTTTTGTATATATGGAAGTTGTTGCAAATTTGTATGGGCGGATATTATACGCCTGCAGATAACCACGCAAAGATTTGTACAAATTAAAATTATATAAATAAAACAAAAATTGCATCAATGCCGTATCGGGCATCAATGCAATTTCCTAATCTAACTATCTTCTCGAAAGGACTGCGGTGTGCCACCGCAGTCCTAAATTTTCCATTTTCAATTTGCCAACGGCTTGCCGTTATATAAGCCTTACAATATACCTCTGAACTGTGGTTGCGTCAATGACGGTAATATCGGAATCAAAGTTTACATCAGAGTTTATACGCTCTATCTCGTTCTGATTGATAAGACCCACAATTGCTTTCTGAATTGCGGTTGCATCGGAAACATTGATTTTGCCGTCACCGTTTGCGTCACCGTAATATGCTTTTTCAATTGAATTTGTGCTTGAAATCATAATATAGTTTGTCATACCGATTGCAAGACTGTCTTTGTCAACCCTTTTTATATACTTCAAAGTCGCTTTGTTGTTCGGAGAATCCGACACGGCGGCATACATTGCGTCACCCTTGAGAACCATTCCGTAGCAAAGCCTGCCTGATGATGCGGACACACCACTGATATCGGATGCGACAACTGCCTGTCTGCCTGTTTTAACATCGTATGAATACACGGCGTCGGAGGTATTAAAATACAGAGTATCGTTGTATTTTTCAAGGCTCATAAATGTATTTATCCAGTAGGAATTACCGCCTGCGCTCCATCTTTCGTTCAATTTCAGCTTTTCCTCATATGTATTGCTGTCAAGCTTGTATTTTAACAATGCACCCTTGTTAGCTGAAGAATTGTTGTTGACAAAGCCGTAAAATTCACCGTTAACCTCGCAAAGCCTTGTGTCGAAATTATGGATTTCGTAATTATCATATTTTGTCGAATTTGCACCGTAGCTTATTGTGTAATCATAGTGCTTTGACGGAAGATTCTGAATGGCATTGTCACTCAAAAGGAAGTATGTATGCTGAGCGTGTCCCGGTCTGTCATTAATTGGATCATCCCATGTAACATCAACATTATACCAAGCGTTGCCGATATGAACCTTGTTCCACATATGGTTCATTGAGTTTGAATCAACAAGTTCGGAGTCTATTCCGACAAGTGAAAGCATGTAGGAATACGCAAGCGCATAGCCCTGACATACGGAAGTCTTTTCAACAAGCGAATTGTAAATATCAGCCTTGTTGTAATCTGATGTGCTGTACTCGCTCATAATGGCAAGCTCATCGTGGATTACAAGAGCCTTTTCGGAATCGGTCATATCCTCTTTTACAAGTGAAAGTATTCTCTCGGTTTCTTTATCAAGCAACTTTTTCTGTGTTGCATACTCGCTCTTGCTGATTGTGTACTCGGGATGGATTGATGTAATCGTGTCCTCTGACGGATAGTAGGAGTACGAAAATCCCTGATTCACATAGTAAAGCTCAGGATGAGTCAATGTCAGCACCCTAAAAATTTCCGAAATATCACTTCTCGGCACATTTAGACTGCTGATATCAATTTTATCGTCAAAATTTTTAAGGCTGTCAAGAATCGTATTCTCGACCTTGCTGTATTTATTGTGTATTGCTTTGTTGTAAACAATTTTGCCTTTTTTCGGCGCTGTGTATGCCGAGGCTGTGAAAATGCCCGTTGACACCACACAGGATACTGCAACCGATACCGTGAGAATCATTGCAAATAATTTACCCGCTGTTTTTTTAATATTTTTCATATGTATTTCTCCTCTCAAGCCAAAGAAGCAAAATGCACAAAAAATTTTGATTTTCTCTGACTATTATGATTAAATTATACCATTGGTAACCGTGATAATTCAATCCGCATAAATACCGAAATTATAAGCATTTATTTGTCTGTTTATACAAAAATTTAGTTTAATTACAGATAAAACGCAATAAAGCACAATAAAACGCAATAAAATACACCAAGCTATACCGTCATACAATCCGCTGTCTGCACATACAATCTATTACAGATGTCCCCCTAAGGAGGACAGACAGGAGGGCTGTATGTGAAAGGTATCGTAGAAGAAAGAGCGGCAATGCTCGGTGAATACATAATCGAAAGCAAGGCAACCGTGAGAAGTACGGCAAAAAAGTTCGGTGTGAGCAAAAGCACCGTGCATAAGGATGTCAGCCAACGGCTAAAGGTACTTAACCCTGCACTTTACCGACAGGTGAGGGAAATTCTTGACACCAACAAAAGCGAAAGGCACATAAGAGGCGGTCTTGCAACAAAAAAGAAATATCTGCAAAAGAAAGCATCCGAAAGCGAAAAAAGCTGAAAATCAACTGCAATACGGCTCATACACCATACAAAACCGCATTTTCAGAGTATATTTTGGGTATTTTGGAACTTTACTTTTTATGACTTGCGTTGTATAATTTAATGTATGTGTCATTTGCCCGTTTGGCGATTGAAACTTAGAATTTCAGTAAAGATTTAACCTTTTGCCGAAATTCCGATGAGCTGACGCACCTTTGTACTGCTTGCAATCGGTTGCAACTTTTGTTTCGGTTAAAAGAGTGCAATATTTTCAGATTTGTCTATAGTTTGTGTGCGGCAACGCTTAACACAGGCTGTATCCGAGGAGAAATTTAAAATGAGAAAAATTCCCTTTTCGCCGCCTGACCTTTCTCAGGCAGAAATTGACGAAGTTATAAAGGTTCTGAAATCGGGCTGGATTACAACAGGTCCCGAAACAAAGCTTTTTGAAAGCCGTATTGCAGAAAGATGTCACACGGAAAAGGCTGTCTGCCTTTCATCGCAGACCTCTTGTGCCGAACTTACTCTGCGTATTCTCGGCATCGGTCCGGGAGATGAGGTTATCGTTCCGGCATACACCTACACGGCAACCGCATCAATCATCTACCATGTGGGCGCAAAGCCTGTTATGGTTGACTGCAAAAGCGGAAGCTTTGAAATGGACTACGATAAAATGGAGGCGGCAATCAACCACAATACAAAGGTTATCATTCCTGTTGACCTTGCAGGTGTTGTGTGCGACTATGACCGTATTTTTGAGGCTGTTGAAAGAAAGAAAGGCGTTTTCAATCCACGCAACGAGCTTCAGGAAAAGTTCGGCAGAGTTATTGTTATGGCTGACGGCGCTCACGCATTCGGTGCGCAATGGCACGGTAAAATGTGCGGTGAAATTGCCGACTTCACAAACTTCAGCTTTCACGCTGTAAAGAATATGACAACCGCCGAGGGCGGTGCGGCTGTTCACCGTTCACATGACGGAATTGACGAGGAAGAAATGTACAAGCAGTATATGCTTCTCTCGCTTCACGGTCAGACCAAGGACGCATATCAAAAAAACAAAGTCGCATCGTGGGAATATGATGTTGTTGACACTCAGTACAAGTGTAATATGACCGATGTGCTTGCCGCAATCGGTGTGGCTCAGCTTGAACGCTACGATCAAATGCTTGACCGCAGACATCAACTTATAAAGCTTTACAACGAAGAATTTAAGGATTTGCCTGTTCAGGTGCTTAATCACTGCGATGAAAACCACCGCAGCAGCGGTCACCTTTACTTTGTAAGATTTATCGGCAAAGACGCAGAATACCGTAACAAGTTCTATAATATGATGGCTGACCACGGCGTAATGTGCAATGTCCACTTCAAGCCATTGCCGTTGCTTTCGGCATACAGCAAGCGTGGTTTCAAGATTACCGATTATCCGAATGCGTATAATATGCACAAAAACCAGCTCACCCTCCCGATGAACTCAACTCTCACAGACGATGAGGCATGGTATGTAATCGAAACATTCAAGCAATGTATGAAAACACTTAAATAACGGCGAGTCGCCGTTCCCGGTTCGTGAAGACAGTTTTATAAATGCGAGAATAAAATCGCCCGAGCGTATGGGAAATTGAAAGTTGAAAATTGAAAATGGAAAATTAAGGTTGGTGGTGTACCACCGCCCGTAATTTGAGAAGACAGTCAGATAAACAAAATGCATCAGAGACCCGAATAAGGCTCTGATGCATTTTTGTTTTGTAAGGAATCTGTAGCACGGCGAGCCGCCGTTCCCAATTCGTGTAGATAGCTTGTAATGTCAAAAAACATATTATGCCCGAGCGTAGCATTGTGATTGTTCGTACAATCCCGTAGGGGCGTTCATTGGACGCCCGCTAAGTAATGGCAGAAAATTTATGTTAAATCCAATTATATAAATGTCACAAAGTTATTGCTATACTGTAGCGGCGAACCGTGTTCGCCATTTGAAACGATTGTAAAATCGTTTCAATAAGTTAGCCGTAATTTTATTTATCGGATATGTAAATTAAAAAAACAAATAAATTGTTGATTATTCAATTCGTGTTTGCACACGAATTGATTGGCGAACACGGTTCGCCGCTACATCGGAATACACAATATTCTTCATATCAAAACATTTTCATAAAACAAATCCATTCATCAAAGCGGGCGCCCAATGAGCGCCCCTACGATTTGCAAAGAAAATCAAAAAGTCAGGAAACTATGTTTCCCGACTCTAACTGATATATATCATGTTTTCAGCTAAATAACTTCGCTGTCACTCTGTTGCTAAATTGCAAACCTTTCGGTTTACAGCTAAATTAAATTCACTTTTAGCTGTCCGTCAGGACAATTTAACTATCCGCAGGATAATTTAGCTTGCATAGCAAATTTAGCTCACGCTTGCGTGAATTTAGCTGACGAAAATCAAGGATTTTCGTCAATACCCCCACCTGTCAAAAAATCTGACAGTCTGATATGTCAGGATATAGTTCTGACTTTCGTGGAAAGCGCTCTGAACCATATCGGGATTATACATATACATAATGCGGTGCTGAACGGCATCCTTGTTTTCGTCAAAGATATAGCTTACCGCCTGAATACATTCCTGATTTGTGCCGATTTTGGTACTGCCGGTATAATGGCAGTTCTCGATAACCGAGGCAACTGTCGGATAACCGTCAAAGCACATTGCATCTTTTACCGACTGAGCAATGAGCGCCGCTCCTATAAAACCGCCCGAACCGAATTCGCCCATGCAAAGCCTTTCAAGAAGATCCCTGTCCTCATCGGTAAGTGTTACCTTGGAGCATTCATAGGTTTTGTCCGGATTGTCAATTGCCACAAGATAACCTGCGTCCCATTGAGATTGGTAATCAACAGGCTCTTTCGGCGGAATTGCCGTAGCAAACGGAACGGTTGCCTGTGTTGTTGTCACGGGCTGAGTTGTCGCTTTTGTTGCCTTTGTGGCTTTTGTCTGAGGCTGTGTTGTTGTCTTGGTTGCTTTAGGCTTTGCCGTTGTTGTTTCAACGGGTACGGTTGTTGCGGAAACAGTTGTTGTCGGAACAATCTTCCGAATATTCGGATTTACCCTTGCCATTGCCGATTCTGTCGGAGTTTCTCCGGCATTGAGAGTACCGTTTGAGCAGACGAACTGCAAAACTACCAAAACGGATACTACAACAAGCACAACCGACAAAACCTTGTTTATATTTTTATTGAAAAACTTCATCGTTTCACCGCCGTTTAATACTTCTAAACACAAATGACGCACAAAAAGACACGCTGTCACACATATAACAATTATACCACAGTATGCATTTCTTTTCAATTTAAGCATTCTACAAAAATGAACTGCCTTTTTTAAACAATATTACCTAAGCGGACAAATTATTACCATAAACAAAAGCCGACGCATATGCACCGGCTTTTTATTTTGAAAATACTTATTTATAATTTTATAATGACTGTTTCTCAGCTCTTCTGTACTTTGAAGGTGTTGTTTCGTAGTACATTTTGAATGCTCTGTTAAAGTTTGAAATGTTGTTGAAGCCCGACATACCTGCAATTTCGATAACGGGAGTGTCCGTTGTAGTAAGAAGCATTGCGGCTCTTGTCAGTCTGAGCTCGTTAAGGTAGTTTACAAATGTTGTATTCATAAGCTCCTTAAAGAGATGCGACACATAGTAACGGCTGAGACCTGTTGTCTGAGCTATTGTATCGAGAGTGATGCTGTCGCAGAAGTTGTTGTTGATATATTCCGTAATTCTGCGGAGAGCACGGTACTTTTTGCCCTGAGCCTCAACATCACAAATCTTAACAAGACCCGATGAGAAAAGAATATAGAAAATGTCGTACATTTTGCCGTGAACAAGAATCTGGAAGAACTCGTGCTTTTCGTTCTCGGCAGAAATAACCGTGTTCATATCGTCAATAAGATTGTTATAACGGTAGTCGCCTCTCGTAACCTTTGCAAAGTGAGTGCAGTTGCCTGTTACAAGACCTCTGATCAGACTCTGCGGAATAAATTCCTGAGTGAGCGATGCAGGATTTGAAAGGTTAAGAAGAATAACGTCAACTCTTGCATTGCCTGTATTATTAATTTTGTATCTCTGATTAGGTGAAATAAAGTAAATGTCGCCTGTTGAGAGCGAATAAGTGTCAGCACCCATTTCAACGGTCATATAGCCGTCCCTTACAACAGCCACAAGAACCTCGTTGTGAACATTCCACATATTGCTGTCAATAATCATCTCACCGCAGACTACTCTGTAAGCAGAACTGGATGCGGTTGCCGAACGCAAGAAATCAAAACTCATAATAATAACCCCGATTCTAAAAAATTATGTTTTCAAACATTTTATGTCTAAAAACAACACAAATAATCACTGCAACAATATAATAGACTTTATGCACAATAAAGTCAATAATTACGACAAATGTGCAAAAAATAAATGTATAAACCGTAATTAGTGCAAATTTTAAATATTCCGCTGTCTGCTGTATGTTAATTGATTTTTAATTCTACCCAATAATGTATCAATTTATCTACTGATAATTGTTATGATTATTTCCGAATCAGACATTATTATTTAACGATTTTAATATGAAATATTGCCAACCGTATGGCAATTAAAATGAATCGTTTACATTTTCAAGCTGTTTTTTAAATTCATCAACAACATTTTGCGGTGATATAATTCTGACCTTTCCGCCAAGACCGAATACCCAAGCGTAGAACTGTTTGCTTGTCATAATATCAACCGATACACCGAATGTTGTGTCGCTTTCCTTTGTAACAAAAATATCCCTGCCGAACCTGTCAACAATAACGCCTATGCAGTCATTGTCAACCGACAGCTTAACCGTAGCTTTTTCACCGCCGAACATTGAGAAAACGCCCTTTGAATAATCTGCAGGATCAAATTTTTCAAAGGTCTTTCCCCCGTCACGCTCATCGTCAAGCACCTCGATATCGTCCATTTTGTCAACACGGTAATGCTTTATACTGTCGGCACAGGTGTCATAGGCAATGAGATAGTAATTCTCATCATCCCAGCACAGCGCCCACGGTGATGCCGTGTATCCGCCGTCCCTGATTTTTTCACGCTTGACAATTCGCTCCGTTCCCGAAAAATCGAGTTCCCAACGGTAGTATTTGAACGAGATTTTGCGGTTGAGTGCAATTGCATTCTGAATTTTGTCAACCGAATAATAAATTCGTTCATTCATTGTTTTGGCTCTGTTTGCGACAAAAACCTGCCGTTGCAATTCCTTGCCGTCATGAACACTTGCAAGCCCTTCAAGCTTATGGATGAGGGAAATGCTCTTTTTTTCGGTAATGAATTTTGAGCTTTGAATTGCGTCAACAAGAAGCTTCAACTCGGGCAGTTCAAATTCTCTGCTTGCAACATAATATTTAACGGTTGATGATTTGCTCTTGCAGATGTCCATTCCGAATTTTTCAAGCACCTGCAAATCATCGTAAAGACTTTTTCGCTCCGCAGTAATTCCGTACAACGCAAGCTCTGCCAGAATTTCGCTTGAAGTCAGCCCGTGATTTTCATCGGTCTTTTCAAGAAGAATTTTTCGCAGATACAAAAGCTTCTGTTTTTGCATAGGATTTCTCGACATAATACAGTCCCCCTCAAAGGATTATATATTTTTATGTGTTCATTATATCAAATTTCAGCCGAGATTTCTATATATTTTTACGGCGAGCCGCCGTTCCCAATTCGTGTAGATAGTTTGTAATATCAAAATCATATTATGCCCGAGCGCGCATAAAATTGAAAATGGAAAATGGGAAATGGAAAATTATGTTCGAGCGTAGCATTGTAATTGTTCGCACAATCCCGTAGGGGCGTTCATTGGACGCCCGCAAGTAAAGACACAAACATTGTGATAGAAAT